>WNFX01011379.1_pt1 | contig 17347 bp, 11 predicted proteins | sample 5400111 | NCBI WGS metagenome assembly WNFX01 (sample SAMN13153363, study PRJNA577476) | soil metagenome | isolation source: 40 cm soil or saprolite under grassland replicate 1 | place: USA:California | collected 2016-06-15 | reverse complement strand
CCAATCCTCCACCAAAGCTCGCAGGAGCGACTCCGGATCCACCCTCGCCGTTTGCGTCAGCAACGCCGGCATGGCCCGCAGCAGGAAGGTGCCGCCGCCGAAATCTTCAACCTCAAATCCCAGGCGCTCCAGGTCGCTCCCATGCGCCCGGATAACCATTGCGGCGCTGGCCGGGAGCTCTATGCGACCCGGCAACAGCGCCTGTTGCGACGCGATGTTCCCCTGGCCAAATTCGGCCGACAGGCGCTCAAACAGCACGCGCTCGTGGGCCGTATGCTGATCGACGATCTGCAGTTCTTCTCCGACTTGAGCTAGCAGATACCGTTCCGCAATCTGTCCCAGTGGTTGCACGACGGAGTCCACAGCGGGCAGATAGGGCTGCGTGGCTTCGGCCGCACGATCGACCGGCGACGCAGAACCAGAAGATACAGGACCGGTCAGCGTCGTGTAGGGCTGGGTCGGCGGGCCGGAAAATTCGGCCACCATCGCCCCGATGGAAACGGCCGTCTGCGCGCTGACCGCAGCCCGAATCCATCGGCGGACCATCTCATGCAGGCGCTCTTGATTGGAGAAGCGCACTTCCCGCTTGGCCGGATGGACATTCATGTCAAGTGATCGCGGATCGATGGTGAGGTGCAGGACGAACCGCGGGTGTCGCCCTTTGGCCAGATAGGTGCCATAGGCTTCGTAGACGGCGTGGGCCAAGGAGGGGCATTTGACCCATCGTTGATTAACCAACATCTCCTGCGGCGTGCGAGAAAGACCGCTTTCCAGGGGCCGCGAGGAAACGCCTTCGAGTCGAAGCTCGTCATCCTCCTGGGTGATGTCGACACAGCCGTCCACGAGCGCGAGCCCATAGATTTGTTGGATCCGCTCCCGCCCTGACCGTACCGGCGCGAACTCCAGCACGGACGCCCCATTGTGCAAGAGTCGAAAATGGATCTTGGGAAACCCCAGCGCGAGACGCTGGATGACCTGGCAGATATGGCCGAACTCGGTCGCGGGACTTTTGAGGAATTTCTTTCTGGGCGGCGTGTTGTAGAAGAGGTCGGCAACTTCGACCATCGTCCCCGGCGGCGACGGGGCCTCCCGTTGGCCCTTGATCGAGCCGCCTTCCAAGCTGATCTCAGTGCCGCAGGACGCGCCCGGGGCGGCGGTCACCAGCCGCATGCGCGAAACCGCGGCGATGCTGGGAAGCGCTTCGCCGCGAAAGCCCAATGTGCGGATCGTGAAGAGATCGGCGTCAGTCCGGATCTTGCTGGTGGCGTGGCGAAGAAACGCACAGGCCGCATCCGCCTGGGACATGCCTTCGCCGTCATCCGTCACACGTATGTGCCGCCGCCCGGCCTCAGCCACCTCCACCGTGATCCGGCCCGCACCCGCGTCAATAGCGTTCTCGACCAGTTCTTTCACCGCGGAGGAAGGCCGCTCGACAACTTCACCCGCTGCAATTCGGTTCGCGACCTCGAGCGACAAGACCGCGATCTTTGAGCTCATCGAAGCTCAGCAAGCCTCTGCTTGGCGCGCGCGGCTTCGTCCGATTGGGAATACTCTTCAATGACCCTTTTGAACAGGCTTCGGGCCTTCGCCAGATCGCCCAGTTCCGCGTAGCCGGCGCCGGCCTTGTAGAGCGCCGCCGGAACCTTATCGCTCTTGGGATGATTGGTGACCACGCGCTCATAGGCATCGACGGCAGATCGGTATTCGCGTTTATTCGCGTACGATTCTCCGATCCAGTACTGGGCATGTGCGGCAAGACTCGTGGATGGAAATTGACGAAGAAAACTTTCAAAGCCGGCCACCGCGAGATCGTAATTCCCTTTGAGGTAGTCGTTATAGGCCAGATTGAACGAGGCTGTCGGCGTGAGCACGGCCTGATTCTCGAAGACTGCGGGCGGGGACGACTTGCCGGTAACGGGGGGTGGTGGCGCCGGCTTGGGCGGCGTCTTCGTGACGGACTCCTCAGAGCGGCCGGAGAGGGACTCCGGCTGGCGAGCGCTCTCTTCAAGCTGTGTGATCACAGCCCCCAGTTTTTGATCGATGCCCTGTTGCCTGGTCTTAAGATCGGTGAGGGCCGCCTCCACCGCGTCCAGGCGCTTCAACGTCGTCGCCGGCAGCTGGTTCCGATCGGCCGCCTCGAGGCGCTTTCTCAGTTCCGCTTCGGTTTGTTTGAGCTTTTTATTGTCGCTTTGCAACTCTCGAACATCATCTCGGAGTTCCGTGAAGTCCGCGGTCGGCACGCAGCCCGACAACAGACACGCGGCAAGTACTAGCGGTATTGCTCTCATTGCAAGCTCGCAAGCTTCGTCCGTGCCTGTTTGGATTCTTCGGACCGAGGGTAATCGTTGATCAATTTCTTCAGCGCTGTTTTCGCCGCCATCTTGTCTTTCAGTTCCAAGAGGACCAGCGCCTTGCGATAGAGGGCAATCGATGCCTTGCCGCTCCTCGGATGATGCTGGATGACTTCCTCGTACGAAATCAGGCTTTTCTGATAGTCGCGCTTCTTCACGTAGCATTCGGCAATCCAGAAATGTGCATTGGGCACGAGATTTGAGCTTGGGTATTGGCTCAGGAAGCTTCGCAATGAGGCCAGCGCATTCTCGTACTGGTTCTGCTGAAATTCCTGGTACGCATGCTCGTACGCACTTTCGGCCGATGCGCTCGCCTCAGCGCTTGGCTTCTGTGTCCCGCTCGATGGCATGTTAGCCTGATCCGGTTCACTGGGGGCCGCGCTGGCGGTCCTCGGCCCTTGCAGTTGCTGGGCCAGTTTATTCAAGGCGTCCCCTTGCTCATCCACTCGCGACGCAAGCTTTCCCACCGATACGTCCAATACCTGTTTCAATTCTCCCAGGGCCCGCGTCGTGTCGTTGACGGACGTCATGGTCGCGCTGAGGCTCTTGTTCAAGACCTCGATCCGGGCTTCCATCTTTGCGTCCTGTTCTGATCCCCCCGCAACGTCGGCGACGCGACGGTCGATCTCGGCGGATTTTTCCGATAGGGTATGCAGAACCTTCGCTAAATCCCCGAGGGACGTTTTCAATTGATCGACCCGCGGCGTCAGGGTGCGGATCTGCCCGTCCGCCTGCTTGTTAGCCTCCTCAAGCCTCGCGAGCGATCCGCCCTGCTGCTCCAATTGCGTGGACAGTTTGGTACCGACGGTCTTCACGGTCTCACTCATCTGCGCAAGGCTTTTGTCCACCTCTGTGAGGTGTCCTGCCAGATTGTTCATCGTCGCCCGTCCCTCATCTTCGACCTTCTTAATCCGGCCTTCGATACGGCGGTCCTGGACGTCCAGGCGCTCGTCGATTTTCTTTCCGAGCGTCGTTAGCGTCTCTTGAATCCGGGTAGCGGCCGCGGCCTCCCGCTTATCGAGGGTTTCGAGGCGTGCTTCGACCTTGGCCACCTGCTGATCCACGCGCACGACCTGCTGGTCCAGTTTTGCCGTCTGCTTTTGGTCCAGGATTGCCAACCACTGTTGAGCGTTTTGCCGCAAACTGCTCACTTGATCTTCGACTCTTCCCTGCAGGGCCTCGATATCCTTTTTGGCCCGTTCGATGCGCCCTTCGACCTTCGTCAGATCCATCTCACGAAAGCTGCGCAGATCGCTGTTGAGCTTGGCAGCCAACTCCCGCGTCTGGCTCTGCTCGCGCTTGTTGTCCTCGATCAGTTGTTCCATCTTCACGAGCGACTTCTCAGCCTCGCGCTGGGTCTGCTTCAACTGCTCGATCTTGGCTTCTAAGGACGTGGTCTGTCCCTCGAACTTTTTGGAAGTTTCCCGCAGGTCCTGACCCGTCGCGCAAGCCCCCAAAGTTGCAGCGAACGCCACCAGACAGAAGCGAGAGGCGATGGAAGGCCGGTTCTGCATCATGCTATTTCCCCGCATCCACGGTCAGATGCGCGCGCCGGTTTTTCCAGTAACACGACTCGTTTCGGTCCATGCAGACCTGCCGTTCTTTGCCGAAACTGGTCACGCTGACCGGATTATGTATTCCAAGGTCCGCCAAATAGCGCCGGGTTTCCTTGGCCCGTTTCTCTCCTAACACAAGATTATATTCGCGGCTGCCACGCTCGTCGCAGTAGCCTTCGATGACGATCTTCGCCCCCGGATTTTGTTTCAGAAACCCCGCGCTTTCCGCCAAATTCTTTTTCCCCTCCTCCGAAAGGATCCATTTGTCGAAGGCAAAGTAAATATCGGCCAACTCCCGACGGTTCTCGTCGCGCATTTTGCGACTTTCCAGGTCCTGTGGCTCCGCTTTCGCGATCATCATCGGCGGGGTATCCCCTAAACGCTCTTCTCGTGAACCCTTGTTGAAGCCCTGAAGCGGGCCGGTCCCGATCGGTCCCAGTGATTCCGTGGATCGGCCGGAGAGACCTGACTCGCCGCTGCCATCCGGTCTTAGTCCCGCCGCCCCTTTGGTTCCCCCTTCACTCAACGAACCCTCGCCCATCCCAGGCCCTTTGTCCATCATCTCGGGGCCGCCGGATCTCTGACCGCCAGGGGCCTTCCGCTTGGCGGACGCGTCCTCACTTTCCGCTCCCGTCGATGTGGCCATGACATTTTTCTTCGAACACCCGCCCAGCGCAAGCACTCCTATTAAGCCGACAATAATCACCCACTGAAGCGACCTGCCGTGTGGTTTTATCATATGTCCTCTCTCCTCCCAGCCAACCATTGCGAACGGTTTCGTTCAGGGAACTGACCAGGCGGGGTCGTCGTTATACGACCCGTTCGTCGTCAAACGTTCCACTTCGGTTCCATCCAATGCCATCATGTAGATATCTCGCCGGCCGTGCCGGGTCGAACTGAATGCGATGTGTCTGCCGTCTGCCGCCCACGAGGGGGACTCATCATTGCCGTTTCCGGCAGTCAACCGGCGCCATTGCTGTCCGTCAGGGCTCATCACGCAGATTTTCAGAAGTTTGCGGTCATCCCGACAGACATAGGCAATCCAGTTTCCCTTGGGAGACCAGACCGCCGCGGTGTTGTAGCTCCCTTCGAAGGTCAATCGGCGGACGTTGGAGCCGTCCGCACTCATGAGATAGACTTGAGGGCTTCCTCCTCGATCCGAGGTGAAGGCGATTTCCCGGCCGGTGGGAGACCAGCTCGGAGCCAGGTCCGCGGCCCGGTTCTCGGTCAGCCGCTCGAATTTCTGGCCGGACTTATCCACCTTGTAGATCTCCGAATTACCGTCTTTCGTGGCGGCGAACGCCAGTGCGTTCCCATCCGGCGACCATTCGGGGGTGATATTCATTCCAGGAAACGCCACGAGTGTCCGTCGGAGTCCCGTGGCGAGATCCAGTTCCTCAATCTGCGGATCATCGCCGTTTCGGTAGGACACAAAAGCGAGACGTCGCTTGTCGGGCGACCACGCAGGGGCCAGATTCAAGGTCGCATCATAGGTGAGCCGCCGCGGATGGTAGCCGTCATAATCCATCAAAAACAGTTCCTTGCCAGAGTCTACCTCGGAGACGAAGGCGATCCAGCTACGGGCGATTCCTTGCTCGCCGGTATACTGAAACACCAATTCGTCAGCGAAACGATGCATCATCGTTCGCGCCATCTTGGGAGGACCAACATACCGTTTGCCGCCCACCTCATCATGACGAAGGGAGTCGTACAGGACTCCTTCCAGCAATGTCTCCGTTCCCTTCTGGGAGAAACCTCCCCACACCTGCACCAACAGGCCGGCGTCACCAGCCCTGCGAATTGTGTCCTCGGCCGGCCGGGAGTTTATTTCCGGCTTGATGCCGAGCCCTTTCAAATCTCCCACCTCAAAGAGCAAGGAGCGGCGCAGATCCGCCTTCAGGACGTCGGTGAGATTCTGACCTTCCCAGGGCAAGTCCTCCTTGAACGTGAATATCGCGATGGGAATCTTCTTGATGTCGCCTCGTGTAGCGTCAATAAATACCTCCACCGCGCCGGAAGGCCAGAGGACCGCTCCCCCCATCAAGACTGAGCAACAGAGCGCAAAGCCGACGAGGACGGAGCGCCTGCTTGCTCTCCGGGCAACGCCGGGATGCCCGGTTTCGAATTGAGCTTTCTCTTTCATGTTTTCCTAGTGTATTTGAAGCTGGTGATGGCCTTAAAGTTCTCGTTCCTTAACTCTTCCGGCAATGGCGGAAACTGTTTTTGATCCCGCAGCAGACTCTGGATCGCCAAATCATAACTCTTGTTGCCCGATGATTCCTGTACGGCAATCTTCTGAATGACTCCGTCAGGACGAATCTCGATCAATATCAAGGTAGCAGAGTCTCCCGCCGATTCTAGCACGCGCCGGACATCTGGATTGTAGTCGGCGTTCCAGAGCCGGTTAATGGCCGCCTCAAGCAATGGGCAATATCGCTTCGCCTTGGGAGGGCAGCGCTCCAGGGTCGCAGCCAGGGTAGTGCCCGCCGTGGGATTGACGGCAGCAACCTGGCGAACCGGTTCTGCTTTCGAAACCGGGCTTTCCTGAGAAGGAGCAGGCGGAGCTGTGGCGAACATCCGGGTGACTTCTTCTTGAAGCGAACGCTGAGGGGCTTGGGTCTCTCGCTCCGTTGCTTTGAGAGATGGCGCGAGCGGCTTGAGCGTCTTTGGTAGGGACAGTTGATTGAGTTGGCGTGTGACCTCTTCAGCCGTCCGAGACGGTTTCGACGACGCGACGGCCGTGCTCGGCGTGGATGGAGCTTGAGCTACGGGTGCATTCAGCCTGTCTTCAGCGTTTTTTAGCGTCTCGAATAAGGTGTTGTCCGCGGGCGGTTTTGCCGGAACTTCCTGCTTGGGAACCTGAATGCGCGCTGGTTGCGGTGGACTGGAGTCGGAGGCTGGCGCGACCTCTTGCGGAAGCGCAATCTCCTTGCTGCGGAGCAGATCGGTCATCCGATTGGGCTTCGCAGGCACCGGGCGGGCGGGTGAAATGACAGGAATGCGAGCGGCAGGCACAGCCTCCAAAGGCACCCGCGCGGGAATCTTTTCCATCGGCGGGGCAGGTATCTCGTACTTCACTGTCGGTGCCTGCTTCTGCACCGGAGGAGATGCAGCAGATGCCGGCACCTGGGGTGTCGGAACCGGCGTCTTCTCCGGTGGGTGGGCCGGGGGCCGCACGCTGGACGGCGAGATCAGGACCACCTGATACGAACCGGCGTCCCGGGCCGGAAGTCTCATTAACGGCACGGCGGTCAACACCAGCAACAGGAATAGATGCCCGAGGACCGAAACGATCGTCGGACGGCGCATGTCCGGAGGGATCCCGATGATCATGGGCTCACTCGTGTCCATGCCAGTTCCTCTAAACCAAGCTCACTCCTGCTGAGCGTCCGTCGCTCCAAGAATGCACCGACCACGATCGCTCCTGCGAATATTCAGTCTCACGTCCCTCTCAGCGAACTCGCTCTTCCGGAAGCGGGTCGGTGACCATGCCAAGCTTATCGATTCCAGCCTTCTTGATCGAATCCATGACCTGCACGACCGTTCCGTAGGGAACGTCACGATCGGCTCGGAGAAACACCGAGACGTCCGGATTTCCCAACCGAAGCGTGCGCAGCCTTGATCGTATTGGTGGCGGTTTGCGGCAGATTGATGTCCAGACCGCGATACAACATCGGTGCCGTGACCATAAAAATCACCAGCAGGACCAAGACCACATCCACCAAGGGAACCACATTGATTTCCGCCATGAATCGAGGCCGCTCAGTCCCGGTCATGGTTGCCTCACGCTCTCTTTTACTTTGCGGCGTGCCAACACATTCATCCAGTCGATCCCGAAGCGCTCCATGCGGGAGGCTTGCCTGCGCACGCGACCCAAGAAGTAGTTATACGCGATCACCGCCGGAATCGCGGCGAACAAGCCGGCAGCCGTCGCGACCAGCGCCTCGGCCACCCCTGGAGCCACGGCCGAGATACTCGCCGTTCCCTGGACGCCGATCTCCCGAAAGGCGTCAATAATGCCCAGTACCGTCCCCAGCAAACCGATAAACGGCGTGATATTCCCCGTCGTGGCCAAAAACGGCAGGTAGGTTTCGTTGCGGCTGATCTGTTCCTGGATGGCATGGCCGAGGATGCGCTCCACATAGTACTGGGTCGGTATCTTGTCGGTCTCGTCCGCGGCCGGAGCAATCTCCCGGCCCTTGATCGCCCCGTTCCCGAGCACCTGATAGCATTTCGCGACTTCGGCATAGACCGCCGCCACGCCGCTGCTACGATGCCGGTCGACCCTTCGAAACGCTTCGAGGGGGTCATGGACCTTTTCAAAGGCCCGCAAGAAACGCTCGTCTGCTGCTTCTTGATCCCGGAAGAATCGCCACTTATAGAGGATCAGCGCCCAGGAGAAGACGGAGAACCCCAGAAGAACGAGGAGAACAACCTTCGAAACAAGACTGAGGGAGGAGAGTAGCCCAAACAGACCTGAACGAAAAAGCATCGTGTGCGTGAAACCTTTACCTTGCCAAGTTAGGGGCCAACGACGCTAAATGGCGGGGCCGACGGGATTTGAACCCGCGACTTCCAGATTGACAATCTGGCGTCCTAAACCAGGCTGAACGACGGCCCCGAAAACAAAGTCTTTTGACACCGTGGTAGGCGGAACAGGGGTCGAACCTGTGACCTCTGCCTTGTAAGGGCAGCGCTCTGACCAACTGAGCTATCCGCCCGGATGCTATTGTGTTCGATACCGCCAAAACAGTTGAGAGAATCTACCAAGTTCATCACGAACTGTCAATGAAAACCTCCCGTCCCAAACCGTGTCTTACCCCCGTGGATGGTGTTGCTTATGGAGTTTCTTGAGACGCTGCCGCTCAACCCGCGTATAGATTTGCGTGGTCGCAATGTCGGCGTGCCCGAGCAGAGTCTGGACGACCCGAAGGTCTGCTCCGCCCTCTAAGAGATGGGTTGCAAAGGAGTGCCGCAACATGTGCGGTGAGATGCGACGCGAGATCCCGGCCGCGCGAGCGTACCGGCCAATGAGCTTCCAAAATCCCTGACGTGTCATGCCGCGACCCGAGCGGGTGACAAAGAGACGATTGGAGACCCGGGTCTTCAGCAGGGCGGGCCGGCCTCGTTCGAGGTACGCCCGCACCTTCATGACCGCGGTTTCACCGAGCGGAACTACCCGCTGCTTGGCGCCCTTGCCGGATGCTCTGAGAAAACCTACCGCCAGATTGACCGAATTCAGCTCCAAGGTCAGAAGTTCGGTGGCGCGAAGGCCGGTCGCATAGAGGACTTCCAGCATGGCGTCGTCGCGTGATGCGTCAGGCTGACGGCGTCCGCTCCTGAACGCCTTTCCGGGGGCCTCGAGTAAACGTTCCACCTGCTCAAGATGCAAGGTCTTGGGAAGCCGTAATGTCGCCTTGGGTGATGTCAAATTCAGAAAGGGATTGATGCCGAGCTTAATGCCTGGTGTTGCAAAAATGATAACAGGGCCGGCACGTCCTGCCGCGAGAGCGACGCTGGGTCTTTTCGGCCTTCTTTCCGAAGAAAGCTTAACAGCTTATCGAGGTCCAAGCGGTAGGCGGTAAGTGTATTTACTTGGTACCCGCGCTCGGATCTGAGCATGGAGAGATATCGGCTGATGGGTTCGTCGTCGTCCACGGGGCCTCCTTGACCGGCGGTAGTCTATCGGGAGAGCTTATGGCCGACAAGCAAAAGGTGAGAGCACCGGAAAACTTGCCTTCGCGAATTAATAGGTCTATAGCGAAGATGGAGGACAACTGATTGCCACTGAACGTGTCTCTTGACGCCGAGTGGCTGGAACCGGACGGGTTGGGCGGATTCGCGTCCGGTACTGTCGCCGGCATTCGAACACGGCGGTATCACGCGTTGCTCCTCTGTGCACTCACCCCGCCATCCGATCGCTTTGTATTCGTGAACGGATACGAGGCGTGGGTCCAGACTCCAGCCGGGACTTTTTCGCTGTCCTCGCAGTGTTATGCGCCGGATATCATCCATCCGGATGGCGCCAGCCGGCTTGCGGGGTTTGAGCTGCAGCCATGGCCCCGGTGGCGATATGACCTGGAGGACGGCACCGCCATCGAGCAGGAACTCTTCGTCAGGCATGGCGCGCCTCTTACCGCTCTATCGTGGCGGTTGCTCCGACCGCGAGAATCAGCGCGGCTGTTTCTGCGGCTTTTGCTGTCCGGCAGGGACTATCACCATCTGCATCATGAGAACTCGGCGTTTCGGTTCGACGCGCAGCAGTCAGGACATGGGATTCTCTGGCGCCCGTACGAGAGCCTGCCGGGAGTTCTCGCCTGCACCAACGGGGAATATGTCCATCAACCGGAGTGGTATCGTAGCTTCCAGTATCGCGCAGACCAGGCTCGGGGTCTGAATTGCACCGAGGATCTTGCTTCTCCGGGCGTTCTTCAGTTTGACCTGTCGAGCGGCGAAGCTGTGCTGCTCTTAACCCTCGACGATCATCCGGCCGGCTCGATGACCAATCCGGCGGCCACACTCCGGAAGCTTCGAGATGCTGAGCGCAAGCGCCGACAGATGTTTCCCACCCCTCTGCATCGCTCGGCCGATGCGTATCTCGTGCAGCGGGGACGGAAGGGCCTGGGCCGGACGATCATCGCGGGGTATCCCTGGTTTACCGATTGGGGTCGCGACACTTTTATTGCTCTCCGAGGATTGTGCCTCGCGACCGGCCAGACTGAGGAAGCCCGGAAAATCCTCCTTGCCTGGGCAAAAGCCGTGTCGGAAGGCATGCTGCCCAACCGTTTTCCCGATGGCGGGGCCTCGCCGGAATACAATTCGGTGGATGCATCGCTCTGGTTCATCATCGCCGCGCACGAGTTCCTGGAAATCAGGAAAACTCAGCCCCGGAAACTCGCGGCCCGCGACGTGCGGCTGCTACAAATGTCGATCGAAACGATTCTCAGCTACTATGCGAAGGGAACCCGTTATGGGATTCACATGGACACTGACGGGTTGCTGGCCGCAGGCGAGCCGGGGTTCGCGATCACATGGATGGACGCCCGGGTGGATGGACAGGCTGTCACTTCCCGAATCGGCAAACCCGCTGAGGTGCAAGCCTTGTGGTTGAATGCGCTTCGGATCGGCGGCCAATTTTCGGAGCAGTGGCAAAGACTCTGGGCACCCGCGAGCGAGACCTTTCTCGGACGATTTTGGAACGAGGCGGCTGGATGCCTCTATGACGTGGTGGACGTGGATCATCAGCCGGGGACATGCGATACGGCCTTCCGGCCGAACCAGATTTTCGCCGTGGGTGGCTTACCTTTTCCCGTGCTCGGGGGACACCGGGCCCGTCGCCTAGTCGATGCCGTGGAATCAGCGTTGTGGACACCGCTGGGGCTCCGCTCGCTTTCACCCAAGGAACCAGGCTACGTCTCTCATTATGAGGGCGATGAAAAGCAGCGAGACCGTGCTTACCATCAGGGAACAGTATGGCCCTGGCTTCTGGGGCCTTTCGTGGAAGCGTGGGTGAGAGTCCGTGGCGGGACACTAAAGGCGAAATCGGACGCGCGACGCCGTTTCCTGCCTCCGCTTGAGGCGCATCTAAAAGAAATAGGCCTGGGACACATTTCCGAACTCGCCGATGCAGAAGGTGGAGAGCCGCGAGGCTGTCCCTTTCAGGCCTGGTCGCTAGGCGAATTCCTGCGCTTATCGCTCGTCGTGCTTGGCGACGAGCCAAAAAAGAGACAACCATGAATGATCCCGCGAAATTCCCTCCTTCTGCAGAGGGGCAGCGCTTGGCGGAGGACACCGCCCGGAAAAAAAATTGGAAGCGCTGGGGCCCCTATCTCAGCGAACGCGGCTGGGGCACCGTGCGGGAGGACTACAGCGCACAGGGCTCCTTCTGGGAGTATTTTCCGCACGATCATGCCCGTTCTAAGGCGTACCGCTGGGGAGAAGACGGCTTAGGCGGCATTTGTGATCGCCAGCAATACATCTGTTTCGCGTTGGCGTTATGGAATGGCCAGGATCCGATACTCAAAGAACGGCTCTTCGGGCTGACCGGCAATGAAGGCAATCATGCCGAGGACGTCAAAGAGTACTACTTTTACCTCGACTCCACCCCGACGCATTCCTATATGAAGTACCTCTACAAATATCCGCACGCGGAATTTCCCTATACAAGGCTCAGGCAAGAGAATGGCCGGCGCGGCCGTCAGGATTTGGAGTTTGAACTTCTGGATACCGGCATATTTGAGGAGAACCGCTACTTCGATGTCTTCATCGAATATGCAAAGGCTGCCCCGGAAGACATCCTGGTCCGTATTGAAGTTGTCAACCGCGGTCCAGAACCGGCGCCGCTGCAGGTGCTTCCCACGGTGTGGTTCCGAAATACCTGGTCGTGGGGGCTCGATGCCCGGCCTCCACAGCTCCGTCAAGAGCCAAATTCATCCAAGACAAGCATCATCGCGTTGAAACACTATTATTACGAGCAGCGCTGGCTGTATTGCGAGGGCGCGCCGGAGATCCTCTTCACAGACAATGAGACGAACCCGAAACGAGTGCCTCGCAATGAGTGGAGCGACCTTTCCGCCCCCTCCGGTTATTTCAAGGACGGCATCAACGACTATATCGTCAATGGCGACATGGAGGCCGTGAACCCGGCGCGAATCGGAACCAAAGCGTCAGCGCATTATCCATTACTGCTCGGACCCGGCAAGCACATCACGATGAGATTGCGATTGACCAACAACGCCCTGACTTCGACCTGTCAGCCCTTTGATGCCGGCTTCGACCGGATCTTTGCGGAGCGACAACAGGAGGCGGACGAGTTTTACACTGCCCTCATCCCCCCGGATCTTTCCGCGGATGGTCGGAATATCATGCGCCAGGCCTTCGCGGGGTTGTTGTGGAGCAAGCAGTTCTATCACTACGATGTGAGCCGGTGGCTGCGGGGCGATCCCACCAGTCCTCCGCCGCCTCGCGAGCGGCGGCAGGGCCGCAATCATGAATGGACTCATCTATACAACGCCGACGTGATCTCCATGCCCGACAAATGGGAGTATCCTTGGTATGCTGCATGGGATTTGGCCTTTCACTGCGTACCGCTGGCCCTCGTCGATCCCCAGTTCGCAAAAGACCAGCTGCTGCTGCTGCTCCGGGAGTGGTACATGCACCCGAACGGGCAACTGCCCGCGTACGAGGGAAACTTCAACGACGTCAACCCGCCGGTGCATGCCTGGGCTGCCTGGCGGATCTACAAGATCGATGAGAAGCGAAGCGGCCTTGGCGATCGGCGATTTCTGGAACGGGTCTTTCACAAGCTGCTGCTGAACTTCACGTGGTGGGTCAACCGCAAGGACGCCGAGGGGCGAAACGTCTTTCAGGGCGGCTTTCTGGGCCTGGATAATATCGGGGTCTTTGACCGCAGCGCTCCGCTTCCGATGGGCGGCCACATCGAGCAGTCGGACGGGACCAGTTGGATGGGCATGTATTGTCTGAACATGCTTCAGATTGCGCTCGAGCTCGCGCAGGAAAATTCCGTTTATCAGGACGTCGCCAGCAAGTTCTTCGAGCACTTCGTCTACATCTGTCGCGCCATGCACAATGTCGGCGAGGATGGCATCGACCTGTGGGATCCCCACGACGGGTTTTACTACGATGTCCTGCACCTACCCGATGGCCGCCACTTTCCACTGAAAGTCCGCTCGATGGTGGGGTTGATTCCGCTCTTCGCCGTGGAGACGCTGGAGTCAGAAATAGTGGATCGCCTTCCGGGATTCAAGCGGCGCATGCAGTGGTTCATCGAACACCGGCCCGAGCTCAGCAATCATATCGAAACCGAGACCACCCCGGATTCCCAAGTGCGCCGGTTCTTATCACTGGTCAACCGCCGGCAACTGCGCCGGGTTCTCAAGTATATGCTGGATGAACAGGAATTCCTGTCTCCGCACGGAATTCGCGCCCTGTCTCGCTTCCACCAGGACCATCCCTACGTGCTCCATATGAATGGCATGGAGCGTCGGGTGGATTATGAGCCGGCCGACTCGACCACCGGGATGTTCGGCGGGAACTCCAACTGGCGCGGACCCGTGTGGTTCCCGGTGAACTTTTTACTGATCGAGTCGCTCCAGAAGTTTCATCATTACCTGGGCGACGACTTTCTCGTTGAATGCCCGACGGGTTCGGGCAAAATGTTGACCCTGTGGGAAGTGGCCGAAGAGCTCTCGCATCGGCTGACCCGAATCTTCCTGCGCGCCCGCGACGGCCGGCGGCCGCTCTATGGCGGCGCGGAGCGATTTCAGACCGATCCCCACTGGCGAGACCTGATTCTCTTTTACGAATATTTTCACGGCGACAACGGCGCGGGCATCGGCGCAAGCCACCAGACGGGATGGACCGGCCTGCTCGCCAAGCTCATGCAACAAAATCGCGAATAACCGCTGGAACCTATCCGCGCCGACGTCTTGACAGGACTGTCATGGCTTCCCCTATGCTTATGACGTGCCGACGCCGGACCCTGCACCCCGAAGATTACCGTTTGTCCTCAGACTCTGCCTGTGGGCAATCGTCGGCATCGGCGTCTATGCTCTGCTCGGCTTCCTGGTCCTGCCGCCTGTCCTGAAATCCGTTTTGACCAAGCAACTGTCTCAACGACTTCACCGCGAAACAACGATCCGCGACATTCACATCAACCCGTTTCTTCTCACGGTGCGGGTCAATGGATTGTCCCTCAAAGATCGCAGCGCCTCTCACCCCTTTATCTCGTTCGAGGAGTTGTTCCTCGATCTTGAGGCCGCGTCGGTGGTCAAAGGCGGCCCCGTCCTCAAAAACATCCGCGTGAAGGCGCCCTATCTGACCGTCGTTCGCAATGAGGACCAGACCTATAACTTTTCCGATCTGCTGGAGGAATTCGCATCGAAGCCCGCGCCGGATGCCAAGAATCCGCCGAAGCCCCTTCGATTTTCGTTGAACAATATTCAGATCGAAGCAGGCAGCATCGATTTCGACGACCGCCCGAAGCACGCGCGTCATGTCGTGAAGGATATCGCCCTCGCCATTCCATTTATCTCCAACCTGCCCTACTACGTGGATCAGTACGTCCAGCCCTCCTTCCACGCGAACGTGAATGGAACGCCCGTCGGGCTGAGCGGGAAGACCAAACCATTCGTTGACTCGTTGGAAACCACCGTCGACCTCAACGTCACGGACTTCGAGATCCCAAAATATCTCGAGTACGTGCCCATGGAGATGCGGTTCAAAATCGTGTCCGGCAGCCTGGACAGCAAGCTCTCCTTGTTGTTCGTCCAACATCGGGAAAAAGCCCCGACACTTGTCATCACCGGGAAAGTGGCCCTGAATCAGTTCGCGGTGACCGATCTGGACAACGAAGCGCTGATGAGGTTGCCGTTGCTGGCCGTCGCGATCGATTCACTGGATGTCTTCTCCAAAACACTCAACCTCGGAAGCGTGCTGGTGAAATCGCCGGAGCTGTTTATTCGGCGCGACAAAAATGGCGCGCTCAACCTGGCCTCCCTCGCCCCCGAAAACAAAGCCGCCGTTCCGGAAAAGACACAGACGAAAGAAGCCGCCTCTAGCACGCCGCTTCGTATCGAAGCCGTTGAAGTCCTCCTGACCAACGGAAAGTTTACACTCGAGGATGCCGCGGCAGACACGCCGTTTCGCACGGTCTTGGAAAATGTCAATGTCGCCGTGCGGCATTTGAGCAATACGCCGCAGAAAGCGACGGCGATTGAAGCCTCCTTGACCACCGACGGAGGAGAGACGCTCACCCACACCGGCACCGTAACTCTTGAGCCTCTCGCGGCAGAAGGCACCCTCGACATCAATCACCTCCCCCTCAAGCGGTATGCTCCCTATTACAGGAAGCAGCTGCTGTTCACTCTCGAGGACGGCCTCCTCCACCTCACAACCGGTTACCGGTACGCGGGAGAGAAGGAGGGGCCGCTCCAGGTGTCAGGTCTCACGGCAACCCTGAGTGGACTGCGCCTGAACAAGAAGGGCGAGAAGGAAGACTTCCTCAAGATTCCCTCGCTGTCAATCAAGAACACCGACATCGATCTCATCAAGCGGACGGTCACCGTCGGCGAGCTCTCCACGCAAAAAGGCACGGTCGCCATCCTCCGAGACAGCAACGGCACGATGAATCTGTCCAATCTTGTCGCACCCATTCCACCGACGGAGAAGGTTGCGCCGTCGCAGACAGCGCCGCCGGTTACTCCCTGGTTAGTCGTCCTGAAAAAGCTCGCGCTTGATCGGTACGCCGTGAAGGTTGAGGACCGCGCGGCCTCCGAACCGACGACGTTCATCGCTGATCCGGTCAGCCTGTCCGCTGAAAATTTCTCAACCGCCAGGAACAGCCGGGGGAAAGTCTCGCTTCGCCTCACGTTAAACAAGACCGGCGTCTTGTCGGCGAACGGTACAGTCAGCATCGAGCCTCTGTACGCAAATCTGGGTCTCGATCTGAAGGGGATGGACCTCACCGCGCTGCAGCCATATTTCACGGATAAAGTGAACCTCGTGATGACGAGCGGCGCGCTCTCTGCCAGCGGAAATCTTATGGCAGCCGTCAATCAGGATCGCCCCATGGGCATCTCGTTTTCAGGCGATGCCACCCTTTCAAATGTGGCGACGATCGACAAGGCGCATTCGGAAGATTTCATAAAATGGGGATCGCTGGCCTTCACGGGCATCAAGGCCGGAACCGATCCGCTTCGCGTTGAGATCAACGACATCGCGCTCACCGATTATTTCACGCGCCTGATCGTCAATCCCGACGGTACCCTCAACGTGAGCGGCATAGTAGTCGCCGAGGGCAAGACGCCCGAACAACCACAGCCTGCGCCTCAGACAGCAGCGACGGGGGCGCCGCAGTCCGAAGTGGCGAAAACAATTATCATCAACAGCGTCACCATGCAGGGCGGCAGCATCAACTTTTCCGACCACTACATTCAGCCGAACTACTCAGCCCGACTGACGGAGATGGGTGGAAAAATCTCCGGGATGTCCTCGGAAGAGACGCAACGCGCCGACGTGGACTTACGCGGGAAACTGGAGAACGGCTCGCCCCTGCAGATTACGGGTAAGATTAATCCGCTGGGCCGCGACCTGTTCGTAGACATCAAGGTCGATTTCAAGGACATCGAATTGAGTCCACTCACGCCTTATTTCGGTAAATACGCTGGTTACGCGATCGAGAAGGGCAAGCTGTCGTTGAACCTCACCTATCTCATCGAGAAACGCGCGCTCCACGCCCAGAACAGGATCGTGCTCGACCAGTTCACATTTGGCAGCCCGATCGAGAGTCCCACGGCAACGAAGCTGCCGGTACGATTTGCAATCTCGCTCCTGAAGGATAGGAACGGCCTGATCGATCTTGATCTTCCGGTCACAGGCTCGCTTGACGATCCGCATTTCAGCGTCTGGGCGGTTATTGGC
>WNFX01014763.1_pt1 | contig 17357 bp, 15 predicted proteins | sample 5400111 | NCBI WGS metagenome assembly WNFX01 (sample SAMN13153363, study PRJNA577476) | soil metagenome | isolation source: 40 cm soil or saprolite under grassland replicate 1 | place: USA:California | collected 2016-06-15 | reverse complement strand
TTATTTTCCGACGTGCCGTTTATCGTCGTGCGCGCGCCGAGATAGTAGGTCCCGTCCACACCAGCCCACACGCCGCGGCCGAAGTCGTAGCTGACATGCGCCTGCACGGAGTAGATAGGATCCTGCTCAAGGGTGTTGCCGCCGAAAAAATCGTTATTATTGGTGAAGAAAGTCACGCCGGTGGAGAGTTCCAGCTTGAATTTCCCGATCGCCTTGGAGATTCCGAGGCCAGGCTTGAAGGACCAGCGGTTCGTCCCAATGTTCACTGCTTTACTGGTGTCGTACTGACTAAAGGGAGCGGTCACCTGAAAACTCGCTCCGATGATGACATTCTGCCTGTAGCTCCGATACTCTTTCATGGAAAGCGCGGGAGCTCCGTAGAAGTTGACCGAGAACCGGAACAGCGGGTCGCCAAAGCCGGTCACATCACGTTCCACCGGCTGTCCTGCAAGCAAGGCGGATCCCGATAATTGGGAAAAAGGCACGATAATGTCGATCTTCCCGGACTTGCCGAACACATTCAGGGCGCGCGCGTAGCCAAGGACGAAGTTATTGAGCTGGAGTTCCGCGCCCTCGATCGGCAGCGACGGATCGGTCGATACACCGCCTTCAGAATAGGCATAGCTCGCGATCAGGAAATTCATCCCGACCGGAGTGTCCACGTAAGCCCTCGGCTCAAGATCCTGCGCGCGCGCCTCGCCTGCGCCCACAAGCGCAACCACGCCTAACGCCATTCCCAGGCGTGCCATAACCCGGCTTGCGCCGTTCCACGATTGCTTCGCGCCGGCGGTCACCTGGAAGATCATGCTGGCGAATTCTGTTTCGGTCGGGCAGTGCGGGATGGCGTTTGGTTACTCGGTCACAAGAGATGGCGGCTATCGGCCTGATGCATCGGACGGAAGCGCTTCTGGCAGCCCAACACGGATCAGGTTCAATGATTTGATGTTTTCCCCGCCCTTCATCGAAATCTTGACCATGTCCTTTCCTTCGATCTTCATCTTCATGAGGTCTACCATTCGGATCTGGCTGTTTTCGTAAGTCCGGAAGTAGTACCGCTTTGACTTCAGATCGGTGGCTGCGGTCCAAATCGTATAATCTGCTAGGACGTTGCCGTGCTCGTCCTTCTCGTGTTCGCGGGCCGCGCCCTTTGGAATGTCGAATTGGTTCAGGATATGGAATGCCTCAAGAATGGCGTCGTTTCCCGTCTTTGGCTTAAAGACTGACTGGCTGAACGCGACAGCGCGAACGAAGCGCGACGGCGGCGTGAAGTCTCCCGGCAACCCGAGCATCCCGGAGCCCTGACCGAACGGCTGAAGCGTAATCGACCCCAGTTTCACCGGAGGAACATTGGTCATCGAAAAATTCACATAGTTGCGCAGATTGGTCATGTGCCAATCGAACGCCGGCGAGTTGGTAATGACGCCCAGCGGATTGTCATAGACGTTGAGTTTGGCGCCGACATACTCGATCACAATGCTCTTGCCGGACGCGTCGTGCACGATGTAATGCGCCTCCGGAGCGAAGCCCCATCCAGCGAATACGACGGCAGGAACGACGATGTTGCCAATGTTGGCCTTCACCTCCTCGACGCTGGCGAAGTTCTCCAGGATCCACGATCCCACGTAGAACGTCCCGGCGGCCAGACCTTTTTCATTCAACCCATCGAATAGGACCGGCAGTCCCACACCGTTAGCCCCGACGCTGGCGTACTTCGCCTTCCACTTCAGTCCTTCCTTTCCGTCGGGCGTGGTTCCGGTCCGCACATAGCCGCGCGGAACCATGATAACGTCGGAGTGAATATCGATGGCAAATTCCATCGTTCGCGCGTGGATGACCGTGCCATCTTCGGCAATGAGTCGGATTCCGGTGCACGCCTGGACGGTAGGGGCGAGCAGCGAGCTGATGGCAGCGGCAAGAATAAGTGTCTTTCTGGTCGCGTTTTTCATTAGGTGGCTTTTCTATGTTTGCGGTGAGCGATTCAGCTTTCGGCGTTGTTGTCTTAATCAACCAATTCGGTGTTATTTATCTCTTTCGCCTGGTCCGCGTCTTCGCCGGTCAAGGTGATGACTACCTTGTCGATCTGGCCAGTGAAGGGGAAGTGATCCTTCGCCTTGTAGTTGTTAGAGACTGGCGTGCCGTTATCGACGCCGACATCGAAGGTCTCGCTGAGCGAGAAGGCTCCACCAACCGTTTTATCAATGGCTCCTTCCGCCACCTTCTTGCCGTTCACATATAGCTCTCCGGTGCCTTTGAGCATCCCGGTTTTGATGAAGTTGAACTTCAGGTCCACCTTCCCCTTGGGCAGTACGGGCGAGACGATCGAGTACCGCTGGGCGTTCACGTAGTTGTAGTCATAGTGGAGTTTGTGGTCAGCAATGAACAGGGTGTAACCGCCATTGACACCGCCACACGCCACGATGACCCCTTGTTCGTCGCCTTTCAGGTCGAGTGTGGTCTCGATGGTGTGCGACTTGTTCTTGGTCGGCGCGGAAACGGCTTCGGCAATGCGCTCAGCCCCCGGCGAGTAATAGGTGAAGGTCTTCCTGTCACCAAAGGCGCGCGCGAACTGCTTGGCGAGGCGGCTGTTCACATCGTCGTAGAGCGGATACACGTTGTTCTTCCATGCCTGCTCGTCCCACTCCTTCTTTAATTCCTCCAGTTTCTCGGGATTCTTATCGGCGAGATTGTTAGTCTCAGAGAAGTCCTCGTTGAGATTATATAATTCCCAAACGTCCTTCTCGAAAGGGAAGGTGCCGGCAGTGACCCAGGGCATGCGGTTGCCGTGGATCGTCACCGCTTTCCAGCCATCCTTGTACATCGCGCGGTTGCCGAGTTGTTCGTAATACTGCTCGGTGCGAGCGGACGGCGCGTCGGCCTTGTTGAAGGAGTAGGCGAGGCTGATACCATCCAGAGGCAATTGCTTTACGCCGTCCAGTTCCTCCATGAACTTAGTGCCGGTGACTTCGAGAGCCGTCGGCATGAGGTCGATGACGTAGCTGTATTGATTCCTAATCTCTCCCTTGCCCTGGATACCTTTGGGCCAGGTGATGATGAGGCTGTCGGCGATGCCGCCATTGTGGACGATCTGTTTGCAATACTTGAAGGGGGTGTTCCCGGCCATGGCCCAGCCCGCGTGATAGTGCGGATAAGTGTTGAGGCCACCCCATTCGTCGTAGTGCTTCATATTCTCTTCGAGGGTCGCCTGCATGCCGTTGATCACGAGCGATTCGTTATACAATCCGTTCAATCCGCCTTCCCCACTGCAGCCATTGTCGGACGTGAGCATGATGAGGGTGTTGTCATATTGACCGGTGCGCTTGAGGGCGGCGATCATGCGCCCGATCTGCTCGTCAGTCTGCGTCATCATGCCGGCAAAAACTTCCATCTGGCGCGCGTAGAGTTTTTTTTGCGTAGCATTCAGACTGTCCCAGCGGGGAATCTCCGGGATGCCATTGGAGAGCTTGGTGCCGACGGGGAGAAGCTCCATCTCCATTTGCTTTGCGAAGATTTCCTCGCGCGCCTTGTCCCAACCCATGTCGAATTTGCCCTTATACATGTCGATATACTTCTTATCCACCTGATGTGGAGAGTGCATTGCGCTCGGCGCCCAGAACAGGAAGAAGGGTCGGTCGGGATAGATCGAGGTGTGCGAGGTGATGTTCAGGATAGCCCGGTCGGCTAGGTCGATGGTCAGGTGATAGTTCTTCCTGCCCATCCAGGTCTCCGACGGGTTGTGATCGTTGAAGAGCAGCGTGCGGTAATCGTCCGCGTCCGCCGCCATGAAGCCATAGTAATGGTCGAAGCCTTCGCCACTCGCCCAATGTTGAAAGGGGCCGCTTTGCGAAGCTTCCGGCAAGGGCGTGTGATCCCACTTGCCCAGCGCGAAGGTTTCAAAGCCGGCGTGCTGGAAATGCTTGGCGATGGATTTCGCGCTTTCCGGCGGAGTGCCATTGTAACCGGGAAAGCCCATCGCGGTGAGCGCATGGGAACCGAGGCCGATCTTGTGTGTATTCCGGCCCGCCATCAGCGCCGCCCGCGAAGGCGAACAGAGCGCCGGGGTGTGAAAGTTATTGTAACGAAGGCCATCAGCCGCCAGCGCATCAATGTTGGGCGTCTTGATCAGGCCGCCAAAGCAGCCGTATTGGGCGAATCCCACGTCATCGAGATAGATGATGAAGACATTGGGCGTGCCTGGTTTTGGCTTCACTGTTTCGGGATACCACTCCACGGATTCTGCGTAGGTTCGGCCGATTTTGCCTTTGAACTCCTGGCCGTACTTGGCGAAGGAATCGTCTGTGGATGGCGCGGCGTTTTGCGCCCACGCCGGTAACGCGAAGGCCGCGCCCAGCAGCGAGCAGAAGGCAGCGGCAAGAATGAGTGTCTTTCTGATTGGGTTTTTCATTTGATGGTGTTTTCTATATTTGGAGTGAGCGACCTATAACTGCTCTAACGAGAACAAGCGAGCAGCGATGCTGAGGAATGCGCAAGCAATAAGGATGTATTTTGATTTTATAAGTATTGAGCCTCCAGACGGAATTGGGGGCTGGAGCCCGCTATTCATTGCGCGACTCTTGCTTAAATAGAAGAGGCAGTCCTTCGCGGATCAGCTTTGAGAAATCAGAAGAGTCGTTGGCGGCGCGGGCGCGGGTGTCGATCAGGCTTCGGGTCTTTAGCTCGGCAAAGGGAAGCCCGTCGGTGACGATGAGGTGGCGCTCATACAACAGCTCGTCGCCTTTGCCATTGAGCAGGATGCGCCAATCCCACGGCACCCGCTCGTGGGGTGGATGCTGGGTGCGGATGCTCGTAGTGCAGTTGGTGGTGATGGCGTTATACCAGCGTGGTTTGTTCCGCAGAGCGTTGAGCGAATGGATGTATTCAAGGAAACGTTCGCGCGCGTGCGCTGGCGAAATGGTCGTGCGGTAAAGATAGATATCCTCCTTGCGATAGTTTGTGCGCACGCGGATCACATCGCGCTCATCGGCCACGATATAGATGAGTTCAAACTGCCGGTAGAGCCCGCCGATAGTCGAGTAGGTTTGGCCAAGCTTCTTGCGCGTCTCGATGGAGAAGCAGAGCGGCGGCGCATCAGCGAATTGAAAGCTGACGATGGGATGCGCGATCCAGGGCGAGCCCCAGTAATCGATCGCGAGATCGATGCCGGTGATCTGCGAGATGCGCACGGTGCGCGTCTCCCAACGCGGGGTGTAGTCGGTCTCGGTCCGGTAGTCGCAGTTGCGTACGTTGTGCAACGTTACTTCGTCGCCTTTAATGTCGGCCCACGCTTTCTGGGCCACGTCCGCCTGCCAGTCGATATCATTGGTCGGAGAAAGCGTCAACCACCAGATGAGCACGCCGGCGAAGAGCACGACCAAGATGCTCAGTTTTCGCCAGAACGGCCTAACGAATACAAGCGCAGCCGCTGATGCCACCGCCACGAGTCCAGCCACAACCTTATTTGCATTTCCAAACGGAGCGTCAAACCACACGGCGCCAAATGCCCAGGCGACAGCAATAGTGGCTGCGAGAAGGACCAGCAGCCCACCGACCCAGCGAATGACTCGCACTAGAGCACCCATAACGGGTATTCCGAATTCCCCAGCCCGGGTGGCATAACGGTCGCCGGTCGCAGCGTTTCGATCGAGGTCAACGCGGCGTTCGACTTTTCGTAATGCTGCACTTTCGTCGCCCACGCGGTCCTGGATGTTCTGGCAGAAACGGGCTGAGCACGGCAGCTGAGTTCAATGGGATTGAGCGTTGAGTTGGAGAATGCGATGGACTTCGGCGATGGCTTGCGGGTTGAGGGGTGAGCCGTGACCTGACGGAACAATCCGCTCGCTCTTGGCCCCATCGAGGTGGCTGCTCCAGTAAGCCACAACACCGTCACTGCTGTTCGGAGTGTCCCCACGGCCGCGGTCACCGATGATAGAGTGATAGGGAATTCCTTTCGTGATCGGGATCTTATTGATTGCGACTACGAAACGGTTGTTCGGCGCCAGCGTATCCACGCTATTTGGAAGACGCTTCAAGTGCAGCGCGGCGGGGTCGGCGGTCAGTGATTCACGCACGGTCCGGCCGACTGAGAGCAGCTTCGATGGCGTTTTCACAACCATCGAGCCGATGCGGCCGATCCAATTGCTGGCCAGGTCGCTGCCACGATGCGGTGTGGACATGAAAACCACGCGCCCAATATCGCGCCGGTGCTCGAAGATCAGAACCTCCTCGATCAGGTGTTTGCTCTGGGGGTCCATCGGGGTTTGGGCTGGCGGATGTCCGAAAGCTTCGAGCCAGAGAGTCGTGCCGGCGTCGGTAAGCAAAGTCCGGGTGATACATCCGCCCATGCTATGGGCCACCACCACCATCGGCTTGCGCAACGGATATTTTTTTTCAATCGCATCGAGTTCGTTTCGGAGGATGGTCGCGCAATAAGGATAAGGATAGCCGCTGGGATAGCTGTAGAACCAAATTTGGTAATTGCGCCGGAAATCCAGATCGCCCCGCAGATCATTCAACATCGGCACCCACGTGACTGGTGTGTCCATGAGGCCATGGATGAAAAGGACGACCGTTTTGTTTGGATTGTAAGGTTCAAAGCGGATGATTCGGGCAGTGGCGGCGTATTCCTGCGGCCGGAGGAGACGGGCGAGTCCAAGCTTCTGGGGCTTTTCACGGGCAAGCTGGAGGGCATACGCCGCCGTGAAATTTGCCGCTAGCGGGTAGGTGTGTCCGTCAACGCGCACGGTCTCTGTGGCGAGGGGATCCTTAATCGAGATGACGCAGCGCGAACCTTCGAACTGCGCCGTCGCGGTAACGCTATAAAAGATGTGTGGCGCACAGAAGAGTGCACTGGCTTGTTGCGCGGTGAGGGTCCGCTCCGCAACGAGTGGTGCGCCAATTCCGTCCTTCTTCACGTGATCCTTCACATAGGTGCCTTTGAAATCGAGCTGATCGGCCGGAACCAAGTCGTAGAGAGCCAGGTTCCACTCCGGGCGCGGATCGCGATTCCACGTGAGAGTGTACTCGCCATTCGCGCCGACCCGCATGGGCTGAGTCCACGGATCCAATTTCGCGTCGCGAACGACAGTGAAGATTCGCGCGACCGCGAAGTTGTAATCCCGTCGTGCTTCTGCATTCGCTGGATTACGATCGAGCTGTCGTAAGGCGTCTCGCGCAGCGGCTATGAACGCGCCGAGAGCGACGATCGGCTGCTTCTTTTCTTCGACCAGCGCACTGTCGATTGTCTGCGTTGCGACCTGATCCGCGCCTGAGCCGCCGGGCGGCAATGGGGCAGGACGTTTTTCCGACACGACGGCGATTTGTGCGCAGCCCGCAAAAAACGCGAGGCACGTTACGGCAACGATGAGGCGAGTCCGGATAGATGTTTTCGAATGTTTGGGGTTCATGAGATTTCGCGGTGTTGGTCGTCGGTAATCACTACGCAATATTGCGGTGGCTGCAGCGACGTGCCTATAGGACTTTGGGGCTATAAGCGGCGGTCGACTTTTCTAAACGTACTCCGACGACTGATGCAGCTATAGACTAATAAATTTTCATAATAGAATGCGTTAGGCGACGGGGAGCATGAAGATCCGCAAGGCGGCGAAGAGAAAGGCTGCGCCGGCGAAGAAGAAGCTGCTTTGTCGCACGTACCGCTGGTCGAATTTTGCGGACGTGCCGGCAAAAAACAGAACGGCTGCGAGCAACACGGTATTGCTGAGATATTGCGCCGCAATATTACCAGTCCGTTTTGCCTCGGCGTCATTTCTCCCAGCGTCAGCGTTGGCTAGCCGAGCGTCCTGGACGAAACGCGCTTCATAGAGCTTCGGCACAAAAGGATGCGGATCTGCGCTTGGATTCTCGAAAGGCTTTTCCGCTAACCAGGCATCGAAGGCTTTGCGCAGTTCCGGTCCAAAACGGTCCGAGTAAAACTGGGCGAGCTTATCGTTCCCAGTCACATGCGCATCGACGAATTCCATGAACATTTTCACCTGGACGCCGATCACCTGGTTGCCCTCCAAATGCAGCAGCGCGGCTTTTTGGTTAAGGCGGCTGGCTTGGGCAGCGAATCCGCCGCTCTGTCCGTTCCACTTCGAGGATTGATACGAGCACCAGGCCGTGCTGAGCGTAGTCAGGGCCATGAGAATCGCAGACGCAGGTTCAAACCAGCGCCGCTTGGCTTCGCTCGGATTCGGATCAGCCATTTGACGGAATCATTTAAAAACGTGGGTACAGCCAGCAGTCACGGTATAATTATCCGAGCTTTTGGCGAGCGGGCGACGAGGCAACTTGCAGTAAGTGCCGCCATGATGGAGGCACGGCCCGCCGGCTCCGGCATCGTCGCGCCGCCAGCAAAAACTGCGAGACATGTTCCGACCGGGATGAAGCGAAGTTGAATCGGAATTTCAGATTGCTTAGGAATCATCAGATTTCGCGCTGGAATAGAGGGAGACCAAGCGTGCGATCAGGACCGCGACATAGAGTAGCCCCGTCATCGCCTCCATGGCCGCAAGCCAGCGCGCAATCCTTGAGACGGGCGTGATGTCGCCGTAGCCGACCGTGCTCAGTGTGACGAAGCTAAAGTAGAAACCATTAAACCCGTTCATGGATCGTGGCCCGGCGTTCGTGTTGAAAGAGAAGGCTCCTGGCGTCAACTGGTCCACCAGCCAGTAGGCCATTGTCCACATCAAACCGAGCATCAGGTAGGCCGAAATGCTGGCGCAAAGCACTTCGACGTTTACCGAAGGGGCACGCCAAACGAAGCGCAGTAAATTCACTACGACAAAAGCAACCAGGACAAGTGCCGCGGTCAGGAAGACGGCAGGCCGAACCAAGTCCGGTCGGAAATGATTTATCCACCTGCCCCCGATTGCCGGAATTGCAAGCACAAGCGCGATGAGCAGCACGCCTTTGCGATCCGAGACGGCAAGGACAGCCGAAAGCAGCACCAGCGAAAGCAAGAGCGACACAATAAGATCGCCACCTTTGACTTCTTCGACAAAAGGAAAAAAGAAGAAGAGCAACGCGAGAGCGATCAGAAGTTCCACTGTCGAGAAGCGGCGGAATCTTAGTGGCCGCCGAACCATTTCCAGCGGCTCTTTTCCGTGTACGCTTTCGTTCATTCAGTTGTACAACTCACGACGTCATGGGTCGCGCTACAGTGTCGTAATTGTTCGGCGCTTTCGCGCGCTCACCTAACGAATGCTGGCTCATGTTTCCAGTGTGCTTAATCGTTACTTTACGAAGCCCGTCCTCTCGATGGGTTCGGGGCGCCCGCCTGTCGGATATAGCAGCGTCAAGGCGAAGCGGGCGCCCCAATCAGGGCCGTAACGCGGAGAGTCCGCATAGTATTTGCCGCCGATTTGGAGGCTGATCGGCTGCTTCCCAATTTTCAGAATCTGACTGATCTGAAAAATGAGCGGCACGGTCCATTTCGCGTCGCCCGGGGTGTTATTCCAGTTGGCTGTGGATTCCGTGCTGAGGGTGAAAGTCGTATGGGTCTGCGTCGTGTATGCTGCGAAGGGTTGAAGGAACATTTGGCTGACACTGCTGCGGTGTTCCTCGATTGCGACCGACCAGAGCTGGTTCATCAATGCGCCAACGGTCCATCCGCCCATCTGTTTCAGCACAACGACTGTGGGTCCAATCGAGAGCGTCCCTGTGCCAAGGAACGGATGCGTTCCCGTGGGATAAAGAAACACCGGGCCGAGGCCCCAGATCAATCCGAATGGACCCGGCTTCTTAGGCGAGAAAAAAAAGCTCTGCGTCGTGTCGCTCAAGCCATCCTGCGAACGGTTTTGCGGCTGCAGGGGCGAATTCTTCGGCAAGTTCTCAACGTAAAAGAGATCGTGCTGCGAAACGATTGGGAAGATTGTGCGTAGAATCAGGTTCCAGTCCCTGCTGATTGAGATCGGAATGACTGGTTGAATGTTAAGGGTGAACTTGTAGCCGTTGTGCGAAGGGCCATAGGCGAAGTCTTCATTTGCCTGAAAAGGCACGCTGATGAGCGAGGAGATCGGGTTGGCAAGTTGTTTAGCTAATTTATCCGCCTCAGCAGCTTCAGAGGAGGATTCGGTAACCGCGCCGAAGCTAAGATTCTCAGTTGTCTTAAGAGGCAAGCTGATCGCAGCGCCCTCGTCCAGAGCGGCAGGTTCGCCGATCACGTTACCGCTTGTATCGACGTCCGGAGGTTCGGTCGCGCGAACGCCCGGAACCACTGATAGAATTCCCAACGTGAGGACCGTGACTCCTAAAACGATCTGAGTCTGTTTCACGTTGTCTACTTCATCTTGGCTCTGGATCAACAAGGACAGCAGCCAGCGGGCTGCTGTCCTCCCGTTATCTTTCTCTGCTTCTAATAATCTCCCATAGCCTCGACGCCCATCGGACCGAACCCATCGAACTGCTCAACTTCGATATGGTTGGGTCCCGCGGTCTCTCCTGTAAAGACAGGCGTTCCCGCCATCTGCTGTTGCCCTTGCTGAGCCTGTTGGGTCGCCTTGAGCGCCTGCTTATAGGCGTTGAATTGGGCTTGTTTCCCAACATAGATCTGGTCCTTCTTCGCAGTCGGATAAACGTAATACAATTTTCCGTTGTACTTCACGGCCGAGACCCTGCCCTGGGCCAGCTGACTGACTCGTTGTTGCTGCTTTGGCGTCGTGGCCGTCTTGACCTTGAAACCCGCTTGCGCGAGCAGATTCTCTTTCTTGGATGCGGCGATTTCACTGCTGTTAGTGGCCACGGTCTGGCATCCTGTCACCAGGGCCAAGACCGCAATGGCACCGACAATACTTGTTAGTGTTAATAGCTTTTTCATATGGTTTGTTTGATGTGTTGGTTGTGTTCTTAGTTCTATAAAAGATTTAGACGTGAGTTCCAAGCATTAATTGTCATCGTCGGCCCCTGCCTCCTCCCCATCCTCCACCGCCCGATCGACCACCGCCGCCGCGCTGAAAGTCTTGGAAGCGCTGGCTCTCCTGTCCGCCTCGCGACCGATTCTGAGATTCGCGCTGCATGTCGTCGCGTTGCGAGGCCCAACTGTCGCCGCCTCCACCTGAACGATTGTAGCCGCCGCTACCACTCGAGCGGCTTGTTTCCTGGCTGCCTCTATTGTAGCCACTCTGGCTCGCTCGATTAGCGTTAGTGTCTCCAGAGCCGGACCGCTGCTGCGCGTTTTCTGCCCCGCCCCAATTGGGCGACGACGAAGGCTTGTCCACCGAATTCCAGCTTCCGTTGTCGTATTTCTGCCAACCACTACCGGTGTTCTTGTAAACATTGCCATCGTGACCGGCGTACATATTGCCGCTGGAGGTTTTGCCGACCGCAGTGTTTCCCCGTGCGGTGCTCGCGCCCGCGGCTTTACCACCCTGCGAACCTTGGATCGATCCGACTGTTCCGTTTGCAGTCGAATAATGTTGTGCGTATGCGCTCTTATCTCCTTTCGAGACGTAGGAGCTGCCCCACTGAGCGGTCGGACTCGAACCTTGTCTTGTCTGAGCATAAGCTCCCGTGTACGGATTATAGGCCTGCGCCGCGCTTCTGCTTCCATACGGCGTCGATACCGTGGCGCCTCGCGCGGCGGTGCCAGTGTAAGGGTTGTAGGCGGCTCCTCTCGTCGCCGATCCGTACGGGCCGTAGGCAGTCTGTGACCAGCCATACGCTCCCGTCGCCGAGTTGTAGTGGGCCGTTCCCCAGTACGCTCCGCCGTATGTGGCGGCGTAAGGGTAGTAGCCCCCGTAAGTGTACGGCGGCCACCAGTATCCGCTCCCATTGGCAATGATCGCACCGGTGGCGACGCCGAGGACGAACGCGCCCAAATATCCCGCTGTGTAGCTGGCTTGAACGGTACCGTCGGGATTCGTGGTCTGTGTGACGTAGGTCACATTGTAAACCGGCGAGCTCGGCGGAATGGTGTAGATCTCTTGTGGAACCGACTTGGCCGTCGTCCACGGCCCTTGCGGATTGGGAGACATGAACCATACGCCCTGAAGGCAAAGATAATAAACATCTCCAACCTTGATTACTTTGTCTTGGGTGTTCGTCGCATAAGCCATCGACGTCCCCTTGATCGGCTCGAATTTGGGGTCACCGCCATACTCGACTTTAACTTTGGCCTGGGCTTCGGCAGGTTTGACGGTCATTGTGGTCGGAACTTGTGCCAACAAAACTGCGTCCTTCGCTTCGTCAGTTCCTGGAACGGATGCGAGTATCGCCGAGGCTGGGCTGCTGGCCGGGATCTTGGCGAAGTCGGCCGGGAGTTCCGAAGTCGCGTAAGTCCACGGCCCCTGAAGATCCATAGCGCTGAACCATCGGCCCGCAGTCAAATAGTAAAATTGCTGCGTCGGCGTGAAGACAAAAACGACGCTATCCGTGTTCGTGGCGTAAGTAAGCTGCGTTTCCGGAATCTGCGCATAAACGGGCTGACCATCGAAGAGAATGGCTTCCGCCGGCTTATCGCTGTAAAAAACGGCTGGAGTAACCCCTCCCGATTTAGCGGGTGGCGGAATCATTTTCTTAAGCGCACTCCACTCCTTATCCTGCGGTACCTTGGACATGTCCCGCGGCAACTTCTTCGTGGGCGCCCATTGACCATCGAGGCTATTGGCCGTCAGCCATTGCTGGCCAACGGGGACGTAGTAACTGGAGTTTTCGCCATCGAAAAACAGAGGCCACTGCGTATTAACGACGAACTTCAAATTCGTCTTCGGAACTTCCGAAAGAACGGGCTCACCATCCACATTCAACAGGATCGATGGGTGGTAACCGACAAAAATCTTGGGCGGATCGTTGTTCAGTTGCACGCCAGTCGGCGCCTCCTGCTTCGGGACCGAGGCAATTAAACGATGCAAAGAGATTGAGATCGTCGGCGGGACAAAACCTTTAAACAATTGCTCCATCTTTTCCTTGGTGACCTGGTCCAATGACGGAAAGAGCGAAACCGCCATTCGCCAGCTCAACTCTTGGAAATTTTTCCAGTCATCGACCTGCGGTTGATAAATAAGGAGTCGCGTCCCATTGCTGTACTTTTCGCGCGGCCAGCCCGGATCGCCCGACTGGTCGGCTCCTGTTGCGGCCTTGGCGGCGGCTCTTTCAACCGGGGGCGCAAGAAGCGCCGCGATAACGATTACGCACTGGAGCAAAGAAGATTTAAGTAATTTCATGGTGGGTTGAACCGGTTTGATCATGGCACGCCGATGGCGCGGCTGGCAATAAGACTTTAGGCCAATGCTCCGCCGTCCGGGGTTTTTCCCGGAGTCAGGCCGAGGAAATTAAATGGTCATTAGTCGATCCTCATGATCTTGGAGCCTTGGAGACCAAGGCCGGCCATCAAACCTTGCTGGTCGAAAGTGAAGGCGTAGATGCCGCTATGTATGGTATCGGTGGTGAAGCTGCGGGCCATTCCTTTGTCCACGATGACGACGCTCGGGCCGGTGCCGATCTCCCAGCCGCGCGTGTTGTTTACCCAATCCACTGCCTTTTGGTTCATCAAGAAGAGCGCGTAACCGTATTTTTGAACGCCCGCTTGCAAGCCATAGGAGGCAGCTACGGTCCGATAGCGGCCACTAGGTTGGCCGTGCACGAAAAGAATTCCTTTGCCCCCTTGAGCCCCAAAGATGAAGCCGGCTTTGACTACATCCGGAAAAACAAGAACGGCGACTGCTTTCGATTTACATTTGGCGGCCGCCGGGTTCTGCGCCACGAGCTGTTGCAGAGCGCGACGGGAGTCGCTGGTCAAATCGTCGGCGGATGCTGTGCGAGTGCTAAGTAACGCGACAGTGGCGAGCATCAAGCCAGGCGCGTATTTCCATTTCGATGTGATATTCATATGTGTGTTTATGTGTTTATTCAATGAAGTGTTAACCAACTTCACGGTGGAGTTGGATTGGTGTAATCATGGCGCGCCGTGGACGCGGTGCCTATAGGACTTTAGGCCTATATTTGTCTCGAGTCGTTCGGGTCCGCGTTGCCGTGTCCCAAATAATGCGGTTTTTAGAGTTACTGCGTTTGAGGTGCTGCCGGCCCCTGAACTTTCTCGACGGGCGGCGGATTTCATTTACCTGTCGGCGCTTCGGACCTCGGGGTGTAGAGGCGCGTGGTGAGGGCGAACGGGCTTTCATTTTGGAAATACAACTCGAGTGAGCCGTCTGCGTTGTCCGTATAGGCCTAAAGTCCCATAGACGATCACAAGGTAGTGCGGCAAAATTGCGCCATGGTTAAAAAAGTTGCATTTGCATCGTTGTTTACGTCAGCGATCGCTCTGCTTTGCGCAGCCGTAAACGCTCAACAATTCCCGATCATGGACAGGATTGCCGACAAGGTCATCCAGAAGTACCAGACATCTACCTGCGAGCAGTTGTGGCAGGAGAGAGCCCAAAAAGGCAAGGCTCCGAAACCACAGATGGAACAGGAAGCTCTCCAGATGTTGAAGTCCGATCCGCAGATGCGCGCCGCATTCATCAACAAGGTAGCGGCGCCCATCGCCAACAAAATGTTCGAATGCGGAATGATTCCATGATCGGCGCCGAGTTCCATTCTGCTAATCGTCGCGAGCTATGATGATCCGAAACAGGTGCCTTTGGTGGCCACTGCTGATCGCGTCAGCCGCGCTTCTGGCCATCCCGGCCGCGCAGAGCAAACCGCCGCAAGCAGCGAAGAAGAAGGCCAAGCCGGTCGCGGCCGAAGCCAGCCCCGCACCCGAGGCCAGTCCCGCGCTTGAACCGAAGGCGATTGAAATTCTTAAGACCGCGAGCAGCCGTCTGGCCGCAGCCCACACGTTGAAATTCACCGCGATAGAATTCTACGAAACCTCGAGCCGCCAGGGTCATCCCCTCTCCCTGACGACAAAATCCGAGGTCACTCTCCAGCGGCCAGACAAGCTGCGGGTGATCATGTCCGCCGATGGTCCAGCCTCCGAGTTCTATTACAATGGCAAGAAAATGATGGCCTATGCGCCCGCCGAGAACCTGGTCGCGGTCGCAGATGCCCCGCCTACAATCGACGCGGCTCTCGAGGCCGCCCACCGCTCCGCAGCGATTTATTTTCCCTTCACCGACTTGATCGTCGCCGATCCTTACAAGGACATGGAAGAAGGGTTAAAGCTCGCCTACTACATCGGCAAGTCCAAGGTGGTTGGCGCAACGACAACGGACATGGTAGCATATGTCGACAGCGGGGTGTTCGTGCAGATTTGGATCGGGGCCGAAGACAAACTGCCTCGATTGCTCCATGCGATTTACCTCGACGATCCCGAGCAACTGCGCCACAACTTGATACTCTCCGACTGGCAACTTGACTCGGTAGTTCCAGCGGGCACATTTTCCTCGTCGAAGGCCGCCAGCGCAAACCCCATGCCGTTCGCTCATCCAAACCCAGAGCCTTCTCCGGGCGCCAAGCCTCCGGCAAAGGGCAAGCCACCTAAGGCACAGTAAACTAGAAAGATCCATATGAAAAAAATCATCGTTGGCTTTGCAAGTCTTATGATCACGCTGCTCCCATGCGAGATTGCCTTCGCTTATGGACACGCTAACCGCTACGGCGGGAGCTCGTCGCACAGCTGGGGATCCTCGAGCCATAGCAACGCCTACGGTGGTAGCACCTCGCACACCGCCGGACAGGGCACGAGCCACACGAGCGCCTACGGTACGAGCACGTCGCACAACTATGGCGGAGGCACGACTCATACGAATGCGTATGGCGGCAGCACTTCGGCTCAATACGGACAAGGTGCGACTCACACCAATGTTTATGGTGGCACCACTTCTGGCGCGTACGGCGAGGGCGCGTACCACACCGGCGCTTACGGCGCCTACGGTTACCATCCGCCCGTTACTGCGAACTACTACGCATCAGGATGCTACAACTGCGGTCGCGTGGCAGCCGGCGCCGCCGTCGCGGGCGCCGCAGTTACGGGTGCCGCGGTTGGCGTGGCTGCAGCCTCAGCCAACACTACCGCGGCTTCTTCGAACGCTTACAATGCTGGCTACAGTGCCGGCGCAACTAGCGGCGCGGCAGCGACGGCCACTTATACGGTGGGCCAGATCGTTGCGAGCCTACCTGCGGGCTGCATCACTCCCACTGTCCAGGGCACGACCTACTACCTGTGTGGCAATAGCTGGTTCAGTGCGGCCTACGGCGCAAACGGCGTCTACTACCGCGTGGTACCTGCTCCCTGAGGCGGCTAGCTACTTGTTCTCATCGCCTGGTAAGTTCTTCGTTCCTACCATTTGACCGAGGTCTCTGCTGATCGGGGGCGGGAAAAACACTACGACGCAGTCACGGGCACATCTCACGCGTCACTTTCCGACGCTCGTGATGTCGTCGTTCTTTTCGTCAATCGCGGACTCTTCCGCTGGTTGTAGGGGTTTGGAGGCGCGCGGTAGGAGCGTGGAGCCAAGAACTAGCCCCCGGCGCGCTTTTTCGCAATCGCCTTCTTGATATCCGCCTCGCGGATGGCCTGCAACTGTTGGTACTGCGCAGGGCTAAGAATTTTCTGCAACTGCGGCGCGCTTTCGTTGTGAATGGCCCGGAGTTGTTTCATTTTCTGCATCGGGGGAAGCGAAGGATTGTTCTTGATCGCCTCGATTTTTGGACCCTCTTCCTTAAGGATCGGCAGCATCTGGATTTTTTGTTGTGGCGTGAGTTTGAGCTGTTGCGACAACACTTGCATCTTCGCCGCCGGATCGGTGGTCTGGCCCGGCGCGGCGGGCGCGAGGGTCAGAAACGCAAAAAGGCAGGCGGCGGACGTCAGGAACGTGAAGTGTTTTTTCATGGCTGCATTATGCCTGGCATCGCGCGATTCGCCAGCCAAAACGGCAAGTTCACTTTACCGGCTCGATCTCGCTCGGCCGCCGGGTCTTGGTGAAGAACGATTCCAGCGGGCTGTAGAAACGCAGGATCACGAACCGATCGGGCAGAGTTTGAATCCACTTGCCACGCTTTACCCTTCGGGTTGTTTTTAGGTCCTTAATCTTGGAAAGTTCGATAGCAGTTCATCCTGAACGCCGGCCGCAAAAAACGCGTTCTCCTTTTCCTCGCTCAGGTTTTCCAGCGGAAGGACGGCGATGCTTTTCTCCGGTGGTAAGCTCGTCGCCGCAATTTTCCTTTCGCTCAGAGAATTTTCTCAATCGTGCGAGGGGCGGGATATTCGCGGCCGTTTTCTGAAGAAATTTGAAGTTTTGGAGAACTTGGCCTCGCAGTTTCCGAAGAAAAGGATGGAAGGGAAAGGACACTAGTGAGCGGTGCCGCCAAATTGGGACAACGTGCGAGAAAAGCTCGCCCTTTATGTGATCTTTGTCATTCTCGGCCCGTGAGCGGCAATCTTTTTCGCTTGCGGACGCTGGTCACGTTCACCGGGCCGTACGACT
>WNFX01002851.1_pt1 | contig 17364 bp, 12 predicted proteins | sample 5400111 | NCBI WGS metagenome assembly WNFX01 (sample SAMN13153363, study PRJNA577476) | soil metagenome | isolation source: 40 cm soil or saprolite under grassland replicate 1 | place: USA:California | collected 2016-06-15 | reverse complement strand
CGGCAAAGGCCGCCGCCCACGAGCCGGTCTCCACCACGCTCACCCTGGCGCCCCCGATGATCTGGGCCGCCGTCCCCTCGGCGACCACCCGCCCATCGGCCATCACCATAAGCCGGTCGCACTCCCCCGCCTCGTCCATGTAGTGGGTGGTGACCAGCACCCCGGTCCCGGCGGCGGCGGCGATGGCCACCGTCTCCCAGAGCCGGGCGCGGGCGAGCGGGTCCACCCCGGAGGTCGGCTCGTCGAGGATCAGCAGGTCCGGCTGATGGGCGAGGGCCTGCGCGAACGCGGCGCTCCGCTGCACCCCCAGCGGCAGCGAGCCCACCACCGTCCGGCGGTAGGGCCGCAGCGATTCCGGCAGGGCCGATGCCATGACCTGGCGGCCGCCCTCCCCCGGCTTGCCGAAGACCGCCGCCGAGAAGGCCAGGTTCTCGGCCGGGGTGAGATCGTCGTACAGCCCGAGGGTCTGCGGCACATACCCGATGCGCTGGCGGGTCCGGCGGGACGGCGGCTCCCCAAAGAGGAGCACCTGCCCGTCGGAGGTCGCCAGCAGCCCCAAGAGCATCCTGATGAGGGTCGTCTTCCCGGCGCCATTCGCGCCCAGCAGGCCAACCACCTCCCCCCGGCCGAGCTGCAGGTCGACCCCGTCCACGGCGGTGAAGCTCCCGAACCGCCTGCTCACCCCCGCGCACTGCGCCAATGCCTCCGTCATCGCGAGCGGCCTCCCTCCAGCTCGCCGCTCCCAGCCTCCGCCCCCGCCAGCTCGCGCGCGAGGATCGCGACCGTGACCGCGTCCTGCAGATCCGGCGCCACCGGCCGCCCAGGCTCCCCCGTCTCGTCCGGCTCGTTACGGATTCGTGTCATGATCACGTCCGGTTCGTCCCGGTTCTGGTGACGCAAATCCGCGATAAGTGGGCTCGGCCCGCCAGGCGGGTCCCAGATCCGCCAGCGGCCGCCGCGCCGCCACGCCCGCCGACGCGCATCACCTTCCGGCCGGGCGTCGCTCACCCGCAGTGTGCCGGGCATCGCCGCGGTGATCTCCTCTGGGGTCCCGGAGGCCAGCTCCCGGCCGGCGTCCAGGGCGAGCACGTCCAGCGCACGCTCCGCCTCGTCCAGATAGCTGGTCGCGAACACCACGGCCGCTCCATTGGCGGCGGCCCGGGCGATCAGCCACCACAGGTCGGCCCGGCTGACCGGGTCGACGCCGGTGGTCGGCTCGTCCAGCACCAGCAGGTCGGGCTGGTGCAGCATCGAGGCGATGACGCCGAGCTTCTGCCGCATCCCGCCGGAGAGCCGTCCCGCCAGCCGGTCGCGGGCGCCGGACAGGCCGGCCCGCTGGAGGAATTCGGCGCTGCGCTCCCGGGCGACGTTCGCCGGCACCTGGTAGGCGGTGGCACGGAAGGCCAGGTTCTCGTCCACCGACAGGTCCGGGTAGATCCCTGAACCGGCGGAGAGGTACCCGATCCGCAGCGGCGGGGGCAGCCGGACCTGGCCGCTGGTGACCGCGAGCGCTCCAGCCAGGCATCGCAGCAGCGTGGTCCGGCCCGCCCCGTCACCGCCCACCACCGCGCTGACCCGGCCGGGCATGGCGCGGAAGGTGACGTGATCGAGGGCCAGCTTGTCCCCGTACCGGACGCACGCCTCCTCGGTCCCCCACCAGTCCTGGGTCGCCGTGGCGGCGGGGCCGGCCTCGGAACCCGGTGATGCCGCGGTCATCGTCCGCTCCCCGCATCTCCGGGCCTGGCTGGGCCGACTGAGCCAGTCGGCGCGGCCGGGCCGGCCGGCCCCGCCCGGCCGGTGGCCGCCTCGGTGCCAGCCGGACTCGCCGCCCGGGTAGCCGCCTCGGTGCCAGCCGGACTCGCCGCGTCGGTGCCAGCCGGGCCCGCCGCGCCAGTGGCCGCCTCCACGCCGGCTTCCGCGCCAGTGGCCGCCTCCACGCCGGCTTCCGCGCCAGCGGGCTGTGGCAGCGCCTGCGGGTGGCCCCTGCCATGGCGGGGCGCGGCGGGCGCGAGGAAGCTGCGGAACCGCTGGCTGGCCAGCGTGAACACGATCAGGCCGAGCAGGGCGAGGAAGACGAAGGGCTGCCAGAGAGGACCGATCGGCTCGGCCCGCAGCATCACGCCCCGGGAAATCTCGTTGAAGTAGGTCAGCGGGAGGATATAGGAGATCCAGCGCACGCCGATCGCGATCGAGGACAGCGGGAAAATCAGCCCGGACAGCAGCACCTGCGGCAGCATGACCATCACCGACAGCTGGATGGCCTGGCCCTGGTTCTCCGACACGCTGGATATCAGCACCCCCAGGCCCAGGGTGACGAAGAGGAACAGCAGCGCCCCGAGCCCGAATACGGCGTAGGAGCCGCGGAACGGGACGCCGAAGACGGCGACGCCGATCGCCAGCACGATCGCGAGGTCGAGGCAGGCCACTACGAAGTAGGGGGTGATCTTGCCGAGGAAGACGTCCCGGGGGCGCAGCGGCATCACGGCCAGTTGCTCCAGCGTGCCCGTCTGCCGCTCCCGGACCACCCCGAGGCTGGTGATGATCGTCCCGATGAAGACCAGGATCACCCCGCACAGGCCGGGGATCATGATGTACGAGGTTTTCAGCTCAGGGTTGTAGAGCACCGTCACCTGAGGCCGCTGGACGGGGCGGCCGGATGCCCGCTCCGCCAGCGCCTTCTCCCGCGCGGCGGCCAGGGCACCCAGTGCGGTCCTGGCGGAGAACAGCTGGCTGCCGTCGATCAGCACCTGCGTCGGCCCGCTGCCCGTGATCACCGCGACATCGGCGCCATCGCGGTTGTTGCGGAGCTGGGTCTGGGCCCAGGCCCTGCCCTCGTCCGGCGCGGCGGCCACCAGGTCAAAGGGCTTGCCCAGGCTATGAACCAGGGCCGCTGCCTGCGGCCCGGCGGCGACGGTCGGGATCTTCGAGACGTCGAAGCTCGCCGCGTAACCGAACACGATAAGCAAGATCACCGGCAACACGATCATCATCGCCAGCGTGCGCCGGTCGCGCCGCACCTGCCGGAACTCCTTGACGATCATCGCCCACATGGCAACTCCCTGGTGCCGGCCGCGTGCCCCAGGGCTGTCTCGGGCGCCTCCGGGCCGCACGGCAGATCTCAACGCTTGTTGAATTCTACGCACGTTGAATTCTGCCGTCAACCGTCAGCGAAATCAATGCACGTGGCAACATGCGGGCCGCGCCGCCCGGCCCGTAATCGGCAGCGCGGTTTGGCCGGATCGGCGTTTCTGCTGCCGATCCGGCCGAGCCGGACTGCCGCCTAACCCGCCGATCAGCGGCGGACGGCCCCGGTGACCAGCCAGGCCGTGCCGCGGGCGCGGAGCGTGAGCGTCACGAACCTGGCCACCATCCAGAGGCTCAAGGCGAGCCACAACGCGACCAGGCCGCCGCCCGCGGCCTGCACGCAGAGCGCGGCGACCGCGAACACGGCCGTGGCCGCCAGGCCCGCCAGCGCGAGGTAGTTCTGGTCTCCCGCCCCGATCAGCACCCCGTCCAGGACGAACACCACGCCCGCGACGGGCTGCTGGACGGCCGCGACGAGCAGCACCGCCAGCAGCTGGCCGGCCACGCCCGGCGTGACCGCGAACACACCCGGCAGGAGCGGGCGCACCGCCAGCAGGACCGCCCCGAACAGCAGCCCGTAGACCGCACCCCAGCCCGTCATCCGGCGGGTAGCGGCCCTGGCGCCGGCCACGTCGCCCGCCCCGAGGTACCTGCCGGTGATGGCCTGGCCCGCGATCGCTATCGCGTCCAGGGCGAACGCCAGCAGCGTCCAGAGCCGGAACGCGATCTGGTGGGCGGCGATCGCGTCGTCGCCCATCCGGGCCGCCATCGCGGTCGTCACCACGAGCACCGCCTGCAGCGAAAGCGTGCGCACCACCAGCGCCGCACCCGCCACCGCGGCGGCCCGCACCCCGGCCCGGTCCGGGCCGAAGGCCACCCCGGCCCGGCGGGCGCCCCTGGCCACGATGGCGAGGTAGGCGGCGGCCGCCGCGTTCTGGGCGGCCACCGTGCCCCAGGCCGAGCCGGCCAGTCCCCAGCCCAGACCGAGCACCAGGACCGCGTTGAGCACGATGTTCATCAGGTTGGCGCCGACGGCGACCGCGAGCGGCGTGCGGGTGTCCTGCAGCCCGCGCAGCACGCCCGTCCCGGCCAGCACGCCGAGCATGGCGGGCGCGCCCAGCAGGCTGATCCGCAGGTAGGTGACCGCGCCCGCGGTGACGCCCGCCGACGCGCCGAAGAGGTGGATGATCGCCGGGGCGAGCGGCCAGCCGGCCGCGAGCACCACCACGCCTATCGCGCCGGCCAGCCACAGCCCGTCGATGCCCTGCCGGATGGCCGCCGCCCGGTTGCCGGCCCCCAGCTGCCTGGCCACCGCCGCGGTGGTCCCGTAGGCCAGGAAGATCGAGATGCTGACCAGCGTGGTGAGCGCCTGGCCGGCCACCCCCAGGCCACCCAGCGCCGTGGTGCCGATCCGGCCCACGATGGCCGCGTCGGCGAGCAGGAACAGCGGCTCGGCGACCAGCGCGCCGAACGCCGGCACCGCCAGCCGCAGGATCTCCGCGTCGTGCGGGCTGCGGGTCAAGGTGATCCGCCGCGGGCGCGATCGGCTGGCACCGGCCACCGTGTCCCGGGGGCGGCGGGATCCATGCCCGAGAGTTTAATCGCGAGTAAGAAGTAACTGCGAATAAGTTGCATTAGCGGGCCGTTGCGCCGGATTGGCCGCGGCCCGCCGGATCTGGTCGGATGGAGGCATGCCACGCACCACGCGGCATCACGGCCGGTGGACGATCGCCGACCGTATCGCGTCGGCCTGGCATTACCTGCCGGTCGAGGTCCCGGCGGGATCATGCGGGCTGCGGGTGGAGCTGGAGTACGACCGGTCGGCCGCGGTCCTGGACCTGGGCTGCACCGGCCCGGCCGGCTTCCGCGGCTGGTCGGGCGGCGCGCGGCGCTCGTTCGCGATCGCCCCGGATGCGGCGACACCCGGCTATCTGGCCGGCGAGCTGGAACCCGGTACCTGGCAGGTGATCATCGGTATCCACCAGCTGCCCGCCGAGGGGGTGGACTACCGGCTGGCGGCGGAGGTGAGCAGCAGGCCGGGCGAGCTCCGGCCGGAACCTCTGCCCGCGCCGCCGCCGCCGCTGCCGCCCGGGGAGCGCCCCCCGCCCAGGCAGCTGCCGGCCCGTCCCGGCCGGCGCTGGCTGGCCGGCGACCTCCACACCCACACTGTGCATTCGGACGGGGCCCAGACGGTCGCCGAGCTATCTCGTTTTGCCGCCGGGTTGGGTCTGGACTTCATCGCGGTCACCGATCACAACACGGTCAGCCATCACCGTGAGCTTCCCGCCGCCGCGGCCCGGCACGGCATCACCCTGCTGCCGGGCCAGGAGGTCACCACCGCCGGCGGTCATGCGGGCGCGCTGGGCGAGGTCGGCTGGATCGACTTCCGCCTGCCCGCCGACGCCTGGCTGGAGCAGACCCGGCGGCGCGGCGGGCTGCTGTCGGTGAACCACCCGATTGCCGGGCACGTCAGCTGGACGCTGCCCATGCGGGGGCGGCCGCCGCTGGTCGAGGTGTGGCACTGGAGCTGGCTGGACCTGCGCTGGACCCTGCCGCTGGCCTGGTGGCTGGCCTGGGATCCGGGCGCGGTCCCGGTCGGCGGCAGCGACTGGCACCGGCCGGGGTCCGACGCGCCGCCCGGGACGCCCACCACCTGGGTCGAGTGTGCCGCGGACGGGCCGGGGGCGGTGCTCAACGGCCTGCGCGAGGGGCGGGTGGCCATCTCCGGCCGCCGTGACGGCCCGGTCCTGCTGCGCTCCGGCGACGAGATGATCGCGGTGGATGCGGAGGGGACCACCCTGGTGGGCCCGGACGGGCCGCGGGCGCGGGTGCGGCGCCCGCGGGAGAGCTTCCCCGCGGCGGCCGGCCACCACCGGCTGCTCGACGACACCGGCGCCACCCTCGCCCTGACCCGCTGAGCTGGACATCTGTCTCCCTCGCGGCGGGCGCCGCTCATGCGGCCGGGGTGACTCGGAAGACCGGGTAACCGGGCGCGATCTCCAGCAGCTTGGCCTCGGGAGCGTCCGCGCCGACCCCGTCGAAGAACACGCCGATCTCGAACTTCCAGCGCTTGAGGTAGGCCCGCAGCACGCGCGGCTTGTCCGCGTCGGCGAGCTCGGTGGCGGTGAACGGCTCGGCGCGGCGGCCCACCCGCAGCTCGCCGCCGCCGGCGGCACGCATGTTGCGCACCCACTGCGTCTCGCCGCGGGGCGCGACCAGGTAGCGCTCGCCGTTCAGCGTCAGCGGGTTCACCGGGGTGGTGCGCCACTCCCCCGACTTGCGCCCGCGGACGGCGAGGATCCGTGACCCCCAGATGCTGATCCCGGCCCGGGTCAGGCCGGCGACCGCCTCGTTGAACACGTTGGTGCTCCGGCTCGGCCGGACGTAGCGGGACTCGTTGCCGGTGGTCATGGCGGGGTTTCCTTCTCTATGAGGAGAGCGCTGCTCTTGATTAAGAACAGCGTACTCAAACCGGCTGTGATGTCAAGAGCAATGCTCTCATTTCAGTCTTGTGATCCAGGAGCGGCCGTGTGGCCGACGGTTACCCGGCGATCCGGTACTCCTCCAGCAGCCGGCGTCCCACAATCATCTTCTGGATCTCCGCAGTACCTTCGCCGATCAGCAGCATCGGAGCCTCCCGGTACAGACGCTCGATCTCGTACTCCTTGGAGAAGCCGTAGCCGCCGTGGATGCGGAAGGAGTCCTCCACGACCTCCTTGCCGTACTCGGACGCGAGGTATTTGGCCATGCCGGCCTCGAGGTCGTTGCGATACCCGGCGTCCTTCCTGCGGGCCGCCATGACCATCATCTGGTGGGCCGCCTCGACCTTGGTGGCCATCTCGGCCAGCTTGAACTGGATCGCCTGGTGCTCGGCGATCGCCTTGCCGAAGGCGTGCCGCTGCTGCGCGTAGGCGATGGCCAGTTCGAAGGCCCGGAGGGCCACCCCGCAGCCACGGGCGGCGACATTGACCCGGCCGACCTCGACGCCGTCCATCATCTGGTAGAAGCCCCGGCCGGTGCTGCCGCCGAGCACCCGATCGCCCGGGATACGGACGTCCTGGAAGATCAGCTCGGTAGTGTCAACGCCCTTGTAGCCCATCTTCTCGATCTTCCCGGGCACGGTCAGGCCCGGCACCGTGGGATTGGCGCCGAAACCGGGCTCCTTCTCGATCAGGAAGGTGGTCATGTTCCGGTGCGGCGCGTCGTGGCCCTCATCGGTCCGGCACAGTACCGCCACCAGGTTGGCGGTGCCGCCGTTGGTCAGCCACATCTTCTGGCCGTTGATCACGTAGTCGCTGCCGTCGCGCACGGCCCTAGTGCGGATCGCCGAGACGTCCGAGCCCAGGCTCGGCTCTGACATGGAGAAGGCGCCACGCATCTCGCCGGTCGCCATCCGGGGCAGGAAGTAGTCCTTCTGCTCCTCGGTGCCGTGGCGGGCGATCATGTGAGCGACGATGAAGTGGGTGTTGATAATGCCCGACACTGACATCCAGCCGCGGGCGATCTCCTCGACTACCAGGGCGTAGGTGAGCAGCGATGCCCCGAGGCCGCCGTACTCCTCAGGGATGGTCAGCCCGAACAGGTCAATCTGCTTCATCCCTTCCACGATCTGGGTGGGGTACTCGTCCTTGTGCTCCAGCTCGGTAGCGACCGGAATGATCTCCTTGCCGACGAAGTCCCGCACCGTGGCGAGGATGTCCTGCTGGAATTCCGTCAGGCCGTCGGTCTGTGCGAGGCGTCCCATGGCGTGGCTCCGTATCTGCTGATCGGAAGAAACATGGTGGGCGGCTGAGGTGGCGGGACCCCGTCGGCGTGGCCGCGGCCGCGAGGCCCGCGACCGGAGGGGGGCACAGGTGCGCCGGGTGATGACAGCAGCCGGGGCGCGGCCTGGGTCCCGTGCCCAGACCCGGGCGGGCGTCAGGCGGTCGGCTCGGGACGGCTGGGCTGCTCACCACCGCGCTCCTTGATGTATGTCTCGGTGGGCACCATCACCTTGCGGCGGAACACGCACACCAGGCTGCCGTCCTGCTTGTAGCCGCGGGTCTCCACCTCGACGATGCCCCGGTCGCTCTTGGACTTCGAGGGCCATTTGCCGATCACAGTCGTCTCGCCGTAGATGGTGTCTCCGTGGAAAGTCGGCGCCACGTGCTTCAGCGACTCGATCTCCAGGTTGGCTATGGCTTTGCCCGAGACGTCCGGCACCGACATGCCTAGCAGCAGGGAATATATGTAGTTGCCCACCACCACGTTCTTGCCGAAGTCGGTTGCCTGCTCCGCGTAGTTCGCATCCATATGGAGCGGATGGTGGTTCATGGTGAGCAGGCAGAACAGGTGGTCGTCGTACTCGGTGACCGTCTTCCCGGGCCAGTGCTTGTAGACCGCCCCGACCTCGAACTCCTCGTAGGTCCGTCCGAACTGCATCGCCGATGTCCTTCGCTCTACTACTGATAGGGGTGGGTCCTGGCCTAGCGAACGCGCCTGGCTCAGGTCTGGGGGGGCTCGAACTTCGACGTGCGCTGCATGCCCGCCGCCCGGCCCTTGCCCGCGATCACCAGGGCCATCTTGCGGGACGCCTCGTCGATCATCTCGTCACCGAGCATGGCCGATCCCTTGGCTCCGCCGGCCTCTGAGGTGCACCAGTCGTAGGCGTCCAGGATCAGCTCCGCATGGTCGTAGTCCTCCTGCGCGGGGGAGAAGATCTCGTTGGCGGCAGCGATCTGGTCCGGGTGGAGCACCCACTTGCCGTCGAAGCCCAGGGCGGCGGCCCGCTGGGCGACTGCGCGGTAGCCGTCGGCGTTGCGGATCTGCAGGTAGGGGCCGTCGATGGCCTGCAGATCGTGGGTGCGGGCGGCCATCAGGATGCGCATCAGGATGTAGTGGTAGGCGTCCGCCGGGTAGCCGGGCGGCTGCTCGCCGACCACCAGCGACTTCATGTTGATCGAGGCCATGAAGTCGGCGGGACCGAAGATGATGGTCTCGATCCGCGGCGAGGAAGCGGCGATCGCGTCGACGTTCACCAGGCCCTTGGCGTTCTCGATCTGGGCTTCGATGCCGATCCGGCCGACCTCGAACCCCATCGTCTTCTCGATCTGGGTGAGCAGCAGGTCCAGTGCCTCGACCTGGCCGGCGTCCTGCACCTTCGGCAGCATGACGCAGTCCAGGTTGGCACCCGCCCCCTCGACCACCGTGATCACATCCCGGTAAGTCCAGTGGGTGGTCCAGTCGTTTACCCGGACCACGCGGGTCTTGCCGGTCCAGTCGCCGTTGTTCAGCGCGTCGACGATGCTGTGCCGGGCGCTCTCCTTGACCAGCGGCGCACAGGCGTCCTCAAGGTCCAGGAACACCTGGTCCGCGGGCAGGCCCTGGGCCTTCTCCAGGAAACGGGGGCTGCTGCCGGGGACGGCCAGGCAGGAGCGGCGGGGGCGCAGGCGGTCAGCAGCGACAGCGGGTGCGGTAGTCATTTCTGATCGCGCCATCCTTCTAGGTCGTCCCAGCCAGCTGGCCACGCCGGCTCGGCCAGGGCTGGAGCTTGTGGGCGAGCCGGATCTCGTCAACGATGCGGCCGATGATGGCGGTTATGCCGAAGTCCTTGGGGGTGAAGACGGCGGCTACTCCCATGGCGCGCAGGGATTGCGCGTCGGCCGGCGGGATGATTCCGCCGACCACCACCGGCAGGTCCGCCGCGCCGACCCGGCGCAGCCGGCGCAGCACATCAGGGACCAGCTCGAGATGCCCGCCGGAGAGGATCGACAGCCCCAGGCAGTGCACATCCTCGGCGACCGCGGCCGCCACGATCTGCTCGGGAGTTAGCCGAATGCCCTGGTAGATCACCTCGAACCCGGCGTCGCGGGCGCGGACGGCGATCTGCTCGGCACCGTTGGAGTGCCCGTCCAGGCCGGGCTTGCCCACCAGCAGGCGCAGCCGGCCCACCCCCAGCTCCGCCGCGGTGGCGGCCACCGCCGCGCGCACTGCGACCAGCTCCGCTCCCGGCTCGGCGGCCACCGCCACCGGGGCGCCACTGACACCGGTGGGTGCCCGGTACTCCCCGAACACCTCCCGGAGCGCGCGGGACCATTCGCCGGTGGTCACGCCCGCCCGGGCGCAGCCCAGCGTCGCCGTCATCAGGTTGACCTCCTCCTGCGCGGCATCGGCCTTGAGCCGGTCGAGGGCGGCGAGCACCTCGGCCGCGTCGCGGCGCTTGCGCCACTCCTCCAGGTCGGCCAGCACCGCCTGCTCGGAGGCCGGGTCGACCCGCTGGACCGCGGCGTCCAGATCGGCGGTGAGCGGGCTGGGCTCGGTGGTCTCGAAACAGTTGACGCCCACGATCTCGTCCTCGCCAGACTCGATGCGTGCCCGCCGGGCCGCGTGTGAGGCGACGAGCTGGGCTTTCAGGTAGCCGGACTCCACCGCCGGTATCGCCCCGCCCATCCCAAGCACCCTGGCGATCTCTGCCTCGGCGCCGGCCAGCAGCTCGGCCGTCTTGGCCTCCACCACGGGAGAGCCGTTGAACAGGTCGCCGTACTCCAGCAGGTCCGACTCGTACGCGAGGACCTGCTGGATGCGCAGGCTCCACTGCTGGTCCCAGGGCCGCGGCAGGCCCAGCGCCTCGTTCCAGGTGGGAAGCTGCACGGCCCGGGCCCGGGCATCCTTGGACAGGGTGACGGCCAGCATTTCCAGGACGATCCGCTGCACGTTGTTCTCCGGCTGCGCCTCGGTCAGGCCCAGCGAGTTGACCTGGACGCCATAGCGGAAGCGGCGGTGGGCGGGGTCGGCGATGCCGTACCGCTCCTGCGTGATCTTGTCCCAGAGCCGGGAGAAGGCCCGCATCTTGCACATCTCCTCGACGAAGCGGATGCCCGCGTTGACGAAGAAGGAGATCCGCCCAACGATCTCGCTCATCCGCCCCGGGGGGACCTGCCCGGAGTCGCGGACGGCGTCCAGGACGGCAATCGCGGTGCACATCGCGTACGCCATCTCCTGCACCGGGGTCGCGCCGGCCTCCTGCAGGTGGTAGCTGCATACGTTGATCGGGTTCCACCTGGGCATGCGGGCGACCGTGTAGGCGATGACGTCGGTGATCAGCCGCAGCGAGGGGGCCGGCGGGAAGACGTACGTCCCGCGCGAGAGGTACTCCTTGATGATGTCGTTCTGGGTGGTGCCGGCGAGCTTGGTAATGTCGGCGCCCTGCTCTTCGGCCACCACCTGGTAGAGCGCCAGCAGCCACATGGCCGTGGCATTGATCGTCATCGAGGTGTTGGTCCGCTCCAGCGGGATGCCGTCGAAGAGGGCGCGCATGTCGCCGAGGTGCCCGACCGGGACGCCGACCCGGCCGACCTCGCCGCGGGCGAGGACATGGTCGGCGTCGTATCCGGTCTGGGTGGGCAGGTCGAACGCGACCGACAGGCCGGTCTGGCCCTTGGCCAGGTTGCGGCGGTAGAGCGCATTGGACTTCGCCGCCGATGAGTGCCCCGCATAGGTCCGCAGCAGCCAGGGGCGGTCCCTCAGGGGCCGCCCTGGCTGCTGCTCGTCCGGCTCGGTCATGCTCGTGCCGCCCTCACACGTTCCGGAACCGGTTGATTTCCGTCAGGTGCTTCTCGCGCAGCTCATGATCGCGCACGCCGAGGCCCTCCCGCGGGGCCAGGCACAGCACCCCCACCTTGCCGTGGTGCAGGTTCTGGTGCACGTCCAGGGCGGCCTGGCCGGCCTGCTCCAGCGGGTAGACCTTCGACATGGTCGGGTGGATCATTCCCTTGGAGATCAGGCGGTTGGCCTGCCACGCCTCGCGGTAGTTGGCGAAGTGCGAGCCGATGATGCGCTTGAGGCTCATCCACAGGTAACGGTTGTCGTACTCGTGCATGTATCCCGAGGTCGAGGCGCACGTCACAATGGTGCCGCCCCGGCGGGTCACGTACACCGAGGCGCCGAAGGTCTCCCGCCCCGGGTGCTCGAACACGATGTCCACGTCCTCGCCGCCGGTCAGGTCACGGATCCTGGCGCCGAAACGCTTCCATTCCTTGGGATCCTGGGTCGTCTCGTCCTTCCAGAACTGGTAGCCCTCGGCCCTGCGGTCGATGATCAGCTCGGCGCCCAGCGACCGGCAGAGTTCGGCCTTCCGCTCGCTGGAGACGACGCAAATGGGAATCGCCCCGCCGGCCCGGGCGTACTGGGTCGCGTAGGCACCCAGGCCACCGCTGGCGCCCCAGATGAGCACGTTGTCCCCTTGCTTCATCGTGGCGCCGTTGTCCGAGACCAGCTGCCGGAAGGCGGTCGAGTTCACCAGGCCCGGCGTCGCGGCCTCCTCCCAGGTGAGGTGCCGGGACTTGGGCATCAGCTGATTGGTCTTGACCAGGGCCAGCTCGGCGAGGCCGCCGAAGTTGGTCTCGAAGCCCCAGATGCGCTGCTCCGGGTCGAGCATCGTGTCGTTGTGGCCGTCGGAACTCTCCAGCTCGACCGACAGGCAGTGCGCGACGACCTCCTCGCCGGGCTTCCAGACGTTCACGCCGGGACCGGTGCGCAGCACCACGCCCGCGAGGTCCGAGCCGACCACGTGGTACGGCAGGTCATGCCGCGCGGTGAGCTCAGAGAGCTTGCCGTAGCGGCGCAGGAAGGCGAAGGTAGAGATCGGCGAGAAGATGGAACTCCACACGGTGTTGTAGTTGACCGCACTGGCCATGACGGCAATGAGGGCTTCTCCCCAGGCCAGCTCGGGGACCGGCACCTCTTCCACGTGTAGGGACTTACGCGGATCCCGGTCACGGATGTCGATGCCGTCGAACATATGCTCCTCGTCCTGGTGCAGGGTAACTGCCCGGTAGGCCTTCGGCACCGGCAGCCCGGCGAAATCCGCGGGCTGGCTCCCAGGGTCGAGGATCGTGTCAAGGACTTCCTTCATGACCGCCTCCTGGCCGGGCTGTACTTCCAGGAAGGACGTACGGCTCAATCATCGTGTCGCTATCCACGCCCGCCCGGGTGTTGGCCCGGGTGGGCTGCTATATCCCAAACTGCCGAAACCGGCCGCGGCAGGCCAGAGCAGCTTGGCCCGTCTTGCTGCGGACCTAGGTCCCGTGCCCGGTACGGAGCGCCCGGGGTGCCGCCACGAGTTAGCCGACCGGTGCCCATCAGCCCCTCGGACCGGGGGTGCCGCATACCGCGCGGCTGTGTGACGTTCGCCGGCATGAAGCAGCTGACGGAGGTGGGCGACCCAGGTCCCGCGGGTACGGGACCGTAGGCCCTGGCCCGGCCGGGCCCGGCCGGCGATGGTGTGATTGTGCGGGCTTGGGTGGTGGGGGTGGCCGGGTCCTGGCTGCGGACGCGATGTGCGGCCGCGCTTGCCGGTGTTATGCAGGGAGATGGCAATGTTCAGCGCCGACATTATTGATGACCCAACAGAAACAAGGCTCCCTGAGCTGGCCGGATGGGTCCGCGATGTCGCGGAACTCACCAAGCCTGACAACGTGTTCTGGTGCGATGGCTCGGAAGAGGAGTGGGAGCGGCTGACCGGCCTGCTGGTGGAGAACGGGACCTTCACCCGGCTGAATCCGGAGCTGCGCCCGAACAGTTTCTGGTGCGCTTCGGACCCGGGTGATGTGGCCCGCGTGGAGGACCGCACGTTCATCTGTTCGGAGTCCGAAGCTGACGCGGGCCCGACTAACAACTGGATCGCGCCCGGCGAGATGCGCCAGACCTTCGCGGAGATCTTCGACGGCTGCATGCGCGGCCGCGCCATGTATGTGATCCCGTTCTGCATGGGACCGCTGGGCAGCAGCATCTCCCAGCTGGGAGTGGAGATCACGGACTCGCCTTATGTGGCGGTGTCGATGCGGATCATGACCAGGATGGGAACGGCGGCGCTGCGGGCGATCGAGGAGGCCGGGTCGTTCGTGCGTGCCGTGCACTCGGTCGGCGCGCCACTGGCGCCCGGCCAGGCGGACGTGCCGTGGCCCTGCAACCAGGTCAAATACATCTCGCACTTCCCCGAGACCAGGGAAATCTGGTCCTACGGCTCCGGCTATGGCGGCAATGCGCTGCTCGGCAAGAAGTGCTACGCGCTGCGGATCGCCTCGGTGATGGCCCGCGACGAGGGCTGGCTGGCCGAGCACATGCTCATCCTCAAGATCACACCACCGGAGCAAGAGCCGCGCTACATCGCGGCGGCCTTCCCCTCCGCGTGCGGGAAGACCAACCTGGCCATGCTGCAGCCCACCATCCCCGGCTGGAAGGTCGAGACCATCGGCGACGACATCGCCTGGATGCGGTTCGGCGCCGACGGCAGGCTGCATGCGATCAACCCCGAGGCCGGCTTCTTCGGCGTTGCGCCCGGCACCGGCATGAAAACCAACGCCAACGCGGTCGCGGCCATGTGGGGCAACAGCATCTTCACCAACGTCGCCCTGACCGACGACGGCGACGTGTGGTGGGAGGGCCTGACCGACAAGCCTCCCGCACACCTGATCGACTGGCGGGGACGGGACTGGACCCCCGGCTCGCCCGAGCCGGCGGCCCACCCCAACTCGCGGTTCACCACTCCGGCCAGCCAGTGCCCGATCATCGCGCCGGAGTGGGATGACCCCACCGGCGTGCCGATCTCGGCGATCTTGTTCGGCGGCCGGCGCGCCAGCACCGTGCCGCTGGTGATCGAATCCTTCGACTGGGACCACGGAGTGTTCCTCGGGGCCAACGTCGCCTCCGAGAAGACCGCCGCGGCCGAGGGCCAGGTCGGCGAGCTGCGGCACGACCCGTTCGCGATGCTGCCATTCTGCGGTTACAACATGGGCGACTACTTCGCCTACTGGCTGAAAATCGGCCAGACGGCCGACCCCGCGAAACTGCCGCGGCTCTTCTACGTCAACTGGTTCCGTAAGGACGCCAGCGGCAAGTTCGTGTGGCCGGGTTACGGGGAGAACATCCGCGTGCTGAAGTGGATCATCCAGCGGCTATCCGGCGACGCCAAGGCCACGGCGACCCCGATCGGCTACGTCCCGGCCCCAGGCTCACTGGACCTTGACGGCCTATATGTCAGCTGGGCTGACCTAGCCCTGCTCCTTACAGTGGACACCGAAGCCTGGAAGCTGGAAGCCGAGCACATCCCCGAGTTCTTCCGCACCTTCCACCAGCACCTGCCCACCCGCCTCTGGGACCTGCACCAGGACCTGGTCAACCGCCTCTGCTGACGTCCGCGCCGGCCCGCCATGGGCTCACCGGCCGCCGCCTCGTTGGCTCTAGGACTGGCCCGGGCGCCTGCCCGGGGGACCAACGGCCGGGGCACAGCCGCCGAATGCCACTGCCCTGGCGGTGGATGGTCCCCGACGCTGCGACCGGCCCACCGGGCGTAGCCAGGGCCGGGCACACGGCATGATGGGGCGAGAACTCCAGGAAGGCCGCGGATGGCGACAACGCCGAGATGGGGCATAACGCTCCCGCTGCGCAGCATGCCCCTGCCCGAGCAGCGGGACATCGTTGCCGGTCTGCCTGGCCTCGGCTATACAGACGCCTGGTCAGCCGAGGTCAACGGCGCCGATGCCTTCACCCCCCTGACGCTGGCCGCCCAGTGGGCGGACGGCCTGCGGCTGGGGACTGCCATCGCCGGGATCTTCACCCGCGGGCCGGCCCTGCTCGCGATGAACGCGGCCACCCTGGCGGCACTGGCGCCCGGCCGGTTTGTGCTCGGCATCGGCACCTCCTCGCCGGTGATCGTGGAGGACTGGAACGGCATCGAGCTGGCCCGGCCGTACCAGCGCGCACGGGACATGCTCGTTTTCCTGCGTGCGGCGCTGGCCGGGGAGAAGGTGACCGCCGAGTACGAGACCTTCGCCATCAGCGGCTTCCGGCTGGACCCGCCGCCCGACCCGCCCCCGGCGCTCGCCCTCGCCGCGCTGCGGCCCGGGATGGTACGGCTAGCCGCGTCCCTGGCCGACGGGGCGATCACGAACTGGCTCGCCCCGTCGGACGTGCCGGCCGTGCGCGCGGCGGCCGGGCCGGACTGCGAGCTGATCGCCCGGCTGTTCGTGTGTCCCACCGCCGATGCCAGCCTCGCCCGGCATATCGGCCGCCGGCTGATCGCCGCCTACCTCACCGTCCCCGTCTACGCCGCCTTCCACGAGTGGCTGGGCCGCAGTGAGGTGCTACGCCCCATGCAGGATGCGTGGGCGGCGGGAGACCGCAAGGGGGCATTCGCCGCCATCCCCGACCACGTCGTGGACGAACTGGTCGTGCACGGCCGGCCGGAACACTGCCGGGAGCAGGTCGAACAGTACCGGGCCAGCGGCCTGGACACACCGGTCCTGATGGTTGTGCCCACCCCCGGCGTGGACGAGGCCGACGCCGTGCGCCAGCTCGCCCCGGCCGGCTGACTGACCCGGGCCATCGGGTCCGCACCGGAGGCCGAGCGGCAGCGGTATTACGGGGACGGCCCGGTCGAGTTCAGCCACTCGCTGACCGAGCAGATCGGTGGCCAGCTGACCGCTGGCTTCACGCTCACCCATCTGGTGGAGGCGCCGCATCACGCGGATCCCACGGGGGGGTACATGCCCGGCTACATCGCCACCCGCGCCGTCAAGCCCGGCTGAGGCGCGTACGGACCCGTGCGGCGCTTACCAGGTGCCGGGAGCGGGCCGCCATACCAGGACTGGATGATGCGAAGGCTAGGCAGGTATCGCGTGTTTCCTGCCTCACGTGCCGTCGCTGGGCCGTCAGCGCTGAGGGTGACGCCGATGGCCTTGCGCATCCGATTATGGGCAGATGGCATCAGGTGGGTGGAGGTCGCCAGCGTGAATGCCGCCGAGTGGTGCCCGAGGTACTCAGCTAGGGCACGGATGTCCACACCATCAGTTAGCAGGCTAGATGCGAAGTAATGCCTGAGCTGGTGGAACCGCCATGCCTGGCCATCGGCGCCTTGACGCCAGAGCCAGGCACAGATAGCCGCTAGCCGGTCATCAGAAAAGACCCAGGCAGCGCTCAGAACACTTTCAGCTTTCTCCCAGCTATCCCAACGACCATGGAACAAGACCAGGCCAGCCGATCCATACCCTGACGCGCTGTGGCTGTGGATCACCGGCCCGCGCTCCCGCTGGGGGGTTGGACGTGGCCACGGCCGTCGAGCGGCCGGAGCTGGCCGAGGCGATCCTGGCCGTCTTCGAGCCGGCCAAACCGAAGACCACGCCTAGGCACCCGGCCGCCGAGGCAGCCGCGCACAGCCGACGGGGGCGTTCGGGCGGGGAGCATGAGATGCGCGCCAGCGGGGCTCATGAGACCTTGCCGGGCCCTGACGAGTGCTGAAGGGGG
>WNFX01002850.1_pt1 | contig 17365 bp, 15 predicted proteins | sample 5400111 | NCBI WGS metagenome assembly WNFX01 (sample SAMN13153363, study PRJNA577476) | soil metagenome | isolation source: 40 cm soil or saprolite under grassland replicate 1 | place: USA:California | collected 2016-06-15 | reverse complement strand
CCTCGGCCGCAATGCGGTCGATTTCCTTGAGATGGGTGCCCGCCACCTTCACGCCCACCGGGCTCTTGATGCCGGTCGCGAGCATGTCGATGCGGTTGCGGATCGGGGGCACCCAGATGTTCGAGAGCCCCGGCACTTTCACGATGCGGTCGAGCTCCTCCACGAGCTTTTCCGGCGTCATTCCCGGCCGCCACTCCCCGCGCGGCTTCAACTGGATCGTGGTCTCGAACATCTCGAGCGGCGCCGGGTCGGTCGCCGTCTCCGCGCGCCCGGCCTTGCCGAACACGCTCGCCACTTCGGGCACCGTCTTGATGAGCCGGTCGGTCTGCTGCAAAAGCTCCGCGGCCTTGCCCGCCGAGAGCCCGGGCAGCGCCGAAGGCATGTAGAGCAGATCGCCTTCGTCGAGCGGCGGCATGAACTCACCGCCGAGCCGGTTCATGGGCCAGAGCGTTGCGGCAAGGATCGCAACGGCGGCGAGCAAGACCGTTTTGGGGCGGCGCAGCGCACCTTCGAGCAGCGGGCGATAGAGCGCGATGAGGAAACGGTTGAGCGGATTTTTTTCCTCGGCCGGAATGCGCCCGCGGATGAGATAACCCATCAGCACCGGAATGAGCGTGACCGCGAGTCCCGCTGCCGCGGCCATCGCATAGGTTTTGGTAAAGGCGAGCGGCGAGAAGAGCCGCCCCTCCTGCGCTTCCAGCGTGAACACCGGGACGAAGGAGAAGGTGATGATCAAGAGCGACACGAAAAGGGCCGGTCCGACCTGCGCGGCGGCCTCGCTGATCACGCCCCAGCGCTCCTCGCCCGCGAGTGTTCCGCCCGGGTGCGCATGATGCCAGGCTTCGAGCCGCTTGTGCGCGTTCTCGATCATCACCACCGCGGCGTCCACCATCGCGCCGATCGCGATGGCGATGCCGCCGAGCGACATGATGTTGGCGTTCACGCCCTGGTAAACCATGACGATGAAAGCCGCCAGGATTCCGAGCGGCAGCGAGACGATGGCGACGAACGCCGAGCGCAGGTGGAAAAGGAAGAGCGCGCACACCAGTGCCACGACGACGAACTCCTCGACGAGCTTCTGCCCGAGGTTCGCCACCGCCCGTTTGATGAGTGACGAGCGGTCGTAGGTCGGCACGATCTCCACGCCCGGCGGCAAGCTCGACTTGAGCGATGCGATCTTCGCTTTGACCGCGGCTATGGTTTCGAGCGCGTTCTTCCCGAAGCGCATCACGATCACTCCGCCCGCGACCTCGCCCTCCCCGTTCAGCTCGGCGATGCCGCGGCGCATCTCTGGCCCGACCTGCACGCGCGCGACGTCGGCGAGGCGCACCGGGACCCCCGAATCGCCGACCGAAAGCGGAATCCTGCGGAAGTCGTCCAGCGACTGCAGATAACCGCTTGCGCGCACCATGTACTCCGCTTCGCCGAGCTCCAGGACCGAGCCGCCTGTTTCCTGGTTCGCGCGCTGCACGGCCTCGATCACCTTCGACTGCGGGATGTTGAACGCGCGCAGCCGCGCCGGCTCGATCACGATCTGGTATTGCTTGACCATCCCGCCGACGCTCGCCACCTCCGACACGTTCGTCACCGCCTTCAGCTCGTACTTGAGGAACCAGTCCTGCAGCGCGCGCAGCTGCGACAAGTCCATGCGGCCGGAGCGGTCGACGAGCGCGTACTCGTAGACCCAGCCGACGCCGGTCGCATCGGGCCCGAGCGAGGTCTTCGCCTGGGTGGGGAGCCGCGACTGCACCTGGTTCAGGTATTCGAGCACGCGCGAGCGTGCCCAGTAGGGATCGGTGCCGTCCTCGAAGAGGATGTACACGAACGAGTCGCCGAAGAAGGAATAACCGCGCACGGTCTTCGCCCCGGGCACCGAGAGCATCGTCGTGGTGAGCGGATAGGTGATCTGGTTCTCGACGATCTGCGGCGCCTGCCCCGGGTAGGTTGTGCGGATGATCACCTGCACGTCGGAGAGGTCGGGAATCGCGTCGAGCGGCGTCCGCGACGCCGCCCAGATTCCCCACGCGGCGAGCGCGAGCGTGGCGAGCAGCACGAGGAAGCGGTTTGCGATTGACGAGCGGATGAGGGCCGCGATCATTTTTTCGACGTCTCCGTGCCTTCCATACGCGTCCCGCTCGCCCTCAAGCTCGCCTCGGAGTCGATGAGGAACTGGCCGGAGACGACGACCTCGTCGCCTTCGGAAAGTCCCTTGCGGATTTCGCTCTTGCCGCCCGACTCGAAGCCGACCTCGACTTCCCGCGGCCGGAATTTGCCTTCGCCCTCGGCCACGATGACGACGCTGCGCTCACCGGTGCGGATGACCGCCTCCGACGGAACGAGGAGCGCCTTCGTTCCCGTCCTTTGCGCGAAGACTAGCGTCGCGAACATGCCGGGCTTCAAGCTTCCGCCCGGATTGGCGAGCTCGACCCGCGCGCGCAGCGTGCGCGTTGCCGCACTCACCTCGGGCAGGATCGCGCTCACCCGGCCGCGGAAGACCCGGCCGGGGAAGCTAGGCACGCGCGCCTCCACCGCCGTTCCGGGGCGCAGCCACGCGCCCTGCGCCTCGGGCACTTCGGCATTGACCCACACGCTCGAAAGATCGACGAGACGAAAAAGCATCGCACCGGACATCACCGTCGCGCCCTCGCGCACGCCGAGCTCCGCGATGACGCCGTCGATCGGCGCGTAGAGCGTGATGCGCGTCTGAGGCTGGCCGGCTTTTTCCAGCAGGCCGATCTGCTCCTCGCTCATGCCGAGCAGCTGCAGCCGGTTGCGCGCGGCCTCGGCGAGACTCGCGTCCTTGCCTGCGCCCCGCAGCAGGAGATATTCCGCCTGCGCTGCCGCCCAGTCGGGCACGAGCAGCTCGACCAGCGGCTGGCCCTTGGCGACGGGGTCGAGCGGGGCGCGCGCATGCAGCTTCTCGACAAAGCCCCCGGAGCGCGCCTGAACGACGAAAACAGCGCGCTCGTTCCACGCAACGCTGCCCACCGCCTCGATGCGACGCGCGACCGATCCGGCCGTCGCCGCCGCCGTGCGCACGCCGAGGTTCTGCGCGACGCGCGGATCGATGATCACGGCGCCCTCGCCGCCCGCCTCGTCCGCGTACTTCGGCACGAGCTGCATGTCCATGAAAGGCGATTTGCCCGGCTTGTCGAAATGCTGCTGCGGGACCATGGGGTCGAACCAGTAGAGAATTTTTTTGCCGGAGGCATCCTCTCCGGACGCCGCAGGCGGGTCCGCTTGCGCCATGCGCGACATCGCGAACCAGTAGCCGACTCCGCCCGCAGCGGCGGCGACCAGGACGAGCCCCAAAACGAGGAGAGGCGCGCGTCTCATGGTTGCCCTCCGTGCGGCAGGAGGAAATTCAGCTTCGCCCAGGCGCGCGCCCGCTCGAGCTGCGTCTGAACGAACCCCAGCCGCGTCTCGGTCTCAGCGCGGCGCGCTTCGAGCACCGCGCCCAGCTCGCCGCGCCCGCCGCGATAGGCGGCGAGCGCCGCAGCGACCCGCTCGCGGGCGAGCGGCAGCAGCAGCTTTTCGAAGCGTTCGGTGCGCACGCCCGCAGTCTGCCAGTCGGCGTAGAAGCCGCGCAGCTCGGCCTCGTGCATTCGCCGCGCTTCCTCGGTTTGCGCCTGAGCCTGATCGGCCAGCAGTCTCTTCGCCGCGAGGTCCCGGTCCTGGCGCTTCGCCGCCTCCCAGGGAAGATCGATGCTCACCATCACTGAAATCATGTTGGAGAACGCCGGCCCGCGTTGCCCGTATGCCACCTCCAAACTCCAGTCGGACTTCCTCGAGTTCGCCGCGAGCGCGGCATCCGTCCTGGCGAGCGCCTCGCGCTCGGCGTAGATCCTCTGTTCCGGATGCTCGTGCAGGTTGGCGAGGAGCGCCGTGGGCGGATGGTCGAACGCGCTCGTATCCGGCGGATCGGCGAGCGGGCGCGAGGCCTCATCTCGAAGCCACGCGGCGAGCGCGTAGCGCGCGCGCTCGATCGTGCGATCCTGCTCGATGACTCGGTCCTGCGCGGCGACGCCGGCGCCGCGCAGCGCGTGCGCATCGGCCGTATTCTGCCGGCCCGCGGCGATCGCCGCCGCCACCGTGTCGAGTTGCAGTTGCAGCTCCCCCACGAGCTCGACGAGAGGCGCGCGCGACTGCTGCGCGAAATACAGCTCGAGCCAGGCAAGCGCGACCTCGCGCCGCAGCGCGGCACGCTGCGCGGCCAGGTTCGCGGCTTCCACGTCGCGCTCCAGCGCGGCGCGCTCCCCGCGCAGCTTTCTCTTCTCTGCATTGGGAAAGTCCTGCATGACGCCGATCTTGCGCATCGTCATGAAGTCGCTGGCGTACTGAAACCGATCTGCGCCGTTGACGGGCAGATTGTCCACGCCGACCCGAAGCTTGGGGTCGGGCAGCTCGCGCGCGCGCGGCACGAGCTCGGTCGCGGCGGCAAGCGCCGCGCCCTGCGCGGCAAGACGCGGGGAAGTCTCTTCGCCGATCCTCAGCGCTTCGGCGAGTGGCAGCGGCTCCATGTCCACCGCGAGCGCCAACGGCGCCGCGACGGCGAACCCGAGAATGCAGAAGCAAGCGAGCGGACGCATCAAACGCCCGGGCAAAGCAAAAACCATAAAACCTCCGATGAGCAGGGACACAGGCACCGCCAAAGGCGGGCGCCACGGCTCAGCGGAGGCTAAATGAGAAAGCGGGAATAAAGGACGTTGAGAGGCGGAGGCGGCGCGTTCGCGACTGCGCTTCGCGTCGTAAGCAGCACACCGGTCGCCGCCGGTAGCGCTTTACGTTCGACTACGAGCACCAGCACGGGCGAGTCGAAAGCTGAGATCTGCGGCATCTTGGCGAGATCGAGCGTTTGCGTCTCCGCCTGGAAATGCACGCGGCACAGGAGTTCCGCAGGCGCCGGATTCTGATGTTCTTCGCACGCTATCTGCGGCTCGGGCATCTTGCCCTGCAGGCAGCCATACCCTGCAATCGCCACGTGCGCGAACGCCAACGCCGCCAGGGCGAAGCCGGCGATCCAGCGACGGCGATATCGGGTCATGAAAGGCATCACGAGATGTTCCCCGCGACTAGGATAGCTCAGGGCGAGGAAAGTTCAAAATCCGGGCTCGCCCCTTCGCGGTCCCGGAATGGGACACGGTGCAGCAGAGCCTTTTCCAGGGCTTTGTCTCGTCTCGGAGCCGGAAGCACTCTTCGAAGAAGTCAGTCTGCGCCAAGTTGCGAGCTACCATGCCGGCGACAGCTTGAGCGAATACCTTCAGAGCTGCGAGCGCAGCTACTTGTTGAGGGCGCTGCAAGGCAACAACTATCGCATTGGCGCGAGCGCCACGGATCTTGGAATCAGCAGAAAGAATCTTTGGGAGAAGATGCGAAGGCTCGGCATCAGTTCTCGCGATTCGAGCGGGTCACCCCCATTGGAGTGAAAGTACGCCCGGGAAATATCTCGGTCATCCCTAGGGGTTGACTTTCAGAATATATTTCCATATTATTGGAAATATGGAATCTGGTGAGGTCGTCCTCGCACTCGAAGCGGTCGCCCAGGAATCGAGGCTAGGGATTTTTCGCCTGCTGGTCGAAGCAGGCCCGGAAGGCCTGCCGGCCGGTGCGATCGCTAAGCGCATGAAGCTACCACCGCCGACGCTCTCCTTTCACCTCTCGCAACTCAAGCACGCCGGGCTGATTGCGTGCAAGCGTACGGGGACGTCTCTCATCTACTCCGCGAATTTCGGAGCTATGAACAAGCTCGTCGGGTTTCTAACTGAAAATTGCTGCGGCAGCGGCGCAACCTGCGCCCCCATGTGTAAGGTTCCCCAAACCAAACGTAGGAGGAGGATCAAGTGAAGCGATTTCACATACATGTTTCAGTTGATGACCTGCAGGGAAATATCCGCTTCTATTCGTCGATCTTCGGCGCGGAACCATCGGTTGTGAAGGGCGACTACGCCAAATGGATGCTAGAGGATCCGCGTGTCAACTTCGCCATCTCGACACGCGGCCACAAGCCTGGAGTGAACCACCTCGGAATCCAGGCGGAGTCTGACGCCGAACTCGAGGAATTGAGTGCCCGGCTCATTGAAGCCCAAGCACCCATGCTCGAACAAAGGGATGCGGCCTGTTGCTACGCCAAATCCGACAAGTACTGGACATTCGATCCGCAGGGGCTTGCATGGGAGACCTTTCACACGCTCGGCACCGTTCCGGTCTACGGAGAAGAGACGACTCGCAGCACGGAAGCGCAGATGACTGCGTGCTGCATACCGTTAGCCAACCACTCGATCGTCAAGGAGGAAGGCGCGTGTTGTGTTCCCGCCGGTTCGGTGGAATCCAAGGCTACCTGCTGCGGCTGAGGCAGCCGCAGCACTCAATATGGTAACGCCTCGCCGCGTCTAGTCGATCGGGAACTAAGAGTGAGGAGGAATCGGGGCGGAGCCGCTTTGTTCCTGTCGTCCTTCCTTTCCCGTCCATTACTCACGTTCAATCCGAGAGGGATCACGCAATGGAACCTGGTGGCCGCACTCTGAATGTGCTCTTCTTAAGGCCACACGACGTTTTGGGATTTTTGGTTGCGCAAGCGGCCGCAACGTTCATGGCGATCCTCCTGTTTGCCTGGCTTTTCGATACGAACCGGCGGCGGGGAAACTAGCCGCCGCTATTCGCCCGGACAACTCTGACCGCCAGTTTTACGCCGCCGGCATGTCCGGCCAGCCGGACTTCCAGCCGTCCGGCCCGCCGATCAGCGTCCAGAAAGGCTTGCCCTGTCCGCGCCAGTGCTCCGCGGCCGCGTCCATGGCGTCCAGGGCCTCAGTCGCCTCGTCCCCGTGCCCGCCGCAGAAATGCTTGCTCTTCTCGAGGATGACCACCCAGCCCTTGGCGGAAAGCCACGAGAGGTCTTTCAGGCCGCCGGCAAAGGTGCTCCAGTCTGCGGTGAGCTTCTCGGGAAAGCGAAGCGCGCGCGACACCTCGGCGAGAAAGTCCTCCTTGTCGTGCGCGTGGTGGATGTCGACGTAGATCAGCATCAGCCCTGCCGTGGCTGCGGCGCGGGCGAGCTCGCGCGAGTCGGCGGAGAGCTGGAAAACGCCCGCCTTCGCCGCGTCCTTGATCCATTCAGCATTCACGCGTTCAGCCCTCGGTCTTGCGCAGACGGATATGCAACTCGCGCAGCTGCTTCTCGTCCGCCGGCGACGGAGCGTGAGTGAGCAGGTCCTGCGCGCGCTGCGTCTTCGGGAACGCGATGACGTCGCGGATCGATTCGGTGCCCGCCATCATGGCCACGATGCGGTCCAGGCCGAAGGCGATACCGCCGTGTGGCGGCGCGCCGTATTGCAGCGCTTCGAGGAGAAACCCGAACTTCTGCTTCGCTTCCTCCGGCCCGATCGAGAGCGCGCGGAACACCTTCGACTGCACTTCCTCGCGGTGGATACGCACCGAGCCCCCGCCGATCTCCGAGCCGTTCAGCACCATGTCGTAGGCCTTGGCGAGCGCCGCTCCGGGATCGCGCGCAAGAAGATCCTCGTGGCCATCCTTGGGCGCGGTGAACGGGTGGTGCATCGCGTTCCAGTGCTTTTCCTCCTCGTCGTACTCGAACATCGGGAAATCCACCACCCACAGCGGCTTCCAGCCGCTTCCCGCGTAGCCTTTCTCATGGCCGATTTTCACGCGCAACGCGCCGAGCGCGTCGTTCACGATCTTGATCTTCCCGGCGCCGAAGAACATCAGGCCGCCGTTTTTCGCGCCGGAGCGATCGACGATCGCGCGCAACGCGGCATCCGACAGGTTCTTCACGATCGGCGACTGCATGCCTTCGCGCCCTTTGGCGATGTCGTTGAACTTGATCCAGGCGAGGCCTTTTGCGCCGTAGATGCCGACGAACTCGGTGTAAGCGTCGATCTCGCCGCGCGTGAGATCTCCTCCCTCGGGAATCAAGAGTCCGGCCACACGGTGCGACGGCGTGTTCGCCGGCCCGGAGAACACCTTGAACTCCACCGACTTCATCACCTCGGTGAGCTCGGCGAGCTTCAAGGGCACGCGCAGGTCGGGCTTGTCCGAGCCGTAATCGCGCGTCGCATCGGCATAGCTCATCACCGGGAACGGGTCGGGGAGCGCGACGCCGAGGACTTCCTTGAATACGCTCCGTATCATGCTTTCGAAAATCGCGCGGATCTCGGTTTCCTCGAGAAACGAGGTCTCGCAGTCGATCTGGGTGAACTCGGGCTGGCGGTCGGCGCGCAGGTCCTCGTCGCGGAAGCACCTGGTGATCTGGTAGTAGCGGTCGAATCCCGCGATCATGAGGAGCTGCTTGAACAACTGCGGCGACTGCGGCAGCGCGAAGAACTCACCGGGGTTCACGCGCGAAGGCACGAGGTAGTCGCGCGCGCCCTCCGGCGTCGAGCGCGTGAGCATCGGCGTCTCGATGTCGACGAAACCGCGCTCGTCGAGAAACCTTCGCACCGCCATCGCCGTGCGATAGCGCAGCATCAGGTTCTTCTGCATTGTCTCGCGGCGCAGATCGATGACGCGGTGCGTGAGGCGCACGGTCTCGGAGAGATTGTCGTCGTCGAGCTGGAAAGGCGGCGTAAGCGATGGGTTGAGGATCTCGATATCGTGCGCGAGCACTTCGACCTCGCCCGAGGCGATGCTCGGATTGACGGTGCCTTCAGGACGCCGGCGCACGAGGCCGGTCACCTTCAGCACGAATTCGTTGCGGATCTTTTCCGCTGTCGCGAAAGTCGCCTTGCGGTCGGGATCCGAGACGATTTGCGCGAGTCCCTCGCGGTCGCGCAGGTCGATGAAGATCACCCCGCCGTGGTCGCGGCGGCGGTGAGCCCAGCCGGCGAGCGTCACAGTCTGCCCTAGGAGTGCGGCGCTCAGCTTGCCGCAATAGTGGGTGCGCATGGGGGGCGGAGTATAGCAAACCGACCCGAGGGAATTGCCCCCGCCCTAGCGCGCTTCGCGTTCCCGCGCCGCCGCGCCGCCGAGAATCATCGAGTTGAGAAGCGACAGCGCGCAGCCCAAGGTCACCGTGAGCCCGATCGCCGACAGAATCGGGATGCGCGATGTCGCAAGGCACCCAAACGCGGCGAATGTGGTGAGAAAACACACCGACAAGGCGAGCGAGGTGCCCCGCTCGCTGTCGGTTCCGGGTTGCGCTTGATTGAAAAACAGCGAGTAGTTGAGACCGATCCCGAGCACGAGCAAGAGCGAAACCAGGTGGAATAGCGATAAGCCGATCCCGAGCAGCGTGAGGCAGGCGACCGTCATCGCAATCGCCGCATACACGGGCAGCATGACCTGCAGGGCGGCTCGCAGGCTGCGAAGTCCGAAGCAGAGCAATACGGCGATCGCGAGCGCACCCAAGCCGGCGAGCACGAGTGTCTGAGAGCGGTAGCCGCCGATCAGCCGATCCGATTCTGCCTTGAGGCCGAGAAAGCTCGCACCTGCGCCCTGTGGCAGCCGCTCGGCGAGTGAGCGCAGCCGCGCAGGGTCGCGCACGCCGCGCAGCGGGATGAGCGCGTGCCATTCGCCGTCGCGCGTTGCGAGCAGCGACTGCACCTTGAGGTCGAGTCCGGTGCCGCGCAGGCCCTCGATCGTGAGCAAGGGCGAAAGGCGCGCCGCCGCCACGTCGCGCTCGAAGGGCGCGAACGCATCGGCGCGATACGGCAAGCCTCGCAGCGCGCGCTCGAGCGAGCGGTGCAGGTGGCGCGCTTCGGGCAGCGCGGCGCGGCGAAGGGCCTGCGTCTTCGCACTTGGCAGATAGCGCGCCGCGAGGTCGAAGCCTTCCAGCACGCCCTCGCCTACCCAGCTCTGCAGAGCGAGCGCCGTCTGCTCGCTTTTCTCGACCGCCGCCTCGCGGCTCGCGGCCGTCACGATCAGAAGATAACCCACGTCCGGCGCGCGCAGATCAGCGCTCAGCTGCTGGTGCAGCTCGCGCGCCGAGTCGGGAAGCGGGCTCAGGTGTCCGAGATCGTCGTCCCAGATCCGGTCGTGGCGCGCGACGACGAAAGCGAGCGCCGCGGCAAGCACCACCCAGGCGATCCACGCCGCGCGCCGCATGGCGAGCCCCGCGCGGACCAGGCTGAAGGGCAGCACGCGCGGCGGCGGTGCTCCCCGGCCCGGTGCGAGGGCGGGCAGAACCCAGCGCGTGACGAGCCCCGCCGCGAGCACGCCGATCATCGAGAGCACGCCGAGCTGAGAGAGGCCCTGCAGGCTCGAGAGCAGCAGCGCGAGCGAGCCGAACACCGTGGTGAGCACGGCGAGGCGCAAGGTCGGCCAGACCCGGGCGAGGACCTCGAGGACGGATTCACCGGACTGGCGCTGCGTGAAGACGTAGGACGGGTAATCGACCGCCTCGCCGATCAGTGTCGCCCCGAAAGCGAGCGTGATCCCGTGCACCGTACCGAACAGGACGCCCACCGCCGCGACGCCCACGACGAGGCCCGTCAGCACCGGCAGCGCGGACAGCGCCACGGGGCCGGGCGAGCGGTATACGAGGACCAGTATCAGGAGGACCAGCGCGCCCGCGAGGCCCGTGAGCCAGCGGGAGTCGTGCTCGACCGCCGCGCGCGTGCGCGCGGCGAACACGCCCGGCCCGCTGACCAGCACGCGATATTCGGGACCCGCTCCGGTGGCTCGAAAGGCGCCCGCCAGGGCATCGGCCGCCTCCTGCTGGCGCACGGCATCTATTCCCGAGGCCGCGGTCTGCGCAAGCAGCAGCGCGCGAGCGCCGTCGCCGGAAAACCACACGCCGTACCGCGAGGCGGGCGCCCCCTGAACCGCGGCCTCGACGAGGCTGCGCAGTTCGCCCGTCGGATCGCGTGCAAGTGTCGCTTTGAACGCCGCTCCTTCGAGCGTCGCGAGCCGCTCGAGGTTCTCGCGCAGCGCGCGGGCGAGCGATTGCTCGCTGAAGCGCTCGGCGCTCGAGGTCGTGCTCAGCAGGTAGCGATACCGCAATCCCAGCTCGCGCGCGCCTTGAGTGAATTCCGCGGCGCCGTTAATGACATAGTCGAAGCGCCGGTCGGCTGCGAGCGCGCGCGCAAGCTCGCGGGAGAAGCGCGCGAGCTCGGGTGGCGCGCCGCCTTCGATCGCGATCAGCATGGTGCGGGAGGCTACGCCTGAGCGCAGCTGCTCGACGAGGAGCCGCTCCAGGCGGCCGCTGGCGGCGGGGAGGAAAGCGGTCAGATCGGCGGTGAAGACCACGTGGCGCGCCGTCCACCAGGCGCTCGCCGCGACGATCGCGAGCCAGGCGAGGAGCGCGGCGCGACCCGAGAGCCTCACGGGGATTCTTCGTGGATGGTCATCACCGAGCCGTCTCCGCTCGGCTCCAGGATTTCGAGGCGGGCGACGCGCGAATCCGAACCGGCGACGAGTATGCTTTTCACGACGCCCGCGATCTCGACCTCCCTCGGGGTGAGCTCGAGCGTCCAGCGCTGTCTGGTGCCTCGTACCCTGACGGAATAGAGCCGCTCGAGCTCCGTAGCGTCGCCGGCGAGCGTTGCGCGCAGGCTCTCGACCAGCCCCGCGATGAGGGGCGCGCTTTGCAGCATGATCTCGCGGGTCTTGCCCTCGCGCTCGACGGTCAGCCGGTCGCCGTCCACGCGTATCACTTCCTCGAAGGGCAGGATCTGGCGTTTCTCGATCCGCGCAGGACGCGCATAGAGCAGGGTCCCGGAAAGCTGCAGGGGCTTCTGCAGCACCGCGACGCGCCTGACCTCGGAATATCGGGCCCGGCTCGACTGCACCTGCGCGAGCTGCGCCATCAGTCGCGCGAAGTCCCAGAGCTCCTCCTGCGCCGCAACCGGAAGCGAGGCAAGGAGCAGCACGGAGGCCGCGCGCAAGAGGCTAGCGCGGAGACCTGCTCCAGAAATCATAGAAATTGAACCAGTTGTAGGGCGCCGTGCGGCAGAAATGCTCCAGGCGCTCGGCATAGCGCTGAGCCCATTCGCCGATCCACGCCGCCCGCCCGGCGCGGTCCCCCGCGGGCTCGTCGCAGAACGGCTCCACGTAAATGACGTAGCGCCTCCCGCCTTCATAAAGCCCGGCGAGCAGCATGACCGGCACCCGCAGGCTGTGCGCGAGCAGCAGGGGCCCCTGCGGAAAAGCGGCCTCGCGGCCGAAAAACCGGCACATCACGGCCTTTTCCGAGCCGGCGCAGCGGTCGCCAAGCAGTCCGACCAGCTCCCCGCGCGCGAGGCACTCGCTGATGCGCAACATGGTGTCGACTTCGCCGGGCACGATGATGCGCGTGCGCAGCGCCGGATCGAGCAGTGGGTTCAGCACGCCGGTAATGTTCGCGGCGTTGTCTTCATACATCACCACGTTCACCGGAAGCTCGTGTTCGGGCGCCAGCGTGCGCATCAGCTCGAAGCTTCCCAGGTGTGCGCCGAGCAAAAGGCAGCCTCGTCCCCTCGCCAGCGTCCGGCGCAGGAGATCGACGCCTTTAACCTCGATGTCGAATCGCTCGAATTGCCCAGCGATGAAATACACGCGATCGAGGACCGTCGTCGCGAAGGTGAAGTAATGCCGCCAGAGATCGGTGAAGCGCGGCGCCCGGCCGAGGGCGAGCGCGAGATACTGGCGCGAAGTGGTCCGCGCACGCGGCGAGAAAGCGAGGAAATAGCCACAAATCGGAACCAGCAGCAAACGCGCGACGCGCCGACCGCAGCGCAAAGCGAGCCACTTCATGAACCGGGTCGCGCCGTGGCTGCCTCTCTCCCGATAGTCGAGCCAGGGTGTTTTCGCGTTCATTTACGCGCGGTCCGGCGCGGCGCGAGTCTACCCGAGCGGGCCACGGTTCGAACCACGTCGGCGAGAGAGCGGTGCGAATGGTGCCGATAGCGCATGCGCCGGAAAACGTACTCGCCGACGAACAGCACGCCCACCAGAAGATAATCGATCCCGTTCGCAAACAGCGACCAGGTTTGAGGCGTCGCCAGCACCGCCAGCGCAGCGGCCGCCGCGGCCATGCTCACGAAAAACGCCGTCCACATGGCTGTCGAGCGCCGCGTATAGCGCGCAAGCTCGAGCGGAAGCTCGGTTCCGCGCACGAGGCGGGCGAACCAGCTGATCATCGGCTCCTCACCCGGTGCCAGCGTCCTTCCGAACCAGACGGCCAGAGCGAGATTGATGATGATCGGCGGGAACTTCAGCAACGCGTCCGGATCGGCGACGAGCGGCGCCGCTGCAAGCAGCGCGAAACCCGCCAAGCCCCACTGTCCCGGAAACGACAGGACCACCAGCGCGGCGATGCACAGCCACGCTGTCCACGCCAAATAGGCGAGCCCCGTCGTGACCGCGGCGTGCGTGAGAAAGGGGTAGGACAGCAGCAACAGAACCCCGAGCGCATGCCGAGGGGCCCAGCGATGCATCGAGGAAACTCCCGTTTCAGTTACCGCTCTTCCAGACAAAATCGAGCTTCGTGCGCCAGGCGCGTTTGCGTTTCAACCAGGCCGTCAGGCTCTCGCGCCAATTGAAGATCGAGGTGACGTAGTAAATGGCCTTGAAGACCAGCAGAGGACCCCGGATCGGCGTTTTGCCGAAGATGTCTGCGGAAAGCAGCGACAGGATCGCTTGTTCCAGCCGGAACGCAGGGCGCGGCGACATGAACATCTTGCGCAGCGCGGGCGTGGTGATGCGGTAGATGAACCAGGAGAAGGTCTTGAGGCCGTGCTTCACGGTCCTTTCGTAGCGCTGCAGGCTGCGCGCCGAGACGTCGCCGTTGCGCAAGGCCTCATCGACGACCTCGGCGCCGAGCTCGCCGCTGTTCATCGCCAGGAACACGCCGCTCGAAAACACCGGGTCGATGAACGCATACGCATCCCCGACCATGATATAGCCGTCGCCCGTCATGCGCGTTGCGCGGTACGAAAAGTTTCCGGTCGCGAGCGCCGGCGCCATGAGCTTCGCGTCCTTGAGGCGCTCGGCCATCATCGGGCACAGCGCGATGGTGTCGAGCAGGAACTGATCCACGCTCACCTTGCGGGACTTCATGTAGTAAGTCCAGCACACGGCGCCGACGCTCATCGCGCCGTCGCGCAGCGGGATCATCCAGTACCAGCCGTGATCGAACCAGTAGACGCTGATGTTGCCTTCGTCGCGCCCGGGGCGGCGCACCGCGCCCTTGAAGTGGCCGAACACCGCGGAACTGCTGTGCACCGGGTTGCGGCTCTTTATGTTGAAGCGATTGGCGAGGAAGGTGTCGCGCCCGGAAGCGTCCACCACGAAGCGCGTCTCCCAGCATTGCGCCTCGCCGTGCTCATCGACGGCGTGTACCAGCGAGGTCGAGCCTCGCCGGAATTCGACTTCGGTGACCTTGACTCCCTCGCGCACCTCGGTGCCTCTGGCGGCGCTGTTTCGGAGCAGCAAGTTGTCGAACTCCGAGCGCCGTACCTCGTAGGCCGAGGGGTAGGACTTGTCCATGGCGTTGGCGAAATAGTAAACGGCCGGTTGGTAGCCTTCGTAATTGAACTCGGCGCCGGGCTTGACGAGCCCGATTTGATCCACCTGATCGAGCACGCCCAGGCGCTCGAGCAAGGGCAGATTGAGCGGCAGCAGCGATTCGCCGATGTGAAAGCGCGGATGGTGTTCTTTTTCGAGCAGCACCACCTTCCAGCCCTTTTGCGCGAGGAACGCCGAGATGGTCGAGCCCCCGGGCCCTCCGCCGACGACCAGCACGTCGCACCGGTATCCCGGCGCCGCAGCGGGGAACGGGGTGGTGGGCGTAGGGCGTGACGCGGCCATGCAAGCCTCCTTTGAATCTGTGGTTGTCGGCCCGGCGCGGAGAGCGAGCATTTTACCGCGCCGGTGTGCGCGTTCAAGCCCTGCGGGCCGCTACGGCTTTCTTGCGCCCGGCAGATCCGGCGCCACCACGCCCATCGAGATCACGTACTTGAGCGCCTCGTCCACGCTCATGTCGAGCTCGATTGCGTCGGCCTTGCGTATCATCAGGAAGAAACCCGAAGTGGGGTTGGGCGTGGTCGGGACGTAGACGCTCAGATAGTCTCCGTGCAGGTGATTGGCGACATCGCCGCCCGGCCGCCCGGTGAGGAACGCGATCGTCCAGCTGCCTTCGCGGGGATACTGCACGAGCAGCGCCTTGCTGAACGCCTGTCCGCCGGGCGCGAACAGCGTATCGCTCACCTGTTTGACGCCGCTGTAGATGGTCTTCACGACCGGGATGCGGCCGAGCAAGTACTCCCAAAACAGAAGCAGCCGCTGGCCGAGGATGTTGGAGGCGAGCAATCCGGTGACGAACACCACGACCACGGTGAGCAGCGCCCCGAGACCCGGGATCTGGCGGCCGAACAGGACTTGGGGCTGATATTGCGGGGGCAGGAGCAGCAGTGACTGATCCATCGTGGTCACGATGAGCTCGAGCACCCAGATCGTGATGGCGAGCGGGATCCAGATCAAGAGCCCGGTAATGAGGTATTTTTTCATCGCGCGCCGCCTCTTCCCCGGCGGCGTTCCACGCTAAGGACGAACGTCTGCCCCGCTGCCGACGGTTTCGGATTTCGACTCGGATTTGCCTTCGGACTTCTTGTCGGGTTTCGCGTCGGGCTTCGCATCGGGCTTCGTGTCGGACTTCGTGTCGGACTTCGTGTCGGACTTTGCGTCGCCCTTGTCCTTGCCGCCCGAGGCGGTCGCGCTCTTGGCGTCCGGCTTCGCCGCCGGTTTGGCGCCGCTGTTCCTGAAGTCGGTCGCGTACCAGCCGCTGCCCTTCAACTGGAATCCCGCCGCGCTCAGCATCTTGGAGAACGTCTGCTTGCCGCACTCTGGACAGTCGGTGAGAATCGGGTCGCTGAGCTTCTGCAGGTATTCCTTCTGGAACCCGCAGGAGGAGCAACGATATTCGTAAATCGGCATGGAACCTCCGAATGCAAGCCGTTGATTATACCCTGCGAACTTACTTCGGAAGAATCGGGGCGCCCGGACGAGATTCAAGCCAGGCCGCGGTTGCCTTTCACGCCGATGAGGCGCGGCACGTTGAGTTTGCGCGGCTTCACGATCTTCTTCTCGCGCAGGTACCGGGCGAGCAGATCCCACGCCGGCTCGCCTTCGTCGCGAACGCCCTCGGCCACTGACGCCCAGCTCGCGACCTTGTAGGTCTTGCCCGGCTCGAGCGGACGCTCGCCGATGCGCATGTCGCCGATGCGCGCGCCCCTTTGGGCGCCGGGCTCGCAGCTGTAAGTCATCCCGCCCACCCGAACCATGTCCCCGCCCTGCTGATAGTAAGGATCGGGGTTGAAGAGGTTGTCGCAAACGTCTTCGAGCACCGCCTTGATCGTGCTCCCGCTCATCTCCGTCACGACGGTATGGGGATAAGTGATCGCGGTCTGGCTCATGACGTCTTCGAGCGTGACGGCCTCGCCCGGCAGGAGCGTCGCGCCCCAGCGGAAGCCGGGCGAAAATGCGATTGGGGCGCCCTTCGCTTCCATCAGCGCATCGAGGATCAGCTGGTCGAACGAGCCGTTGAAGTTGCCGCGGCGGTAGAGCAGCGCTTCGGTGAGTGCGAGCCGCTCCGAGAGCTTGCCCGCATACGGCGAGCGCTGCGCCTCGATCAGACGCGCCATTCCGGCGTCCGGCCGCAAGAGCTTGGCGAACACGGGAAGCAGCCGGTAGCGATAGTCCGAGATTCGCCCGTCCTTCACGGCCAGATCGAGGACGGCGAGGAACTTGCCGTTCGAGCCCGCGTTGGTCACCAGCGTCTTCCCCGACGCGTTCGCGACGACGATCGGCACGGGCACGCCGTCGTGCGTGTGGCCACCGAGGATCACGTCGATGCCGGTGACGCGCGAGGCGAGCTTCAGGTCGACGTCCATCCCGTTGTGCGAGAGCAGTGCCACGACCCTCGCGCCCTTGCCTCGGACTTCGTTCACGCGTCTCTGGAGACGGTCTTCCTCGATGCCGAATCTCCATTCGGCGACGAACCGGCGCGGATGGGCGATCGGCGTGTAGGGAAACGCCTGGCCGATGATCCCGACCGGCACACCCGCCAGCTCGCGAATCGTGTACGGCTTGAATACCGGGTCGCCGAAATCGTTGGTCTCGACGTTCTGCGCGAGAAATTCGATCCGCCCCGCGAAATCCTTTTCCAGCACTTCCTTGACGCGGGCAGCGCCGTAGGTGAATTCCCAGTGCCCGGTCATGATGTCGACGCCGAGGAGCTTCTGCGCCTCGACCATGTCCTGCCCTCGCGTCCAAAGCGAGGTCGCCGATCCCTGCCAGGTGTCGCCGCCGTCGAGCAGCAGGCTCGCGCCCCGCTCGTCGCGGACCTTCTTCACGAGCGTTGCAAGGTGCGCGAAGCCGCCGAGCTTTCCGTACGTCTTCGCCGCCTGCGCGAAGTCGAGATGGGTGAAGGCGTGCGCTT
>WNFX01003496.1_pt1 | contig 17377 bp, 15 predicted proteins | sample 5400111 | NCBI WGS metagenome assembly WNFX01 (sample SAMN13153363, study PRJNA577476) | soil metagenome | isolation source: 40 cm soil or saprolite under grassland replicate 1 | place: USA:California | collected 2016-06-15 | reverse complement strand
CTTGAACTGTACGTGGTCACTCCTGGTGGGATTACCGTGACCAAACGGGTGCATGCAGCCGTGCTCGTGTGCGTCAAAACCGCGGCTATTCTTGGCGCTGTCCTCTCGCTAGGACCAATGAAGGAGGAGGACTATATGCGCCTGGTCAAAATGGCGTGGGAGCCGAAAGATGAGCTGGTCGTACGTGCAGGCTGCCAACATGCCTGGCCGTGTTACGGCAAACCCGCCATCATCTTCCACGACCGGGGCAAGATCTTCACCTCTGAGCGCGCGCGGCAAGTCCTTGTAGATCGGTTAGGGATGATCACGGAGCAGGCACCTCCCTACGCACCATCGGCAAAAGGGACGGTGGAAGCCATCTTTCGGTGGATGACGCAACGCTTTGAACGACGCTTGCCCAATACCAGTCACGGGGTTGCTGATGCGGAAGCAGCGGCGGAGTCAGGAGGCATGACGCTGGAGGAGCTGGAGCGCTGCTTCCTTCAAGCTATTGTGGATGATTACCAGCAAGACTGGGATGAGACGCGAGGGCAGCGGCATGCCGTGCTCTGGGACCATGCCGTCGCGCAGAGCGGGGTCCCGCAGTATCTGGGGTCTCCCGATGATCTGAAACTGCTGCTTATGAAAGCAGTCAATCGCAAGAGGCCAAGCCAGGGATATCGTGTTTCGGAGGGCAACCGGCTCTCGTTTCAGGGACGCTGGTATGTCTGTCCAGGGCTCCTCTCGCGGCTGGCGGGCCGCTCCTTTGAGGTGTATTACGACAGGAGAGACGTGGGTGTGCTCTATATCTTCGTGGAGGGCATCTACGTCGGCGAAGCCTACTGTCCACAACTCATGGGAGGTCGCAAAAGTCGAGTGGGAAGCTAGAGCCATGCGTCAACACGACGAGACCGAGGCCAAGATTGCGAGTACCCAAGGGCGAGAGGTCCGTGCTCATATTCAGGACGAAGCGAAGAAGGCTGGCCGCAAGCGTTGAAGTGCAGAGGTTCGAGCGAGTGAGCAAAGCCGCCAATGGGATCGCCAACGGGAAGACATTCATCCCGAGCATGTGCTTGAGCAATTAGCGAGTATCGAAACGAAGAAACGGAAAGTCATCCCCCTTCCGAAGGCTACCCCAGATGCCGACCCTGACCGTCCAGTTCGTGTGTTACCCATTCGTACCTTGCGTAAGGAGCCGCAACCATGACTCATCCTCTCATACGCTCAGACATCTTCATCGAGACGGCCTTCGCTCGAAGGTTCCAGGCCATGCTGCATTCCGCCTGGCGTGATCGTTCCTGGCATGTGATCGTCGCCGATCCGGGCGCAGGCAAGACCATGAGCATCCGCGACCTGGTCAAAACAACAGGTTCTCGTGCCGTCCTGGCGGTCGTGGCTCCAAAAAACAATGAAGATGAGATGGCCCTGGGTAACCAATTCTTCACAGCGCTCGGCCTGCCACTGCGCGGACGGTGGTGTGACCGGAAGCCTCGCCTCATGGGGCACTTACACCAGTACGGAACGGAATGCCTGGTTGTGGATGATGCGCACGATCTCTCTTTGGAGCATCTCATGCTTCTCAAGGAACTGACAGACCAGGGACGGTTACAGTATGATCACCCCCTTGGGTTGTGCCTGGTGGCAGCGGCGCGCGGGAACACCATTCCCTTGAAGGAGACGCTTGACCAGCCTGACCCGACCTGGTTACAATGGCGTCGCCGCCTCGACAAGATCCAACCCTTCTGTCGCGTGGCAAGCCACACCAGCGAAGAGGTGCGCGAGATCCTGGCCGCCCTGGAAACGGTGTATCAGGAACTCTTCCCGCAGCTCAACTTACGCCAGTGGTCCGGCTCGATCTACACCTGGCTCACGCAGCCCGTCCTCGATCCAGCAAACGCTGGCCGGGTCACGATGGATTACCTCATGAAGCTGGTGACGACTGCTCTGGACTGGACCCGACCTGGGCCGGGGAACCCGATGTACGGGCTGAGACGTTAGAGCTAGCTGCACAGCTTCTCGTGCTGCGTCATGATACGCTTTGGATCATTGATGGCGCAGGACCCGATGCTCTCGCTCCTGCACCGGAGGCAGGAGAGCAGGGAGATGAGAGCGGAGCGCAACGAGAACAGGAAGTGGCGCAAACCGATGTCTCGCCTCATCCGATGGAAACGAGCGTTGAGGCAGGAGACAGCGCGCCATCTGCCAATCCAGCCCAATGCCCGTTTTCCAGAGTAGAGGTTCCCATCGACCTTGAGGCGTGGGCAGAGAGCGGCACTCGTGTGGTGGAATGTCCTGACTGTGGGGCAACACGGACGCTTGAGCCGCATCGTGGTGTCCTCCGCTTCAAACAGCATGACAGAGTGAAACGCAAAAAGCTCACCGCTCTGCGGTGGGCCAGGCGTGAAATGACCTGGAGAGTCGTTGGAGGAGATACGGGAAAGGAGTGATCGATGGGTATCCCACCAGGGGAGCGGCAGGCCCAGGATACGCGTAAAACTCGATCACAAGGAGAGAGAAGCATGGCAGACCAGGAACAGCTTGAGCTACTCAAACAAGGGGTGAAGATATGGAACCAGTGGGCCGGCGAACTCAGACCACATCAACCATTGATCCCGATCCAATTGCTCACCAGTAGCTTCTTGACCTTGTTGTTGTTGGAACAGCCCTTGGAGCCAGTGGTGGAACAACTGGTCGACACCATTGTCGAAGGGATTCGTGCGAGATAGTATCTTTTTTTACGATTTTCGACTCCGTGAGCGTCCAATCAGTTAAAAAGGAGGCGAGTATGGCAACATTTGTGCTGGTGCATGGGGGCTGGCATGGGGGCTGGTGCTGGCAGAAGGTCATCCCCTTCTTAGAAGCTGCTGGCCATGAGGTGTATGCACCCACCCTCACTGGCCTGGCTGAGCGTGCATCCGAGCTTTCACCCGAGGTCGGATTAGATACCCATATCCAGGATATCGTCGGCGAGCTTCAGGAAAAGAATCTGCATGGTGTCATCCTGGTGGGTCACAGTTATGGCGGGATGGTCATCACCGGCGTGGTGGATCAGGTGCCGGAGCGCATTGCTCACCTGGTCTATCTGGATACCTTCGTGCCACGTGATGGCGAATCGATGGCCGATATCGCGCCGATTGTTATCCGTCTGCTCCGCAAACAAGCACAGGCCCACGGTGATGGCTGGAGAGTCGATTCTCAAGGCACCTACGGGGTGACTACAGAGCCAGATCTAAGCTGGGTGCGCTCGAAGGTGACGCCACAACCCCTGAAGACGTTCGAGCAACCTCTTCATCTGAAGAATCCAGCCATCGTGTCAGCGAAACCCCGTACACACATTTGCTGCACCAGTGGTGGCTTCTTCTTTTCACTCGTGCGACGCATATTGGCGCGGAGAGCACTTCCTCCACGTGAGGAGGGATGGCGTCTGCGGCAGTTACCAACGGGCCATGATGCGATGATCACTATGCCGCGAGAACTGGCCGATTTACTTCTGGAAGTTGTTTGACAAAGCTGGTCATGTCATCCTGCTGGTCATGTCATCCTGAGCGAAGCGAAGGATCTCTGTACCCATCGAGAGAGATGCTTCCACCACTGACGTGCATTGCTGACATATGTGGACGCGCGAACCTACCGTTCCACATCTGGGGCAGGAGACACACGATGTGGTCGCATGAAGGTAGACCGTCAGTCCCTCAGCGCTCCGCTCGACCCTCTCAAGAGCGAGCGTTGAAGGAAGCGCAAGCAACGATGAGAGATCCATCACTGCACCTCCAGACTGCACTTGAACATCTTCTCTCACTCAAGTATACCACATAGCTGAGATTACGGAAAGCAAGCAGGCACACTTAATGTGTCCAAGAGCCGATATTCGTCTGAAAAAACGAAATTTTATTTGTCAATCAACACAATGTGACCTTCTTGCTTGTGCGGTCATAGCAATGAATTCATAAGTATCATTGCTGGCTTTCACAAAATAGACAGGTTGGCATTTTTCGGGTTTTCTGTGTGCTGTCTGTGAGAATCCTGGCGAGAATTGTGACCTGTTCGTGATGTTTTCAGCTTATGCTACAGAAAGATAAGTACTTTTACTGATCTACCAAAGCGAAAGCAAATGCAACCGAAAGGTGTACGAGAGGAGGTCGGCATGGCGTATCGCTTTCAGGTGAATGAAAACACCTGTATCAACTGTGGAATTTGTATGGATTTATGCCCTGTCCGTTGTCTGGATATGACACGTCCTTCTGGGGAAGGAGAGCGGGGAGGCGAGCAGGAGCGACTAAGCCCTATCCCTGGTCTATGGGCGGAGCGTCCCTGGATGATGATGGCACCCGTTCAAGTGGCACCCTGTGTTGGCTGCCAAATCTGTGTTCACGAGTGTCCCACCAATGCTATTACGATTGAGAGCCACGTGAAGCAAGTCGTTTATGCGCAGCGTGGGCCTATCTCATATCTCCCTCCCCAAGGAGGATGGCAACCTTTGGATGCTTACACGCGGGCAACTCCAGAGGAACCTGGGGAGACGCCCTGGGGAGAAGATCGGGCCTGGCATGTTGCGGAGCGACAGGATACGTGGCAGAGTTGGCGGAGTTGGCTCGGTGAACGCAAAGAAGATCTGCGAGCACCCTGTCAAGCGGCCTGTCCTGTTGGAACTAATGCTGGTTTGTATGTTAGTCTCATTGCTGAGGGCCGTTATGATGAGGCCTTGCAAGTTGCTGCTGAGCCTAACCCTTTCCCGAGCATTTGTGGCCGAGTCTGTACCGCTCCCTGTGAGGATGTGTGCCGCCGTGGCGAGTTTGATGAGCCTATCGCCATTCGTGATTTGAAACGTTTTGCGACAGATCATGGTACTCCTGCCCAACGTAAGATTACACCACCGAAGCACAAGTACGTGGAACGGGTTGCTATAGTCGGTGCAGGGCCGACGGGACTCAGTGCTGCTTTCTACCTTGCTCGACGCGGCTACAACGTGACGATCTACGATGCAATGCCCGTTGCAGGGGGGATGATGGGTATTGGCATTCCAGATTATCGCCTTCCACGCACTGAGTTGAACCGCGACATCGATGCTATTCGCGAACTTGGCGTCGAGATTCGCCTCAACACTGCCATTGGACGTGATATCTCACTTGATGATCTACAGGAGATGTACCATGCTGTCTTGTTAGCTGTGGGGGCCCAGCGCAGTCAACGCTTGGAAGTTCCGGGAGAAACAGAACTACACGGAGTCATTCCTGCGACACTCTTTCTCAAGCAGTATAACCTGGAACCTGAGACTCGACTCACAGGAAATGTCGCCGTCATTGGTGGCGGAAGCACAGCCATGGATGCTGCCCGCTCAGCCTTGCGTGCCGGTGCTAGCTCAGTTCAGATTCTGTATCGGCGGACTCGTGCTGAAATGCCAGCACAAGCCGAAGAGATACGTGCGGCACTGGCAGAGGGAATCGAGCTTCGTGAACTGGTCACTCCCAAAGCGATACTGGGTACAGAGGAAAGGACTGTCCAAGGTATACGTTGTCAGCGTATGAAGTTAGGCGAACCTGATGGGAAGGGGCGTCGTCATCCCGTCCGCATTGTGGGTTCAGAATTTGATCTCTCTGTTGATGTCGTGCTCGTGGCGATCGGCGAGGCACCTGATCCCTCATTCCTGCCCACAGGGACGAGTGTCCAGGTAGCTGCATGGGGTGGATTGTTGATTAACAAAGAATCGTTGGCGACTGGTGCCCCGGGGGTCTTCGCCGCGGGTGATGTTACCTACGGCCCCAAAACCATCATTCATGCTGCTGCTCATGGACGGAAAGCAGCGCGTGCCATTCATGCCTATCTCAGCAAACTTGCTCTTCGTGAAGTACGCGAGATGCCAGAGGATGCTGTTGAAATGGTCTCAACACTTCCACCCGATGGGACTGTGAGCTTAGACTTGCGTCCAACGCCGCGTGAGGTTATGCCTTTGAGAGAAGGTGAGGCCGTCCGCGAGCGTTCTACCGAGTTTGCGCAAGGATTCACTGAGGCACAGGCACGGCGTGAAGCCAGCCGCTGTCTCCGTTGTGATCTTTCTTATCGTTGTCCAACCATTAAGATTATCAGCCCTGAGACAGTGGGAAGAGCGAAAACAGGAAGTTCGTTGTAGTGCAGAGGCCATTCCGCGTGGATACTCTGCTCGTGATTTCACATAAGGAGGTGCGACCATGTCGCCACAAGATCTGACCAATGCCATTATTACCGGTATCAATGGAGGCGCAGAACAGTTCTTAGAGGGAACGCTGGCGGCTGTCTTGCCGGTCATCTGGCTTGCTATCCTGGGACTGCAACTGGGCCGTCCCTATATCCTCGATATGATTGATCGCTTCACGCTCCGCCTGGGTGCTGATTTGCTCTGGCTGGTGTATATTGCTTTACGCGATCTGCTGATTGTTTCAGGCGTAGTGATGAGCTTCATGTTCTTCTTCCCAGATGTCCTGAACACCGATGCTCTCCCTCTCACAGGTGGGTTGGCAGCAGCAGCATTGTTTGGCGTCCTATTGGTGAAATTGATGGGTGACCCTGACCACAACCTGCGCGACTTCCGGCTAGTGAGCGTTTTACTGGGCATAGGAGCCATCTTCTACTTTGTTCCCTATGTGTTCGGTGTGCAGGCAAACAGTGTAGCCACAGGGCCATTCTTAACGATCAGCAATTTCCTGGTCACCAACACCAATACTACCTGGGCGGTTGGCATTGCCTACGTCTCTATCGCCTTGCTTGCCATCATGGGTGCTATAGCTACGGCTTACGCCCTGAGGACAGGAGGGCGTGCAGGGGTAACAGAAACGACTGCCCCCGATGCGAGTTAAGCATGTCCTTTTCAGGAAAGACATGATCATCAAAACTTTTGGATGGAAGCATAAAGAGAAACGAGGAGTACAACAATGAAACCTGATGACGTCGCGAATGCGATCACACAAGCTCTTGTACAAGGTGGCTCACAGTGGATGGTGAGCACAATAGTCGCCTTCTTACCAGCTCTCTGGACAATGACACTGATGCTGCACCTGGGACGTCCCTATGTTCTGCGCATCCTACGCCGTTGCGGTTTGCGCCTGGGTGCCGATATCTGGTGGATGTCGTACCTGCTCATGCGTGATGCATTGATACTGATAACCTTCGCATTGAGTTGGATCTTCTTCCAGCCAAATATTGTGGCCAGTGCAGCTTTACCAATCACAGGCCCTCTGTCAGCACTACTATTATTGCTTGCGTTGGCAGTGAAGCTTTCTCGTAGAGTGGACGACGATATCCGTGCCTATCGCTGGGCAACTGTGTTCCTAGTTTTAGGAGCCGCCCTCTACTACGGTCCACTGGTCTTTGCGGTTGAAGCAGCTAGCCAACCTTACTTGGCGGGCTTTGGTCAGGTGTTCACGAGCAACACCAACGTTGGTGTTGCGCTTGCCATCATGTGGATATCGCTGGCTGGTGTCGCAATCGTTGCTGGTTGGTTGTTCGTGCGAGCCTGGCAAGCTGCGAATCGCACTATGGCACGGCGTCTGGCACCACAAGAGAAACAGCCGCAACAGGAGGCAACTCCTGCCATTCCGTAGGGAAGGGGAAATCAGCCTGTCTGGAGGTAGGCGATATATAGAGGCGTTTGTAAGCACGTCAGTTACCCCAGGCTAAAGGCTAAAGGCAGGGGCTTGTGTCTGAACTCCACCTCAACTCAGCATATCTTTGCAGACGGGCTGCTTTGGCTTCATCGTTCGACACATCAGGGCTGACTGACAAGCAGCCCGTCCTCATCCAGTCTTGCCGGATGAGCAGCGTTCTTAAGGCAATGTTTCGAGCACCGACTAAATCGGCATGGAGGGTATAATGGCAACTCTGACAGACAAACAACAGACCTTTCTTCGGTCGGTTCTCATCACAGGTGTGTCCACACATCGGGCAAGCCTTGCTCGTGTAGTGGGCATCCACTTTGATAGCCATACTCTCGTGCAGTGTAGCTTTGTAAGCGATCATGCTATGCAATTCAGCAAAAGCCCATTTGCTTTGACGAGCATTGGCTTTACGCTGTTTCTTGGTCGCTTTCTTGCCCTTCTTGCGCCGCGTTCGCTCGCGGATGTCGGTCAGGTTCTCCAATCCAATCAACGCATGTGGGTGCTGTTCGACAATGCGTTTACTCACAACATGATTGGCGTCTTGCTTCAACCGTCTCTCTCGTCGGCTAATTTGCACCAAACGGCGCGTTGCGGCACGAGTGCCTTTTTTCTGAAGACGCTTTCGAAGTCTCGCGTAATGATTGGACTTGGAAACTACGGATTTACCGGAATGGAAAGAGGGTTCTCCCTTCATGGTGCTACTAACTGCGAGGTAGCGCATCCCCACATCTACACCAACCACGCTGGTATGGGTCTCTGGTGTGGGGTTAGCAATCTCGACTTCCAGAGACACGAGCAAGTAGAACTGTTTACGGGGTTTGTCGTACCAGAGTTTAGCCGCTCCGATGGATGCTCCTTGTTGAATGAATGCCACGTGTTTATCGTAGCCCGTATAGGACACAACGACGCGCCCATCCAATGTAAGCATGCTGACCCGTTGCTCCGTCTTGAAACTATAGTCTCGCTGGTAGTTGTAGGTCAGGGTGGGAGAGACATACTTGGGAGCCTCATCAAGTCCCTTATAGCGTTTCTTGGTCAAACCAGCCTTGCGTGCAGCAACGTTTTGCTTCATCTTTGTCCACAAGGCTTTGTAGGTCGCACCGACTTGACGAGGGACGTTACAAGCCATTTGAGCAGGAAGCCTGTACGTAGTGCGTATCTCGGTATACATCTCACGTTGCAAGGCTTGCTGATTGCTCATCTTGCCATGCTCAAAGGCAAAGCGAGAAACGGCATTCAAAGCGTCTCGGTAAGCCAGTTGGGCTTCTCGCAGAGCTTGGAACTGCTCTTTGGTCGTATTCAGTTTAAGCTTGGCGGTGATGAGTTGTTTCATAGAACAAGTCTACCAGATATTCACAGGAATGCCAAGGTATCTGAGCGTGTGAAGGGTTGTATCCTACCCCCATCACGCCTGCGACGCGGAACGCCCATTCCTGCCCATGCCTGGAAGAGCAGGGGACTCCTGGGCGGTTAGTTGAAAAAAGGTTGTGCTGAGCCAGTAAACATTCTCTGCTGGCTCAGCACAACCTTTTTTTCTGAGAAGTTACTTCTCATCTATGATGCCTGCTCATCAGCAAGAGCGGTCTGTATCTCTCCCCATAATGCTCGTACATCCTCCTCTGTGGTTCGCAAGTTACCAATCGCAATACGGATGGTATATTGATCATGCAACTTTGTATGCGATAGGAAGAAGCGACCGGTTGTATTAATGCGGTTCATGATATGCTCATTCAACAGTTCAAGTTGTGTCTCATCATCCATGCCCTTTGGATGAGCACGGAAACAGACAGTGCTGAAAGGAGTGGGAGCCATGATTTCGAAGTCAGAGGATTCCTCAACCCACTGTCTCACCAGTTGGCCTAAACGAATATGTTCATGAATCCGTGCAGCCAGGCCTTCCTGTCCAAAGTAGCGCATGATCATCCAGAGCTTGAGGGAGCGGAAACGTCGTCCCAGTGAGGTGCCATAGTCCATCAGGTTGACAGGCGCATCTTCACCAGCACTTTCTGCGCTGCGCAGATATTCAGGAACAAGGCTGAAGGCAGCTTTTACTATATCAGGCTTACGTGTATAGAAAACGCTGCAATCCATTGGTGTAAACAGCCACTTATGCGGATTAACAATCAGTGAGTCGGCCCGCTCACAGCTATCTAGCACCCATCTCATCTCAGGATCAACTGCCGCCGAGCCACCATACGCCCCATCGACATGCAACCATAGGCCATAGCGTTCGCAAATATCGGCAATCTGCGGCACAGGATCAACACTGGTCGTAGAGGTCGTACCTACCGTGGCAACCACGGCAAAGGGCCGCCAGCCAGCTGCAATATCTTCGTCAATGGCCCGTTTCAATTCCGCTACATTCATGCGAAAAGCACTATCGACGCCGATTTTCCGCAATCCGGTCTGCCCAATGCCCAGTACAATACCCGCTTTGTCAATTGAAGAGTGTGCCTCCTGTGAAGCATAGTAACGCAGACGCGGCACGCCGACTCGTCCGGGCATACCCTCTTGACGAATCCGCAGATCGGACAGAGCCTCGCGTGCTGCCGCGAGCGCATATAGTACGCCAGAAGAAGCCGTATCGTTAATCACTCCAAAGAGCGGCTGAGGCAACCCCAACATCTGCCGCAACCAATCCAGCGTCACCTGCTCCAGTTCGGTCGCTGCCGGAGATGTGCGCCACAGCATGGCATTGACGTTCAAGGCTCCTATGAGCATCTCACCCAAGATGCCAGGGCCAGAACCTGTGATCCCAAAGTAGGCCATAAAGCCTGGCGAGTTCCAGTGTGTAATGCCAGGCATCAACAACTGATCGAAATCCGCCAGAATTGCTGCCATCGCCTCTGGCCCTTGAGGTGGCTGAGCTGGCAGGGCATACCGGATATCTCCTGGCTTCGTTTGTGCCAGCACCGGATATGATCTCATATGCGCTAAATAATCTGCTATCCAATCGACGATCTCATGACCATAGCGACGAAAATCTTCTGGGGTCATATCACTGGTTGCAGTGGGCTGCTGGGCTTCATCAAGCGGTAAGGGCTTATCCATAGTACGTATATCTCCTTGTCATTCTAGAAGCGTGCCTAATTTTATCACATCCCACTGAGGAGGATTTCCAAAAAAAGAGTACTCCCCTCTTTCACTGGGAGTACTGACAACACCTTCATGGGGGCGAAGGTGTCTGCATTTATATTACTACTTCGTGAACTTCGCTGCCAGTTCACGCGCATTTGGCTCGACCAGCACTGAGCCGTCAGGGAAAACGATGGTCGGTACACTGCGCATACCGCCGTTCACCTGCATAACATACTCAGCAGCTTCAGGGTCTTGCTCGATGTTAATATACTCATAGGGAATGCTGCGCGAATCGAACCAGCGTTTCGCCATACGGCAATCACCACACCATGTCGTGACGTACATCTTGATCGTGTCTTGCTTAGACAGGGTTTCCTGCACAAATAGCTCCTTTGTAACCGAGGTTGAGATAAATATTGTTTACCTATATGTGGTAACAAATCAGTAATGCTATCTATTCCACGAGGTCACAAGGGAGTATATGGGTCGATGAGCTTCATAGCATACTTTTTCTCTTAAAACTCGACAAATAGATCTGCTATTTATCCTTCTAACGCCTGTAGCGCAGGTTTGTTGATACGCTCCAACAGCAGATCAAGGAACTTTTTGCCTCCGGTTGCTACCAATCCAGGATTACGCGCCAGGATACCCATCACCAGACCAGCACTGAAATCTCCCCGCAGAGCCTGGGCCATCTGGGCAGGGGTCAGCCGCTTCATCAAGTCAAGGGCGGAATCCCACTGCTCATCACTGTAGTTGGCAATGCGCTTGTTGATCATATAGGCAATATCCATGTCGCGTCCAAAACGCGCCCGCCAGCGCTTATCAAAACGCCCTAAGAATGCTGCCGATGTATCACCCGCTTTGACTGCCTCAGCTGCGACCGTACCGGCCATTTGTCCAGAGTAGATGGCAAAGCGAATGCCCTCGCCTACGAGCGTCGAGCCATGTCCTCCTGCATCACCGGCCAGGAGCAGTCCGTCCCGTGAGAAACGCTCAACAGGTCCCTCCGAAGGGAACAAACCGGTATGGTACTCAATGGGGCTGGCCCCTTTAAACTTATGCGTGAGTTGAGGTAAATCATGCACAATTCTATCCAGGTAGACTCGTGCGTCGTCGTCACAGTCTGGATGCAGCACGCCTACGCCCAAGCGTACACGCCCATTACCACGGGGAAAAGCCCAGGCATAGCCTCGCGGGGCAAACTGGCTGCCCATAATCAAGAAAAGCTCATCCTGGGGATAGTTCGGGGCGTACATATCGTATTCTGCACCATATCCATAGCGGTGAAAGGCTTTGCCCATCTCAGTACGTACACCCACATGGCGTGAGACGCCACTGGCATCAATTGTGACATCGGCTCGCAACGTGACACGCTCGCTCACATGGTTTTTAGCTGTCACGCCGCAGACACGCCCTTGTTCTAGCAGGGTCTGCTCAACTGTATGTTGCACACGCAGCGTAGCACCTGCTGCAATGGCTCTATTTGCCAGGTGCTGGTACACTCCACGTACATCGAGTACACAGGCTACGGGGGTAGGATAGTGTAGGGGAACTTCACGATGAGGTGAGACAAAAAACACTGTATGAATAGGGTGATAGAGATGTTTGGGGATATTCAATGCTTGCATATCACTGACCCAACTGCCGCCACTAGTATGAATAGGGTAGCCAATTTCATGCTGCCGTTCTACTATCAGCACCCGCGCACCCTCTTTTGCCGCCGCTTCTCCGGCTGCCAACCCGGCAGGACCTCCACCGACAATTAAAACATTCCAATCTTCTGCCATGAACTTCCTTCTTTAAGTACAGATTTATTCCACATAATGGTTTTCTGCATGCAATTATAGTTCATGGTTCTGAGTGATGTCTACTCGATACCGCTTTTCGAGTGAGATTGATTCTTTTGCATACGGCCTGACCCCCACAAGGGGGGTCACTACATTTTGGCCCCTCGACGTAGGAAATGTAGACCCCCCTTGTAGGGGTCAGGCTTCCCTCTCTGCCCTCTTCACAAAAATTTGAAACGCCCCCCCGCTTTTTCTCCATGCCTATATAAGGAGAGGAGAAAAACCTTATGAACTCCAACCCGAACCAAAATCCTCAACAGCCGAATGAGAATGTGCCCTACCCTCCTAGCTCTTATTCTTACGATCCTTCTCTACGTGAATAGGCAAGCTATCGATAGCTTCAGTGATGGGAGCTACAGTTCTGGCCAAACAGGCTTTGTTGTCGATAGTTCCGGTGTTCTCGGTGGGCCCGCTGCCTCAACTGAGGTAGCATACAATTATCAGAAGGTCTGGACATTTTGAACGGACAAGACCAAAAGGTAGCCCATGTTATGTCAGTAGTGGCTCTTGAGTACAAATATCCTAGCAGCAGCGTGACTGTAGCATAAATTGCGGCAAAGGAGTACAATACGCCCTTAGATACAAGGAAAGAAAGGATTATCGTGTATGGTAAAGAAGAAACGCCCACAGGCATCTGTGAAAAAGCAAGCGCCGGTAGTTGTTTCTCAGGAAGAGAATGCACAGGCGCAGCAGGTATTTGAACACTATCACGAGATCGCACATAAACTCCGTAGGAGTACGAACCAACAGGAGGCGGAAGCTGCCTTAACTGAGATTGACAACGTACCTGAGGCTGCTCAGATGGCTTTGCTCAAGTTGCTAGCGAAGGAACAGCATATTGATGCTGCTGATGTTCTGAATGCTGTTTACGAATTAAGCTCTATCAAAAATGTGCGTAAGGAAGCACGGCGTGCGCTGATCCGGCTCGAGGAAGCAAGAATATATCCACGATGGAGTACGCCTGTTGAGCGAACATCACGTTTCTCGATTGTAGATGCCCTTCCTCCTCCTCCTTCCCGTGAACCCCTGCCCCGCAACCTGGGCCCTATGGATGTGGTCATCAACTTTGTTGAGGAATGGGTCGATGGTAACTTTGATACAGCCTATGAGCTGTTGGCAAGCGATAGCAGCGTCCATGAAGATCTCTCAGTGGATGAATGGGTTGAACGTCGCGATGCGTGGCTAGATGAAGCGAATCCAGATGAGCTACAGCCAAACTATATTCGTGTGCGTGACTCGCAGAAATCAGGGCTGTGGCTGCCATTTGGTGTGGGGAGTTCATCTAACCGTAAGGAGGTCGAGGCGTATTGGTCCATTGAGATGGAAGAGACACCGCTCAGCGATACCTTGCCAGAACTGCCCCAAGCGACAGCAGTGTATCAAGAAACAGGACGACATTGGTTTTGGGCAAGCTATACACTGGTGCAGGAACAAGGCGAATGGCGCATTCAAAGTATAACCGATGAAGGAACGAATGCCCGAAATCTATCGATTGACGAGCTACAAAAGCGTATCCAAGAGCTTGACTCGTACCTGGATGAATTCAAGGAGAAATATAAGCCACAAGATGTAAGCCAATTCTCAAAGGATGAAGTCCAGAACTATATGGAGCAATTTTTCTGGCGGGTCTTGCAGGCTACTTGTTACACTGATGCTCTTATCGAGAAGCTCCCACTTGACCGCTCCTTGTACGAGGTGGCTGCTGCACGTATGCTCCTCTTTGAGCAATTTGAGCGTTGCCTAGTCTATCTAGAACCTTTAATAGAGCGTTTTGGAGAGGAGCGTGCCATCCACTACAGGGAACTGGCAGCGGTACAACGAAAGCTCAGCAACAAGTACTTTGACATGGGATATGAAGAACGTGATGAACGTCTCATGGAGCTGGCGAAGGAAGCTCTTCAGGAGTCGTTGGCGATTGAGGATAGCTGGGAAGCACATATCACCATGGCTGAGTTTCTTATAGAGGATGATCTGCTTGATGAAGCAGAGGAACACCTGCTACAAGCGAAAGCCATGATTACAGAAGCCTCTGATGAAGCGCATATCGAGATGCATTTGGAGGTGTTTGCATAACCCCCCGAAACGGTGCACTCGGCCTCAATTAGACATTTCCTTCATCGACCATCGAGAGGATGGGGTGATGCGCTAAGGCTTCGACGATCTCCTCCATATTGATGGGCTCTGGTGCTTTGGTAAACTCATACCGACCATAGAAATTAATATGTTGCCAGGCCACCGGGGAGATGTGGGCGAGGTGCGTCATGTCTTGGGTGGCCTCTTCGCGTGCCCACAACTGCGACAAGATGGTCATATTGTAGTAAATGATGCAGTTGGTGACCAATCGGCTACACTCATGCCACAGATGTTGGTCCTCTTCTGACCTGAAGCGCAATTTACCAAAATTGGCGTAGGAAACGGCACGACGAAGTTGATGGTAACTTTCGCCCCGATTGAGCGCAGTCTGGACGTTCTTGCGCAGAAGTGGCGAATCTACAAAATCGAGCAAATAGAGGCTGCTGATGATATTGTCGTATTCCCACAAAGCCTGGCGAGTCTTGTTTTTTCGAGCATAGGAGTTGAGTTTGTGGACGATGATACTCTGAGTCGTGGTTTTTAATGCCAACGAGACGAAAATTCGCTGCAGGTTATCCCATTCTTCCACGATCAAATCGGTATTGAGTTTGCGTACGGGTTTCAAGAGGACGTCGCCATACTGATTGGGGTGCTTGAAGCCATAGAGCGACGTGCGAAGTTTCTCCTGGATGCCTTTATAGCGCGGCGCGAACTGATACCCGAAGAGATGCAGCAACGCAAAATTCACCTGGTTTGTCCCGTGCGTGTCAGTGGAATGAACCTCCGGGTGAATGTCCGTGGTATTGTTAAAGAGCAAATCGAAGACAAATTGGCTCTCATGATCGTGGGCACCGATCATATCGGCATTCACCGGGACATGATTGGCAACCAGGGTATAGGCCACTACCCCCTTTTTGAGGCCAAAATATTTCGGGGAATAGCGTGCATTGAATGTGGGAAGAGCTGTTTCAAACTTTTCATTGAATGTGGGAAGAGCTGTTTCAAACTTTTGCCCATCGCTACTGGAGTGGACCACGTTGGCGATATCATAGTGCCGAAAAATGGTCAGAGCGGCAATGGCATTACTGATGCAATCATTGGCCGCTTTCAGGGTTTCGAGGCGCAGAAAGGTTTCCGAGGTGCTTGCCAGTGTGGCGAAGGTGATGTCCGAAATGTCACCCATGCGTCCCAGACCCATGTTGGTTGCCCAGGCAACGAGACAGGCGCTAATACTGCGTTCATCGGCAGCCTGTTTGTTGTACCGTCCCAGAACATGCTCGAAGCACGTCATGAATTGGCAGTGGTGATTCACAAAGTGGAGCACACGACTGATGCTCACCTGAGGCAACGTCTCAAAGATCGGATGGTTGATTGGCTCGTTGCTCGTCGGATACTGCAGAGTCCAACTCTTTCGTTTCCCTGTCGTCGTGATGTGAAAGTGGCTATTTTCCCCGGCACTGATGCGCTGATTGACCGAGCCAAGACGATCTTCCAATTGGCATTTCAGCTCGGCCAGGTGGTCTTGAATGGGCTGGGCCAGGATGGCTAAACCCGTCTGCGCAAGTAACACCTCTTTGTTGGCCCACTGCTGATCGTCCAATACATCATCCTCGAAACTGCGGAAGCGGACACTGTCGCGGCAAAAGAGATCGCCAGCTTCGAGTCGATGGCGCAACAGACGATAGACCAGAAATTCATAGCGGTCGGGGATGATGTGTTTCTCATCGGCTTCATTGCGCTGATAGAGATACCGTTTATCTCGGAGGGGAAAGAAGTCGGTAGGAAAATCCCCCGACTCGATCTGGCGGAGTGGGCGATCTTTGTGAAAGGCCGTCTTGAGAAAGTGGATGGCTTCCTGGATGGGCGCATTGACTCGGGTGGCAGAGAGATCGACGGCGCGAAAGAGAGGACGGAGATGTTGCTTGAAGCGTCGGGCCATGGAGTCAATGTGCTCCCATTCAAAGGCGATTTCATCGAAGCTTGCCTCGTTGACCAGATAATCGGCAACGCTTGTTAAGCGTTGCCGATCGAGAAGCGCAAAGGCTTTTTCTTGCACGGTACAAAACGGCGTGTGGTGTTCATACTCGGCAGTAAAGAGCTTCAGCACCTCCCCAGCTTTGGGCAGATCTTGATTGCTCGTCCCACGATAGTCATACACCGCTCTTTTGGCTGTGGCTTTCGCTTCATCTGAATACTGCTTCACCAGATGAATGAAACAGGTGAGCAGATTATCGTTGAAACGCTGATAGCGATGGACAACAAAGCACAACAGGTAGAGGTAGACGATCCAGGTGTCGAGTTGCTTGAGCCGAAACACAGAATAGTAGGAGACCAGCGAGGAATAATACGTGATGCCTTCACGAGAAATACCGAGTTTCGGCACGATCCGTCTGGCCAAGGTGTAGAGTTGGGCGAGGTGCTCACCACGGGCCATTTCGCGACGCATTTCGCCTAAGCTGAAATCCTTGGGCTGTCGTTTCAACAGCGTGATCGTATAGAGCTCGTCGGTTTCCGTAAGCAGAGCGTCAAGCGCCAGACACTCTTCAGAGGACAAAAGCGTTTGGAGCATGGTCGCCAAGCGCTTCACTTCTGCCGTCAATGCCTTCCCGACCAGTTCTTCTTGCAGGAATGTATAGCCGGGTTTCACAAGGCGCTGTTCAGTGAGGTAGTGCAGGAGTTCACGCAAGACATAGATGGGTTTGCTACTGATTTGTGCAGCTTGTTGGGCACGAAGAAACAAGTCGTGTCGATCTGTCGGCGTGCAGAGGC
>WNFX01002847.1_pt1 | contig 17377 bp, 7 predicted proteins | sample 5400111 | NCBI WGS metagenome assembly WNFX01 (sample SAMN13153363, study PRJNA577476) | soil metagenome | isolation source: 40 cm soil or saprolite under grassland replicate 1 | place: USA:California | collected 2016-06-15 | reverse complement strand
CGCCGCGCTGGTCGGCGTGACCGACGAATACGACGGACGCGCGGTCGCGCTGGTCGACCTCTTCAACCGCGGTGTGCTCGACGTCGTGATCGCGAACCAGAACGAGCCGGTACTGGTCTACAGGAACACCGTCGTGCCGGACAACCACTGGATCGCCTTCAAGCTGGTGGGCACGCGGTCGAACCGCAGCGCGATCGGCGCGGAGGTAACACTCGAGAGCGGCACGGGGCGTCAGCTCAAGGTCGTAGACGGCGGTATCGGATTCGCAAGCCAGAACGACCGGCGGCTGCACTTCGGGCTCGGGACCGCCGGGCGCGTGGACCGGGCCGTCATTCGCTGGCCTTCCGGAACTGTGCAGACCATCGAGCACCCCGCCGTGGACCGCTTGCATGTCATCACCGAGCCTGGTCGCTAGTGCCGTTCCAACTTGATGGAATCGGCGGACATAGTTGGAACGGCACTAGCCGGGCGCTGTGGGTCCGCCTGGGCCGGATGGACCCGCGCTACCCTGTTTCCTTCCTTATTACGCTCATCCTGGTGCTCGGCCAGGCGCGCTACGGCATCCTCGGCGGCTACGACCGGCTCGCCGTCGCGCTCGGCGTCAGCACTGCGACGGAGCTGGCGCTGTCATACTGGATGCGCGGCAGCTTCGCGAACGTACAGAGCGCCTACATCACCGGCATCAGCCTCGCGCTCTTGATCAAGCCACGGGCCGATCTGCTGTGGCCGTTCGCCCTGGGCGCCTTCCTCGCGATCGCCTCCAAGTACGTGCTGCGATACCGTGGCCGGCACCTCTGGAACCCGAGCAACTTCGCCATCAGCCTGCTCGTGCTGGCCGCGCCGGCCAGCGTTGCCATCCTCAGCCATCAGTGGGGGAACGACCTGGCGACGAACGCGGTGATCTGGTGCTTCGGACTCCTCATCGCTTCCCGGGTTGGCATGCTCCATGTGACGCTCACCTACGTCGCATGCTTCATCGCGTTGGCCCTGGTGCGCAGCTCGATCACAGGCGGTCCACCGCTGGCGGAGATCGCGCCACTCACCGGTCCGATGTACCAGTTGTTCATCTTCTTCATGATCACCGATCCCAAGACGACCGTGAGCACGGTGCGGGGCCGGATCATCGTGGCCGCCGCCGTGGCCGTGGCGGAGGCGGCCATCCGCTTGGCGGGGGATTTTCACGTGGCCGCCCTGAGTCCGCTCTATCCGGCGCCGCCGATCCTCGCCCTCGCGATCGTCGGGCCGGTCGCGAATGTGATCGACCTCTACCGCGCGGGCCGCCGCGCGCGCAACACCTGAAGCTTGTCGTTATTCCGTGCGACGATGATCAGTCGCCCGCCGTCCGCTTTTCGCAGTAATCCCATGTGGCGCACCTGCCCCTCGATCACCAAGCCGCTCCGCTCCACATCCACTGCTTCGAAGCGACCGTCTCCCCTGCCCGAAAGCAATAGACCGTAACTGGCATCGTCGCGCCCGAGGACCGGGGGCACGCCGTACAGGTTCCCTCCGACCAGGACATCGGGTCGCCCATCGCCATCGAAGTCGTGTACCAGCGCCGCGCGGATCGGCGCGAACTGAGCTTCGGTGGGGAGCGGCCGAAGCGTGAAGGTGCCGTTTCCGTTGTTCAGGGCCACGGGGCTCGCGAAGATGCGGGCCTCTCGAACCGTCGCCTGGGTGAGCTCGCCAGCAGGGAAGATGTCCTCGACTTGAGCTGCGCCGAAGTCCGCATACGTGGCGTATCGGGTTCTCAGCCGAGGGATCAGACTTACAAGCTCCTCCCGACCGGCGAGCGGGTAGCTCACGCCGTGCTTGTAGAAGGTGAGAATCTGCTCGAGCGTGCCGTTGTGGCCAAAGTCGCCCACGTACAACCGCGCGGGCTCCGTCGGCGACGCCCGGAGGTACGAGTTGAGCCCGAGGTTGCCGAGGACCAGGTCGGGGCGCGCGTCGCCGTTCAGGTCGGCCACGGTGACGCTGTTCCACCAGCCTTCCGTTCCCGCCAGGCCAGCCTCGGCGGTCCGGTCCACGAAACGCCCATCTTCCTGGTGGAAGACGCGGATCGGCATCCATTCCCCGACGACGATCAGGTCGAGCCGGCCGTCGTGGTCATAGTCCACCCACGCCGCGGCCGTCACCATCCCAACCTCCGCCAGGCCAGGGGCCTTCTCGAGCGTGACGTCTCGGAAGTGACCGGTGCCGTCGTTTTCCAAGAGATAGCTGCGGGGCGTGAGGCCGTAGTGACGAGCGACCACCCGTCGCCCGACGAACAGATCGACGTGCCCGTCGCCATTCCAGTCCGCCGGCGCGACGCAGGAGCCGCTCTCGGAGAGACGAGGGAGGGCCGTGGAGTCCCGGTGGAAGTGCCCGTGGCCGTCGTTCAGGTAGAGCCGGTCCTGGAGGGCGGGGTCTTCCTTCTCGAACTCGTTGCCGCCGCTCACGACGTAGAGATCCGGACGCCCGTCGCCGTCCGCGTCGAAGAATGCCGCGTCGACGTCCTCGCTCAGGCTGTCCGCCTGGAACGCGCGCTCGAGGCTCGGGCGGAAGGTGCCGTCGCGCCGCTGGATGAACAGGCGTCCGGCCTGCCATTTGGCGCCCCCGACGTAGATGTCGTCACTGCCATCGCCGTCGACGTCGCCGATGGCCAGGGCGGGCCCTTCGGTCGACACGAGGTGCGGGATCAACGGCTCGCGGTGAAAGTCGTAGAAGCGGTTCTCCTGGTGCGTGAAGTCGATACCGAGGCCTGCCGTCACGTCCTCGAAAAGAGGCTCTCCCCTAGACTCACTCTGCCGCCCTTGCCGCCCCTGCCGCCCTTTGCCGTCCGCATCCTGCTGCGACAACGTCAGCGTCCGATCGACCGCCACGTCAGTCAGCACCTGATACCGGCGATCGGGCCAGATCACGATCAACGAATCACTCTGCGTGGAATGGCCGAGCCCGAAATGCAGGCGCGGATCGACCGATGACTGAAACCCGCGCGTCGGGTACTGCTCGAGCATCTGCACCTTGCCGCCCTTGCCGCCTGTGCCGCCCTGTTTAATAACGACCTTCGCGCCGACACCTGCCGTGTTGGCGCCGGAGCCCCGCAGCACCACCTGCAGATCGTGGTTCCCCGTCAGCTCGCGCGCGCGGTTCCTGTAAATCGCAGCCGGAGCGCCGATCTTGTTCACGACCAGATCGAGGGCCCCACTGTTGTTCAAGTCCACGTAGGCCGCGCCGTTCGAGAAACCAGGCTGCCCGAGGCCCCAGGCTCGCGCCTGGTTCGTGAACGTCAAGTCTCCGTTGTTGTGATACGCGTAGTTGGCGAGCGGGATCTGCGGCATTTTCGCGACCAGCGCCCGGGAGAGCCCGGCAATCCCGTTGCGCAGCGACGCCTGGACGACGGGGTCGCCCACATACGCGAGGTAGTCCAGGTCGTTCGGCCGGTGATAGATCCCGTTGGTGATGAACAAGTCCTTGTAGCCGTCGTTGTCGAGGTCGGCGAACAAGGGCGCCCAGCTCCAATCCGTGGCATACACGCCGGCCAGATAGCCGATCTCACTGAAACGCCGCCGGCCGCGGTTGAGCTGGAGGGTGTTGCGGGCGTATTGCGGATGATAACCGGCCTCGAGCTTCTGGAGGTACACGTCGAAGCTCTCGGCGTTGGCGGACGTCTTGAGGATCTTCTCCTGCTCGGGCAGCATGTCGAGGACCATCAGATCCGGTCGGCCGTCGTTGTTCACGTCGGCGGCGTCCACGCCCATCGAGGCATGGCTCGTGTGTCCCAGCGCCATGGCGCCCGACTCCGTGAACGTGCCGTCGCAATTGTTGATGTAGAGGAAGTCGTCTTCCTGAAAGTCGTTGGCGACGTAGAGGTCGGGGCAGCCGTCCTCGTTCAGGTCGCTCGCCACGACCCCGAGGCCGTAGCGCGTGGCGCCTCCGTAGAGGCCGGCGCGCTCGCTCACGTCCACAAAGTGACCACCGTCGTTCCGATAGAGGCGGTCGCCGACCCCCGGACGACGGGGACCGTGCGGGGCGTGCGTGGCTGACGCGCGCTCGGGATGGGCCGCGTGCGTCAGCAGGTACATGTCCAGATCGCCGTCCCCGTCATAATCGAAGAAGAGGGCCTGGGTCGAAAAGCCGGCGAAGTCGAGACCGTATTCCTTCGTGCGATCGGTGAAGGTGCCGTCCCGATTGTTGATGTACAGCACGTTGTGCCCGTGCATCGTGAGAAAGTCGACGGCGCATACGTAGATGTCGAGATAGCCATCCCCGTTGACGTCGGCCATCGTGACGCCGGTCTTCCAGCCGTCGGGATCGGCGACGCCGGCCCGGTCGGTCACGTCCTCGAATCGGTAGTCCCCCTTGTTCAGGTACAGCCGGTTGGCGCCGACGTTGGACGTGAAGTAGAGGTCCGGCAGCCCGTCGTTGTTGATGTCGCCCACTGCCACTCCACCACCGTCGTAGAAATACATGTAGGTGAGGATGTTGAACGCGGTGTCGTCGGGCAGGCGGTTGGCAAACGTGACGCCGGTGCGCTCCGGGGACAGCGACTCGAAGAGCTGCGGCTCGCGGGCACGGCCACAGCCCGCGAGCGCCGCAACGGTCAGAGCGACGTAAGAGCACGCCGCGCGCCGAGGGGCGGTCCACCCAACCCCTTGCGTCTTCGCCTCCGGGGCCGCCCCTCGCCGCTCGCGATACACCGGCGCGCCGCCCGTACGGCTCGGCAGAAGCGGCGACGCGACCGGTGGCCCCGGAGGTGAGGCTCCCAGGGGGGTGGGCGGGTCCCTGTCAGGGAGCCGAACCGCAGGGGCCACCGGTCGCCGGAGCCGATTCGCCCGAGCCGCGGCCGGACCCACTAGCGCGCCGGCCGGATCCGGATCGCCTGCCCGCCACCTGGCGCGAGCACTAGGTGCAGGGTCGACCTCGCGTCGACCGGGCGCTTCGAAATAGCCACCGGCAGCGGGTTCGTAAGCCAGTTTGCGCCCGGTCCGTCCGCGTAGATCTCGGCGACGTATTTGCGTCCAGGCGTGAGAAAGGTGAGGGGGACGTCGAGGGTCCGCGCTTCCTCGTCGGTAATGGCGCCCAGGTACCAAGTCGGACCATTTCTCTCCCGCCGCGCCACGACGACATAGTCGCCGATCTTCCCTGCGAGCACGCGCGTGGTATCCCAGTCGACCGCGACGTCACGGATGAACTGGAACGCCGGCTGGTGCTCGTAGTTCTCGGGCAGGTCCGCCGCCATCTGGACCGGCGAGTAGAGCACGACGTACAGGGCCAGCTGCTTCGCGAGCGTGGTCCGGACGCGGGGCTCGTCCGGCCGGCGCGGCCGCCCCGTTCCCCGCTCGATCAGGATGTCGAAGATGCCCGGCGTGAAGTCCATGGGGCCGTCGAGCAGCCTGGTGAAGAACAGGATCGTCTCGTGCTCGGGGGGGTTGCCGCCTTCGCTGCTCCAGGCGTTGTACTCCTGCCCCCGCGCGCCCTCGCGGCTCATCATGTTCGGGTAGGTGCGACGCTCCCCCGCATCGTGGATCGGCTCGTGCACGTCGAGCATGATGCCGTATTGCGCCGCCTTCTCAATCACGTGCCGGTGGTGCCGCACCATGTACTGGCCGTAATGCGAGTGCCCCTCGCCTACGAAGTCCGTCACGTACCCCGATTTGATCGCGTCCAGCCCGAGCGAATGGTATAACGCGAAGGCGCTGTCCATCTGCCGCTCGTAGTTCTCGATGCCCCCCGACGTCTCGTTGTGAACGATCAACTTCACGCCCTTCTCGTGGGCGTAACGGGCCAGCTCCGGCAAGTCGTAGTCGGGATAGGGTTTCGTGAACGAGAACGCGTTTCGGTTCTGGATCCAGTCGCCGTCCCAGCCGACGTTCCACCCTTCGACCAGTACGCCGCCCAGCCCGTTGGCGGCCGCGAAGTCGATGTAGCGTTTCGTGTTCGCGGTGGTGGCACCGTGCTTGGCCCCGGAGCTCCACGTCATCGTGCCGATATGCATGCCCCACCAGATGCCCACGTATTTCATCGGCTTGATCCAGCTCGTGTTCTGGATGACGCTCGGCGGATTGAGGTTCAGGCCGAGCAGGGACGGCGCCAGCTCGGTCGCGCGGTCGGCCAGCTGAATCGTGCGCCACGGCGTGACGAACGGCGTCCGCCCGCGTACCTTGATCCCGTCGGCGTATGGCGCCAGCGCCGCGCGCAGCGTGCGACTCTGCATGCGGGGCCCGGCGAGGAACATCCGCGCGTAGTCGACCAGGTTCGCTTCGTGAATCACGATGAACGTGCGGCCGTCCCGCGTCTCCATGGTGAGCGGAGTCTGCACGCTGTCGAGCACGCTCACCGGGGAAGACGAGAACAGCATCTCCGAGCGGTCGAGCCGAGGACGGTTCGACGGTATCCACCAGGCGCGGGCGTCGTCGGCCAGCGTGAACTCGGTCAGTTCGTCGGTCATGGCGAACTCGCCGAGCCCGGGCTGCGCCGGCAGCTCGTAGCGGAAGCCGATCCCGTCATTGAAGGCCCGGAACGCCACCACGAACCGCCGGCCGGGGGAGGTGACCTCGGCGACGGTGATCCTGAGCTCGTTGTGGTGATCCCGCACCCGGGCAACCTCACCCCAGGGTTGCGTCCAGGTCTCGTCGACCGTGTCGCTGGACGTATCGACCATCCGCAGGCTGTCGCGCAGCGGGGGCGCCCCCTGGAAGGCTAAGCCGAGTCGCGAGGGCAGGAATACTGCCCGACCATCCCGCTCGACGCTGTACGTAAGGGCGCCGTCGCGGATCTCGACTGTGACCCGGTTCCGACCGTCGGGGGAGGCGACCTGGGCACGGTTTTGGGCCGCAGCGGCACGCGCTACGAGCGCGCAGGTGGCGGTCAGCGTCAGGAGCCGAGCGGAACACCGTATCCACGTGGGCATTTCGATTCACCGGTTAAGGGTTAGCCGCGAGCCGCACCATGGCGTATATTGAAACGTAGCGTGCCATGGGAGGAGTCAGATGGCCTCGTTCTCGATGCGCGCCTTACTGCCGTTCGGCCTGTTCATGGGATTCGGTTCCGGTTGCGCCCATCGAAACACGTCCGCCTCTGCCGCACCCCCGCCCGCTTCCACGTCGGCTCCAAACTCGACCGTGACGGCGGAGGACATCGCGAAGGCGCCCGGGCAATCGGTCGAACAGGTGCTGATGGGTCGCTTCCCCGGCGTCGAGGTGTCGCGCACGCCCGACGGCGGCTTCGCGGTGCGCATCCGCGGCGGCTCGTCCATCAGGAGCAGTAACACTCCGCTGTACGTGCTCGATGGCGTGGTGATCGATCCGGGGCCCAACGGATCCCTCACGGGCGTCAATCCCAACGATATCGACTCGATCGAGGTGCTGAAGGAGCCCGCCGAGACGGCGCTGTACGGCGTGCGCGGCTCCAACGGCGTCATCGTTATCAAGACGAAGCGGCCGGGTCAGTGAACCCATGACTCGCAGGAGGACACCCATGAGCTCTGCCCATGCCCAGCGACTCCTCGGCTTGCTCCTCGGGGTTGTCACCGCCTGCGCCCATCAGAAAAACGCCACCGGCGATGGCAAAGGGGAAGCGATCACCCCGGCTGCCGCGCCGCCCCGATCAGTCGTGACGTCGGAAGAGATCGAGCGCGCGCCCGGCCGGCCGATCGAGCAGGTGCTGATGAACCGCTTTCCCGGCGTGATCGTGGCGCGGACCCCCGATGGCGGCATCTCCGTTCGCATCCGCGGGGTCTCTTCGTTCTACGGGAGCAACGAGCCCCTGTACGTGATCGACGACGTGCCGATGCAAGCCGGCGCGGGCGGCGCCCTCAGAGGCATCAATCCGCACGACATCGAGTCGATCCAGGTGCTGAAGGACCCCGCCGAGACGGCGGTGTACGGCGTGCGGGCCACCAACGGAGTCATCGTCATCAAGACCAAGCGGCCCGGCAGCTAGTCCTCCACCCCTTGATCCCCTCTCCCAAAGGGAGAGGGGGACAGGGGGTGAGGACCGGAAGACCAGCGCCCGGTCATTGTTCCGGGCCACGACGTACAGGTCGCCGCGGCGGGTTCGCACGCGCTGGATATCGCGAGCCTGCCCGGGGACGCTAAACCCGCTCTGCACTGCGGGCACCGGCGTAAACCGCCCCACGCCGTCGCCGCGCAGCACCAGCCCGTAGCTCGCGCTCATCCGTCCGATCTCCGGCTGCACCCCATCGAAGTTTCCCGCGAGCAGCAGGTCGGGCTTGCCGTCCCCATCCACGTCCTGGGCCAGGATGCCGTAGACCGGGGCGAGCTGCGCCTCGAGCGGCAGCGGGACGAGCGTGAACGAGCCATCGCCGTTGTTGCGCGCCAGCGCCGTCCCGAGCGTGTGCGCCTGCTTGAAGGTCGCGCCGGCTAGCTCGGCGGGCGAGAAAATGTCGGTGACGGTCCGGCCGGCGTAATCGGCGTAGCGGGGGAAGCGGGCCTTCAGGTAAGGGAGTGCCCTGATCAGCTCGTCCCGCATCGCGATCGGATAGCTCGTCCCGTGATTGTAAACCGACAGGATCTGCTTGGAGACGCCGCTCCCGTCGAAGTCCTTCACATACATCGTCAGCGGCTCGGCCTCGCTCGCGTGGAGGCGCGTGTTCAGACCCAGGTTGCCGACGATGAAGTCGACGCGTCCGTGACCCGTGAAATCGCCGGCCACGATGCGATTCCACCACCCCTCGCTCTTTTCCAGGCCCGGCGTCTTCAGGCGGACCAGCTTCCCGCCGCCCGCGTTGTGGAAGACGGTGATCGGCATCCACTCGCCCACGACGATGAGATCCGGCCGGCCGTCGCGGTCCACGTCCCGCCACACGGCATCCGTCACCATGCCGACGCGCTCGAGCTCGGGCGCGAGCCGTTGGGTCACATCGGTGAAGTGACCGTGCCCGTCGTTCCGGAGCAGCAGGCTCCGGGGATCGACGCCGTAGTGCCACGGCACGACCCGCCCACCCACGAAGAGATCGACGTCTCCATCGCCGTCGTAGTCGGCCGCCACGACGCGCGAGCCGCTCACGTCTTCGTCCGGCAGGCTCCCCACCGCCTTGCGGAAGTTGCCCCGCCCGTCGTTCAGGTACAGCCTGTCCTGGAGCGCCGGCGCCATTTGTGAGAACTCGCTGCCGCCGCTCACGACGTACAGGTCGGGGTGCCCGTCCCCGTCGGCATCGAAGAACACGGCGCCAATGTCTTCCGATCCCGCGTCGGCGTCGAATACCCGCTCGTTGGTGCTCACGAACCGGCCGCCGGGCTGCTGGATCAGCAGCTTGCCCGCCTGACCCTTGGCGCCCCCGATGAACATGTCGTCCAGCCCGTCGTCGTTCACGTCGGCCACCGCCAGCATCGGCCCTTCGGTCGAGAGCAGCTTCGGGATCAGCGGCTCGCGGTCGAAGTCTGCGAATTCGTTCTCCCGATGAAGGTAGGGCAGCTGGATGCTGTCGCTGACGTCAGTGAGGAGGGGAGTGCCTTGCGTTCGGGGCTCGGGGCCCGGGGCCCGGGATTCGGACTGCCGAAGGGTCACGCGTTGGTTCGTCGCGACGTGAGTCAGAACCGTCACCCGCCCCTCGCGATCCGGCCACTCGACCTTCACCGAATCGAGGGTGTCGCGTTGCCCGACGCCGAACGTGAGCAGGTAGTCCACGCTCGATTGGAAGCCGCGCGTCGGATCCAGCTCCTGGAAGAACTGCTGCATCCCGCTCCACAGCGTGACCTTCGCGCCGATAGCGAACCGATTGGCTCCTGTACCCTCGAGCCGTATCTGCAGGTAATGGTTCTGCGTGAGCGTCCTCGCGTTGTTCCGATAGACGAACGCCTCCTGGTTGACGTTGTTCACGACCAGATCGAGCGCGCCGTCGCCATCCAGGTCGCCGTAGGCCGCGCCGCTCGAAAAGCTCAGCGTGTCCAGTCCCCAGGCCGCGCTCTCGTTCGAGAAGGTCAGGTCGCCCCGGTTATGGAAGGCGAAGTTCGGCAGCTTGGTCGAGCTCATCGCATCCACCAGCCGCCGGAAGTCCACGCGTCCCCCGCTCGTGGCCTGGACCATGGTCTCCCGGCTCGCCAGAAACGCGATGTAGTCCTGGGAGGTGACGTCCTTGGCGAGGCCGGTGGTGACGTAGATGTCCTTGTGGCCGTCCAGGTCGAGATCGGCCAGCAGCACGCTCCAGCTCCAGTCCGTCCGGGCCACACCGGCCATCTGGCCGATGTCCGAGAAAGTGCCGTTGCCGTTGTTGAGGTGGAGCATGTTGCGCGTAAACTGATAATAAAACCCGTTCCGCACGTCGGTCTGGAGACGGTCCCAGCTCTCGAACGAGGAAGTCGTCTTGAGGCGATGCTCGTCGTCCGGCAGCATGTCCGCGACGTAGATGTCCGGCCAACCGTCGTTGTTCACGTCCCCAATGTCGAGACCCATCGACGACAGGCTGATGTAGGGTAGCTCCTGCTCGAGCCGCTCGGCGAACGTGCCGTCCCCCTGGTTGATGTAGAGATAGTCGCGCTCGAAGAAGTCGTTGGCCACGTAGATATCGGGCCATCCGTCACGATTGACGTCGCTCACCACCACGCCCAAACCCAGGCCGATCTCGCTTCCGAAGATGCCCGCCGCCGCGCTCACGTCCACGAAGTGTCCGCCGTCGTTGCGATACAGCTTCGCGCCGCCGAGCGGATCCCGGTCGCTGCGCGTGTTCTTGAGCGGCATGCTCGCGACGGGACGCGGCGAATTATTGATCACGAAGAGATCCAAGTCCCCGTCGCGGTCGTAGTCGAAGAACACCGCCTGGGTCGAGTAGCCCGAGTCCGCCACGCCGTAGGCGGCGGCCTGCTCGACGAAGGTCGGGATACCGTCCGCATTCAGGCCCTGATTGATGTAGAGCTCGTTGGCCCGGAGCCGGCCATCGCCAAGCCCCGCGTGGCAGACATACATGTCGAGCCGCCCGTCGCCGTTCACGTCGGCGAGGGTGACGCCGGTAGTCCACCCCCGGCTGTGCAGGTCAGCATGCTGGGTCACGTCCCGAAACCGGAACTTTCCCTCGTTCAAGTACAGCCTGATGCCGCCCAGATTCGACGTCAACACGATCTCCGGCAGCCCGTCGCCGGTGAGATCGCCGATCGCTGTTCCGCCGCCATTGTAGTAGTTGCGATAGGTGAAGACGTTCAACTCGCGGGTGTCCGTGAGGCGATTCTCGAAGCGGACGCCGGTGTAGCCGGATGGGAGCAAGGTGAACAGCCGACCGTCGGCGGCAGGCAGCGTCGGGTCGACGGCTGCGGAGCACGCCATGAGCAGGCACAGCATGGGCGTGAAAAAAAAATGTAGGGGCGCAGCATGCTGCGCCCCCACCTGCGCCCCTACCCTGCTGCTACCCTCGGTGACCGCCTCCGTCAATCAGGGGTACCCGGGGTTTTGCTTGAGCAACGGGTTGGCGTCGATCTGCCCATGCGGAATAGGCATCAGGACGTTTCGAGCCCCGCTCGGGCACGGTGTCTTGAACTGCCAGCAGTCAGTGTACTTGCCGTACCGGATCAGGTCTTGTCTGCGCTTCGCTTCGCCCGTGAGCTCGAACAGGCGCTCTGCGAGGACGGTGTCGGCCGTGACGGCACTGCGCGGCTTCGCCGGATTGAAGTCACGAGCCCGCAGCGTGTTCACGAGGCTGAGGGGCGTCGGCGTACCGGTGGCCCCCGCCAGCTCCGCCTCGGCCTTGATCAGATAGATCTCGCCCAGCCGGAACCAGGCGTAGTCGTTGCCGTTGTTCTGGGCGATGTGAGTGGGATCGGCGGGCCACTTGTAGATGCGAACGCCCTCGCCTTCGGTCGCCTGGGTAACGTCCGCGATCGATGGCGTAAACACTAGCCTCGGCGCGCCCTGGGCACACCCTGGTCGCACACACACCGAATCACCAGTCAAGACGTTGAACTGCGGTCCTGCCAGGAAGATGTTGCGGCGCCGGTCGGCAACATCGAACGCGTTGTACGTCTGGGCCAGCGTCGCAAATCCGTTCCACGGCGACGGGCTGTACTGGTTGTAGTGCAGCGCCCGCATCACGAAGTTGAGCCCCAGCTGGTCGGCCGCGATGAACTTGACGACGAAGATGTTTTCGGTCGACGAGGCGTTGTCGGCGCGGAAGTTCTTCGCGAACGTGTCCGCCAGCTGGTACACGCCCGAGTTGATGATGCTGTCCGCTCGGTTGACTGCGGCCTGGCAGGCGTCGAGGCTCCCGCTGACCATCACGCCGGCGCACGAGTTGTAACCCGTGGCATTGATTCCTCCGGCCCCGGCGGAGTCCTTGGTGAACACCCCCGCGTTCAAGTACATGTTGGCGAGGATGGCGTCCACCGCGCCTTTGGTGATGCGCCCGTTGTTGGCGCTGTTCCAGCTGACCGGCAGGTCGGGCCGCGCCGCGAGAAGTTCTGACTCGATGAACTTGAACAGCGAGTCCCGCGTCACCCGCTCCCGCCGCGTGACCCCGCTCGTGGTGGCGAGCGGCACGCCGCCAAACAGATCCATCAGGAGATAGTAGTAGAAGGCTCGCAGGACCCTGGCTTCAGCTTCGTACCCGACCTGGTTGGGAACGACCGTGGTTTTCAGCGCGTCGAGCAGCACGTTCGCGCGGGCGATCCCCGCACCCAGCGCGTTCCACGCGCCGTTAAAGAAGGCGCCTGTCGCCGCGCTGGTCCCGGTCCACGTTTGGTAGTGTAGGTCGAGCCAAGTCCCGCCGTCGTACCAGTCCTGCCCCCGGGTTGGCACCACCATTTCGTCGGTGCTGATCTCGCTGACATTGTAATAGTCGTCGAGCGTACTCCGCAGCTGCGCGTACGTGCCCGCGAGGGACGCCAGGACTTCCGGCTCCGTCCTGAAGAAGTTGCTCGGCTCGATGCCGCTCTGGGGCGTTTCGTCCAGGTTGGTGCATCCCTGGAGCGGGACGAGGAGCAGCGTGAAGAATCCGGCCGCTGCGATCGACGCCTTCACAAATGATTTCTTCATAGGATCAGAGCTCCTCAGAACGCGAGACGCAGGCCCGCCGTGAACGTGCGCGCCCGGGGATAGCTGAGATAATCGATGCCGCGCGCCGCGAGGCCGACGTCGTTCGGATCGGCCTGATTCAGGCTCGAGACCTCCGGGTCCAGGCCCGAATAGCCCGTAATCAAGAACAGGTTGTCGGCCGACACGTAGAGACGGGCGCTCCGGGCCGAGCGCGTCAAAAACGGCATGTCGAGATTGTACTCCACCGTCACGTTCTGCAGCCGGACGAACGACGCGCTCTCGACCCAGCGGGACGAGTACACGGCCGGCTCGTGTAACGCGGTCGAGTCGGTGAGGGCCGCACGCAGGAAGTTCTTGTCCTGAAGCGCATTACCCTTGGTCGAGTACACGAGCGCGGTGTTGTTAAAGACGTCCTGGCCGACGGACGCGCGCACCAGGAAGTTGATGTTGAACCTGCCCCAGTTCACCTGATTGTGGAAACCAAGGGTGAAGTCCGGGTTGGCGTTCCCGAGGATGGTGTAGTCGTTCGTGCTGATTCCGTCCGACGTGGTCTTCCCGTTGACGCACTTCGCGCCGGTGGAGCACTGGAACAGCTGCCGGCCTGAGGAATCCCAGCCGAGGAAGACGGGCCCGTAGAACGTGCCGAGCGGTTGGCCCGGGATCAGTCGCTCCGCGCGAGTATCGGACTGCCCCTGCCCGCTGACGATACCGGAGGAGAGGGAGGCGTAGGGACCGAGATTCAGGACCTTGTTACGCTCGGCGGCGAACACGAGCCCCGCACGCCACGTCAAGCCGGGGCGCGAGATCGCCACGGCGTCGAGCGAGATCTCGATGCCGCGGTTACGCATCGACCCGACGTTCTCGATTCGCGTGGACGGTTCGGCGGGCTGAGGCACCTGGACCTCGAGCAACAGGTCCGACGTGTTCTTCACGTAGTATTCGACGCTCCCCGCGAGCCGGTTGTTCAGGAGACCGAAGTCAATCGCCCCGTTGTACTGGTTGGTGCGCTCCCACTTGAGGTCTGGGTTGGGATTGCGCCCCGAGGTCACACCCGTCTGCGGTACGTCTCCCCACGGGTACGTTCCGCTGGTGCCCCCCACCAGCAGGGGCAGGGACGAATACGGCGGTACGCTGGGGTTGCCCGTGCGGCCCCAGCCGAAGCGCAGCCGGAGGTCCGAGAACGGGCCGTTGCGCAGGAACTCCTCCTGACTGAGGTGCCACGAGGCAGACAGCCCAGGGAAGACCCCCCACTTGTGCCCCTCGGCGAACCTGGACGATCCGTCGTAGCGCAGCACCCCGGTCACGAAAAACCGATCCTTGAAGCCATAGTTGGCCCTGGCGAAAAACGAGACGAGACGCCAGTCCTCCGCCCAAGAGGAGTCGGTCCGTGTGACGGCGGCGTCCAGCTTGTTGAACCCGAACGCGTCCGTGTAGAACCCGATCCCCCGGGCCATGACGAGATTGCTCTTGAACTTGGTGTACTCGTACCCGCCCACGACGTCGAAACTGTGCACCTCCCCGAGCTGCCGCCGGAAGGTGAGCAGGCCCTGCAGGGTGCGCGTCGAGTTCTCGAGCCCGGACTGCTGAGCGAGCGCGTTGCCCAACGCCACTCCGACTGGATTCTTGAGAGGGTAGTAGAGCTGCCGGTCGCCGTCCGATTGGTCCACACCCACCGTTACTTGCCCTGTCAGCCCCGGCACGAGATCCAGCTCGGCCGACGCGTTGCCCAGCGTGCGCGTGGTGTGGCCGACGTCGGTGATTTGCTCGGCCAGCGCGACCGGGTTCCGCACGGACGACGAACCACTTTCGAAGAAGCGCGTGCCGAGCGCGTCCGTGAACATGATGGGCTGCGTCGGATTGAAAATCGCGACGTTCTGGAACACGCCACCCTCAAACCCGCCTCTGTTCTCGAACGTGATATACTGGTTGTTGACGCGCGAGCTGGTCACGTTGACGCCGAGACGAAGGCGGTTGTTCAGCGCCCGGTGGGTGGCGGCGAGTCGCCCCTGAATCCGCTCGAGCCCGCTCGCGATCGCCACGCCGTCCTGCTTCGCATAGTTGAGGGACGCGCGATACCGCGTGTCCTCGCTCCCCCCCAGGAAGGAGACGTCGTGATTGTGCGTCACGGCGGTGCGCGTCACGGCGCGTGACCAGTCCGTGTTGTCTAAGACCCTTGTGGTATCTCCGGGATTGGGCCCCGTCTTGACGAGCCGACCCAGCGCCCCGAGGTGCGTGGGACCCAGGCCGGCAAGTTTGCCCGCCAACGAATCCTTGAAGATGGTGGTGTCCGTACAAAACGCCGGTTTTGCCGCACATGAGGAAACTGAATCAGTCCGCCAAACGGAAACCTGTGCCCGGACGAACCCCGAGAATTCCCCCGCATCCAGCACGTCCAACCGGTTCAAGGTCGAAGCAGTGGCTACGTACGTGTCGTACTCGACCGTGGACCCGCCCGCGGCGCCACCCTTTTTGGTCTCAATGAGGATGACGCCGTTCGCGGCGCGGCTGCCGTAGATCGCGGAGGCAGAGGCATCCTTCAGGACGGTGATCGACGCGATGTCCGACGGATTGAGCAGGTTCAAGGGGTTGCGTGGCAGTGCCGGGCTGCCCCCCACGCCGAAGCTCAACGGTTCGGTCGCGACGTTGTTGATGGGTACCCCGTCGATCACGTACAGGGGATCGTTGCTCGCTCGAATCGAGCTCCCCCCACGGATCAGGACCTGGGATGCCGCGCCGGGCTCGCCGTTGTTCTGGGTGATCTCGACGCCCGCGGCCCGGCCCCGGAGCATCTGGTCGACGTTCGTGACCACGCCGACGTTCGCCGCGGACCCTTCGACGGTCGAGACCGACCCCGTGATCGCCTCGCGCCGCTGCGTGCCGTACCCGGTCACCACGACCGGCTCGAGGATCGCGGCCGCAGGCGAGAGGGTGACCTGCGCCGTCGTGGTTCCGCCCGGGGTGATGGTGATTTGCTGGATCTGCGAGCCGTACCCGATGCGGCTCGCCCGCAGACGGTAGGTCCCCGCTGGAACGCCGTTCAGCGCAAAGCTGCCGTCGCTCCGGCTGAGCTCGCGGTGCGGCGTCCCCGCGATCGCCACTTCGACGTTGCCGAGTGGCTGTTGGGTCGTCGCGTCTACGACCTTCCCCGTGACGGCGCCCGTTTCCTGCGCCCCCAGTGGGACCGCCCAGAACAGACCAGCGACCAACGCAGGAACGAGGTGACGGACTAGGCGCATACGTCGGGCCTCTGGCGGGCGAAGAGTAGGAATACGGATCGCGGTGCGCTGCCGTACGTACATGTTCATGGATCTCCTCCGGGCCAATCATTGAGGAGTTGACGGGCTGCGGGGCTAGATATGGCCCTCGCCGGAGGACTCGTCAAGAGGGGTCATCGCGGGACAAAGCGGGCGGAATCAGTCGGCCCGGCTGCGAGCATGAAGGCCGCTCCGCCATTCGTCAAGAGGCGCGGCGGGCCCACCGGTATACCGGCGCGCCCAGCGCGAGCAGCCCCGTCCCGATGAGAGCGTTCTTCGGATTCGCCATGATCGAGCTTGCCACCACGTACGCCGCCGCGACCACGAACAGCGCCGGCGTCCACGGATAGCCGGGCACACGGAAACCGATCTCGCCTGTTCGTTCCCCCTCTCCGCCATGCGGAGAGGGGGACAGGGGGTGAGGACGTCTATAGATGAAGAGGGTCGCCACCGTCAGCCCGAAGAAGATCCAGTCCCCAAACACGACGTAGTCGAGCAGCTGGGCGTACGTTCCAGATAGCGCCAGCAGAATAGACCACGCCGCCATGAACACGATGGCGCCCGTCGGCGTGCGGTAGGTCGGGTGAAGCGTCGCCAGTCGTTTCAGGAAAACACCGTCCGCCGCCATCGCCTGGAACACGCGCGGTGTCACGAGGATGACCAGGTTCAGGAAGCCGAACGTCGAGATCGCGATGCCGGCGCTGATCAGGCGTCGCCCGGCGGGGCCAAGCACACGTCCCATCACGTCGGCGGCGGGTGCGGTACTGACGGCGAGGCCCCCGGCGCCGAGCACCCGCAGGTAGGCGACGTTGGCGAGCAGATAGACCGCCACGACCGCGGCGACACCCAACACCAGCGCCCGCGGCAGGTCCCGCTCGGGCGCGACGAGCTCTTCGGCAATGAAATTGGTCTGTTGCCAACCGCCATACGCAAACAGCACCGGCACGAGGGCGGCACCGAGGGCTACCCCCACACCCCACGCCCCCGCCGGGGCGGTAGAAGACGGTAGAGGGCGGCAGAGGGCGGTAGAGGGCGGCGAAAAAAGCCCCGCCGCGATGAGCGCGGCGAGCGCGGCGAGCTTCAGAATGGTGAAGACATTCTGCGTCACCGCTGCGGGCTGTACGCCCACGTAGTTGACCGCGGACAGGAGCAGGATCGCGCCGATC
>WNFX01006194.1_pt1 | contig 17385 bp, 16 predicted proteins | sample 5400111 | NCBI WGS metagenome assembly WNFX01 (sample SAMN13153363, study PRJNA577476) | soil metagenome | isolation source: 40 cm soil or saprolite under grassland replicate 1 | place: USA:California | collected 2016-06-15 | reverse complement strand
GCGCCGGTATTTTGGATGCTTGGTTTTCCACCTGAGCTAAACACGCCGATTTTCGCCGCGTCCCGAGTGGCCGGCTGGTGTGCGCACGTGACCGAACAGCATGACAACAACCGTTTGATCCGGCCGCGCTCTCGGTACGTCGGGCCGAAGCTGCGGCCCTACCCGGGATCGGCTTCGGACGGCGCGCAAGAATAAGATCGCGATCTTGAATGTCGGAGGAGGATTCGCTCTCGCTTCAGGAACGTTATGCGCCGAATAACGCCTGCTGGGGATGTGGCCCGGCGAACCGGGACGGTCTACGCATTCGCAGTTTTCCGAAGGATGATGAGGTGGTTGCGGAGTGGAAACCGGAGAAAAAGTACGAAGCTTTTCCCGGCGCCTTGAATGGCGGCGTCATCGGGACCTTACTCGATTGCCATTGCAACTGGACGGCCGCCTTTCACTTAATGAAACGCACGGGGGCGGATCATGCGCCGTGCACAGTTACGGCGGAATACGCGATCAAATTACTGCGGCCGACTCCGACGAGTGGCCCGGTCTTCCTTTCCGCGAAAGTTGTCGATCTAAAGGATGATCGTGCGACCGTTGAAGGAACGTTGAGCGCTGGGGAAAAAGTTTGCGCGACCTGTCGCGGATTGTTCATTGCCGTCAAAGAAGGTCATCCGGCGTACCATCGTTGGTAACACGAGCCGAATTCTCCGCCTGAATTTCGTCGATGCGCGGCTCGATGGCAGGACATACGTTGGGTCATGAGAACTTCCAATTTTAGAGTGATTCCGCTGAAGACTGAAGTCGTGGAGGCGGCGCGGCGCGCGGCCAAAAGCGGTGCGGCCGATCATCGGGTGGTCGTGGCCGATTCGCCACGAGGATATCCCTGTCGTCATTGCCTGCGGTGGGCGAAGCCGGGCGAGCAGATGATCTTGTTTCCTTTCGCGACAATTCCGCCGGGTCATCCGTATTCTGAGACAGGGCCAATTTTCGTTCACGAACAGCCGTGCGAACGCTACACAGTAACAGGCGAATATCCGCCGGATTTTCGCAGCGGCCGCGTCTTCCGCGCGTATAATTCAGAATACGACATGATCGATGCCAAACCAGCGGATGAAGCCGAACCTGAGGCGGTCGTTGAAACGCTGCTGGAAAATCCCCGGACTGCGTTTGTGGATGCACGCAGTGCAGACCGCGGTTGTTACACGTTCCGGATCGAACGGATATGAAAGCGCTCGAACTTCTTCCTCCCTCCGAAACGATGTATCGCGCTCTGGTCAATCGCGACCCGAGTTTTGAAGGAATTTTTTATGTTGGCGTGCGCACGACAGGAATTTTCTGCCGGCCAACGTGCACGGCGAAAAAACCGGCGCGCGAGAACGTCGATTTTTTCGCGACGCCAAATGAGGCATTGCACGGCGGCTATCGCCCGTGCTTACGCTGCCATCCGATGGATCCGGACAAACGCCCACCGGGATTGATCGAGCGCTTGCGCGCGGAAGTCGAACGCGCCCCGGGCGGACGACTGACGGATAAAGAGCTAGCGGCGCTGGCGATCGATCCTTCGACGGCGCGACGCCAGTTCAAGCGGCATTATGGAATGACATTTCAAGCTTATCATCGCGCACGCAGGATGGGTCTGGCGTTGCGCGAGGTGCAGAAAGGCGGACGCGTGGATGAAGCTAGAAACGGAAGTGGATTCGAATCGGCCAGCGGTTTTCGCGAAGCGTTCACACGGGTCTTTGGCGATTCACCGACGGCAGCGAAGTTGCGCGAGCCAATGTTCGTCGAGCGAATCGATACACCTCTTGGTGCGATCGATGGTCGCAGTCGCTGATGACAAAGGTCTGCGTTTGCTCGAATTCGCGGACCGGCGCGCCACGGAAAAGGAATTGTCAATTTTACGAAAACGTTTGCGGACAAATATTGTGCCGGGCGAACACCCGCACCTCGAGGCGATCCGTTCGCAACTGGCTGATTATTTTTCCGGCAGGAAACTGGAATTCGACATTCCGTTGGCGCCCGTTGGATCGGATTTTCAGCTACGAGCCTGGGAAATTTTGCGTTCTATTCCGATCGGCGAAACGCGTTCCTATTCATGGATGGCGAAGCACCTCGGAGATGAGAACGCACGGCGCGCGGTCGGCCACGCCAATGGCACGAACATGATTTGCATCGTGATTCCGTGCCATCGCGTCATTCGCGCTGATGGCACGCTCTGCGGTTACGGCGGCGGATTGTGGCGAAAAAAATGGCTGCTCGATCACGAAAAGCGCTACGCGTCCAAGGTCACAAGATAGAGTGACAGAGGCGATCAAATCTCTAAATCGCTCACTCGCTAATTCGTTGACTAAAGAGCGCGCCCGGGGTGACTCGAACACCCGACCTACGGATTAGAAATCCGTTGCTCTATCCGGCTGAGCTACGGGCGCAAAGCTGTTTTTGTGATTTTGTTGACGGTATGTTGACATTATCACGGCAATCTGCGACGATTTGCGAATATGAAGCGTCCAACACTCGCGGTTCATCCATACCGGCACAGCAAAACACATCGCTATTATCTCGACCTGCGTCCGTTTGGGCAAGGCCGCAAATTTTTCAAGACCAGAAACGAGGCGGACACGGAGCGGCTCCGGCAAATCACGTTGCGCGAGCGCGGTGGTCGCGAGGCCGTTGGTCTGCCGCTGAACGAGTTGTCAGACATCGTTGAAGCGAAACGGAAACTCGCGGCACACGGCAAGACACTCAAACATGCAGCGGCGTTCTTTCTCGATCACTTGGAACGCATACGGCGTTGCAATATCACGGTTGCGCAACTTGTCGCTGAGGTTTTAGAGGCAAAACGAAAAGATGGTCGTTCAACAGTCTATCTGAATGATCTGCGCAACAGGCTCGCGACGTTCTGCCGTGATTTTGGCACAAGGCCAATTGCGGGAGTAACAGTGGACGAACTGGACGATTGGCTGCGGAAGCTCGACGGCGCGCCGAAAACACGCGCAAATTTCCGCGCGAATATCAGCGTCCTTTTTGGGTACGCGGAAAGGCGGCGAATGATAGAATCCAATCCAGTCGCGCGAACCAGTCGCCCGAAACTCATCGACAAAGTACCGGAAATCTTCTCAGTCGATGAACTGGCAGCTTTGCTCGACGCTGCGCTATCGAACGCGCCTGACGTTGTCCCAATGCTTGCAATCGGTGCATTTGCCGGTCTGCGCGAGGCGGAGATCAAACGGCTCGATTGGGCGGAGATTGATCTCCGGCGCAGTTTTATCGAAGTGAGAGCCGACAAAGCAAAAACGGCGCGACGGCGAATTATTCGGATTCAGCCAAGCCTCGCAAAATGGCTCGCGCCGTTTGGTGCGAGTGGTGGGGCGGTCGTGCCAGTGAACGCACGAAAGAAGCTCGACGCCGTGCGAAAAGCAGCCGAATTAAAACGCTGGTCAAAGAACGGTCTCCGCCACAGCTTCGCAAGCTATCGGCTAGCAGCGACGAATGATGCCGCGAGCGTCGCGGCTGAGTTAGGGCACAGCACGTCGCAAATGCTTTACTCGACTTATCGCGAATTGGTGTTGCCGGAGGAAGCGGAAAGGTATTGGCAGATAGCGCCAACTGCTGGCATGACTAATGTGATTTCTTGGCAGAAACACGATATTACAGCAATAAAATGAAGTCCGAGGAACCGTCGCGTTGTGAATGCGAGTTTGATCCGAACACCGGCAGACTTGGCAAGATTCATTTCTTCAATTGTCCAGACGATCAAGACGCAAGGACCCGCGTAGCCGTGACCAGGATTGAACAGCTTAAGAAACAGATAGCAAGCCGACGTAGCGGGTTGACCAATCGCGGGCGGCAAGCGCTCGCTAAAGAAGTTTATGCGCTGGAACGAGCGTTTAACCTCGGAGCCTATTCTCCAGTTGCCCAAGTGGACGATGCGAATAAAGACAAAAGACTTAAATGATAACGCCGCCGACTGCGCGGCGTTACTTCAACGACAATGTGCTTACTTTTGTCATTGGCGTTTGCGAGATCTGTTACTAGCGCGATGTGCGTATCTGTGTGCGCTGCATCTTTTGCGCCGCAATTGCAGGATTCCGCGTCGCCAGACTTTACGAGCGCAACATAGCCAATAATTGACGCGGCTTCGGTGTTCTCAAATCGGGCGCCCTGCGCGAGTGCTTCCAGTGTGATGTTCGGATTGACTGTGGGCGGCGCTTGAGAGCGATTCTTAAGGGGATTGAGTACATATTCCCGCGTTCCAGATTTTGCGCTGCCATGTGTTCCGCACGGAGCGGCATAGATTGCCGTGGTGAGAAACAGTGAGAGAATTACAATTCCAGTTTTCAATTTGCCTCCCCTCGTCATGGCCGCCATTCATATCATTTTTGTCATTCCCGTGTGGAGAACAAAAGAACCACAATCCATCATCACGTGAAGTATGGGAAATCATCGCTGACAATCTCAGCAAAGCCGGTTGGAGTTGGGGCTGTGCCTCAGGCGTGGATTCCCAACGGGCCGAACAATCTTCGTTGCTGACGCGCGCATCGCGGCGATGGGAACAGATTCATCGTCACCACCGACGAAAAGCTGACGGCGTCGCCAACCTCGGCCCGACGGCACGCCCCGCTCCGCTCCTGGTTGGCAAGCCCCCCACAACCGTCCAAGAATCGCCAAAAAACTGTTGTCACGCCGGACCGCCCTCTGGTAGGATCCCGCCATGCTTGGTGAGCGCGAAAACCAATTCTCCCTCACCCGGGCAGCGCTGAGTACACGCGGCGGCCGAAAAGGCAAATTCCTATCAGTATCAGTGCGAAGGACGAACTGCCGGTCGTCGTCCGCATCGACACGCCGATCGAGGTCGACTAGAACGCGAACGGAGGAATCCTGCCGTTCGCGTTGTGGCAACTGGTGGGGAGCGCCGCCGTCCCGACGTAGGAGCGCCGCCGGCGTTCCGCTGATACGTTCCGCCCCGCTCGTGCACTACTCCGCGGAGGGTTGCGCATGAGCCACAGCATCGGGCGGATGGTGAGCATCACGCCGATCGTCTTGGGACCAGGCGGCGTGCTCAGCCACGGCTTCGTCCCGCAGAACGCGCTGACGGGCGGGAAGCCCCGCTTCGTCATTCTGCACTTCACCAGCATGACCTTCTCCGGCGGCGCGCAGCTGAAGGTCAATGTCGGCTACGGCGGTCCGGGATACGACGTCGACATCTTCACGACCAACGGCGACGGATGGACGCGTCCCATCGATCCGACGCCAGGCCCGATCCAGATCAATTGGGTCGGCGGCTCCGGCAGCGCGACGCTCGCCGAATACGCGAGCGGCGAGCCGATCACCACGGGCGTGCCTGGCACCGATACCGGGCGCACCACCAACCCCGATGTCTTTCTCGAAGGGCTCGACTCGAGCGGCAAATACATCGAGCCGGTCTACGAGACGCGCGCGAAATGCGGTGGTGCGTTCGATTGGAAAAACATGGTCTGTACGCCGCTCACGGCAGCCGAAGAGGCGGCGGGGAAGGCCGTCTGCATGATTGTGGCGCGCGAGGAGGCCGAGGGACTGGTAGTTAGCACGTGCACCGGCACGCTCATCGGGCCCGACCTCGTGATCAGCGCCGAGCATTGCTGCGCCGACGCCGACGATCTGACGGCGCGCTCCGGCTCCGTCACGTTCGATTTCCAGACGAACTGCGATCTGACGAAGGCAGCGTCGTACAACCCCGTCTTCCACAAGATCAAGCGCATTGTGCGGCAGGGAACAGGAATCGATCCTTCGCCGCCGGTGAGCGTCGACTGGGCGATTCTGCAGATCGAGACGCCGCCCGGCGGTCTGGGCATCGCGCCGCGCGTTATCCGTTCCACGGCGGCGATGGCGAACGAGAGCATCTTCGCCATCCATCATCCCAACGCCTCGGTGAAGAAGATTCAGCGCTCCACCTTTCCCAGTGGATCGCAGGTCTCGGGCTTCACCACCGACCTCGACGTCGCCGGCGGCAGCTCCGGTTCAGCGCTCTTCGACGTCAACGGCAACATCATCGGCGCCGCCGCGCACACCGCCGGCCACTGCTCCATCTCCTACTGTCCCAACACCGACCTGCTCGCGCAGCTGGCCAATCCGCCTGCGCCTCCCGCCCCGTTCGACGTCATGATGGTCATGGACCGCTCGGGCAGCATGGGCGAGCCGGGAACGTCGATGCCCGGCAAAACGAAGATGGATGAGGCACACGAAGCGTCGAAGCTCTTCGTCAGTCTCGTTCGCAACAATCAGGGCGACAAGCTCGGGATGGTCTCGTTCAGCAACTCGGCGAACCGGCCGCCCGACGCCGCGCTCGGTGCGGTCAACGCCGGACACAAAACCCAGCTCAACACCGCGATCGACAACCTCCACCCCGACGCGCGGACCAGCATCGGCGACGGCCTGAAGGCGGCGATGGAGTCGCTCACGCCCGGCGCCAATCAGCGCGGCATCCTCCTGATGACCGACGGCCTGCAGAACGAAGGCGTCACCATTCCGCAGGGCGAGGCGGCGATGAGCAGCGATACGCGCCTGTTCATCGTCGGCTTCGGCGCCGAGGGCGACATGGACGGTCCGGGGATGACCTCCCTGGCGCGCAGGCACAACGGCATCTTCAACCGCGCCAACGACGGCCTACGGCTGAAGAAATTCTTCTCCCTCTGCTTCGGCAACATCTTCGAGGCCGGAACGCTGGTCGATCCCGATCGCGTGCTCGGCGCGAACGAGAGAGTCTCCAAGGCCGTGCCGTTCTCCGTCTGCGAAGAGGAGCGCATCACCGCCGTGGTCGGCTGGCATGATCCGTCGCAGACGTTGCGCCTTTTGCTGCGCACGCCCGGCGGCGTGAATGTTGCCGGCGTGGAGAGCGCGGCCGGCAACACGTGGCATTTCCTCCGTGTGCCGCTGCCGCACAACGGCGAGCGCGCCGGAACCTGGCAGTGGCAGGTCGAGCGCATCATCGGCGGCGGCGAGTTCCCGCCGCAGCAGGTCGACGTGCGCTACTTCGTCCACATCGTCGCCGCGGGCGGCCCGCGGCTAATGCCGGTGCCGCTGCCGCCGCGTCGCATCTACACCGGCGATCCGGTCAATCCGCTGGTGGCGCTCAAGTTTCCGAACGGCACCCCCGCGCCCAATGGCAAGGTGAAGGTGGAGATCGAGGCGCCGAACGCGGCCATCGGTCAACTGATGTCGCAGGCGCACCTCGATCCACCGCGGACGGAGGGCGATCCTGTCGATGCGTTCCACGCCACGTTGCAGCGGATCGAGCGGGAGCGCGGACCTCTGCCGACGCGCACCGTGACCGCCGATCTATTCGACGACGGCGACCACGAAGACGGTGCCTGGGAGCCGGACGGCGTCTTCGGCAGCGTACTGCGCGACCTCACGCGATTCGAGGGAACGTACAACTTCCACGCGCGCGCGGCGTTCGGCGAAGGCTGCATCTCCACGCGCGAGGCGCTCTGGTCGATGACAGTCGAGCCGTCGATCGATCCCGGCAGGACGACGTTCGAGCCGACCGGCAACGGCCTCAAGATCACGCCGGCCGACGTCTATGGCAATCCGCTCGGCCCCGGCCGCGGCGATGGCTTCACCGTCGCGGGCACACGCGGCGTCACTGTTACCGGGCCGCCCGTCGACAACGGCGACGGCAGCTACACCGTTCCGGCGACGTGGGATCCGGGCGTCACGCCGGGCGTGGTGGTCGGCCAGCCGGAGCGTCCTCCGGTCGTGGTGGGCCCGAAACCCACGCCGCAGAAAGACCATTGCCGGAAGTGGAAACTGCTGGTCTGGCTATTGATGCTGCTGGTGCTGCTCCTCCTTCTACTGCTGTTACTGAAGTGAGGGGGCGAGGGGTAAACAGACGTGGCGGAGAAATTTAAACATCAGTAGTCTTCAGCTCGCAGGAGTGTAGCTCACGATGGGCGGCCAAAGACGACATTGCAGGAGGTCGGAGTGGAAAAAAGAGGGAGTACCGTCGTGTGTCGCCCGTGCCCGGACGCTGATCACCTAAAGAGAGCGCGAACCCCGTTATGTTTTCGATTTTAACTCTGTCGCTTTAGCGTCCCGTCAGCACGCTGGGTGGCCCGTTCCTGACGATTTTGCCTTCTTTCATAACGAATCAGACACGCTCCGTCGCTGTGATGTCGGCACTTGGATCGCCAGGTATCGCGGTAATGTCGGCCAACTTTTTTTTCCCAACGTGCCGACTTTTTGTGCAATCCCCAAAAGCTCAGCATTACTGGCCGTGGCAGATCTCAACGCATCGATTGGCGCCATCCCGAGATCGACCATCAACTTGAACTCTTTCGCCTTCTGACCGTGCGGGAACACCGCCGCGTCAGTGCCAAACGAAATTTTGACGCCCGTCTTTACAGCATTGCGAAACATTTCTGAACGGGCTGCTACTGCCGCTTTGGCCGGATGCAATTGCGAACGCAATCAACTACGCAAAGTTTTTCAGCCGCTCGCACGATGCTGTGATTCGCGTTTACGATGAAGCTGGCAACGTGATCGAAACGCAGGAGCACGCGGGCGCGTTCAAAGAGTGGTAAGTTTTTGCTCGAATCACGTCCCACTTCTCGCTAAAAGAAATTTCCCATGACTTCGCTTTCATCGGGTGATTGCGAGCAAGGCGAGCGGATTAGTGCGCGAGCGTGGTTGTTTTCTGGCGTTGAGCCTATTCGCAGGCCATACGTAGCCTGGGGAAATACGCGCATCCTGCGCGCGTTCGGGTTTTCTTTGATTGCTTTGTCGTCGATTGTCGATCCCGCCAAACTGCAGGCTGCTGAGCCACGGTTTCGACCAGCGCTGATCGGTAACGGGCCCAAAGCGCTGGTTAATGTGATCAATACAAGGAAGCTGGTGGAGAAAGGGCAGCGTGACGGCTTATTGATGTTCAAGTGCTATATAAATCGTTCGGGAGAGGTAGAATATTCCTTCATATATCGAGAGACGGCCGGGTCGAAACTGTTAAAGCAAGAAGTGGGGTATGCCCTCCGAGGCTGCCGCTTCATTCCGGCGATTTACAATGGAGAGCCTACTGATGTGCTGTTTACCGGAACGGTAGTTTTTTCCGTGAGTAATGGTAAACCGCATCTGCGTGTTTATGCAAACCAGAGCAATGACGATCTAAAAAGGGGAAATGATTTTATTGCGCCACAAGTCGTTGCAAATACCGTCGATATAGGCAGATATGCTCTCGCTGCGATGAAAGTGAGAGCCTACTACCAAAATGGTACGGTCGAGCTTTCTACTACCGTGGATGCCAATGGAAATCAGAAAGACCTGAAAGTGATTCTGGAGGATCCGCCTGGGTACGGGTTGGGCGCTGTCTTAAGGGACGCGTATGCGAAGGCGAAATGGATTCCCGGTTTTCGCAATGGACGCGCTGTCGAGTGCACTTTTGACTACGCCGAGTTTTTGAAGACATGGGCCCCGGGGATTTACGGGAGGGGCTCGTGGTGAAACCATCTTGCGTGCGCCCGGGGGCCCGCCGCCGCCCGTACGGACTCTGTTTTGGGCGCGAGGATTTTCGTACGCAACTTACATCCACGGCTGACTACATGCCTCGCGCACGCGCACGCGAGGACAAGCAACAGATCAAGAGCGAGAACACGATCGGAAATACGGTGATTTTCAATGGGGGAGAATTGTGCCCAACTATTCGGCATTTAGGAAGTGGAATCATTCGATCTAAAGCTCGACAAATTGTCGCTTGATCATCCGGCGATTTCGCCGATTCCCTTGCCGTCTTTGCGGCTCCTAAACGCATAGGACTAAGGTCCAATAGACGGCTGTCGGGAGTGCTGATAAAATCGTTCTCGATTACGTCACCCGACGTTTCAACGCATCTTCGGCCCGGGCTGAAGAAGCCCTTGCAGCTGGACCTTCGCTGAGGCACCGCTTTACGCGATTTCCAGGTCCAATATTATATGCAAGATTTAGATTTTTCGTTGAAACACCTCCAAGAATCAGGTGCACAAAATTCGCCTTTACAAGTCGATGGCTGCAATTCCATCTGGCTCCTTGACGACGACGCTTCTTTGCTGAGGGCGCTCGGTCGTTTGCTTAAGTCGGCCGGTTTTAGTGTGGAAAAGTTTAACCATCCAATCGCCTTCCTCTCCAGGCTCAAACAAGCAATATGTCAGGTGGCAGTCCTCGACGTGTGGATGCCCGTCATGAATGGCTTAGAAGTGCAAACCTGCCTCATCGAAAATTCGCCGGCGACACGGATCATTTTCATGAGCGGGCGGGACGATCCATTAGTGCGCCAGACCGCACTCGATGCGGGAGCTTTCGGCTTTCTTGCAAAACCGTTCGAAGACGAGGCACTGGTGCAGCTCATTCATAAGGCTGTTGCAGGCTAGATAGTAATGCTCAGGTCTGGGCGGGACAAAGCCGGTTGGACTTGGGGTTGCGTCTCAGGCGTAGATTCCAACGGGCGAACGATCTGGATCGCGGACGCGCATCGCGGCGACGATCAACGCTTCGTGTCAGCTCGGCAGTCAAGCTTCTGCCGTTCGTGCTAGAGGCATATCGCGCCTCCGGCCACACATACGACCAACGTCCCCTAGGGGAAATTTTCCTAAGAAATCAGGGACTTGCCCCTATCGACAAACTGACGCGAAGCATGTAAAAACTTCCTCGATTACGTCATCCGACGTCTCAACGCACTTTCGACAGGCCTGAAAAACCGGTTGGGGGCTTAACCTTGGCTGAGGCACCGCTTAGCGCGATTTCCAGATTCAGCTGGAGCCCCGAGTCAGCCGAAGTGAGGCCGGTGTTCAAAAGCGCCTCGTGAGGATGGTTCCTGGTTCCGCGCGGAACTGGATTGCAGTTAATGCAGTTCAACAATTCAGCCTCAACAAAAAAGGAAAAATAAAAAATATGACAACTCTACACTTGAAAAAATCAATCGGCCGGTCGCCTTTGCGGCGCGGTTTGCTTCTGATCCCGCTGATGCTTGCCTGTTTTGCGCTCTTGCCCAGCGCACAAGCAGTAACGCCGGAACTGCTGCCGGCGCCGCCGCCGGATGGAGCTTACACAGGCTTCAACACGGCTGAGGGACTTAATGCCCTCTTTAACCTTACCAGTGGCCAATTCAATACGGCTCTCGGCTTTGCCGTGCTCAAGGCGGACAATAGTGGCAGTCACAATACGGGCATGGGTGCTCAGGCACTGTTGCAAAATACGATCGGCAGCTACAACACGGCGGTAGGTGAAAATGCCATGGTCTCCAACATCGACGGCGTCCAAAACATGGCCTTGGGGCAGGGAGCCCTTGCGCACAACCTCCACGGCGATAACAACACCGCCATGGGTTTCCAAGCGCTCCTTAGCAACACCGCGGACAACAACACGGCCGTCGGTTGGAAGGCGCTCACCAGCAACACCGGCCCCGTCAACACGGCCACCGGTGCTTTTGCGCTCCCGAGCAACACCACCGGCGATTCTAACAATGCCACCGGCTTTGAGGCGCTCTTTAAGAACACAACCGGAGTTTGGAACGAAGCCTACGGTTTTGACGCGCTCTTTAACAACGTCAGTGGTAGCGAAAACACTGCCATCGGCGATTCAGCTGGATTTAACATCACCGGCAGCCTCAATATCGACATCGGCTCAGCAGTCTATGGTGTTCCTGGCGAGAGCAATGTTACCCGCATTGGTCTAGCAACTGGCGGAAGCGCTCAGACCGCCTGCTACATCGGCGGCATCTATGGAGTAACCGTTGCAACTGGCGTGTCGGTTGGTGTAACCAGCGACGGTCAACTTGGCGTGTTGCCAGCCTCTTCGGCACGCTTCAAGGACGAGATCAAGCCGATGGAAAAGGTGAGCGAAGCCATCCTGGCGCTTAAACCGGTTACCTTCCATTACAAACAGAAGATTGATCCGAAAGGCATCCCGCAGTTTGGTCTCGTGGCCGAGGAGGTAGCAAAAGTAAATCCTGACCTAGTGACCCGCGACGCCAAAGGCGAAGTCTATACCGTGCGCTATGAAGCGGTGAACGCGATGTTGCTGAACGAGTTTCTCAAAGAACATCGCAAAGTCGAGCAGCTAAAGAAGGACTTTGAGTGCAAGCTTGCGCAGCAACAAAAGCAAATTGAAGCGCTTACTGCCGGGCTACAGAAGGTGAGCGCCCAAGTCCAGATAAGCAAACCGGCATCGCAAACGATCGTGGATAATCATTAGAACTGCGGAAAGAGACAAACCGCATTTCACAATCAGGCCGTCGCGCTTCACCGCGTGGCGGCTTTTTTGTTTCGCCCCGCTCACCACTCTTTGAAATCGCCCGCTTGCTCGTGCGTTTCGATCACGTTGCCAGCTTCATCGTAAATGCGAATCACTGCATGATGTGAACGGCTGCGAAACTTCGCGTAGCTAATTGCGTTGGCGATTTTTCTTGGCTCGGCATACCACAAGCGACCGTAGGGCAGTGCGTCGCTGATTAGATCGAAATAAAATTTAACCGCGCAGTTGTGACCGCGCGGTCGGGGCAAGCTTCAATATTTCCGGCGCTTTCTTAACATGGAGTGCGAGTCCCGTCGAAACTTCGCCGCGCCATTGCTCGGATCCGGAGAGAGCGGCTTCGTAAATTGCGTATCCTGCCGGATCCTGAAACATCGAGAACCAGACAAAGACATTCTCGCCCTCTCGCACCGGTAGAGCAGGGAAAGTGTTTTCGCTATTTTCCGTTACAAAATATGCAGAGATTGTCGCCCCCAAACTTGTCGCCACTGGCTTGAGCGTGTGCTCGAAGAAATCGACAAAAGCGCCAGTCACAGGAGTCCCAAAATAATAAATGTTAGCGACGATCAAGCTCGAGGGGATGTTGTCGCCGCCGACCGGGGGACGCTTCATATTTTCAAGCGAGAAGCCGGACGTCGGAGCTGCTGGGGACAGCAACAGGACATTGTCGGAGTCAACCATGGTGGCATTGGCAGCTTCCCTGTGCGCTTTCCAGACAGGTCCGCCATAAAAATCCTCTAATGCCTTTGCACGTGAAGCCATATCCCGAAAGCCTCGCAGCCAAACAAAGCGATCCGGATCATCATGAGTTTCGATAAATTCCCGATCGAATAGATCAATCAAAGCATCACGCTTCCCAGGGTGGAGCGTGTATTGCCTGAGCTCAACGATAGGGCAGCAGAATCGCGAAGATCGCGCTTCTTTTAAATTCTCTGAGGCTGGCTCGGTCATGATTTCTTTAAATATTCGAAACCTTCCAGTCGTTGCGGTGCGGTTTAACTTCAATCACTGTCATGACCTTTGATTCTTTCAAGCTCAAGAAACGCTGTCAGTTTTTCGTCGGCCCAAACGATGAATCATCCGGCGATTTCGCCGATTCCCTTACCGTCTTTGCGGCTCCTAAAGGCATAGGACTAAAGTCCTATATACGGCTGTCGGGAGTGCTGGTAAATTCGCGATTTTAACAAAATGCGAGTTTTGAGTAAATCATCGCGAATGCTTCGTTTCTGCGTTGCGACCCTTGCCCTCTTCCCTTGTATTTCGCTGGCTCGCAGTGCCGAACTTTTGACCGAGCCTGCCGGCCGAATCATCATCAGCGTGCGTAACCAAAAGCTAATGTTTGTCCAGAGCGGCGTGAAGCCAATCACTTATCCCGTTTCCACTTCCAAATTCGGTCTGGGCGATGATTGGGGACGGATGACAACGCCACTTGGGTTTCTGCAAATCGTGCAAAAAATTGGCGACAACGCGCCCACGGGAGCCGTGTTTCACAATCGCCACTGGACCGGCGAAATTCTCCAGCCGAATGCGCCTGGGCGTGATCCCATTGTCACCCGCATCATCTGGTTGCGCGGTCTGGAAATGGCCAACGCGCATGCTTTCAGCCGATGCATTTACATTCACGGCACGCCCCAAGAGAAAATGATCGGGCGCCCAGCCAGCTACGGTTGCATCCGAATGAGGTCCAACGATGTGGCCGCGCTTTTTAGTCGGGTAACACTCGGCACAATTGTGCAGATTGTTCCCGACCATCTGCCGAGTGCAAAACAAGCTTTGACCGAGCTCGCGGCTCCTCTCGTTGGTGCGCCGGCTAACGATGGGATGACATTGGCGCACCGTTCCGAAAAATCCCCGGCTACGGTGCATAAAAATTCGATGGCAAGACTTTGATCTCGGAGCTACTGGCGGAGCCGCCGAAGATTGGATAAGCAAGAAACTCTTTCCACGCGCGCGAGGGATTCGCGCTACAGGCGTTACCGGTTATTGTCTTTCTTCATCTTTCGAGTGATGCCACTTTTTGACCGTCGCGGCGCACTCGTCACTGTTTTGCTTTTCCGATGACTTGGTCGTGGTAAATTCCCGGAACGCTTTTTCCACGCGCCGCTGGTCTCGTCTAACTCGCAATACAATGTCTGACGCCGCTAGAGATGCCGCCATCACACTGATGAGATCGGGAAACTATCAGTCAGCTCTCGAGAGCTTCAAGACGCTCATTGCTGACGAACCAAGAGACTGGACCTTATTTTACATGGCTGGTCAGTGCGCCCGATTCACCAACGATATTCAGAGTGCGACAGCATACCTGTTGCGTGCAACGGAACTAGATCATTCACAGCCACAAGTTTTTCTTGCGCTTGGAATCGCACAGCAAATCCAGGGACAGTTATGGGAGTCACAAGAGGCGTTTCGTAAGGCGCTGGAACTCGATTCGGATTATGATCTCGCTTACAACAGCCTCGCGCTCACCCAAAAGAAAATGGGAAAACTGGATTTGGCACTCCATAACCTAGAGGAAGGGTTAAAGGTGCTGTCACGATCCATCGCTCGAAAAATGCGGAATACTGAAGAGAATAAAATTTTTCCTCATCCCAATATTCGAGGCAGGCGTTGGGTGAAATATGCCTTGAACGCAGCTACGTATTTATGTGCCAACGAGCCTGACATCAAGTTAGCTTGGCCGACCGAAGGCCAAGCGATAGCAGAGACAGACTCTCAGGTGCATAGAGGTCTCTATTGGCTCGACACGACAGACACTGAGAGAGCGAAGACCAGACTCTTTCTTCCGAATTTCTTCAACACGTTTTTCTCCCTCTTGCGAAGCGAATCACCGTATGCACACATGCTCGGAAACTTGGGATCAGTTCTGGAGCTGCAAGGCAACCAAGAGGAAGCGGAACTATGCTATGAAGAAGCCAAAGAATTTTTGGCTCAATAAATGTGCCTACCAACTCTGTGCGACTCTTCCCATCAATGCGCTCGACCCATTTCGCGCGCACGCGCGCGGGAGATGGACAGACCAGCAAGGAGTTTAGGGCGCCGTTGACGCCATGTTGACGTTATCAGCGTCTGAAATGGCCGCTTTGTGTCGCTAGTATCGCACATACACGAGAGGGCGAGAACTCGTTAGGCGTGCCGCAGCCGATTTTAAGTCCGTGGCGTCTCGCACGCAGGTCCCGTCCCACACGCGCGCGCGACCCGGTTCATTTTTACGGTCGCTTCTACGGTTGGCCAATTTTTTCGCGTAAAACTGCGCAAAATGCCGACACGCGGCACCAAACGCTTCCGATCATCGGCACCTCTGAAAAACACGCTGCGCAACATCATGAAAACGTGCGCAAAAACTCGTTAGGCAATTACAAATCAGCCGCTCGATTCGCTTGCATTTTTCACGGTGCGCTTCCGAATTATCGCGCGTCTGTCCGCACAAAAGATTTGAACATCTGATGGCAAATGAGAATCTTACAAACGTTGTGATGAATTGCTCGCGTTTGCGTCTGCCGGCTCTATATAATAGAGAGAGAATTTGAGGACACGTCGCATAGGTTACGTCTTCAGCAGCGCCCACATTACTTCCTTTGAGAGGCCGTCAAGGAAATGGCCGGCAGCGGTGGCGATTCTTGTGTTTGCGCTCGGTTTGTGGGTGGGTCGCGCCAATGTCCGCTGGCTCATTGCGGGCGCGTTTGGCGCTTACGGCCAGTCCGATTCCTCAAATTCTCCGTATGCGACCGCGGGAGATTTTGCCAGGTACGCAATGAAGTTGCGTAATGAAGGGCTTTTGAAAGTCGAGCCCATGGTGCAAATCCCGAGGAACTCCCTGGCTCCATGGAAGCAGAATATTGTGACGACGATATTTTGGGTTGGTGAACCAGCCGGCCCCAATAATCCTGTTCCGAATGACAAAAGCTCGTGGAATCTAAATTGGACAGTGAGTTATGGCGGCTTTGACCCGCCCGCAACATCGAATCGCCGGAATTACATTCCGGTGGCGTTTATTCCCAGACAAAATCCGTTTTACGTCGCCCTGCCGTACAACGACGTGACCAATGGGCAATTCAAACCCGAGGCGCCTCTTATTATTCCGTGGTTTAGGCAGGCCTATACCTCACCTGGACAATCCGTCTGTAAGGATCATTGGATCGCTATTCGCAAAGGGAACCGGATTTGTTACGCACAGTGGGAGGATTGCGGTCCATTCCGAACAGACCATTTCCAATACGTTTTCGGGAATGAGCGGCCCAAGCCGAATGCCAATGACGGCGCCGGACTGGATGTTTCGCCGGCGGTCCGTGACTATCTTGGACTGCAGCCGAAGGACGTAACTGATTGGCAATTCGTCGGAGTGCGCGATATTCCGCAAGGGCCATGGCGCAGCTACGGGGATAACAATCCTTTCGTGACTGCGCACCGCCAGGTTGAAGGGCAGCTAGTGAAGATGCAGGGAGCGCGGAACGAAGAGACAAGAGCGAAGAGCCTGCAGTAGTCGCGCGGAAGTTGAGACGTTTAGGTCCGAGCCGGACTGGCAAAGTCAATCGCCCTACCGTGCGATTGAGGGACTTACGGGCCGGGCGTCGTCTTTTTCACAAGCGAGGCCGCTTAAAGGCGTCGACGCGATCAGGCCCTTGTTCGAGGCCCTGATCGCCGAGTTTGGGAAACCCGGGGCAACATTCAACATGCAGCAGCAAGTGATCGAAGGCGATTACGCTTATATTTTATGGACAGCAAAGACCGCCGACAATGTTTACGAACTGGCTACGGACACGTTCGTCGTGCGAGAGGGAAAGATTGTCGCCCAGTCATTCACCGCCAAGATTACGCCGAGGAATTAAAAAACGCGCCTTGAGTTGGAGCGCGCCTAACCATGCGATGCAGCGAACCGCGAATCGTCCTTATGCCTGGCTTTGAGAGTATGCGAAGGTCACTTCTAACTCGCGCGGTCGCTGATCTTGTGTCTCGTTAGGCGCACTTACCGCATGACCATCGCATCCGAGATTGTTGAGCGAGTAAACCGCGCAGCGTCCAAAAAGCAAATTCCTATCAGTGATACCAAGCAAAAATGACCAAAACCGCTTCTAAGATCCGTTTCAGAGCGAAACTCTTCCGGCCGGCGGCGACCGCGAAGGTCGGCTCTTGGACCTTTCTTAC
>WNFX01004489.1_pt1 | contig 17387 bp, 14 predicted proteins | sample 5400111 | NCBI WGS metagenome assembly WNFX01 (sample SAMN13153363, study PRJNA577476) | soil metagenome | isolation source: 40 cm soil or saprolite under grassland replicate 1 | place: USA:California | collected 2016-06-15 | reverse complement strand
TCATTTGGATTGCGTGTGGCGAATCTGCTCGTCGGTAATGATGAAGATACCGCTGGAGTGGAAATTACCTTTGGCGGCGTGCAGCTGCAGTTTCAAGATGAGCGATTCGTTGCCTGGTGCGGCGGCGAATTTGATGTTCACGTTGGATCGATCGCGTTGCCAGCTGGCCACACTTGTTTTGTTACTGCTGGCGAAGAAGTGAAATTCGGTCGACCAAAAGTTGGATGCCGATGCTGGCTCGCAATTTCCGGCGGAATCGACGTTGACCCTGTGCTGGGAAGCCGTTCGACGGATTTGCGAGCAGGCTTTGGCGGGTTAGAGGGCCGAACCCTGCGTGATGGAGATGTTGTTCGGCTTGCCAAATGGCGGGGGACATCCGCCTTCGATAAAGCTACGGCGGACAAGCAGACCGCGGTTAGAGGCATTTCTTCGTGGACTGCGCCGCACGATTGGGTGAGCCCGGCTAGACACGATCCGATATTGCGCTTCGTTCGCGGCGCAGATTGGGGCCGTTTTGATGCTTCAACGCTGGAACGCCTAACCAGCGAAACATTCACTGTTTCACCGGACTCCGATCGCATGGGCGTTCGCTTCGAGAGTTCAGAATCGAAGCGAATGGACACAAGCGACCTTATCTCTGAAGCCGTTGCGCCGGGCACAATACAGGTTCCGCCGAGCGGCAAGCCGATTTTGCTTTTGGGAGATTGCCAAACTATCGGTGGTTATCCCAGAATCGCGCACGTGATCACAGTAGATTTTGGCATCGCAGCACAACTTCGTGCCGTCGATCACGTCCGCTTTTCTGAAGTCTCGCTCACCGATGCGCACCGGCTGTTGCTCGAGCGCGAACGGCACTTGGAACTTTTTCGCGTTGGCCTGAGCTTGCACACGACATGAAGTTGCACGTCGACCTGAATGCCGATCTCGGCGAGGGCGCGGGCCACGATACCGAACTGTTTGAGCTCATAAGCTCGGCGAACATCGCAACCGGCTTTCATGCCGGCGATTCGGATACGATGCACGCCGCAGTTTCGGCGGCAAAGCAACATGGAGTCGCTGTCGGAGCGCATCCAAGTTTTTTCGATCGCGAAAATTTCGGGCGTAAGGAATTGGAGATGGCCGACCAGGAAGTGTTCGATGCTGTGGCTTATCAGCTTGGAATTTTTCAAGCGATCGCTTCTGCGCTCGATGTACGACCCAATCATGTAAAGCCGCATGGCGCGCTTTATAACATGGCGGTGCGCGATGCGAAACTGGCCGATGCAATCGCGCGCGCGATCGAATCCGTTGATCGGAAGTTAATTCTGTTCGCGCCTGACAAGAGCGAACTCGCCCGCGCTGGCGAGGCGCACGGTTTGCAAATCGCACGCGAGATTTTCGCAGATCGTAATTACTTGAACGACGGCTGGCTTGTTCCGCGCACCCGGCCTGATGCATTGCTCCGCGATCCCAAAGAAGCCGCGCGACGCGTCCTGCGCATGTTGCGCGAAGGCAAAGTGCAGTCCATCGAAGGCAGCGACGTCGATGTGCGCGGCGAAACAATTTGCGTCCATGGTGACACACCTGGCGCAGTTGAGTTCGCGCGTGAATTGCGATCACAGCTCGAACATGAAGGCGTCAAAATAAGCGCGCCGCACGTCAATAAGTAAGAATCGAGTGGACTTGTACGTGGCAAAATGGGAATCTGAATCGAACCATGAGCACGACAGTCGAGGCAGTCTACGATGATGGGAAGTTGATCCTGCAAAGGCCGTTGCCTTTGCCGGAGAAAACGCGCGTCCTTGTGACAGTGGAGACTGATCCCGAGCGCGGTGCCTGGCTGCGAGTCTCGGAAGAAGCTCTTCTGCGGGCTTGGGACAATTCGGATGACGATGTCTTCAATGAATTGCTCACGAAATGACGTCGTTTTACTACCGATTCCCTTCAGCGATCTAACCAGTCGAAAAGTTCGACCGGCGATTGTCATTGGCAAACAACGCTCTGATGTGTTCGTTGCGCCGATCTCCTCACAGCTTGCCAGTACAGATTGGCAGCTCCAAGAATGGTCCGCGGCAGGCTTAAACGTGCCATGCGGAGTGAAGGCTCAAGTCGCCACAGTCGAAGAGCGGCATGTTATTAGGATTGTCGGAAAACTGAATACGCGAGACATAGAAAGATTGAACACGCGCTTGCGAACCTGGCTGCACCTTTGACGGCAACGATGAGTAACAAGCTCGATAATCAGCAGCAATCCGGGCTCATTCGCGCGCTCGGACCGGTCGACGCCACCATGATCGTGATTGGGTCGATGATCGGGTCGGGCATTTTCATCACCTCAGCGGAATCATCGCGATTGAGCGGCGCACCTGGCTGGCTCCTGCTTGCTTGGGCTTTTGCTGGTTTGCTTACTATTACTGGCGCGCTGTGTTGCTCGGAATTGGCGACCATGATGCCGCGAGCAGGCGGTGTTTATGTGTTTTTGCGCGAAGCATACGGAACCTCCATCGGGTTCTTGTACGGCTGGACTCTGTTCCTTGTGATTCAAACAGGAACCATCGCCGCGGTGGCGATTGCATTCGCGAAATTCCTCGGCGTCTTTGTTACAGCGGTTTCGTCCGACAATTTCCTGGTCGCGCCAATCTCGTTCGGCGGATACGCAGTCAGTCTGTCGTCTGAACAACTGGTCGCGATTGCCTTGATCGCGTTGCTGACGTGGACGAACACGCGCGGGCTTGAAGTCGGAAAAATTATCCAGAACACATTCACCTTTGCAAAGACAGCTGCGTTGGTTGCTGTGGTCGTGATCGGCTTGTGCTTGGGCTGGAATGCGAACTCTGCCGCGCTGAAATCAGACTGGTGGAATTCCTGGGCCAACGGCTGGAGCCCGCAGATCGCACAGCCCGGTTTCACGTTCGTCGGTGGTATGGCTCTCGCGCTGCTCTTTGGAAGATCCATGGTCGGCCCACTCTTCGCGCAGACGGCCTGGACAAATGTGACGTTTGTCGGTAGCGAAGTGCGAGAGCCTGGAAAAAATCTTGTGCGCGCGCTCGTGGGGGGGTGCAGCATCGTGGTGGTCCTTTATTTGCTCGCCAACCTTGCTTACCTCGCCGTACTGCCGTTTCCGGAAATTGAGCACGCGCCGCAAAATCGCGTAGCGGTGGCAATGATGAACGCCGTGTTCGGTCACCCGGGCGCAATGTGCATGGCGGCAGCGATCATGATTTCCACGTTCGGTTGTAACAACGGGCTGATTCTCTCCGGTGCGCGCGTTTACTATGCCATGGCGCGTGATCGATTGTTTTTCCAAAAGGTTGCGACCACAAACCGCTTTCATGTTCCCGCGGCAGCGCTAGTGGCGCAGGGAATCTGGACAGCCTTCCTCGCCTTGCCGCGCACGGTGACAATCAACGCTGCGACACATGAAGCGACTTATGGAAATGTTTACAATCAGCTGCTCGAATACATCGTCTCGGCTGATTTGCTCTTCTACGTCCTAATGATTGCCGCGTTGATCATTTTGCGGCGCAAAAGACCGGACGCCGAACGACCGTATCGCACGTGGGGCTACCCGATCGTGCCGATCGTTTCAATTGTGCTCGCTGTTCTGCTGATTTTTGACCTCGCATTTCTTGCACCCGCGACATCGGGAATCGGGATGCTGATCGTATTGACTGGTGTGCCGGTTTACTTCTTCTGGCGCAAAGGCGCGAGGGCCTGAACCCGCCTTCGCACGGCTACGGCGTGGCAGGCGAATCCAATTCGCCGTCGAAATCCGAATCATTTGTGTATGCCTGCAAAGTCAAAGAAACAACAAATGGCTGCCGGTGCGGCGCTCGCAGCGAAGCGCGGAAAACGCTCGAAGTCATCGTTGAAAGGTCCATCGCGCAAGATGGCAAGCTCAATGAGTCAAAGCCAGTTGCGGAAGCTAGCGAAGACGAAACGGAAAAAATTGCCGAAGAAAAAGCGCCGCTAGGACGAGCGTCACGCTTATTGCATTGCCGCCATCGCCTCTCTCAAAGGTTCCAAGCTTACCCTGCTTGTTCCTGTAAAGGGGTGATCAAGTACATAAATCAAGAATAGGATTGACGTAACCGTTACGGTCAGTGTCGTGGTAATGAGGTATTGGGCCCGAATGTTTTTCATGCCGAAGAAAAAGGTGTAGGAGACCGCGAAGAGGCCGCCTACAAGCAACACCAACCAGATAACGGGTGGCACGGTATCGTTCCCGGCAAATATTCTCATTCGCCGAAACTGGGCCAGGTTGTTTAAACACCGTAGCGACTCGCCGTAGAGTTCTCTGTTGGGAATCGAGGTCGCATCCACCTGAGCAAACAAAACTCTGAGAGTGGCGTGAGCTCCACCGGTATAGAGGCTAATGTCTCCCTCTGCCATCTTCGGGACTTCATCGTTGTAAACGGCAGCAACGTAATCTCTCAGTCCCTGCTGAATAATTTTCCTGGAAGCGTCAGGAAATGCTTCGGCGTTGTGGAAAATATCCAGAGCCTCGCTAGCCTCCATTTGCAGATTTTTTGTCGCCTCGTCGTATCCGTTCCACGTAACAAACACGACAAACGCTATCAGCACCCCATAGAACAATCCGAAGGCGTTGAAAATGATTGCAGCGACTTCGTGGTTCTCCTTTAGTACTTCGGCCGAATACTTCCTTCGTACTAAGTAAAGCCCAGCCAGGCCCAAGAAGGTGGTAATCGCCGAGACGATAAAAAATGAAACTGGCGGCGTTAACTGAAGCAGGAATCGCATATGCCCGTTTAGCTTCTAAAGACCTCGCGTCAATTTAGCTCTTTTGAGCTGTTGTTGTGCGTTTGAGCCGATATCCGTCAGCGTGCGCTCCATACCCGCTCGCATATTCAACCAATCCAACTCCTTTTTTCCAAACTATCTTTTTAAAATGACCCGAGGGATGGCTCGAATCGTAAATGCAGAGATCGCCTTTGAGTCTGATTTCCGTCTTCCATAATCCATCTTCGTGATCGAAGCTGTCCCTAGTGATTCCGTAAATTTCACTCGGCTGAAATTCCGGCGGCTTATCCATCGCCGAAATCTTCTTAACCGCGGCGTCATTGTTCTCTTCGTTCAGCAGCACGATGCGCTCGTCAGTCACAATAAAGTAGTCCGGCCGAATTTGGCGGGATTTTTTGGCGCGCGATTTGAGATCCGTGAACTCGATTTTGAAGATTGCGCCCCAGGGCATGTTTGCCACGCGTGTCGTGACGACCCGCGCGGTGAGAGGGATTTCTTCCTCCGAAATTTCGTCGCCCCAGTCGGTTCCGCGAAATATAGCGGAGACCGGCTTGTCCTCGGCTGCATTCAGAAACGGGTTGGTCGCATAAGCAGAAGCCACTAGCAGCATTGACATCGCCGATGAGGCGACATGCCAGCGGTTCATGTCGGGAATGCTAACTACCAGCGCATTGACAATGCACGCTCGAAATTCCTAATCTGGAATACTGCTCTCCTCTATACCGCGGGGAGCAAGCGACTAGTTGGCGTCGCTTTTATGAAAAAGAATGCAGTTCTTAGCGCGACCTGGGTCCGGCTGCTTCCTGTATTCTTTCTATTAGCGAGCGTGTCGGTTGGTTTCGCCAAAGCGCAAAAGAAATCGACCGCAACGAATCAGGAAAAACCGGAAGCGATCCTTGCTGCGGCAAAGAAGGCTTCTGAGGCCCATGCCTGGCGGGTTAATGCCCGCATCGAAGGCGACAAACAAATGAATATCTCGGGCATTGTTGCCGGCAGCGATTTCGATCTCACGATCGAAACGGTGGATGGAACGAAGCGACAGATCACTTTAGGCGGAGCTAGTTGGGTCAGCGAAGACGGCGGGAAAAACTGGAAGAATGCCGACGTGAACGATCGCCGCTTTTATTATCTCGTGCATACGCCAATCAAGTTCTCCCCAGACCAAAAGATTCCAGCGCATGAAAGAGTCGTCCCGGAGAAAGGCGAAGCTGCAGATTTGCTGCACGTTCGTTTCAAAGCGCAGGAGAAAATTCACTACGAAGGCGATCGTCCGAATTGGTGGATCGAGATGGAAAATGGCAAGCCGGTAGCGATTCGACGGTATCACGGGCCCGGCGTGTTGGAAGGGTCGCATGATTTTGTCGTGACCGATGCCATCTATGAACCGATCAGCGATCAACCACCGATTATTGCTCCTCCGGGAAACCCACACGCGGTCGCAGCCGAACCTGGTCCGGAAAATTTGTTGATGGCCGCGATGAAAAAAATGAACGAAGGCGTTTGGGAAGTAAAAGGAACTGCCAGTTTCACCAAGACGATCAAGCTTCACGGCCTTCTTTCAGGAAGAGATTTCGATCTCACGATGGAACCAGAAGCTGGCAGCGCGATCAGGCGTTTGATTGTGATTAAGGACAAGGCATGGGCGAGTGCGGACGCGGGCAAGACCTTTCATCCTGGCAGCCCGGACGACCGCCTCGTTTATAATTTGACGCACACGCCAATTCTCTCCGGGCGTTTGGAGCCGCCGTTTGAAAAAGTCGATACCGACCAGCGCGAACGGGCAACCTGGTTGCACATTCGACTCAAAGTGAATGAGAAAACCGATGAAACCAAACTGCCCCAATATTGGCTCGTGCTCGATGCGCAAGGTCAGGCTCGCTATATCGGGCGTGCATCAGTGCCCGTGATAAATCCGAACAGCAACAATGTGATCGATTGCAACTTCGAATACGCGCCGGCCAAGGACAAGATCGCACCGCCGCCTGTTGGAGCGCCAGTTGATGACAAAGTGCATGGCTTCAACGACATCGAGCAGCACAAGTTCGACTGGGAGGGGAAGATCGTTCGCGTCGAGGTGAATCCGAAACTTTTGCAATCGGAACAGATTGGGGAAGACACGTACCGCGCGTTTCTAAAAGACACGGCTACGCCGAATCATTATGGCGTAGTTGAATTCCCCTACGACGCATTGGTCAAGTTAGGCTTCCTGAAAAAGATCGTGAGCGGGACACACGCCTGGGAGAAACTGGAAAAGATGGGCGCGCTGGGTCGAACCGAGGGCGCCTCAGTCTCGTTTTACGTGCAAGTGATTCCAATCGGTGAGAAGCCCGCCGCAAGAACCGTGGTGGTCGGCGCAAAACTAGTACGCGAAGCCGACGGGAGCGTCAGTTATACCTGGTAAGCTTTTTGCGTGCATGAATAGCAAAGGCTTCAACTAGTAGCGGAACGATTCCTTATGAGACGAAAATTTATCGGAATTGCTGCAACCTCAATCTTCTTTCTGTCAACGTTGCGGGCGCAGGATGCGAAGTTCGCGGCTGATAGTTTGAAGTACAGCCGCGATTTTTATTCGAAGGTTCATCTTGTTGCGATCGCGACTCTCGATTTCGGTGCAGGGGGCAAGGCGGAATTCAAATACGACCGTTATCCGAATGGTGGCCCGGAACGAATCCAGACCGGCGACGGCGAGTTCGCGCGAAAGAATGCCAAAACCTGGCTGAGATCGAATGATTGGGGCGAAACCGGCAAGCCGGTCGATGCACAAACATCGAAGCGATTGAATAACTGGGTCGGCTTGATCAATGCGCGATTGAATGGAGAACCAGCGTCGAACGATGCGAGCGAGGGCGCCACCGTCATGAAATTCCTGGGTAAGGAAGATGAAGGTGAGCGGGAAGAACTCCTGTTTGAAGAATCAAAAGAAAAACCGAAGGCCGGTTCCTATCCGCATATCAGCTTCGGGCGATACAAGAACGCGAAAGACGAACAGGTATTGCTCTCGCATTTTTCTGGGCCGATGCGGCTCGGCGCGCGCGAAGCAAAGGTGGATATCAATTTCAGCCACCTGATCGCGGTGCAGATTCAGGAAGCCGCGCATGAGTCGCCGTCGCCTGCCTCATCGCCATCGGCTCAAGAGTCTGATGAAAACCTCGTTAACCGTGGGATCGACAAGGCTAAAAACGGTGACTTAGATGGCGCTCTGGCCGATTTCGACCGCGCCATCGAAGTCAACGCAAAAGATGATGCCGCTTATTATAACCGCGCCCAGGCCAAACGGCTGAAGAAGGACGCGGGCGGGGCCATTGCCGACTACACCCGAGCCATAGAACTCGGCTCCAAAAACCCTGCGGCTTACAACAACCGCGGCAACGCTAGAGCGGAGAATAACGACCGGGATGGCGCAATTGCTGATTATACCAGCGCGATCGAACTCAAACCCGATTACGCACGCGCCTACTACAATCGCGCTGTCACGAAGCAAGCCAAGGGAGACGCGACTGGTGCTGAGGCTGACTTCAAGACCGCCGAGAAACTCGATCCGGAATTGGCCGGCGAAAAGTCGGACGCGGAATCAAAAAACAATCATCCTTCGGGAGTAACAACAGTTAGCCTCCTGGATGGCAAGCTGAAGCTCGACATTCCATCTGATTTCTCTCGCGACCCTGACGATCCCAAAAATCAAAAGACGATCGCCAAGTTCTCGGGTCCCGACGGGGCGTGGGGAGAAGTCCTGCGCGGCACTCACGGACTTACGCCAGACAAGCTTCAAGGTTATCTCAAAAAACGCGTGGCGGAATACAACAAAGGCTTCCCGCTGTCCAAGGATGGGCATCTCCAATGGCTGAAGAAAGAAATCGTGACGATCGATGGCCGCAAATGGGCTGACTGGCGTTTTGTCCCAATGCTAAAGGGAAAGAAGGATTATTCGCACAACCCCGTCTATACGCGCTTCCTCACCACTTCTTATGAAGGACAGCTTTTAGAGATCACATTTACTTCGAACCTCAACACTAACCCCGAGTTAAAGCAGGAGATAGATCACATCATGGACTCGGTGCATCTCGAAGAATGAAATGGCAGCTGCGCCCCAAATCTTACGGAAACACTGCCGGCGAATTCGATGGATCGACGGTAGAGGATTTCTCAATCTTGTTGTAATCGCCTGCACGATTTGCCGTCTTTCTGTTCTTGCCGCTGATGCCGAATCGGAAACAGAGGCCGTAGATTCGTCCGCGGGGTTGCCCGAGACCTACGCAAAAAATTATCTCATCGCGCACAGCACAATTTCGCCGGACAAAAAGTTTGCCGTTATTTATCCGAATGAAGCCATGGAGGACGCAGCGACCGCGAAAGACACTGAAGTCAAAGACTACCTGGTCACGTTGCAGCCATTCAATATTGTGCGCGCGCTGGAAACAAAGTGGCCCTATTTTGCATGAGAGTCATGGGGGCATCAGTGCCGAGTGGTCGGATGACAGCTCGGTTGCGCTGATCACGCTCGATGGGAAGTGGGGTCCGCGAGACGTTTTCCTAGTCGAATTTCACAATGGCAAGCTAAGTCGGATGACAAACGTCCTGCGCAAAGCGCACGATCTAATGCTTCCTAATTATCGGAAAGCTAAAGCCGAGCGGTATAACGATTATTACGAGTTCATTTTTGTTGAGGATGCGACGTTCAAACTCGACGGCACCAGCCGTGTCGTCATCGATGCTGACGCGCACACTAGTCCGAACGACTTAGGCTTGGGCCCTAGCGCGTGGCGTGGGCATGTTGACGCGACGTGGGACATCACACAAGCAAAGTTCACATCCAAGGAAGTATCGGGACGGAAGCGCGGCGCTGATGCCTATCGCAACCGTGGCAAGTCTGCTGCTGAAGAGAAACAATCTGGCACGGCGGAGGATATACAGAACGCTATTGGGTTGGACGCAAAAGATTGGGATTACTACTTATCCTTGGCTTGGTATCACCTCTTCAATCGAAACGCCCGTGAGGCCATCGCAGCAGCTCGCAAGGCTTTGGACCTTTCGCCGCATAACGCGGCGATGATCAAGGTCAGTCTCGCCCACGGTTATCTCTTCGATAACCATTTCGACAAAGCGAAGGCCATCTATCTCGAAAACAAAAATGCGAAGCTCCGCGACGACGAGCGGAGCTTTCGCCAGGCGGTCCTGGATGATTTCAAGCAATTCGAGGAAGCCGGTATCACTCATCCCGACATGGAGAAAATCGAGGTATTGCTGACTGCCAACACAGAGACAAGATGATCGTGCAGACAGGGCGGGTAAAGCGTCCATGGCAACTCAACCGGTGAGAAGGTTGTGGATAGCTCCAAAAATGAAAACGAGGCCGTAAGGTACGAGAGTAATATGACACCCGAGCGTCACTACTGGAAATACATGCTGGACAGCACTGAAGCCCGGATTGCAGCGGTTGAACGTTACTCGGAATGAAAATCACGTCGCTCGTCATTCCTTCGGCTTCGTAGTAATGCGATCATCACCGCCGCCGGAATCGATGCGGCTGCCGAAGAGTCGAGGCGCTATCGGATGGGTCGAAATGACAGGTCACCGGTTAGGATTCTTGCTTGCTTAGCTGACGAAATCTTTCTAAAACTCGGACCTGTCGAACATATCTGAATCGGGTCGGAGACACTGCGCCCGCTGAGTTCTTCCACTCTTTTCAGCTGCAAATTGCAGAAATCAACGCAGCGGGAAAAGAAAGAAGGATTCATGAAAAAACTCATTCACTCAGTAAAGTCGAGATGGTTTACCATTGCAGCCGCGGCGCTCATTTCTCTTGCGCTGTTGCCAAAAGCGCAGGCGGTCAGCCCTGCGCCCGACGGAGGGTATCCCGGAGCTAACACGGCGGAAGGACTGAACGCCCTTTTAAGTCTCACGACCGGCACATACAATACGGCGGTTGGTTTGTTCTCGCTCAGGAGCGACACTACTGGCAGCTTCAACACTGCGATTGGCGCTGGAGCGCTTTTTGCCAACACGGCAGACCAAAATACGGCCACTGGCTTCGGGGCGCTTTTAAGCAATACTACAGGTCACGAGAACACCGCCAATGGAGCGTTAGCGCTCTTTAGCAATACCAACGGCAACAACAACACAGCCAGCGGCGACTCGGCGCTTTTTTCGAACATGCTCGGCCACGACAACACGGCGGCCGGGGTCCAAGCGCTCGATCATAACACCAGCGGCAACAACAACACCGCCAACGGTGTTAGTGCTCTCTTTGGCAATACCAATGGAGACAACAACACCGCTCTCGGTTATAATTCACTGGCTACCAACACCCACGGCAGCTTCAATACGGCTATTGGTCAAGCAGCGCTCTTTGGCAACACCACCGGCGACTCAAACACGGCCATCGGTAACGTGGCGCTCCTTTTCGCCACCGGCAGCTTCAATATTGCCTTGGGCGATGGCGCCGGCGCCAGCGTTACTACGGCCAATAACGTTATATGTATCGGTACCGACGGAGCGAATGTCAGCGACAGTTGCTTTATCGGCAACATCTTTGACCAAACCTCTCCTTCGGGGGTGGCGGTTCTCGTCAATTCAAACGGCAGACTTGGCACCATAACCTCCTCCCGGCGGTTCAAAGAGGACGTCAAGCCAATGGACAACACCAGCCAAGTGCTCTTTGCTCTGAAACCGGTTAGCTTTCACTACAAGAAGGAGATTGACCCGGCACGCACACCGCAGCTCGGACTGGTGGCCGAAGACGTGGAAAAGGTAAATCAAGACCTGGTGGTGCGCGACAAGGAAGGCAAACCCTACAGTGTGCGCTACGATCAGGTGAACGCGATGTTGCTCAATGAGTTTCTGAAAGAGCATCGCAAAGTGCAGGAACAAGATCGGGAGATTCAGGAGCAAGAGACGACGATCGCCCAGCTAAAGAAAGAGATGGAAGCCGTCGTTGCTCACGCGAAAGAACAGGATTCGAAAATCCAAAGCGTGAGTGATCAGATGCAAGTGCACAGCCCTGTGGCACGAGTGGTTGTAGGCAATCAGTAAAGCTGTTGTAGCGGGCATCGTCGATGCCAGTCTCGGTAACGCGCGCACGCACGGGCTGGGATTAGCGATCCCGGCTACAGCTAGCGGCGCCGAGATTTTGTGCTCGACAAGTTGGCGGGACCTTTGCAAAACTTCACGCCATGAAAATGCAAACCTCATCAATTCTTATCGTAATCACATTCCTCTGTTTGGCGGCTGCCGAACCCAAAGTGCAGGCGGTCAGTCCCGCACCCGATGGCGGCTATCCCGGCGGCAATACGGCCGAAGGGCAAAGCGCCCTCTTAAGCCTCACCACCGGCGGTTTCAATACGGCAGTTGGTTATCTCTCACTGCGGAGCGACGCCACTGGCAGCTTCAACACGGCCATTGGCGCTGGAACGCTCTTTGCGAATACCGCAGACTCGAATACAGCTATTGGCTCCGGAGCACTTTTGAGCAACAGCACCGGCTTTGGCAACATAGCCATCGGAACGTTCGCACTCTTTAGCAACACCATAGGCAACGCGAACACCAGCATCGGTGCCTCCGCTTTATTCAGCAACACGGGTAGCAGCAACACTGCTGTTGGTTATCTGTCGCTCGGAGGTAATACCACTGGTGTCAACAACGCAGCTATCGGGACTAGTGCGCTCGATGGCAACACGACGGGCAGTAGCAATACGGCCACTGGTGTTCGCGCTCTCTTGAGCAATACAGAAGCCAGTTTCAACACGGCCACTGGCTTTGAAGCGCTCAGAAGCAACACCACTGGCACCGTCAACACAGCCGTCGGTGCTGGTGCGCTCGCGAACAACACCACAGGGGATCACAACACGGCCGTCGGCGGTGATTTTGTGCTCTTTAGCAACACCACCGGCGCACGCAATACGGCCATCGGCACTGATGCGCTAGCCACGAACACTGTCGGAATCGACAACATAGCCAGCGGATATTTCGCGCTTAATGCCAACACCACCGGTGGATTCAACACGGCCGTTGGAGCCGGGGCGCTTTTTCACAACACTACCGGCGGCGCCAACACGGCCATTGGTGATGCCGCGCTGCAAAGCAACACGACCGGCTCCGGGAATATCGCCGTGGGCGCCAGCGCCGGCCTTAATGTCGGCACGGCGAGTAACGTTATCTGTATTGGCACGGCTGGTAATGACGTGAACGACAGCTGCTACATTGGCCAAATTTTCAATGCAACGTCTTCCGGCGGAACCGCCGTGTTCGTTAATTCGAACGGCAGGCTCGGAACCACGACTTCGTCGGCCCGGTTCAAGGATGCGATCAAGCCAATGGAGCAGGCCAGCGAAGCACTCTTTGCTCTTAAGCCGGTTGCGTTCCGTTACAAGAAGCAGATTGACCCGGCTGGCACGTCGCAATTTGGCCTCGTCGCCGAGGATGTTGACAAAATAAATCCTGACCTGGTAGTACGCGACGAGGAAGGAAAACCCTACAGCGTGCGCTACGACCAGGTAAACGCGATGCTGCTGAATGAATTCCTCAAAGAGCACCGCAAGGTCGCGGAACAGCAAGCGAGCATCAGGCAACTGAGGTCTACAGTAGCAAAGCAAGAAGCGACGATCACTGAACTAAAGAAAGGAATGGAGACAGTCGTTGCTCGTTTTAAGGAGCAGGACGCAAAAATCCAAAGAGTGAGCGCTCGAATGGACCTGCAAAAACCCGCCCTGCAAACAGTCGTCGACATTCACTAAACAGCGCATCGAAGATTGATCAGACAGAGGGACAGGCCGCCCTGTTTAGTCTTACCACCGGCGGATACAACACGGGAACCGGCTGGGATTGGCTGCACACCCTGAGCAGCGGCAGCTTCAATACCGGAATTGGCGCCGCGACGCTCTTTGGCAGTAACACTGGAGACAGCAACACGGCCACTGGCGCAGCGGCTCTTTTCAGCAACACCACCGGAAGTTTTAACACGGCCCATGGGACGCTCGCTCTTTTAAGCAACACTGAGGGCGATCAGAACACGGCCAACGGTTATCAAGCGCTCTTTAGCAACATCATCGGCGGCAGCAACACTGCCACTGGCGCGTATGCGCTCGAAAGCAACACCGAAGGCATCGATAACGTGGCGGACGGTTTTGGAGCGCTCCATGACAACACCACCGGCAGCACCAACACGGCCTTGGGTTATCAGGCTGGCGGTAATCTCACCACTGGCAATAACAATATCGATATTGGCTATGGGGTCTTCGGGGTAGCGGGCGAGAGCAACACCATTCGCATCGGCAACACGGATATTACGGACACCTTTATCAGGGGGATCAGTGGTGCAACGGCTTCTGGAGGCGCTGCGGTTTTTGTGAATGGAAACGGCAAACTGGGCACGATGACCTCCTCGGCGCGGTTCAAGGAAGAGATCAAGCCGATGGGCACAGCCAGCGAAGCCATTCTGGCGCTAAGACCGGTGAGCTTTCGGTACAAGAAAGAAACTGATCCGCAAGGCATCCCGCAGTTTGGGCTGGTGGCTGAGGAGGTGGAGAAAGCGAATCCGGACTTGGTCATCCGCGACGCGGAGGGCAAGCCGCAGACGGTCCGCTATGAGCAGATCAACACGATGCTGCTCAATGAGTTCCTCAAAGAACGCCGCAAAGTCGAGAAATTGGAAGCGACAGTTGCGGATCTGGCATCACAACTAAAGAGAGTCACCGCGCAAATAGAAATGAATCATTCTGCTACGCAAGTAGCGGTAAATAATCAGTAGCAACGATATCGGTGGTGAATGGCTGTAGCCGGCATCGTCGATGCCGGTTTGAACGGGCGGGCGTACTCGTCAGTCAGGATTTCGATCTCGACATAGTGGCCGGCGTTTTGCAACACTCCCGGTCATGAAGAGAAAAACTCTATCCACTGCCATCGGACTCACAATTCTGTGTTTGTCGTTTTTGCCTGACACTCGTGCAGTGAGCCCGCCACCAGACGGCGGTTACCCTGGCGGTAACACGGCCGAGGGGCAAGCGGCCCTTTTGAATCTCACCACCGGCGGTTTCAATACAGCCGTTGGTTATGTTTCGCTCAGGGGCACCACCACCGCCAGCTTCAACACGGCGATTGCGGCCGGGGCGCTCCCCGCGAACATCGCTAGCGGGAATACGGCCACTGGTGCGGGGGTGCTTTTAAGCAACACGACGGGCTTCAACAACACGGCCGTTGGAACGTTCGCACTTTTTAGGAACGACAACGGCAGCCACAACACAGCCATAGGTGTTAATGCCCTTGTCGGAAATACTGACAGTTCCTTAAATACGGCAGTCGGTGATAGCGCCCTCAGCGGCACCACCGGCAGCAACAACACAGCCCTGGGCTTTTCAGCCGGTTCCGATCTCACCACAGGTAATAACAATATCGTTATCGGCTTTGGCGTCTTCGGCGTAGCAGGCGAGAGCAACACGATTCGGATCGGTAACACGGATATCACCGACACCTTTATCAGGGGAATCAGTGGAGCAACAGCTTCTGGCGGCGCTGCGGTCTTTGTGAATGGAAACGGAAAGCTGGGCACGATGACCTCCTCGGCGCGGTTCAAGGATGAGATCAAGCCTATAGGTGAAGCCAGTGAAGCCATTCTGGGGCTGAAACCAGTGAGCTTTCGCTATAAGAAAGAGATTGATCCGCAACGAATCCCGCAATTTGGACTCGTAGCCGAAGACGTGGAAAAAGTAAATCCCGACCTGGTGATTCGCGATGCCGATGGAAAGCCGCAGACGGTCCGCTACGAGGAAATCAACGCGATGTTGCTTAACGAATTCCTCAAAGAGCACAAGACAATAGAGGAGCTAAAAGCCACGGTCGAAAAACAAGAAGCGATCATCGCTCATCAGCAGAAAAGCTCCGAGTCCAGGTTTCTAGGACAGAAGAAGCGAATCGACACCCTTACGTCAGGGCTTGAGAGGATGAGCGCACAACTCGAACTGAGTAAATCTCGCCGACAGACAGTGCTCAACAATCAATAGAGCGATATTGATGCATTAGCCGCGCACGGGTTCGCGTATGAAAAGAAAGTAACGCCGCCGGTGGGAGATGGCGGCACACTCTTGAATGCATCACAGTTTGCAACGCATTCACGCGCTAACAATAGCGATCGTCTGCAGCGGGGTGGCACTGTCTTCGCACGCGCATAATCTTCGCTATTGGGTTTGGCAACGCGATGATCCGCTCGACGAACAGGAATTGAGGGAGTTGGCCGCGCAAAAAATCGATACGATTTACTGGCAGGCCGGCGAACTGGAGAACATTGGAGCGACCTGGCGTTGGAAAGCGCGATTTAATTTTCCATCGGCCGGCCCAACGCGCATTCATTTCGTGCCTGTGGTGCGGTTGGTTTCGCGCGAGCATCAACCATTTTCCGATGCATCCGTCACGGCGCTGCTCGCCAGTTTGTCGTCTGTGAGCGCGAAATATGATGAACTGCAACTCGATTATGATGCACCTGACCGGTTGCTCGCCGATTATGCGAGTGCGCTCAACCGCATCCATGGCCTTGTCCATCATTTGACCATCGCGGCTTTGCCGCATTGGAGCCGCGCCGATGATCTGAAACTTTTGGAGCCGAATGTCGACGAGCTGCTGCCGATGCTCTACGACTTCGAGCCGGAACCGATCTTAAAAGCTCAATCGCCGCTGCCGCTGATCTCGCCGGAAAAAATATCGCGGTTGATCGGGAGCTGGCGCGCCTGTCGCAAACCGTGGCGCGCTGGCCTGCCGGTTTTCGCGCGACTAAGCGTTTACGATGCGAACCAAAAATTGCGCGGACAAATCCGCAACTGGAACTGGGACGAGCTCTGTTTTAATCGGAGTTTTCAAATGGCAAATCGCGCACAATTCGGCGCATCCATTTTGCGCGCGACAAGATCGACCTCGATCGCAAACACGCCGATCCATCCCGGCGATGAAGTGATCGTGCGTGAGGTTGATCGCAGCGCGTTGCGAGACAGCATTGGCGCCGCGTTGCGCGCCGGCGCACACGGCATTGTGTTTTTCCGGTTACCGGATTCAACAGCATCCAGCGGCTGGTCCTTACATCAACTTGGACATTTGGAAAGCGGGCCACGCTTGATTTTGCGAAAACCGGGCGACGCCGAAACGCTCGAGCTATTCAATGCAAGCGACGGCGACCTGGAGCCGCATTTTGCAGCGAACGAAGCGAACGCCGGCGGTTATGTGCTGGAGCTGGAAACGGCCACGCCAATTTTCCGCGAAGCACAACGCGGCGATTTCGCGAGCGTGGATGCCTTCGCCGATGAGAAACCGGCACAGGTTCCATTTGCCACGCGGGTGCGATTCCGGTTCGCTCAGCTTCGGGCGAAAGAAAATTTGCGTACCGGGCTGATTCAGCTCGCGCCAGGAGCAGATTTCAGGCAGACTCGCTATCGAATTCTGAATACCGAAGGAGCGCCCTCGTGGAGATCTCTGGAATGAAAGGTGTGGCAGTTGCTGCGGCTTGTTTTCTCGCGGCGAGCCGCTGCTACGCAACCGGCGGCGATTCGTACGAATATCCGGCCAAATTGTCCGACACCCTCGCCATCTTGCCAGGCAAGTCACTCGGCGAAATTTTTCTTGAAACGTCGACAATCAAGCCGCCAGCGGAATCGTGGGATTCTGCCAAATTG
>WNFX01004823.1_pt1 | contig 17400 bp, 18 predicted proteins | sample 5400111 | NCBI WGS metagenome assembly WNFX01 (sample SAMN13153363, study PRJNA577476) | soil metagenome | isolation source: 40 cm soil or saprolite under grassland replicate 1 | place: USA:California | collected 2016-06-15 | reverse complement strand
CGGGCCGACCGGAGACATCCAGGTTGCGCCAGGGACGACCGCGCCCGCCTGCCGCAAGCTCAAGAAGGGCGAGCTCGGCGATCGGCTCCGCGCCAGCGAGCGCGCGATCCTGATCTGGTCGGGTGGCGGCGCGGGCGGCGGCACACACCTCGCCGCGCTCGCCGCCGAGCTCGGCTTTGCGGACAAGCCAGGTTGCGGCGCCTTCTTTCTCCCGGAGACGGCGAACGGGCGGGGCGTCGCCGAAGCGTGGGCCGCCGCGTCTGACGAGGAAGGCCCGGAGCCCGAGCCGCTCGGGCTGCTGATCGTCTCGGGCGACGAGGCCGCCGCGAACCCAAACGTCCGCGCGCTGGCCGAGCGCGCCGAACGCGTGCTCGCGATCACGATGTTCCACTCGCTCGCGGTCGGTTGGGCCGACCTCGTCCTCCCGGGCACCAGCTACTTGGAGCGCGACGGCACGTACGTCAACGTCGAGGGACGGATCCAGCGCCTGCGCCGTACGGCAATCCCGCCCGCGCCCGACGAGCTCGCCTGGATCGCGCAGCTGGCAGCCCGCTTCGACGTCGAGATCTCGCCGTACCCGTCACTCGTTTTCGCCGAGCTGTCCGAGCGGGTCTTCGGCGGCGTCACCTACGAGGACCTCGGCGAGGAGGCCCGGCTGCCGGACCGCGTTCCGCTCGACGCCCCTCCGGCCGAGAGCCCGGACGACCCGGCCCCGCCCAAGGCGCCCAGCGGCGCGCTCCAGCTGCTCCGCTACCGCGCGCTCTTCTCGGGCGCCGCCGTCGAGCGTGTGCCGGAGCTCCAGTTCCAGCGTCCCGCACCCGAGATCGAGCTGGCCGCACGAGACGCGCTCCGCCTCGGCGTCAAGCCGGGCGACCCCCTCGAGGTGCGCTCGAACGGCACCTCGGTCGAGCTGCGCGCGACGATCAACAAACGCCTGAAGACCGGCGTGGCCCGGGTCGCCGAGGACTACGCCCGCGACTTGCACCCCACGGTGGAGGTGATCAAGTCGTGAGCGAGCCCTGGTGGATCAGCGCGATCAAGGGCTTCGTGATCATCAACATCGTCCTGCTGACGTTCGCCTACACGACGTTGCTCGAGCGCAAGGCGCTGGCACGGATGCAGCTTCGTTATGGGCCGAACCGGGCCGGCCCCTACGGCCTGCTTCAACCGATCGCCGATCTGGTCAAGTTGGTCCGCAAGGAAAGCTTCTTCCCGACGGCCGCGATCGACATCCCGTACATCCTGGCGCCGATCGTTTCCGCCTTCACGGCCCTCGCGGCATTCGCCGTGATCCCGTGGGGCAAGGGTTGGGAGATCTGGCACTACCACGTCAACGGGGTGGTCGCGAACGTCCCGATCAGCCTGATCCTGATCTTCGCTCTAGGCTCGATCGGGATCTACGGCTTCATTGTCGGAGGCTGGGCGAGCGAGTCGAAGTTCTCCCTGCTTGGCTCGATGCGGACGTGCGCGCAGCTTGTCTCCTACGAGGTCTCGCTCGCGCTCTCCGTGCTCGGGGTCGTCATCACCGCGGGCTCGCTCTCGCTCGTCGACATCGTCCACAATCAGGCGCACTCGCTCTGGTATGTGATGCCGCAGGCGGTCGGCTTTCTTGTCTTCGTGATCAGCGGCGTCGCTGAGACGAGTCGCGCCCCGTTCGACCTGCCCGAGGCCGAGCAGGAGCTCGTGGCCGGTTACCACACCGAGTACTCGGGGATGCGCTGGGGCCTGTTCCAGATGGCCGAGTACGTGAACCTCATCACGCTCTCCGCGCTTGCGATCACGCTCTTCCTCGGCGGCTGGCATTTCCCGTTCGCGCACGGCGTGGACTTCCTCGGACCGCTCTGGTTCTTCCTCAAGCTGCTGGCGCTGCTTTTCGTCTTCATCTGGTTGCGGGCGACGCTGCCGCGGCTGCGTTACGACCAGCTGATGAGCTTCGGCTGGAAGGTCCTGCTCCCGGTCGCAACCGTGAACGCCTTCGTGACCGCTCTCGTGGTGGTGTGGGTGAATTGAGCTTCCGCGAAAAATGCTGCGCATTTTCCGCGGCGCTGGTTTGTCCCATCGCTGCGCTCGGGAGAGAGGAGAGCTTGTCGTGAGTCCTCAGCCCGTAGACACCCTCAAAGGTTTTGGCGTGACCTTCAAGCAGATCTTCAAGAAGCCGATCACCATGCAGTACCCGGAGTACAAGCGGCCGGTCTACCCGCGCTTTCGCGGCAGGCACCGGCTCTGGCGGCACGAGAACGGGCTCGAGAAGTGCGTCGGCTGCTCGCTTTGCGCGGCCGCGTGCCCGGCGGACTGCATCCGCGTCGTCGCGGCCGAGAACACGCCCGACAACCGCGTCTCGCCTGGCGAGCGGTATGCGCGCATCTACGAGATCAACCTGAGCCGCTGCATCTTCTGCGGCTACTGCGAGCTGGCCTGCCCCTTCGACGCGATCACACTCGGGAACGACTACGAGCTGGCCGAGTACGACCGGGACGATCAGATCTACACAAAGGACATGCTGCTCGCGGAGCCCATCAAGCAGGTTCCGGTCGCAGACGCTGAGCTCTACGACACGCCGATCCCTTACTACAGGGCGTATTCGTAATGGGAAACGTTGTCATCTGGGCGGTGTGGGTCGTCGCGGCCTTCAGCTGCCTGGCGTCAGGAGTCGCAGTGGTCTCGTTCTCGAACCCGTTCTACTCGGCCTTGTCGCTGATCGGGAACCTCTCTTCGCTCGCCGTGCTCTACCTGCTGCTCTCGGCCGAGTTCGTCGCCGCCGGGCAGGTGCTCGTCTATGCGGGTGCGGTGATGGTGATGTTCCTCTTCGTGACCGCCTATCTCGGCGGACGCGCCGACGCGCCGTGGGCCGGCGGACCGAGCTGGCAGGCGGTCGGAGCGGTAACCGCCGCCGCCGCGATCCTGGTCGAGGTGATCGTCGTGATCGGCCTAAAGGCGGGCGGGAGGCTCTCGCACGAGGCGCAGATCGGCTCCGCCTTCGGCTCGCCCCACCAGATCGGCAGGTTGTTTCTGACCGATCACCTGCTCGCGTTCGAGATCACGTCGGTCGTGTTGCTGGTCGCGGCGGTCGGCGCGGTGATCCTCGGCGCGCACACGCGTAGGTCTGGAACCACAGGCGATCTGGTTCACAGCAAGGAGGCCGGTGCGCGGCCCTGACGTCGCCTGGTACCTCGCAGTCGCCGCATTCCTGTTTGCGACCGGCACCCTCGGCGTGCTCCTGCGCCGTAGCCCGCTGATCGTGCTGCTCTCGCTCGAGATCATGCTCAACGGCGGGAACCTTGCCCTGATCGCGTTCTCGCGCCTTCACGGCGAAGCGAGCGGCCAGATCTTCGCGCTGGCGGTAATGGCAGTCGCCGCCGCCGAGGTCGTCGTCGGCCTCGGCCTGATCGTCGCAATCGCCCAGAAGCGCCTCGACCTCGACGTCGACAAGCTCAGCTTCCTCCGCGGGTGATCGTCGCCGCCTGGATCTGCCTTGTCGCGCCGCTCGCCGCCGCGCTGCTGATCACCCTGCTGGGCACGAGCCTCTCCCGCCGCGCCGCGGGCTACATAGCAACGGCATCGGTGCTGGGCTCCTTCGCCGCCGCGGTCGTCGTCTTCGCGAAGCTGGAGAGCCAGTCGCCGGCCGCGCGCTCCGACCCGTCGACCACCTGGGAGTGGCTGACCGCCGGCAGCTTTCACGTCGGACTGCGGATCCTGGTCGATCCCCTCAGTGTCTTCATGATGCTGATCGTCTCCGGCGTCGGCTTCCTGATCGTCGCCTACTCGATGGGCTACATGGATGGAGACGACGAGGAGCGCCGCTACTTCGCCTACATGGCGCTGTTCGTGTTCTCGATGCTGCTCCTCGTCCAGGCGGGCAACTTCGTGATTCTGCTCGCCGGCTGGGGGCTCGTCGGCCTTAGCTCGTACCTGCTGATCGGCTTCTGGCACGAGCGGCCGGCGGCGGTCGCTGCCGCGAAGAAGGCGTTCATCATGAACGCGATCGGCGACGCGACCATGGCGCTCGCCTTCTTCCTGCTGATCCAGTACCACCAGTCGCTGAACTTCCCGCCGGCGCTGCACGTCGGGCCGGGCCACGGCTGGCTCGTCAACCTCGTCGCGCTCGGCCTGCTGGGCGGCGCGGTCGCGAAGTCGGCTCAGATCCCGCTGCAGACCTGGTTGCCAGACGCGATGGAGGGCCCGACACCCGTCAGCGCGCTGATCCACGCGGCGACGATGGTCACTGCCGGCGTCTACCTGATCGTCCGCTGCCACTCGATCTTCGAGCAGGCGCCCCGGGTCGAAGAGCTCGCCGCCGGGCTCGGGGCCGGAACGCTGGTCGTCGCGGGGCTGATCGCGCTTGTCCAGACGGACATCAAGCGGGTGATCGCCTACTCGACGATGTCGCAGATCGGCTACATGTTCCTGGGCGCCGGCCTGGGTGCCTACGCGAACGCGATGTTCCACCTGATGACGCACGCCTTCTTCAAGGCGCTGCTCTTCATGGCCGCAGGCGTCGTCATCCACGCGATCGCCGACGAGCAGGACATCCGCAAGCTCGCGGGCGCCGGGCGCCTGTTCCCCGTGACCCGGATCGCTTTCCTGATCGGATCCCTTGCGCTCATCGGCATACCGCCCTTCGCGGGGTTCTTCTCGAAGGACCCGATCATCGCCTCCGACCTTGCGCACGGCTGGTACGGCGACGTGCTCTTCGCCGCCGCGCTGACGGGGGCGTTCCTGACCGGCCTCTACACCTGGCGGCTCTTCCTGATCGTCTTCACCGGCGAGCCGTCCGCATTCGTGCGAGAACACGTACACGAGCACAAACGCGAGGGTCCGTTCTGGCTGATGGCGCCGGTCCTGGTGCTGGCCGTGCTCTCGGTGGTCGGCGGCTGGATCCAGTTCGCGCCGCTCTGGGATCCGGTCAGCACCTGGCTCGACGTCGTCGCGCCCCCGCTCGCCACGGCGTCCGACACCCAGGAGGCCGTCGCGAGCGTGCTCGCAGTCGGGCTCGGGCTCGCGGGGGTCGGGCTCGCATTCCTCTTCTACGGCCGCCGCCGGCTTGCGGTCCCGCGGATCGCCTGGGCCCAGAACCTGCTCGAGCACAAGTTCTACTTCGACGAGGCGTACGACTTCGCGTTCTACCGGCCCGCTGTCTGGCTGGCACACGCGCTCGGCCGCTGGATCGAGGGGCCGATCATCGGCGGCTCGATCAGGGAGCTCACAGCGGGGGTCCGGGAGGCCGGTTTCGGTACAGGCCGCCTGCAGACCGGGCTCGTCCGCACCTACGCGTTCGCTATCGCAGCGAGCCTGGCCGTGATCACGATCGTCTTCGTGGCGGTGCGCTGAGCCGTGGGCTGGCTGACGACCGCCTTGATCCTGCTGCCGCTCGGCGGCGCGCTGCTCGTCTGGCTGTTTCCCTGGGACGACTTCACGGCCGGCTCAATTGCCCTGCTCGTCGCGCTCGCCGAGGTCGGGCTCTGGATCGACTCGCTAGTCCGCTTCAACTTCAACCAGGGTGGTCTGCAGCTCGAGCAGCAGACGAACTGGTTCACCGATTTGCACGTCTCGTACCACGTCGGCATGTACGGATTCTCGCTCTGGCTCGTCGGGCTCACGGTCGTCGTCCAGGCGGCGACAATCATCTACGCGTTCTGGGCCGGCCGCACGGGCGCGCGCGCGTATTTCGGATTGATGCTGCTGCTGACCTCGGCTCTCGTCGGCGTCTTCGTCGCCCAAGACCTGCTGCTCTTCTACGTCTTCTGGGAGGGGATGCTCCTGCCGCTCTACGTCCTGATCGGCGTCTGGGGCGGCCCGGGGAGGCTCGGCGCGACGATCAAGTTCGTCATCTACACGATGGCGGGCTCGCTGCTGATGCTCGCGGCGATCATCGTGCTCGGGCTCTCCCAGGGCACCTTCGACCTGACCGCGACTTGGCAGAGCTCGAGCGACTGGCTGTTCCTGGGCTTCGTGGCCGCGTTCGCGGTCAAGGCGCCGCTGTTCCCGCTGCACGGCTGGCTGCCCGACGCTTATCGCGAGTCGTCGCCCGAGGTCGCGGGCGTGCTGAGCGGCGTCGTTTCAAAGGCCGCGCTCTACGGCTTCATCCGCATCGCGATCACGAAGTTCCCGGAGCCGACAAAGGACTTCCGGACGGTGATTCTGGTGCTGGCAGCGATCGGGCTCGTGTACGGCTCTTTGTTGGCGTTCCGTGCGCCGGACGTACGCGGCGTGATCGCGTACTCATCGCTGGCGCAGATCGGCCTGATCACCTTCGGCGTGTTCGCGGTCAACGACCTGGGCCTGAACGGCGCTGTACTGCAGATGGTCAATCACGGCCTGATTTCGGCGTCGCTGTTCCTGCTCGCCGGGGGGATCGAGCGGCGCGCGGCCACGGGGGAATTCTCCCGCCTGGGCGGGTTCGCGCGCGGGCGGCCGCTGCTGGCGACGGTGCTGATGACGGCGGGGATCATCACTCTGGCCGTCCCCGGCTCGTCCGCATTCGCGGGGGAGTTCGAGATCCTGGCCGGTGTCTTCACCCGGGGCTGGGGCTACGCCGTGGTCGGTGCCGTCGGGATGGTGCTCGCGGCGATGTACGCGCTCCGCCTGATCTCGGCGGTGCTTCACCGTGGGCCCGGCCCCGCGGTGACGCCTGAGGCTTTGGATCTTCGGCCCGCCGAGCTCGGCGCGATCGTGCCGCTGCTTGCCTGCCTGCTCGCCCTGTCGGTCTGGCCCGCGGCGATTACGGAGCGGTCGTTTGCCCATGACCGTGCGCTAACCGACGTGAACACACAGTTCGAGGCGGCGAAGTGATCCCACAACCACACGTCGACTGGTTCGCGCTCGCGCCGGAACTGATGCTGCTGGGCGCAATGGGCTTCGCGCTGCTGGGCGGTGTTCTGCTCCCACGGGCGAACCGCCGGGATTTCGGCGCCCTCGCCGCGGCGATCGGCTTCGCCGGCGCGTTCGTCTACGCGATCGTCATCTACATCCACACGCCCGACGTGCACAGCGTGATCGCGGACTCGGTCCGCCGCGACCGCTTCGGCGCGCTCGCCCAGGTGATCATCGTGGGCGCGGGCCTGCTCACCGTCGGCGTTTCCTACGCGCGGCGGATGCGAGACGAGCACATCGCCGAGTACTACGCGCTCCTGGCCGCAGCCGGCGCAGGGATGTGCTTCCTCGTCACGGCGAACAACCTGATGACGCTCTTTCTCGGGCTCGAGTGGTTCTCGATCTCGCTCTACATCCTCTGCGCAATCGACCGAGAGCTCGAAGGCTCGCTCGAGGCAGGGCTCAAGTACTTGATCATCGGCGGCGTCGGCTCAGCGATCCTGCTCTTCGGCTCGGCGCTCGTGTACGGCGCGACCGGCGAGCTCGCCTTCAACCAGATCTCTGCCGCGATCGACGCGCAGCATCTGACCGGCGACGCGCTGCTCGTCACGGGGCTCGCGATGATTCTCGTCGGACTCGGGTTCAAGGCCTCGGCCGCTCCCTTCCACATGTGGACGCCCGACGTCTACGAAGGGGCTCCCACGCCGGTCACCGGCTTCATGGCGGCCGCGACCAAGACGGCGGCTCTGGTCCTCACACTGCGCGTGCTGCGAACCGCCTTCCCGCAGGAGGCCCATCTCTGGACGATCGCGCTTGCCGCTATCGCCTGCGCATCGCTCGCAGTCGGGAACCTCGCCGCACTCGTACAGCGGAGCATCAAGCGGATGCTTGCCTACTCCTCGATCTCGCAGGCCGGCTTCATGCTGATCCCGATCGCCTCGGACAACGCACTCGGCGTGCGGGCGCTCCTCTACTACCTGATCCCGTACTCGGCGATGTCGGTCGGGGCCTTTGCGGTGGTCGCGGCCCGGGAGCGGGAGCTCTCCGCTCCGGTCACCCTCGACAACCTGGCCGGAATGGGCTGGGAGCGACCGCTGCTCGGCGTCTCGATGGGAATGTTCATGTTCGGCTTCGCGGGCCTGCCACCAACCGGAGGGTTCGTCGGCAAGTTCTATGCCTTTTCAGCCGCCTACCGGCACGGCTGGACGTGGCTCGTGATCGTCGGCGTCGTGGCGACGGCGGTCAGCCTCTACTACTACCTGGCTGTGGTGCGGGCGATGTACATGCGCCCGGCGGCCGAGCTGCAATTGACGCCGACTCCGGTCGTCGGCGGCGCGCCGCCGCGAGACACTCTTCTTCAAGGGTCGGTGCTCCTGGCTCTAGCCGTCACGATCGGGTCCTTTATCGCCGTGCAGCCGCTGATCCACGTCGCGAAGCTGGCCGCAAGCTCGCTGCCGTTCTGACCAAGTAACAGTCTGTTACTTGGACGAGCCGGCCCGGAGCTCGCTGGCGAGCGCGGCGAGGGCCTGCAGGCAGAAGACGATCACGCAGGCGATCAGCGCTGATCGGGCCGTGGCCGGCACCGACGGGTCGCCTACCGACGGCGCACGCGCCGCGGTCGCGACCAGCAACAGCGCCAGCACGACCGCCCAGACGTAGGCTTGAGCCTGCTCAGCCTTCCCGTCGAGCCGGTCGGAGACGCTACGCAGGCCTGCAATCGCGGTCAGGGGGACGGCGACCAGCAAGGCGTAGAAGGCAAGCGCATGAGCGCCGTGCTGATCGGCAAGCGCGGCGCCGAAAACGAGGGCAAACGGCAGCAGTCGGCCGGACATACCGGCCGGGTTCGGCGAACGAGGCTCGTCTCCTGCGTTACGCTCGCGAGGTCAACCGTGGAGGGCGAATGCCGGACGTTTCAGTGACCTGGCTCGGCCATGCGAGCTTCCGGGTCGACAGTCCCAAGGGCAAGCGGGTCTACGTAGATCCGTGGCTCGACAACCCGAATTGCCCCGACGGCGAAAAGCAGCCGGAGCGCGTCGACGTGATCGCAGCCACGCACGGCCACTCCGACCACGTCGGCAGCGTCGTCGAGATCGCGAAGCAGTTCTCGCCCGAGATCGTGGCGATCATCGAGCTGAAGGGCTGGCTCGGTGATCAGGGAGCGAACGTCGGCGAGATACCCGGCCCCAACAAGGGCGGCACGGTCGACGTCGACGGAATCAAGTTCACGCTCACGAACGCCTTCCACTCGAGCTCGAGCAACGACGGCGCCTACCTCGGTGAATCCACCGGGATCGTGATCGAGTTCGAGAACGAAACCAAGCTCTACTTCGCCGGCGACACCTGTGTCTTCAGCGACATGCAGCTGATCGGCCGCATCTACAGCCCCGACGTCGCCGTGCTGCCGATCGGCGGGCACTTCACCATGGACCCCCGCGAGGCTGGCGTCGCGCTCGAGCTGCTCGGTACGAAGCGGTGCATCCCCTGCCACTACGGGACGTTCCCGCTGCTGAGAGGAACCCCAGAGGAGCTCCGGCAGCAAGCGCCGCAGGGAGTCGAGATCCTGGCGATGGAGCCAGGGGAGACGATCACGGTTTGAGGGAGCGCTGGTTCGGAGCCACGGGGCACCGCGTGCCCGAGCTCGCCGTCGAGGGCGAGCTGGCGATCGACGAGGCACTCGTGCTCGATGACGTTTCGGACGAGGCCAAGCTCAGGGAGGCGCACGCGCGCGGAACGCCGGTCGTCGTCCGAGCCGACTCGCCCGCGAAGATCCTGGCCGCGCTCAGACGACCGGAAGTCGCCTCGGTGCTGGTGCCGAAGGATCATCCCGAGCTACTAGAGCTCGACCTCCGGGAGCTGACCTATGGCTGAGTGCGTCACCACGTATTCGATCGCCGCGTGCGACCTTGAAGCGGGCCAGTGGGGCGTCGCGACGCAGTCCAAGTTTCTCGCCGTCGGCTCGGTCGTCCCGTGGGCGGAGCCCCAGGTCGGCGCGATCGCGACGCAGGCCTACGCCAATCCGCGGTACGGCCCCGAAGGGCTCGCCCTCCTGCGCGAAGGCCTCTCCGCCGAGGAGGTCGTCGAGCAGCTGACCTCCGCAGACGAAGGCCAAGACCAGCGGCAGCTCGGGATCGTCGATGGCAAGGGCCGGAGTGCCACCTTCACCGGCGCCGAGTGCCTCGAGTGGGCCGGCGGCAGGACTGGCCCCTGCTACGCCGCGCAGGGCAACATCCTCGTCTCCGCAGAGACGGTCGATGCGATCGCAGGGAGCTTCGAATCCTCGAGCGGCGCCTTGGCCGAGCGCCTGCTCGACTGCCTCGACGCCGCCCAGGCCGCGGGCGGCGACCGCCGTGGCCAGCAGTCGGCTGCGTTGCTGGTCGTCGAGAAGGACGGGGGCTACGCGGGCCTCTCAGACACGATCGTCGAGCTTCGGGTCGAGGACCACGAACGCCCGCTCGATGAGCTCCGCCGACTCTACGGGCTCCATGTGGCTCTCTTCGGCGAGACACCGCGCGACGAGTGGCTCGCGGTCGACGATGCGCTCGCGGACGAGTTACGGGCCCGGCTGGCGAAACTCGGCTACGACGGAGAGCTCGAGGATGCCTTCAACCGTTGGGCCGGTAACGTCAATCTCGAGGAGCGCGTGGACGGAATCGAAGAGATCGACCCGGTCGTGCTGCAAGAGCTGCGGGAGCTGTCGTGAGCAACGGCTACGAGGTCGCGCACATCGACGAGCTCGAGGAGCTCCCGATCAACAACGGCGAATTCGTCTGGCGGCCCGTGCGCCGCCGCTTCGGGATCACGGCCTTTGGCACGAACGCGTACACGGGGGATGCCGGCCAACGCGTGATCGAGGAGCACTCGGAGCGCGATAACCATCAGGAGATGTACGTCGTCCTCCGCGGCCGAGCGACGTTCACGCTCGCCGACGACGAGGTCGACGCCCCCGCCGGCACGATCGTGTTCCTGCAGCCGGATACGAAGCGAGGCGCCATCGCGGCCGAGGACGGCACCGCCGTGCTGGCGGTCGGCGCGAAGCCCGGAGTCGTATTCGAGCCGTCGCTCTGGGAGGACGTGTTCGCGGCCAACGCGTACGCCGACAAGGGCGAGCTCGACCGCGCAAGAAAGCTGATGACGGACTTGGTCGAGCAGCACCCAGACGCCTGGCAGGGCTTCTTCAACGCCGCCTGCCTCGAGGCACGCCTCGGTGACCGAGACCGGGCGCTCGAGCACTTCGAGCGCGCGATCGAGCTCGAGCCCGAGAAAGCACGCGAGTTTGCCAGGACCGACTCGGACTTCGACTCGATCCGAGACGATCCGAGATTCGTGACGCTGCTCGAGACCTCGTAGCCGCGGACGACGCCTCCGTTCGCCTAGGTGTCACCGGGCAGTCGGACCCCGCCGGCCAGCTCGCGGAGCGCGGGCACAGGGTCACCTTCCGGCCTCGCTACGAACAGCACTGCGCCGTAGCCGTCGGCACCGGTCAGGGAATCGACCAGCAGCTGCAGCCCGAGCGCCAGGGCGAATGCCTTGTGCGCCTGCTCACCTCCGAACGGAACGAGCTCCTCTTCGGCGGCAGCGCCCGTCAGGACGTCGCCGTAGGTCACGGCGCCCATCGAGACGTCGGCGACGATCGCTTCACCGTCGGAGCTCGGAATCGCAATCGCGAGGGGGTTCGTTCCGGCGAGCTTCGACCCCCCGGCCGGAGAGCCGAGTCGCGGCGGGGAGGTTGCGGTCAACGCCGCCACAAAGCCGCCTTCGGCGAGCTTGCGAACCCAGTAGCCGAGCATCCCGGTCGGGAAGCAGTGCGCAGCGACGATCACGCGGGCACGCTCGGGCGGGTCTGCGAGCTGCGCCTCGACGATTGCGGCGAGAGTCAGGTAGCCGAGCGCGCCGCGTCCGTCCCAGCGCTCGTAGCCGCCCTCGGCGAGGACGACCTCGGGTCGCGCAGACGGGTCGAGGTCCGGCAGTGTCGCGAGCCAGTCGACGCGTGAGAGCCCATGGCCGCTTCGGCCGCGCCGCTCTGCATCGAGGAAATGCTCAGCAAGCGTCTGCGCATCCTCAGCCGAAAACCCGAGCGCGCGGAGCCTGCCGGGGACGTCGCTCAGGAGAGGACCGGCAGGGCCTTCACGAAGCCGACGCCCTGCTGTCTGCGCGTCTCCGCGATCGCGTCGGCGATCGCCGAGATCGCTGCCGCCGCTGGAGTTTCAGGCCTCGCGTTCACGAGCGGCTCCCCGGAGTCGCCCGACTCACGGAGCGACGGGTCGAGCGGCACCGAGCCGAGCAGCGGAATGTGCAGGTCGTCCGCGAGCTCCTGCCCGCCACCGGAACCGAAGACTTCGCCGCTCATGTTCTCGATCACGCCGACCAGGCGCATGTTCGTCTTCTGCGCCATCAGCGCCGCGCGGGCCGCGATCTCCTGCGCGAGCGGCTGCGGGGTCGTGACGATCACCGCCTCAGCACGCGGCAAGAGCTGGCCGAGCGAGATCGAAACGTCGCCGGTACCCGGCGGCATGTCGACGACGAGAGTGTCCAGCTCGCCCCAGTGGACGTCAGAGAGAAACTGCTCGAGGGCGCGATGCAACATCGGCCCCCGCCACATGACCGGCGAGTTGTCGTCGAGGAAAAAGCCGATCGACATCAGCTTGATGTCGTCTTTGACGGGCGGCACGATCATCCGATCGACGACGACCGGCCGCTGGCGAATTCCCAGCAGGTGTGGAATCGAGTGTCCGTAGACGTCGGCGTCAAGGATCCCGACCCGCTCGCCGAGAGCGCTTAACGATGCCGCGAGGTTGACGGTCAGCGACGACTTGCCTACGCCGCCCTTGCCGCTCGCGACAGCAATCACGCGCGTGGCACGGTCGATCGAGATGCCTTTGGTGCGCTCCGTGACGCCGCCCCGGAGCTTGGTGGTCAGCGCCGCCTTCTCCTCGGGCGACATGACGTCGAAGTCGAGCGAGACGCGCTCGACCCCGGCTCGAGCGCCTTCAGGATCTCGTCGTGGGAAGGCTCCACGCGAACGAGCCTAGCAACGTGAGTACAGGCCGAGGACGTAGTCCTTCAGCGCCCCACCGAACCGCCTCGTCTCAACCAGACGCGGCCTCGCGCGCCATGTCCTGAGGACTGTCCCCACGACCCGGCACGGCGGGACAGGTGTGGAAGAAAAGTCACAGATTCGTTACACGGAACGAGCGTCCATTTTCCGCAGCGGGGTCTACGCTTCAATCGCGGAACCGCACCACGCGGTCAGCCTGTTTGGCTCACGGACTGGTTCTTCGTGAGCGGCAGCACCGTCGGTCGGTGTTGGTCCGAAACCCGAATAGCGGCGCGCGACCTCCCCGCCGAGCTAAACCCCCAGGCGCTCCTTGAGCCAGAGACCGTTCTTGATCGCAAAGCCCTCCCAGTCGTTGTTGAAGTACGCGAACACGTCGAACTCGAGCCGCCAGCCCTCGATCCGCTCAGCCCACTCCTCCAGCTCGGACTCGGAGTAATTGCCACGCCGGCCGCGCGAGCCCGAGTGGAAGCGAATGTACGTCCAGTCGGCCGTCAGCTCGTGCGCCTGGAACGGGCGCTGCGGGTGATCGCCGATCGCGAGCGCCACCCCGTGCGAGCGAAGCAGCGCGTACACCTCCGGAACGAACCAGCTCTCGTGACGGAACTCGAAGCAGTGCCGGCCGGCGGGGAGCTTTTCGAGCGCGACAGCGAGACGTTCGTCGTCGCGGCGAAAGTTCCCCGGGAGCTGCCAGAGCACGGGTCCCAGCTTCGGCGAGCGCACGAGCGGCTCGATCCGGTTGTAGAACGTCCGAACGCCCGACCCCGGGTCGAGCAGCCGTCTGACGTGCGTGAGGTAGCGGCTCATCTTGACCGCGAAGACAAAGTCCTCCGGAGTCGTCCGAACCCAGTTCGCGACCGGCTCCCGCCGAGGCAGCCGGTAGAAGGTCGCGTTCACCTCTACCGTGTCGAAGTGGCGTGCGTAGTAGTCGAGCCACAGCCGCGGCGGGCAGCGTGGCGGGTAGAGGACGCCGTTCCGCCAGTGGTCGTAGTTCCAGCCGCTGCAGCCGATTCTGACCTGCGTCGGCTTCAGCGGTCGAGAGCGGCGAACAACTCCTGGCACAGCTCCCGTGTGCCCGCCGCGACGATGCGTGAACGCCCCACGGTGTCGAGCGGCGCCTGGTCGAACGGCGGCGCCTCTGGGAGGTCGATCGCGAGGCCACACTCGCGGACGAGCAGCTGCGCTGCGGCGATGTCGACCGATCGGGCGCCCTTGAGCGAGCAAACTGCGTCGACGCGCCCCGCGGCGAGGTGACAGAGCGAGAGGGCGAGCGAGCCCATGATCCGCAGGCGATACGCGATCCCGACCATCTGCGACGCCTTCTCGGCGACCGAGGAGGTGAGGGTCGCCTCGAACGACAGGATCTCGATCTCGTCCTTGGGACGGACGTCGCCGAGCCGTTGCTCGCCGAGGAACGCACCCGCGCCGCGGTGGGCCGTCCACTCCTCGCCGGTGCCGAAGTCGTAGACGTACCCGAACTGGACGTCCCCCATCGTCGGCCCGTCCGCAACAGCAAGTGACAGCGCAAAGAACGGGATCCCCCTCTTTGCGTTCAAGGAGCCGTCGATCGGGTCGACGACGACGTGGGTCGAACCGCCCTCGCCGAAAACACGCTCGCCGAGCTCCTCCGAGATCAGCGTGAAGCTCGCACCCGTCGCCTCGAGCCGGCGGACGATCGCGTCCTCGGAAGCGGCGTCGATCGCAACCGTGTCGTCACCGCCCTCCCCGGCGCCGACCACCGGCTCCCGCTCGACGCGAGTCGGTAGGTCGACCAGGACGCCGCGGACGTCCTCGACCGCGGCGCGGCAGGTCGTCAGCCAGTCAATCAAGCGGTCCTGAGGCGCCGCTTGCGGTGCCGACGTCAGGACGCACGGGCTTTGCCCGTGCGTCCGTCTGAGATCGGGGACCTGACTCGCTACTCGGGAGCATCAAGCGGTTGCAACAGAAGCCCCGAGGTCAGCTTTGGGAAAAAGTAGGTCGACTTTTGCGGCAGCACGCGGCCCTCGCGCGCACGAGTGAACACATCCTCAATCAGGGTCGGCCGGAGCAGGAACGCGGCCTCGGCGTCTCCGCGATCGACCGCTGCGACTGCCTCGCCTCGCTCGGCCGTGTAGCGGACACCCTGTGGCGCCAGCGCGTCGACGACCTCGACGTCGAGCCCGTCGCCCTCGAGCAGCTCGTAGCCGCCGCCCCGGTAGAGCACGACACCCGGCAGCTCCGCCCCCGGCTCGTCGATGGGCGTCCCGCGCACGCCGTTGAGAGAAGCCGCGATCCGGTGAGTCGGAAAGATCGTCAGCCCCTCCTCCTGTGTCGAGACGAGAACCACCATCATCCACGCACTCGCCTCGGTGCCTTCCTCCTCGTGGAACGCGAGCGCGGTCTCGTACCGGTGATGACCGTCGGCGATCAAGAGCTGCGCGTCTGCAAATGCCTCGCCGCGGTCGTCTGCGACGCGCCACAACCTGTCTCCTCCGGCGACGAGGTCGGGCTCTCGCGGCGGGAGCTCGACAGGATCGCCCTCGTGGAGCAGGAAGATCGGCTCGAGCTCCGTCCGTATTGCGCGCAACAGCCGCAAGCGGGCTTCCTTCGGCCCGGCATGGGTGCGCTCGTGGGGAAGGATGACCCGGCTCTCGTAAGGCTCGAGCCGCACTGTGACGACCAGCCCGTTACGGGCCCGCCCAACGCCGTCGGGTCCGGTGAAGGCCTGCGAGAGCGCCCAGACCGCCGGCTCATCGTCGCGCTCGAGCACGCCGTCCTGCTGCCAGTCGCGGAGGTCCCGCGCCGCCCGTTCCTCCGACTCCGGCAGCGTCAGGTGGACAACGTTGTGCGGATCGAGCTCCAGGTACCGCTCTCGCTCCTCCGGCGAAATGACGTCATACGGCGGCGCGACGAGCCGCTCGATCGGGCCCGCCGCGGCGGAGTAACGAAGCGCCCGAAACGGCCGAACCTGAGCCATCGCGCGGGACGCTACCAGCCGCTTCAGGACCTAGACTCCCGTCGTGAGCGCGATCGCGCAGCTGGCCGAAGAACGCGTCGTCGAGGGCATCTATGCAGTCGCGCGGAAGCAGCGCCTGCGCACACGCAACGGCTCCTCGTACCTCGCACTCGAGCTCGTCGACGCCAGCGGCCGCATCGAGGCCCGGGTCTGGAACGACGTCGACCTCCTCGACGGCCGCTTCGCCGAGGGTGACGCCGTGCGTGTGCTTGGTCGGGTCGAGAAGTTCCGCGACAAGTTGCAGCTCGAGGTGCGCTCGCTGGAGCCGGCTCCCGAAGCCGATCCGACCGCGCTGACCCCGGCCTTGCGCCGCGACGCCGAGGAGCTCGACGGCTTCCTCGAGTTCCTGGCCGGCGAGATCGCGCATCCGGGGCTGAAAGCGACAGTCGGACGTTTTCTCGCCGACGACGCCCTGCGCGCCTCGCTGCGTTCCCTGCCGGCCGCACCCGACGGCCACCACGGCTATGCGGGCGGCCTGTTGGAGCATACGGTCGGGGTCGCAACGATCTGCCGCGAGACGGCGCAGCTCCACCCCCGGCTTCGCACTGATCTGCTGCTCGCGGCGGCGCTCCTGCACGATCTGGGGCGGGCCCGAGAGCTTCGCCCTGCGCCGACCTTCCGGCAGACCGACGAGGGACGCCTTCTCGGCCACGTCCATCTTGGCCTGCGGCTGATTGAGGAACGGGCTGCTGCGCTCGAAGCAGACGTCCGTGCCGAGCTGCTGCACGCCGTCGCCGTCCACCACGACGCACGAGCGGCACGGACGGCCGAGGCGGCCGTCCTGTATCACGCAAACCAGCTCGACGCGGTCGCGGCCACCCGGCCCGTGTAGGGATCCGTGCGACGTCGACCAGAAGAGGCCGTGCCGGCTTCTCCGGTTCGGCCGCTCTAGCTCGGTGTTCGCAGCCGCCCTCGCCCTCGCGGCCGCCGCGTCGTGGGGAGTCGGCGACTTTCTGGGCGGCCTCAAGAGCAGGTCGCTGCGGCCGGTCGCCGTCTTGATCGTGGCGCAGCCGATCGGCGCAGCTCTGCTCGGCATCTGGGTTGCGATACGCGGGCAGGGTCCTCCTGGCTCGGAGGTGCTGTGGGCATGCGTCGCCTCCGTCTTCGGGACCGCAGGGCTGATCGCGTTCTACCGCGGAATGGCCGCGGGCGCGCTCAGCATCGTTGCGCCGATCGCCGGTGCCGGAGCCGCGATCCCGGTGGTCTGGGGGCTGGCGCACGGGGATCACCCGAGTGTCTACCAGGAGGTCGGGTTCGTCGCCGCGCTCGCGGGAGTCGTCCTGGCATCGTTCGAACGAGAGCACGTGCGCTTTGCCACCGGAGTCGGCTGGGCGCTGATCGCGATGCTCGCGTTCGGTGCCTACTACATCCCGATGCACACGGCGAGCCAGGGCGACTTCCTCTGGGCTGCGTTCGTCTTCCGTCTCAGCTCGTTGACGCTCGTCGCCTCCGCCTGGGTCGTTCTCCGACCTGCTCGTGCGCACCGCGCCGATCTACCGGTTCTGGCCTCGATCGGCGTCCTCGACACAGGCGGGAACGTCTT
>WNFX01002839.1_pt1 | contig 17400 bp, 17 predicted proteins | sample 5400111 | NCBI WGS metagenome assembly WNFX01 (sample SAMN13153363, study PRJNA577476) | soil metagenome | isolation source: 40 cm soil or saprolite under grassland replicate 1 | place: USA:California | collected 2016-06-15 | reverse complement strand
TGAGGAGGACGCCGATGCCTGCACCCGGCGACGACCGCTTCTTTACCGAGCTGCGCGGCTGCACGGCCGAACTCGCCCGGATCACCAGCGGTGATCTGGAACGGCCGGTGCCGACCTGCCCGGGATGGACGTTCCGGCAGCTGGTCACCCGGACACCGTCCGGTGTCACCACCGCCCGCGGCCACGGCAAAGCCGACGTCGCGGTCCGCGGGCCCGCAGCCAGCCTGCTGCTCGTCCTGACCCGCCGGCTGCCGCCCTCCGCCCCTGGCATCGAAGTCCTCGGCGAGCAGGCCCTGCTCACCCATTGGCTCGAGCACACGCCGTTCTGACAGACCCCAAATCCAAGCCAACCGCGCCGTCGCAGCAGATGCGGTCGTCGTCGGCTGGCCAGGCTCAGCGGGGATGCCCCGGCCGCCGCCAGGACTAGGCCTGTCATGAACAACGAACCGGCAAACCTGGCGGCCCGGATGCGGGAGCCTGCCGCCGCGCCCGTGCGTCCAACGAGCATGGCGTTGCACCCGGCCGCATTCGGCGGCTGCATCGTGGCCTGCCTCCTCGCCTCGTCGGCGTGCGGATCAGGCAGCGCTCAGTCCGCAGCGGTCCCGGTGACCGCGGCCCCCGCGAGCCCCGCCTGCCCGAGCGGGTCAGCATTCGCATTGTCCCTGGTGTCAGACCGGGGCGGCCAGCCGGCACCGGCCGCGGCCGCGGCCTGGTTCGCCCGGCACGGTGGCGTGGCTGGCGTCCCTGCCCGGGGCTGGCGGGAGGCCAGCCGCCATGGCCGCGGCGCGACCGTCCGATCTGGCCCGGTCACACTCCACGTCGTCCAGGGACCCGACCGGACATGGCAAGTCGACAGCGGCAACTGGTGTTCCTGACTCGTGCGGCACGCCGGTACAACGGTCCGGACGGCAGTGCGTCCACCCGGCTCGGGCCGATCCGGATCGGGGGTACCGTCCTCTGGCTGGTCGGCCTGCTGGTCAAGCGCGGTGACCTCGATCAGGCCATCGACGTGCTGTGCACCGCGCAGCTGCACGCGCCCGTGCGGCCCGGACCGAATCGTCGGGCGGCAGCTGGTCAGACGGGACTTCGCTGGCCGGAATAAGCTTCACGAAAGCTCCTCGCTATGCCGGTGAATCCAGTCAGCGATGCGCGGGATGGTCCATTTCGACGCGGTGCGGCTCGCCATCAGGCCGACGTGGCCGGCCGGCAGCCGGATCTCTTCGATGTCCGCCGAACCGACTAGGTCCACGGCCGGGCCCACCGACGCCACGGGGGATATGTGGTCGCGCTCGGCCAGCACCGAGAGGAACGGGCAGCGGATATCCGTCAGGTGCACCGGTTTTGCGCCGAGCAGCACCGTGTCGTTGACCATGGCATTGTCCCGCATCATCTGGACTAGCTGGCGGAACGTCGCACCTGGAAATGGCACATGGTCCTTGGTCCACTGGCCCATGGCCTGGTAGGCCGCCATCTGCTCGTCGCTCCGCAGGTTCTGCCACAACATCACGTAGGCGCTGACGTCGCCGGTCGGCTTGATGACCCTGAAGGCGTTGTGCATGCTCTCCGGCGGCACGTTCCCGGTGGCGTCGATCAGCGCATCGGCATCGAGCCGTCCGTCGCTGAATAGCCTGCTGAACATGCCCATCTCGGCGAAGTCCACCGGGGTGGCGACGGTGATGAGGTTGCGGACCGGCAGCTCAGGGTGACGGGCGGCCAGGAGGAGCGCCAGGTCGCCCCCCAGGCAATAACCCAGGAGGGTAAGACCATCAGAGCCAGCCTCGGCCAGCAGTGCCCTGACCGCCTGCGGCAGGTAGTAGTCGACGTAGGTCTCCAGGCGGTTATCGGCGTCCCGCTCGTCGGGCACCCCCCAGTCAATGAGGAACACATCGTGGCCGGCTTCGAGCAATTGCCCCACGAACGTGTTGTCCGGCGAGAGGTCCAGCACGTAACTGCGGCAGATCAAGCTGTAGACGACGAGCACCGGAGGCCGCCACCGCCGCCGATCGCTGCGGTAGCGCCACAGCTCGACCTTGTCCCGCTTCCATACGACGTCCTTGGGCGTCTGCCCGACCTGCGGGCGCCCGATTCCGGTGAAATACTTCACCCCGTTGCGTGCGCGAACGGCCTGGCGCTCGATATCAGTCCGGACCCGTGCCAGCATCTCCGCCGGACTTGCCATCACGGCCATCGGTCTGTCCTTCCCGCTCTGCCTGGTCCAGTTGCCGGGTGAGGTCCCGCACCCGCTGGTCCAGGTCGCGAATCTCCGCCCGCAGCCGGGTCACGTCGTCGGCTGCAGGCAGGTTGACCAGGTGAAGGCCGCGGGCGCTCACCGTACCCAGGCGATCCGCAAGCTGTGATCTCTGACGGTTCAGTTCTGCCCGGACCTTCGCTGCCGTCGCCAGGGTGCTCGCGAACATGGCGGTTCGCACGCCCGCCTCGAGCGGGGGAGCGACCGCGCGTTCAACCCGGTCATACATCTGGCGCCACAGCGGCGGTCTCGACACGCGTTTACCTCCCGCCCGGGCGGGGCGCCTGCCTGAGGTCCTGCGGTGCGCTCACTTCGCGGCGGAGGATCTTGCCGGTCGGGCCCTTGGGCAGATCGGGCTCGATCCAGACGTAGCGCGGGTATTTATAGGGTGCTATCCGGTCCTTAACGAACGCGCGCAGTTCGCCGGTAGTGGCGGTAGCGGCAGGCCTGAGCTTCACGGCGACGCCGATCTCCTCGCCGAGATGCTCATCCGGGATTCCGATGACGGCGGCTTCGGCTACGGCTGGATGTTCGTAGAGGACCTCTTCGATCTCGCGCGGGTACACGTTGAATCCGCCGCGGATGATCAGGTCCTTCTTCCGGTCCACAATGTAGAAATAGCCGTCCTCGTCGACTCTGGCCAGGTCGCCGGTCTTCAGCCAGCCGCCGGTGATCGTCTCGGCCGTGGCGCCCGGGTTGCACCAGTATCCCTTCATCACGTTGTGACCGCGGATGACGATCTCGCCGATCTGCCCGACGGGCAGTTCGGCGCCTTCGTTATCGATTACGCGCATCTCGACTCCCTGGATCGGCGTCCCGATCGAGCCCGGCTTGCGCACCCGGTCCGGGTGATTGAACGACGCGACAGGGGAGGTCTCGGACAGCCCGTAGCCCTCCAGGATCATGCAGCCGAAAGCCTGCTCGAACCCGCGCATGATCTCCGCCGGCATGGCCGCGCCACCGGATACGCACACTCGCAGGGACGAGGTGTCCGCCCGCGCGCCGGCCGGGTCGTGCAGCATCGCGGCGTACATCGTGGGCACGCCCTCGAAGATCGTCACCCGGTCGCGACCGACGATCTCCAGTGCCCTGGCCGGGTCGAACCTCGGCAGCAGCGTCAGGCTGGCGCCGACGGCGATGGTGGCGTTCAAGGCACAGGTCAGCCCGAAGACGTGAAACAGCGGCAGGCAGCCCATGACCACATCATCAGGGGCCGCGTTGAGCAGGTTCCTGGCCGTGAGAGAGGCGTTGCGGGTGAGGCCCGCGTGCGTGAGCTCGGCGCCCTTGGGCACCCCGGTGGTCCCCGAGGTATACAAGATGACCGCGTCATCGTCGCCGGCGCGCTCTACCCCTGCGGGAACAGGAGCCAGGCCGGTGAGCAGCCCTGCAGCGTCGGGCTCGTCGATCTTCAGTACCGATACTCCGTTCGCGGCGGCACCCAGGGCGGCCTCGCCCGCCGCTGTATGCCAGACAAGCAGCGCTTTTGCCCCCGAATCGCTGAGGTACTAATCAAAATTTGCGTTTGTAGACGTCAGACTTCCCGTTGCCCGTCATTCCATAATGTATGACAGCTTCGGGTCACGGAAGAACCCGCGGACAATATCCGGAAGTTTCTGAAGGCGCCGGAGCGCGCTGACCGCACGGGCCTTAAGATCGTCCTTGCTCATGACGACGGCCCGTCCGATACTGTCGTTCTTCACGTTATTCCAGACCCACTCATCGGGATTAAGCTCCGGTGAATACGACGGCAGGAAAAATATCTGCAGCCGCCCGTCAGCCTCGTTCTCCACGAACTCGCGGACCTTCTTTGCCTTGTGCACCGAGCTGCCGTCCACGATGAGGAAGATCTTTCCCGGAACGCTGGCCAGCAGCGCCTCCAGGAACTCAATGAACCGCGCGCCATTCATCCGGCCCTCATGCACCTTGAAACGCAGCTCTCCTTTCGGTGAAATCGCCGACGCCATCTTAATGGCCTTGCGTTCGCCCGTCTTGGTGACCACCGGCGTCTGCCCGGCCGGCGCCCACGTCGTCCCGGCGTGGTGGTCCGTCCGCACGCTGGCCTCATCTGCGAAGAAGATGCTCGCGTCCTCCTCGGCGGCGAGCCGGCGGATCTTCGGGTAAATGACCTTCTTCCATTCCTCGACGAGCTCAGGATTCTGCTGATAAGCGCGGTACAGCGGCCGCTGCGGCGACAAGCCCATTTTCTTCAGCAGCCGGCCGACCTGGACTTCCGACAGCTTCACCCTGAATTCCCGCCGGATCAGGTCGCGGATGATTTTGCGAGTCCACAATCCGAAATCGAACTGCAGCTGCCGGGGATCGCAGTTCACGATCAACGCGTACAATTTCGCCATCTGCGTCGCATTCAGCCGGGAGGCGGGTCCCGGCGTCTTCTTCGTCTCCAGTGCCGCGGGACCGCCAGCGTCATATTTCTGCTGCCATCGGAACAGCATCGCCCGGGAAACCCCGAACATTTTCGCGACCATATCCGCGTTGTTTCCCTCTTTGAGGAGGAGCACGGACCGGACCCGCTCTTCAGGCGTTGACCGCCGGCCTTTGATTGCCATAAATCAATTATGACACAGGGTGCCTGAAAAGTCTACAAACTTATGAACTGATTAGTAGTAGGTGATTTCACGGCTCTTGAGCAGTGGGTTCATCGGCACGACGATGGCCCCGGCGGCGAGCGCGCCGTAGAAGGCGACCGGAAAAGCGGGCATGTTGGGCAGCATGATGGCCACCCGGTCGCCCGGCGCAACGCCAGCCGACGACAGCAGGGATGCCATCCGGTAGGCGGCATCGCGCAGCCGGGAGTAGCTCAGCACGAGACCGTCCATACGGACAGCCGGGCGTTCGGCGTAACGCGCCGCCGACTCGGCGAACACGGAATTCAGGTCGGCCATGATAGCCTCCAGCAGGGCAGGGCGCCGTCAGGTCTTGTTTGTATGTGCAGAGCTCCTGGGTCGTGCGGCTTGCGGTCGCCGACGCTGTTGTCGTAGAGAAAGTGCTCGCGGTTGAGGCCGCACGTCGCCGCGGGCACCAGGCCGGGGAAGACCATCAGGTACATCTCGTCTGCTTTCCTTTTGGCCCGCGGAGACCAGCTTGTGGCTGTACTCGCTTGCATGCTCCATACGACGTACCCTCTGCCCAGGCCGGGCGGCCTGCGACACCACCAGCGTGAGCTGCTGCCCACCGCGGCGAACAGGGCCGAAAGTCTCTACCTGACCAGGCCGGCCGGCTGGACCGACCGGGCCGGGCTGGCCGTGTGCTTGCCGAAAATCTCATCCGCGCAGGTTAAGCGGCATGCCAGTACTCGTGGCGAATGCCGCCGAGGCGGTCGCTTCTGTGGACGCTGACGTGGAGGGTGTCGATGAAGACAAGCACCGACCGGATCCTGATGACGCATACCGGCAGCCTGCCGCGCCCCGCCGGCCTTACGGGCCGGCGCGATGAATCGCTGGTGGCGGCGGCGGTGGCCGAGACAGTCAAGCGCCAGCTGGCCGCGGGCGTCGACGTGATCAATGACGGCGAGGTCAGTAAGCCCAGTTACGCGACGTACGTGCAGGAGCGGCTCTCAGGCTTCGGCGGTGAGCCTGTTTTCCTGGAGCAGCGCGGTCTTGAGGAGTTCCCGGAGTTCGCGGCGCGGCTGGCCGGCGACCCGGACATGGCGTCGATCTGGGCGAACCCGGCCTGCACAGGCCCGGTTGCCTACCAGGACACCTCGAAGCTGGCAGCCGATATCGCCAACCTCACCGCAAGCGCCGAAGGAGCGACCGAGGTCTTCATGACCGCGGCGTCGCCGGGCGTGATCGAGATGTTCATGCCTAACCGCTATTACCCGAACACCGAGGACTACCTGCACGCGCTCGCCGAGGCAATGAAGACCGAGTACGACGCGATCCACCGGGCGGGCCTCGTGCTTCAGCTGGATTGCCCTGACCTCGCGGCCAGCTGGGTCGTAGGGCCACCGGTGACGACCGCTGAGTTCCGTCGCAAGGTCTCCCAGCGGTTGGAGGCACTGGATCACGCCGCCCGGGACATCCCGCCCGACCGGCTGCGGATGCATCTGTGCTGGGGTAACTACGAAGGACCCCACCAGCTCGACATCCCGCTGGCGGACATCATCGACCTGGTCCTGGCGGCGCGACCATCGGCCGTGTCATTCGAGGCCGCCAACCCGCGGCATGAGCACGAGTGGACGCTCTTCCGGGACACTAGGCTGCCGGATGGCAAGGTCATCATCCCCGGCGTGCTGGACTCCACCACCAATTACGTCGAGCATCCCGAGCTGATCGCCCAGCGGATCGAGCGCTACGCCCGCCTGGTCGGCAGGGAGAGCGTCCTGGCAGGCAGCGACTGCGGGTTCGCCACATTCTCTTCCTTCCTGCCCGTCGACCCGAAGATCACCTGGGCCAAGCTCACGTCTATGTCCGAGGGAGCACGGCTCGCCAGCGACCGGCTCTGGAACCGCCAGGACAACCCGGTCGCCTGAGCCGGTCTTATTGCGTCGCTGAGCGCGGACGAACGTGGATGCCGATGCCTGAAGCGGACAAGACTGGGGCGCTGACCGGCCTGAGGGCGCTTACCTAACTACGTGAGTGCCGACACGCTCTCAAGGGTGCGTGGCCGGATCATAGGGCCTCAAGCTCCGCGCCTGGTTTGTGTTAACGGAGCCGCGGGTGCGGGTATTGCGTCGTGCGGTCCTGGAAGGACAGGATGTCTGGGTTCTGGATGATACCCCCGCGGATCTCGATGGCCCGCCGGATGGTCTGATCGAGGTCCCATGCGCCGGGGCCTCCGAGCACGGTCCTCAGGTGTGGCAGGAGAGCTTCGCTGATCTCCCAGGTGGCGGAGTTCCACAGCAGCGAGGGGCTGTGGTCCACGGCGTAGTAGTGAATATTGCCGCCCACGGTGAACATCGGGTCCGTAAATGATGTGGGTCGTGCCCAGCTGAAGCCCATACCCGTGTCACATGACACGTCGATGATGAGACTGCCGGGCGAGAACGCGGGCAGGTCGCTGTCGGCGGCGAACATCAGCGGCGCGCCGGTGTCCTGGAGCACGCAATTGACCACGATGTCGAATCTGGCGAGGTAGGCCGCCAGCGGCACCCGGCCGCTTTCGCACAGCGCATGGCACCGGGCGGGGTTATCGGCGTCGCGTTCGAAATGCACCATGCGGGCCGAGTGGATCGGCGAGGCAACGGCGGTCACATCCCGGTGAGTCAAGACGTGGACGTCGTTCACGCCGCATGCGTTCAGAGCGGTGACCGCGCCCCGGCCGGTCGCACCGAAACTGATGACACCCGCACGAAGCGGGCGGCCGTATTCACCGGTAGTCCCGATGAGCTGCATGGCGTGCAGCACCGAGCAGTAGCCGGCGAGTTCGTTGTTCTTATGGAAGACGTGCAGGCTGAATGAGCCATCGTCGTGCCAGTGGTTCATCGCCTCGAATGCGATCAGGGTCAGCCGGAGGTCGACGCCTAGCTGGGTGATCTCCTCGTTCTGAATGCAGTGCGGCCAGCCCCATAGAACCTGGCCCTCCCGCATCTGCCCAAGGTCTTGGGGCAGTGGCTTGGGGAGCAGGATGACCTCGCAGTCCGCGAGGAGCTGGTCACGGGTGCGCAAGCCAGCGACATAGCCCGCCAGTTGCCCGTCCGGCACGCCGAAATGCTCACCATAGCCGCGCTCGAGGTAGATGCGCCGCCGCAGGCCGGCCTCGATCCGCTCGACGTGCAGCGGGTGGATCGCCAGCCGCCGCTCGTTCTCTTTCTGTGACCGTGCGATCACTCCGAGACTGAGCCGATTCACACGCACCCCCCTGACCATTACTTATGCCACAAACCGGCCGCTGCGCATGCCGGCTTCCGGGCGCCGCGACAGCGCCGCAACCCAGCAATTAAACTAGCGCCCCGAAGCGATCCTGTCGCCGACCGGCGCCTCGCGGGCCGCTGGAGCGCGGCCAACTCCAACGCCGTGAGCTGCGCTTCGTGCGCAACGGGCAGCCTGCCGTGGCGCCCGCCCGTCACTTAGTCAGACATGAGCACGCGATCCCCGCCCAGCGCCACCGCGATGCACCGGCGGCCGTTCACGACACTCTGGCACGCCAGGACGGACCGCGAGCCGCACAGTCCGATTTTGATTGAACCCTCTACGTGTCCGCGACGTGTCACAGGGTGCAGGTCAACCGCACGGCAATGTGAGGGCATTCCTGTCATGCGAGGCGACGAACGCGGTCACCCTGGCACCGTTCAGCGAATCATGCACAGCCCAGATTCAGGCGTGGCGTCTTTTCCGCAGATGTGCGCTGCGCCGCCGACGATGCGGGCGGCGGCGCGATGATCCTGGTAAACCGCCGGATCGACGAGGGCAGATGACCATAATCGACACGGCGCGGCAGCGCCTGCAGGAAGCCGACGGCCTGGCCGCCGTCCTGGACGCCGCCTATGCGGCGTTCGAGGGGATGGTGTCGATTATCCATCCCGTTCAGGACCCGGCCAGCGGCCTGTTCACCGCGTTCGTGATGGCCGCCGCGTCCGCCGCGGACGGCCGCAACGCTTGGCCCTCGCACCCTCGCTGCCCGGGCACCCGCTGCTCGCCGCGCCTGCCGAACAGCAGCCCTGGTCCGGTGAGCCGCCCGAGCGCGTAGCCAGGGTAGTGGCCGGGCTGAGCCGCCTGGTGGCTGACCGCCTGACGCAGGCAGCCGCCGCCGGACTAGACACGGGCGACCGGTACGCGTGCCGGCATGCCGCCCAGAGCGCCCGGGACATCTGCGGACTGCTCAGCACTGGGCCATGACCGATCGGCCCGCGTTCGGCGACTTCCTGACGGCGGCCCGCGGCCACGCCAGCGCCGCTGTAGCAGGCCACCAGGCCGATCGCAGCGGCGAGCACGTTCAGGAAGTTACCGACAGCCTGCTGCACATGATCACTGTCATGGGCTGCTACCTGCAGGACATCGCCGCAGTTCCGGGCGGCATGGAGTCCCGCGCCAGCCCGCCGCTGACCACATGGGGCCAGGCCCGCCTCACCGCGCGGGACGCGCTCGGCCACGCCGCCCGGCACCTGCGGCACGCCCGGGGCAGGCGAGCGCCAGGTGTGGCCGCCCGCAGCGAGCTTGCCCGCCAGCTCGACGCGGCGGCGGTGGTGCTGACCGCCGGTCGGGACCTGCTGCACACGCACCTGGACAATGACGCGCGCGGCGCCCGGCAGTTCCGTTCTGAATGGGCCTGGTCGTCTGCTCCCCGTCGGCCGAGCGGGCGCTGCTGGCCGAACTGGCCTGGCTCGCCCACCATGTCGCCGCCCCCTGCACGGACGTTGCCCTGGCCGACCGGCCTCCCGACACCGCAGACGCGCGACGGGCCTTGCGCGCCGCCTGCGGATGGCTGCGGGCGTTCAGCGGCTCCGTGCAGGCCGCCAATCGGGCCGCGCCGGTCTCAGCCACCGATCGTGACCTGCTGCTCGCCATCCCGCTCAACGCGCCACTTCCCCGCCCCCTCCTGGACGGCAGCGAACAGGTCGCTGCCCTGTACAACGCCGTGATCACCAGTGCCGAACGGGCCCGTCATACCGCCTGGGTCACCGGTTCTCAGCCAGCCTGGTCACCGCACCTGACCGCGGACTCACTGCGCCACGTCGCCGCCACCAGCACGGTCACCAGCCACCACTGCGAGATCCTGCTCCGCTCCCTGGCCGACCGCACCGCCGGCAGCGGCACGGCCGGGCTCAGCGCCAGCCTGCTCCGCGCCGCCGACGCCGCCGGGCACGCCCGCGACAGCTGGCTGCACCTCGCCCGCGCCCTCAACCAGGTCGACACCGATACCATGCGGCATCTGGTCCCCGACGCTGGCGAGGCCGGGGACCTCGCCGTGTGCACCGGGCGCCTGGCCCACGCCGATCCCGCCTGGACCCTGTCCAGCGGGCCCGGGCACCAGCCCCGGTCGCCACAGGACCTTGCCCGCATCCCAGCGATGTGCCACTAGCGCTGGCCGCTGCCCACCACGCCTGCGACGCCATGACCAGCCGGGCCTACGCCCAGCGCGAACGGATACGAACCGCGGCCAGCGCGGGCCGGCTCCTGGTCCCCACCCGGTCCCTGCCCGACACCATGGACATACCCCGCCCCTTCGCCCCTGCCCTCCCCGACCATGTCCACGCCCTGCTCCACATGTGCCAGGAAACCGCTGAAGCTGCCGCCGAAGCCTCCGATCGGGCCGGCGAGGCAGCCGCAGCCAGCCGGGCCCCCAGCCGCCTGCTGACCGTCGCCAGGGCCGCAGCCCGGGCCGTGCACGATGCCAGCTCGAGCCCTCAGCGCCCGGCCGCCCCCCAACCAGCCCTCACTGGCGACCAGCGTGAGGACGCCGGCGCCGCGGCCACGTTGGCCTGGTGGCGCTGCGAGATCACCTGCTCGTCATCCTGCCCGAGTGGACGACGTCTAGGGCAACCTGGCGCCGGTCGTCCTGCAGGCGCTGGTTGGGTGGCCGCCTTCGTAGTGGACGTCCTAGTGGCGACCTTGCCGTCCGGACCGCATTGCGACTTCGCCTCGGGGCCACCTACAGGTTGTATCAATGTGGCGGGTTGCTCCTCCGATTGAGTAACAGCGCAGCTTGGTGGCAGCCAGCCAGACTGGCAGCAGGCTCATCCTTAGGAGTGCGGGGGTGACCGGGCGTGACAGACCTGGCAAATCCTGTAGAAGACCAGCCAACTGGGCCGGAACACTGGACCGGCAACGGACACGGCCCACGCACGGGCGACCCACAGCTGGGGGACTACAAGCCGATACAGGCCGAAGATATGCGGAAAGAAATACTCTCGTCGGCGCCGGACGGGCTAAGTAACCCTTACGTGGGGTATTGGGTCACTGGCTCCCTGAGTCTGGCGGGCGAGCGCATTGATCGTCCCCTTCTGTTCAAGCGCTGCTGGTTCGAGCGCCCGCTCGAGCTGACAGGTGCGCAAGCGTCGGGTGGGATTTCCCTGGTCGACTGCAAGATGCCCGGGCTGGAGGCAAATCGGCTCAGCGTGGATGGGGATCTTGTCCTCGAAGACGTCTGTGTTAAGGGAACTATTTCCCTCTGCGGGGCACGGGTGACAGGTCACCTACGCTGCACCAAGAGCCGGTTCACGTCGACGGACGTCAAATCGTTTGACGGGCGGGGGATGATCGTCACCGGATCCGCGCTGTTTGACGGTAAGTTCCGGAGCAGGGGCGAATTTGTCCTAGCGTCGGCACGAATCGACGGCAGCGTCGATATGTCGCGTGCCCATTTCGCGAGTAAGACTGGAGTCGCCATCAGAGCGGATGGGATGCGGGTAGGAATTGGCCTCCACCTCAGCCGAGGGTTCCGGGCCGAGGGCTCGGTACTGCTCACCGAGGCGCACATCGCGGGCAAGGTTAAGTGCAGCGGTGGCTCTTTCGACGCGCTAACAGCAGGTGGGATGGCGATCGATGCTCAGCTAATAGAGGCTGGCGAGGTCTGTTTCGACGATTACAAAGAAAAGCGTAACCGGCGAGTCTTGCGCTTCCAGGCTGAAGGCGAAGTCAGCCTGGACGGGGGTAAAATCGCGGGCAGAGTAAGCTGCAACGGCGGCGACTTCCGCAACCCAGGTACGATCGCGCTGCGGGGTAATGGTCTGGATTGCAGGGACCTGTGGCTCGGTCACGGCTTCAGCGCAACGGGCCAGGTGCAGCTCATAGGTGCGAGAATCACGCACGAGCTGAATTGCACAGAAGGCAGCTTTGCAAATGGAAGTGACATTGCCCTGAATGCGGACGCGCTAGTCTGTGATGGCAGAGTTTACTTGGACCGCGGGTTCACAGCTGCCGGGACAGTTCAGTTTCACAATGCGAGGATCAAGACCGAGCTTAATTGCACCGATGGCATTTTCACCGATCTGTGCGCAGGCGGTCTTACCTGTGACGGCAATGTATTCATGAACGGCGAGTTCACATCCAACAGGGTTGAGCTGTCCGATGCGGATGTTGGCCGTGAGCTCAACTGCAAGGGCGGGGCGTTTAAGAGCCTGGATGCCCAGCGACTCAGCGTGGCCGCAAAGTTCGACTGGCGCCCGCGGGAGGTCCCCGCTGCGGTCGATGTCTCCTTCGCGGACGTCGGCCTGCTCTGGGACAGGGAGGGCAGTTGGCCAGGGGGGCAAGATCAGACGGTGCTCGATGGGTTCAATTTTAGGAACCTCCGGGGAGACGTCGGGTCGGGGAAAAACGGTGATGCCGTCCGTTACCGGATCAACTGGCTCAAGCATGCTAGATACGCGCCAAACATGTATCATCAGCTGAGCCAGATCTACCGGCAGAAAGGAATGAGCGGAGAGGCTAAGGAAATCTCGATAGCGGGACAGCGCGACCGGCGCAAGCGCGGCGGGCTAACATGGGAGTCAAAGTGGTGGAGTCGCTTCCTGGATTTTACTGTTCGCTACGGCTACAAGATGTACAGGCCGTTGTTCGCTATCGCGATCATCGGAGTTGTAGGGGCCGTTCTCTTCTATCTGGCGAAGTCGAACAATCTGATAGAGCCGGTCGGCAGCGGCGCCGTGAAGGGCGTAAATGCGAACGAATGCACCCCTCACTATCCTTGCTTTGTGCCATACACGTATGCATTCGAGCTTCTCTTTCCTGTCATAAATCTCCGCCAGGTGAACTACTGGCTTCCAAGCGCGGCCACCTGGCCCGGCTTCTTCCTGCTCGCCTATGTTTGGATGGCGATAGCCACCGGATGGGCGATCAGTGTCGCCGTCGCCGCCGGGATCGGGCACTTGCTCAGCCGACAGGACTAAGTCATAGGCGATCCGTGGCAGCGACGCGATGAGCATTGACCTGTCGAAGGCCTTTGCGCAATGGATCAGCTGTGGGACCCTCGTCTGGAACTCAGCGGTGAGCGGCGCAGTTCGCTGCGGTCTGGAGTATGCACCCGGGGAGTCTGTATCCGAGATTGTCACGGGTCGCGGTCGCGCTATCCTGCTCAGGCCGGCTCGGCGGCCATTGCCGGAGCTTCTTCGGCGCAAGTACCCGCACCTGGCTTCTTGGCAGATACTCAATGTGGATTTTGGCTCGGATGAAACGATACGTGAGGCTCTCACATCGCCGTTGATCGCGACACAGCGCGATCGCCAGGGCGGCCTCGTCGCCGCGACCGGAGTTCAGATAGCGGGTGTGCTCGATGACGTATTCGGGACCGCTGCCGCCGAGCAGCTCGGCCCGACCTGGTGGGCGGGATTGCCACGGCTGGCGGTGTGGGCACCAACGGCGCGCCTGGTTGCGCTGAAACTCTACGACACTGCGGCGGGCGCTTCGCATCAGGTGATACCGATGGAGCGCGACTGTGCTACGGGAATCTGGTCCGCGAGGGGTCACGCCGACTGGAAGAACCGGTTCTACACCTTTGTGGTGACGGTGTATGCGCCAAGCTCCCAGGCCATCGTTACCAACGAGGTCACAGATCCCTACAGCCTGGCGCTATCGGCGGATTCCGGCCGTAGCCAGCTCGTCGACCTCAAGGACCCAGCGTTGGCACCCCGCGGCTGGCAAACGCTGCCGATGCCGCAGTCGGTAAGGCAGGATCAGGCCTCAGTCTATGAACTGCACATTCGTGACTTCTCTGCGTCCGATGCAACGGTTTCGGCGGGGCTGCGCGGAACCTATTCGGCGTTTTCGGTGAAAGATTCCGCCGGGATGCGGGTGCTGCGCGAGCTGGCTTCGGACGGTCTCACCCATGTACAGCTCATGCCTGCCTTCGACTTCGCGACGGTGCTGGAGCGCCGCGAAGACCAGATGGACCTACCCGGCGAGCTGGCTTCGTTGCCGCCCGACTCCGGCCTGCAGCAGGAGCGGGTTGCAGCGATCAAAGACTGGGATGCATTCAACTGGGGTTATGACCCGCTGCATTACACCGTTCCCGAAGGCTCGTACGCTAGCGATCCCGACGGATGGCCACGAATCAGGGAGTTCCGCGGCATGATCGCCGCGCTGACCGAGGTCGGCCTGCGGGTGGTGATGGATGTGGTCTATAGCCACACCCACGCTGCGGGCCAAGGTCCCGGTTCGGTTCTCGACCGCATCGTGCCGGGCTATTACCACCGGCTGCGCGACGACGGGACAGTTTTCACCGGCACGTCCGGTCCTGACACGGCGCCAGAGCGCTTGATGATGGGAAAACTGGTCGTCGATTCTGTCATTACCTGGGCACGCGATTACAAGATCAGCGGGTTCCGTTTCGACTTGATGGGTTTCCATCCCAAGGCCAACGTCCTCGACGTGCGCGCTGCGCTTGACTCGCTCAAAGAGATAGACGGCACATCCACCCTGCTGTACGGGGAGGGCTGGAATTTCGGTGAAGTAGCAGATGGTGCGCGCTTCGTTCAGGCCACCCAGCGTAATATGGCCGGCACTGGGATCGGCACTTTCAATGACCTGCTTCGCGACGCAGTGCGCGGCGGCAGCCTATTCGACGACGATCCCAGGGCCCAGGGTTTTGGTTCAGGTCTTTTCACCGCGCCGAATGGCGCGGCCGTCAACGGGGACCAAGGCTCACAGCGTGTACGGCTGATGCGTTATCAAGACCTTATCCAGGTTGGGCTGGCCGGAAACCTGAAATGTTACACACCCACCGGCCCCGCGGAAGGTGGTGTGGCTCAGAAACACCTCGGTTACGGCGCTGAGCCGGGGGAGGCCATTACCTACGTGGATTGCCATGACAACCAGACGCTATTCGACAGCCTGGCCCACAAGCTTCCCCGCTCAACCCCGATGGCTGACCGGGTGCGGATGCAGTCACTCTCGCTCGCCATCGTGCTGCTAAGCCAGGGAACCGCCTTCGTACTCGCCGGGAGTGAGCGGCTGAGATCAAAATCCCTGGACCGCAATTCTTACAACTCCGGCGACTGGTTCAATCGGCTGCTGTGGGACTGCGAGCACGGTAACGGCTTCGGCGGCGGCCTTCCACCAGCCCCCGATAACCAGGCGTACTGGAAATTCGACAAGTCGCTGCTAGCCGACCCGAGGCTGATCCCGGATTGTGCGGCCATCAACGCCGCGGTCGGTCAATTCCGGGAGTTTCTGCGGATCCGGCAATCATCACCAGCTTTCTCCCTGGGCTCAGCAGAGGAAATCTGTAAACGGTTGTCCTACCTGCCCGGGAAGGGAACAGAAACCCCCGGCGTCATCAGCATGCGCATCGACACCAGCGGCATCGATCCGAACTGGAACGCCATCCTGACCATCTTCAATGCTAGGCCCCAAACCCACATCCAGCCGATTCACGTGCCTGCCGGGGCGGTGGTAGCACTCCACCCGGTTCAGGTGTCGTCAATCGACCCAGTGGTCAGGCGCTCCGTCTTCAACGCTGCTGACGGGACGCTGGAGGTTCCACCCCGGACTACGGCGGTCTTCACGCAGTCCTAGCGGGTCTGTGCGCACGCCGGGCCAATGGATGGCCATGTACGGGAGGGATGGCACCGGTCTCATCCCGGTGGCTGCGACGTAGTCGCGAGCCTGACAGGGCGCCCTTTCATGTCACGGAAGCTCCGAGCGCCGCTGCTGCAGGAAGGTACGTTCGCTCGCATTCGGCGCACCGGCAAGAGTCGCGTCCTACGCCACCGCCGCTTCCGCGGTCCGGCCCCAGCGGGGAGTGGTCATCTTGGTGCCACGCGCCAGGGACGGCGACGAGCTTGCATGGGCCGCGCCAGGTAGGACGGTATGCCCCGCTGATCTGATCGCTCTGCCGCCGGTACCGGCTGGACGCCACCGACACCGCCGACGTCGGCCAGAACGTCTGGCTACTGCTGGTGAACCAGCTGGGCAAGATCCGCGATCCGGCCGCGCTTCCGGGCTGGCTTGCCACCACAACCCGCCGGGAATGCACACGCGTCTTGAACAGAACGCAGGTGCGGCAAGGCGTAAGGCACGAGCCGGACGCAGAGAACCCCGGACAGCGAGGCCAAAACGATTGAGCAAAGGCTGCTGGCGGCCGAGCGACATGCGGCGCTACGCGAGGCGTTCACGCACCTGTCGCCCCACGACCAGCAGCTGATCACCCTGCTGATCGAAGATCCGCCGATACCGTACGCCGAGATCAGTACAGGCTAGGCATCCCTGTCGGCAGTATCGGGCCGAGCCGCCGCCGATACCTGGACAAGCTGCGCCATTACCCAGCTATCGCCGCGCTGATCAGCGCCGAAACGCATCCTCGACGACCGGCCCCACCCGCCCCGCGAGCCGCGGGCGGCACCCGCCACAGGGCCCAGCCACGCAGATCACCCAGATCAGCGCGGCCGCCGGTCGATCTGGGCCGGACGGCACGGCCGTCCAGAACGGCGGCAGTGTGCGCGTTCTCCCTGCCCATCCATATCACTCAGCGTGACAGCAGACAGGGCAGGGACATGCCGAGCAGCCGCGCCCTCCTGCACCCCGGCTGCCTGTACCGCACCGGCTGACCCCGCCGCGACGTTCCGCGGCCCGGCCGCCTGCCAGCGTCAAGGTTCGCCGGATGATCCCGGGCTGGCGTCCGTCCCCCGGTCCTGGACCGCAAAGGGTCTCTCCAGGCACCCGCCATCCCGGAGCCCGTTCCTCGAGCCTCGGCGGCATCCAAGTATCCCGGCCCGGGGCTTCCGCTCACGCCCTGCGCCGTGACCGCGACCAGCTTCACCGTCAAGGGTGACGGGCCTCGTGCGGCGTGCACGACGGACGAGGATGCCAGCGACACGGCAATCCGGGAAGACCCTGTCCGCGGCAGATGCGGGCGGTCGGGCCAAGCGCGTTGATGCATAAACATGCGGGCTGAACGCCTGTCTTCCTGGCTGTGGCTGCGATTGCCAAGTGTGGAAGGCTCTTGATAACCGCGCGCCCACCCGCCGACCTGCATGTCGTCAATTGATCGGCGGTGGCTTTGGAGCTGGGCGCGCAGTACTGCCAATCGGTATGCGGGGACAGAGGATGGTCTGGCTAGCCGAGACCGTCTATTACAGGGACGCGGTCGTGCTATCCCTGGCGGGAGTCCGATCAGGAGCCTAACGATCTTCAATAGCGGGGGTTACTAGGTCTGGTTATCCGGCGCCTGGTGCGCTATGCCAGAGGCATGAGGTATCCCGATGGCGGCGGCCTGGACGCCGCGGAGCGGGCCCGCCGGGAGAAGGTGCGGCTGGAGGC
>WNFX01009359.1_pt1 | contig 17405 bp, 13 predicted proteins | sample 5400111 | NCBI WGS metagenome assembly WNFX01 (sample SAMN13153363, study PRJNA577476) | soil metagenome | isolation source: 40 cm soil or saprolite under grassland replicate 1 | place: USA:California | collected 2016-06-15 | reverse complement strand
TTCCTTCCGATTCTGCGTTCCTGAATTCCGTGTCTCACTCACTTAACATCCGGCCGAGGCGTATACTAGGTTACAGAACACCAGCCGAAGTGTTCGCCGAGATGCTCAGCGAAGTTGCTTCCACCGGTTGACACCGCCGACGCCTGCATGGCGGATGTCGCAGGGATCGTCGCGGATAAAGGCACTAAGCTGCTGCAAGATATTGAGCGCAACTACTCTCGCAGGATGCATACTTTCACACTCGCAGGGTTCGGTGACCAGCGTCCTCAGGTGTACGTAATTTCCAATTTTGAGGATTGCTTTGGCCACACTCGTGGCGGCATCGATGACCGCCTGACAGTCACCACGCGCCCACTCGGCCATGGCAAGAAAGCCACCGTGATTGTAACTGGGTACAAGTCTGCAGTTCCGATGATCGATCGGCGTCTACTTGGCAGTATGGCCGCCAATTATCCAGGGGACGGCCTGCGCATCCGACGCCGAATGGCAAAGCTAAACGCTGACGCCGCACCTAGGAGCAAGAATAGGATTAGTCCCGAGTCTGTCGTTCTGTCCTTTAGGTCCGACGGCTCTGGCGCTATGCTGCTCGACGGAGCCGCAAACGAAGTCCCTAACCAGTTTCCGCACATAATGAACGGCATCAACCTAACCAAAGCTCTTATGGATGCTATGAAAAGTGTGGGATTTGACCTTTCAAGCGCACGCATGGTGCAAATTGGCTCCGCTTCGATCCGGCCTGGTCAAAAGGTTTCACCTCAGAGCCTGCCGTGCAACTACGCAGTCATTCATCCTAGGACATCTGTTGGATACCAGGTGACTGAGATAACTGCGGCTGAATTTAAGCTCGCAGGCGCGAGGGATATCAGCGACCGTGGTCAGATAGTAGGCTTCGGCCGAGCGGGGCTGCGTTCAGATCAGCCGCCCGATATTCCGTGGTCATATCTCAATGGGCAGGTAGTGCGGCTCAACTATGCTGGACTGGCTGCCGCTGTAAATTATACAGGGCAAGTAGCAGCGGTACTGCAAGGCCATGACGAGCCACCGCCGAGTTGGCAGCGGGCGGCCCTGTGCGACGGCACCAACCTAATAGAACTTCCTCTCTATCGCACCGAACGTGAGTCTCCAGAACGTTCGGAAAGTGAGGCGCGGGCGATAAACAATTCGTCACTAATGGCTGGGAGCGTCGCAATTCAATTTGATAAGTCAGAACCACTCACGACTTTCGCTGCGATCTTCCGCGCCGGGCAGCCCACGGTGGTCTTCGATGGTCTTCGGCCCGAGTATGGCTGTCGAGGAATCGATGTAAATGAGCAAGGCCATGTGCTGCTTATGGCGGGTATTGGCCTTTCAGATGTACGTTCTGTGCTTTGGAATCCTAGCGATGGCCGCTGGCATTACGTGGGAGACGAGATTACAAACGTCTTTCCGATGGCAGTGAATGACGATGACTTCGTACTCGGACAAGCCCGAAACATGCAAAATCAACCAATAGCTGTAATGTGTCGGCCGAGCGGCCGTTGGGAGCCCCTGGGAACGCCTGATAACTGGGTGCCAATCGATATGAATAGCAAAGCTGAGGTCGTTGGGCGTGTGTCGATGGACCTATTGGAACGCCCCTGGCTACATCGACCAGACGGGCGGACAATAATGCTGCCCTATATCACTGATCATCACACAAATCCCGCTGCCATAAATAACCTGGGTCAGATTGCCGGTGGCGCTGCGGCCGATAATGATGTTCACGTCCTCTTGTGGACCCCGGATCGATAGAGCGGACGACCTGGGCGCAACCAAGTAATCGTAGGCGACCCAGGGGCGCGCGGGCAGCGATCGGGAGGACAGACCCACTGTGTGTGCCAGAAGGCGTCCGAAAGCCGGGTGAATGACTTTATAGCACTCGATATCGGCATCGCCCACAGTGGCAAGATGCGGATCGCTTCCCGCGCGGGCAGTCGAACAACGCGCGTATGCGGCATCGACGTCAGCACCTCGGGTATTCCTGCCGCGAGATGAGCAACGCCGCGCAAAGGCCGCGTGCCTGATAGCACAGTCATAAGCGGCCAATCACGACCAGCGTCGGATAGACCGATCGAAACGACCCTGATAAGAAAGCAGTCCGAGGTTCCAATCAAGCTTCACTCGGCCTCGTCCACAGTCAGGCTGTAGGAGCGGCCGGTCTGCCGGGCGGCCCGTGGCGTGCCGATCGGACCCGAGTTTGAACCTGCCTCACAGCAGGGCATCGCAGCTATGAATCCGAGTGGGTCTGGCCTGGGGCTGACGGTTTTAATCGCCTCACTTCGGGCGGCGAAGAATCTTCATGAAGGTCGGTATGGTTTCCCTATTCTCCCATGCGCCTCTGATATGTTCTGTCAGGCGCGGTATATCTTTTTCGAGCGCGGTTCGCCATAGGCTGGGGTTGTATTCTTCAACGCGAAGCATGTTATCGACATCGAAGATTGCCCCCGTACCTTTGGCGCGCACAAGGACAACGGGCTCATCCTCTGCCATCCTCATCCCGAGCTCGAACAGAACGTTGGGGTTGTGTTCTGTAAGGTCGGCAAGAACCAGGTCGGCTTCCAGGAGTTCATTCACGATTGTTGACTGAATCACGTCTGAGCCGTGACGCTTTGCCGTGCGGACTTGAAAGCCTGCATCAGTTAGAGCGGGTGTAAAGAGGTTAATTAGAACCTCGTCGAAGAACCCCGACTGATGCCGGTCATCGCGCTCCGTGAACGGCATAATCACAAAGCACACATGCGCCTCCTTGGCTGAGTCAGACGGCCGTGCCACGGTTGCAGCGCCTTTGCCCACTGGCCTGACAGCAACCTGTCTGAGCTGTTCCGGAAGCTTTCCTGGAAAGTAGTCCGCTCCGATGCCTAGAAATCGGCAGTTCTTGTCAAAGATCTCGAGAAATTCTTCATGAAAAACCGGGTCCAAACCGAAGCCCTGCTGGAGTGTATTTTCGAGAAATCGATACTCAGGAAGGGCGTTACCTCTGTAGTGCTCGAGTACCTTGCGGAAGGACTCGACCTTGAGGAATCCTCCTACCTGCGCCTGCCGTTCTTCTTCGTCGCTGCCCGGATATACGGCTTGGCGCCCTAGGTCAGTAAGTCGAATCGTCGCTGAATCGCGTGTGCCAATCGTGAGTCCGTAGTCGCGAGATGCGGCTGTCAGATAGTAGAAGTTGGCAGTTCCAGCGCCAACGCCGAGTGCCTTCGCTACCTCTTTGGATGGCCATTCATTCCCACCGTTATTTTCCTTAAGAGCTTGGGGCACGCGAAGCGCCTGCTCTACGGTCCTGCGCGGGAATGGCCGAGGACCGGCCGGGCTGCTGCCGCGATTGGGAGGATTTACCTTCCTTTCCTTGCCCGTGTCGCCGTCTGCCTCGTTGAAGGGCGGGTCGTTACGGTCGTCAATCACCATGACGTTGATCACCTCGTTGCTGTCGAGTCGATTCGGTGGGTCACGAGGTACTAGCACCTCTTTACTCCGCCCAGCCGCCAACCAGTGTGGCGCAGAGGATCGTCGCGCAAATTGCGCGTACCGGGCATGGCGTGTCGAGCCAACGCTGGAGATGCCGACACGCACTGACATCCCCGCTACCTGCCTGGTCATCGAGTATGATCAGCTCGATTTACGCGCACATTACGCGTGGAGGCATCGTTGGAGGCGACGACATCGAGAGCGCGCGTCGGCAACCGCCCGAGGCCCGAGCCGGAAGCGGAAGACCTCACGGACTACTGCTCGCGGCCCCTCTGCCGAAAAGAGTTTCGACGAGCCGCTGGACGAGGCCGCCGGCCAGCGTACTGCTCCGAGTTCTGTCGTAGGACCGCTGAGAAGCAGCTCCGCCAATTGAAGTCCCGCTTGGCTCACTACGAAGACGTAGTCCGCATGCTTCGGGTCGATGTCGCTGCCTTCGGCAGGCCTGACACGGATGAGGACAGTGACGGGGAGCAGGCGCTCTCTCTCGACGCTCGTCAGAGAGCCGCGAGCGCGGTTCTCCGGGCTGACGGCGTCCTCAAGTTCGCCAACCCCGATGACCCTGTTGTGCAGGAACTCCAAACGCTCTACGAGGCAGTAGCCCCTATCATCCGGTCCGACTCACCAGCAGGCTGACCTGGGCGACACCTCAGGCGCGTGCCCGTGGCGTGCCCGATCGCACGGTGATCAGAGGTGAATCACCGTCACTCACAGGAACGCCACACGGCCGCTCACCTGGAACGGCACTGGTCAGGCTGCCGTATCCACGATATTTCCAAGCAGGTGATCTGCGTCCTCCTCGCTGCTCAATGATCTTGACCGCGGCCTCCAAGTCAAGGCCAAGCCGCAACCGGTCGCTTCGCGCGCCTGGACACGGCGGCCACGGCAAAGGGCGGGCAGCTACGAGAAGGACGGCGAGGGCGCAGGGCACAAACCGGCCCACGACCGTCGCCGGCACACCGGACGCCAGCGCGAGGCCGACGGGCCATTAGCAGGCCATTAGCCAGGGTGACGAGGGGACAGTAAGGGTAAGAGCTGACCCCTCGTCTTACCAGGTGAGGGCTGCAACCAGGTGGAACCGCTCCGCTTCCCAAGCTGACAGTACTCAACGAGCGACGCCCTCGGATCGGCCCGCGCTAGACGAATGTGATCCGGCGACCGTACTCAATCCAGCCGTATCGGCCCATGGCATTCGGGGCAAGTCGAGGCGTAGCTAACCCGCTTCAAGCTAGGTCGTTGGCGGCAACCCGGTCACTCACCGCCCGCCCCGTCTTTGCCTTCTACTGCGGCATCCTGAATCTAGACACCTCCCTAATCATCTCAATAGATTGACGAGCCATAGGCTGCGCCTTCCTTCTTGTTATCCGGGCTTCGTTGCTGAATACTGTCGTCATTTCGTGCAGAAAGATAGCCTCCCATTTCTCGTTGAAATCTCCGTCCGGCACTTCAATGATGACCCGAGGCTTATCTATGTCATGGCTAAGGCGATCGCCGGGCCTTCCGGCTTGGAGGTAAACGGCATTGGATGCGAGTATCCCATCGACTAGAATTGCTTGCGTCTTAATCTTGAAGCGCAGCAGGATCTCAACTTCGATCGGCCGGATAAACTTGAGGATAAGGACTACATCGCCAGATCCGTCCTCAAGGACAGCCCAGTTCGATGTAACGTCTCCAGGCGAAAGATGCGTGTGCGCAGCAATAACCGCGTCTACTTCTGGGTGTTCGGATGAGTCTACTACTAGTACTGGAACCAATCGGCCGTCTCTGTCCGGTCCTGCCATTGCCCCGTCACCAACAATCGGGGCAAAATGTGAAACATCCGCACTTCCTCGCGTGGGCTTCCTCTTCCTCTTCCTCTTCCTCTTCCTCTTCCTCTTCCTCTTCCTCTTCCTCTTCCTCTTCGTCATGCTTCAATTCTCCGGAATGTTGACGGCTGTACAGTTCGACTTATGTCCCGGCTGTCGTATACGGTCACTATGTAGCCTTCTATCTGTGCCTGCTTTATAATGGAATCAGGGACTTGAAAAATGAACCATCCGTCAAGCGCGCCGTTGCTCGATAGGCTGGCCGGTAGAGTTATAGGAGATATTTGTTCCGGCACAGCAACGCCTCTCACATCGTGAGGCACCTTGAGCGTCAAAAGACTGCCATTAACCATGCGGTAGCTTACGTGAAGTTCGGTTGCCACAAGCGTCCCCGAGCTATCAGCAGGGTTGACTACGAGCACGTGAACCCCAAAGCATCTGTGAGACTCATTTGCGGGAATCCATCTGATAGCGTCCTTGAGCTCAACATTCAGCCGAGCACGGGACCGCTCGTCCTGCTCACGAGCTAGGCGAAGCGCCTCCCTGGCCGATCGACCCTGAGAAATAGTAGCGAGGCCAGTCGCAGCAGAGACAATGAGCGCTACGACAACTCCCCATGTATTCCAAATGCCGGAGATATTGGATGTTGCTTTGTGCAGTTCGACAGCGAGCATGTCGCCATTGTGCCTGAAAATGTGGCCATGTGGATGGATGATCTGCGATCGCCCTGTTCTGCGCTGGCTGGCGGGCGAGGACTGAAGGCTGATCAAGTTGGCATGCTTCTGGGCTTGGGTGTCCAACCGGGTGACATCAACCCGGCACACAGCCGGACGCCGGGGGACGCGCGTATGAGCTGTTCACGCCGGTCAGCAGGCTGACGGCGCAGGCCGAGCCAGCGCGGAGTAGCTTCGTAATGAACGGGCAGCGGTCGGCCGGATGCCCTTGGGCGTCTCCTCTCGCTCATCGACGCTCTCAACGGTCCGAATCGCCGTGCTGCGGGATATTTGCGGGATCGCCTCACGAGCCTGGAGCCGAGCTTCTTGCGTATGGCCAGGTCAGACTAGCTGGATAGCCACGAGCCGTGGCCGTCTGTAAAACCGTCGGCTCAGCCTACGTTGGTTCGAACCCAACACCTGCCACCACGCAAAATCGCAGGTCAGGCCTGTATTCAGAGTCGTTCTGGCTGTGCGAAGAGGGAGCGGTATATCAAGCCGTCGCCTAATCGTATGTTTCTGTTATATCCGCTGGTCAGCGTGCCGGGAGGAGTTGCCGGGCGAGGCTGGAAGGGGCGGTGTCCGGCGAATACGCGGAGAGGTTCCGGCTCCGGTTACGGCGGTGCTGGTTTCGCTCGCGTTCCGTAGCTCGGGATGATGGGCGGTCTCGGCCGTCGTAACTTGAGGTAGCGGGATCTGGTGGAGATGACAGGCCTTGCCGGGTAGTTGCGGGGCCGTCTGCCGACAATCGGCGATGGGCTGGCCGAAGGCATGACTGTTCTACACACGGGAGACAGCGTCGTGCGGTTATCCGACATGACGGAATTGGGTCATCTGAGAATGATGTCTGTGCCATGAGTTCGTTATGCTGGCGCCGTGGTAGGCGGTCGCAACGAGAATCTGTCAAAGGATCTCGCGCCGCTCTGGCGGGCGATACATGACCGGCTTTCATCGGGGCGGGCCGTAAGCCGGGTCAAGATCGGACCGCTTGATCTAGGCCAGCAGACGGCGCTGGCAGATCTTCTTGGGCTGGCCCGGCTGCCGGGGGAGTACGCGACCGTGTCGTTGCCGCAGGTCGACGAGGTGCTGATCGACTCGGTGGGCGTGGATGCGCACGCCGTCGTCTCACGGCTGATCGGCCCGGTTGCCGACCGGGCCGGTGATCGTGCTCGGGCCGACGCCGAAAGGGCCGAGTTTTGGGCCTGGCTGGTCGCCCATCCAGTCGTCCGAGCCCAGCCGGTGCTGGCGACCTGGGAGCATGACATCAAGCGGTCCGGCGTGGTCGGCGGCTCGGTGCCCAGGACGCGAGAGTTGCTGGCCAAGGCACTCAACGTCCTCGCCGAACTGCCCACCCCAGGTGATCCGCTCCCAGTCCTCGCCGACCGGGTGCTGAAGGACACTCACGCGCTTGACGACGACACCCGGCTGTCAGCGCTGGTACTGCGAGCGCTGGCCTTGATCTACGACATGCCGCCGCCGGTCAACGCCCAAGAGCGGCGGGCGCTGTGGGAACGCGCCGGGGTCGCCGACGACGAACTGTCCAATGTCGTGCTCGCGGCCGGGATCGCCCCGGCCGGTGACGATATCGCCAGCCAGATCCTGCGCGCCTGCGCCGGCCGTGGTCACGTCGCTGCCTTGACGCTCAGCCAGCTTCGGGCCAGCCCGCTCGATCAGGGGATCCCGGCGCAGGTCTGGATATTCGAGAACCCGTCGATGCTAGCGGTGGCGCTGGCCAGGTTCGGCCGCCGCTGCCCGCCGATCGTGGTAACCGCCGGCTGGCCGAACAGCGCCGCGATCGCCCTGCTGAGCAAGCTGGCGGCAGCCGACGCCCTGCTGCGTTACCACGGTGACTTCGACGGCGAGGGACTGCGCATCGCGGCCAACGTCGCGGCCCGGACCGGCGCGATCCCCTGGCGGATGACCAGCCAGGACTACCTGGCCGCCGTCGCCGAAGGACCGGCCGTCGGACGCGTCACCCCGGTCCCCTGGGACGCCGACCTAGCCGCCGAGCTGACTCGAGCAGGCGTCACTGTTCCAGAAGAACGATTGGCGGCAGATTTGCTGGGGGCTCTTTGCCCGGACTCCTGAGGCCGGTCAACTCCGGCTGAATGCCGGCCCTCGGTCACACCAGCGCCCTACCCTTGAACCGTTGCCGAGCGTCCGGTGAGGTTTCGGGAGAGTCGATGGAGCAACTCCACGTTCCGCCGGAGATGTTTCGGTTCACTTCGGCTGATCATTCCGACCTCTATGTAGCAATTCTGGATGCTTTCGGCTACGCCAATGAGCGATTGGAGACAGCGCTCGGTCTAGACGACGTGAAAGTGCGCCTGCGTTCGGTCGGCTGGCTTGAGGCCATAGACGATGCTGACCTTGTAGCGGCGCTCGGCCAGCTTCAGGATTGGAAGCTCGTCGATGTCATCCAGAATCACTCAGAGAACTACCGCACAGCGAGCGAGTACGAGCGCCGCAATCTGCAGTACTCGCTGACCAAGCGCGGTGAGGCGGCGTTCGCGGGCGTCACCCACGCGATGCAACTGCTCGCGTCCACCGGCGCGCTGCAGACCGCGGTGCTCGACGCCATCAGCGACCGGCTCGGTGACCTGGTACACGAGCTTGAGGCCGGGACTGACCGCCGCATCTTCAGCACCCTCTCCGAGCTCGAGTCGCATCTGGAGGCGCTGCGGACCAACACCAAGCAGTTCATCGGTGAACTGCAGCGGCTGCTGCGTGCCGACGGGGCCGATCTCGCGACGTTCCACGACGTGAAAGCGTCGACCGTCGCCTACCTGCAGGAATTCGTGACCAACCTGGACCACCGAAGCCACATCATCGCCGAGCGCATCGGTGCGGTCGAAGACCACGGTGCGAGCCTGGTTCCTGCCGGAAGACGCGACCTCCGCCCGCGTCGGTCAACTGCACGACATCGCCCGCCGCGCGATCCTGACCTTGCTGCAGGCACTGGAGCGCATAACGGAATCGCGGCGCCGGATGAGCAGCGCGGCAGCCGACTTCCGCGAACTTGCCCGCTGGTTCTCCGTCGTCGGCGACACCGACGACCTGCACCGGCTGTGGTCGACGATGTTCGGCCTGAGCCCGGCTCGGCATGCGCACCTGGCCCACCCGGATCCCGAACTGGTCAGCCCGTCGTGCTCCTGGTCACAAGCGCCGCCGGTTGAGGTATCCCCGCTGCTTCGCTCGTCCGGCCGGGTCGAGCGCTTCAGCCGGACGGCCAGGATCCGGGACGTCACCAAGGTCAAGGCCGAGCGCGCCGAACGGGCCCGAGCCGAGCGCGCCGAACTTCAGGCGGCCTGGAGCTTGCTCGACACCGGCGGTGGCAGCATGGCGCTGTCCGGCTTCGGCGCGCTCGATCACGTGCTGTTCGAGCGGCTGCTTGAATTGCTCGGCCGGGCCCTGACTACCAATCCCGACCGTAATGGGATCCGGCGTACGACCACCTCAGACGGCCGGATCGAGATCGTGCTGCGGGCTGCCGCTCCGGGCCGGACCGCGGTGCTCAACACGCCGTTGGGCATCTTCCGCGGGCCAGACTACGTGATCGAGGTCCATGTACCAGGGGCCGGTCAACGGCGGGCTGCGACCGGAGGCCAGCCGTGAGCAACCTCCGCAACCAGCAGGTCATCGAGGAACGTGAGCAGACCGCCCGCGGCATCCGGCTGCTGCTGGCCAGCCCGCTGATCAGCGAGCGCGCCGCGCCCGAACACTTCGACCTGGTCCGTCGCCGCCGTGAGCCAATCACCCAGTGGTTCGACTACTACTGCGGCTGGACGCTGATGGTCGAGCCGCGGCTCGGCTATGCCCGCCTGGTCAAGGTCGGCACCAGCGCCGATCCGAGCCGGCCCGCACGACGCGCAAGATCGAGCCGGGCCCCGTTCGACCGGCGCCGGTACGTGCTGCTGTGCCTGGCCGCGGCCGAGCTGCTGCCGGTGGCGGCGATCACCATTGGCCTGCTGGCCGACCGGCTCAGCCGGGCCAGCGCGTCCGATCCCGTGATTGCGGCGTTCGACTCGGCCAGCCGCTCAGAGCGCATGGCCTTCGTCGATGTGCTCAGGCTGCTTGAGTCGCACGGTGTGCTTGAGGTAGTCGACGGCGCGACGGACAGCTTCGTCGACACGGCCGAGGCGAAGGTGCTCTATCACGTCAGCTCGACGCTGCTGCTGCGGCTGATGGCCGCGCCGGTCAGCCCGTCCCAGCTGGACGTGCCGCCAGAAGAGGTCGCGTTACGGCTGGACGAGCTGCTGACCGTGGTCAGCCACGAGCGGCGGTACGGCCGGTCGCTCGATGAGCAGTCCGACGCCGTGCCGATCTCTGACGTGCAGCGGAACCTCTGGCTGCGGCATTCGATCTTCCGCAGGCTGGCCGATGATCCAGTCGTCTACCTCAGCGACCTGTCCGCCGATCAGCGCGCCTATCTGGCGTCACCGACCGGCCGCCAGCTGCTGCATCGCGCCGCCGACCAGGGCGGCTTCACGCTGGAGGAACGGTCCGACGGGATGATGTTCATCGATACCGACGCCATCGCGACCGACAGCAAGTTCCCGGACGACTCGGGCACGGCCAAGGTCGCCGCGCTGCTGCTGCTCGATCAGTTGCGGGGCGCGCCGGCCACCGAGGCCCAGCTCGACTTCCATGCCGCCGAATTGCTGGCCAAATTCCCGCGCTGGGCAATGAGCTATCGCGATGCGGAGGGACCGGCGAAGCTGAGGGCCGACGCGGTCGCCGTGCTCGCCGAGTTCGGCCTGGCCAGAACTGACGGCGACGTGGTGACCCCGCTCCCGGCTGCGGCCAGGTACGCGGTGGGCGCGGCCAGGACCGCCCGGCCGGACGAGGAGAACCAGACATGACGGTAACCCAGCTCACTCGGCCGGACTCGGCGCCGGAAACCAGCCGGCCCGAGATCAGCAGCGGACGCTGGATCCCGTCAAGAGCCGGCATCATCAACATCTGGCGCTACTACGACGAGGTCTTCACCTTCCACGAGGGCCGCCTGCTGCTGCGCGGGCCCAACGGCAGCGGTAAGTCCAAGGCGCTCGAGCTGCTGCTCCCGTTCCTGTTCGATGCCAACCTGCGCGCCAGCCGGCTGTCCACGTTCGGCACGGGCGAGCGCACGATGCACTGGAACCTGATGGGCGAGGGCCACTCGGCGACTACCCGCGTCGGCTACGTCTGGCTGGAATTCGGCTCTGGCGCAGCGAACCCGGCTTGGTTCACCTGCGGCTGCCGGCTCCAGGCGAGCACGCACACGACGACCGTGCACGCCGACTACTTCGTGACGAGCCGGCGCGTCGGCGGGCCCAGCGGCCTGCCGCTGGTGAACGAGGCCGGGCAACCGCTCACCAAGGCCGCGCTCACCGAGGCGATCGGCGAGCACGGCGTCGTCTACGCAAACGCCGGCGATTATCGGACCGCCGTCCGTCAGGCGCTGTTTCCCGGGCTCACCGAGCCGCGCTACGACGCGCTGATGACAGCGCTGCTGCAGCTGCGCATGCCCAAGCTGTCGCAGCGGCTCGACCCGGCCCTGCTGTCCGGCCTGCTGTCCCGCGCGCTGCCGCCGCTCGGTCACCAGGAGATCGCCGATCTCGCCGAAGGCTTCGAGCGACTCGACCAGCAAAGAGAACGACTCGCGACGCTCGCCGCCGAGGTGGAGGTCACCAGGGTGCTGGCCGACCGCCAGCGCACCTACGCCCGCCGGGTGCTGCGCTCGGCCAGTGCTGCCTTGATCTCCGCGACCTCGGTGATGGACACGCTCACCAGGACCGCGCGGACGTCGGCCGAGGAGTTCGAGCGGGTTGACGCGCAGCGAACGGCGTCCCAGCAGGCCGTCGGTGACCTGCGGGCCGAGATCGCCAATTGCGACGCCCAGATCGACGGGATGACCGAAAGCGAGGCCTATAAGCACGGCCGGGAACTCGACGGGCTGCGTCGCCGGGTCGCCGAGGAACGGGCGAGGTCGGTCAAGCTCTTGGCCGATGCTGGGCACAAGCGGTCACAGGCCGACGCAGACAAATCCGAAGCCGAGACCGCCCAGCTCGGCTGCGGCCAGCGCGAAGAGACCGTGCGCGTGCTGGAGGGCGATACCAGGCACGCGGCGGTCAGGGCCGCCCTGGCCTCGGTACATGACGAACTGGCTCAGACCCCGGACTCTGAGCAGACTCAAGCCCGTCAGCTGCTCAGGGCCGCCGTCCAGGCCCGGCACGACCAGATCACGGCGGTGCGCAAGGCACTGGAAGACCACGATCGAGCGGTGACCAGGCGCCAGGACGCCGAGAACGCCCTGGAGGACTGCCGGACAGCCTTCGGCGAGGCTCGGGACCGGCGCGAGTCGGCCGCCGGCGACTACGCCGCCGCGCTCGACGAGCTGACCGCGCGGCTGACCCAGTGGATGGCCGACTGCCGTGAACTCAGCTTCGATGACCCCGACGCCGTGCTGAATCTGGCCGAGTCCGAGCCTGAACTGCTCGCCATCATCGACCGAATCGCTGCCCGGGTAACCGACGAGATCACCAAAGCAGAAACGATCGCAGGCGGCCAGCGCGACGCGGCGACCGTCAGGCGGGGCGAGCTGACGACCGAGGTCGACGAGCTGAAGGCCAAGCGCGACCGGCCGCCGAAACCGCCCGTCACCCGCACGGCCGACCGGACGACGATGGCAGGCGCGCCGTTCTGGCGGATCGTGGATTTCGCGGTCGATGTGCCCGACCAGCACCGAGGCCCGGTCGAGGCCGCGCTGATGGCGGCCGGGCTGCTCGATGCCTGGATCGGCCCCGCCGGGCAGGTTCAGGGTCACGACACGTTCGCCGACCCGGCGATGCTCGCGGCGGTCCCGGGCCGGTCGCTGGCCGACATCCTGGTGCCAGAACCCGACTCGCCTGTCCCGGCCGCGATCGTCGACCGCCTGCTGGCGGCCATCGCCTATGACGACCGGCTCCCGCAGGCTCACCCGGCCGGCATCGGGGCCGATGGCACCTGGCGACTGGGCAATGCCCACGGAAGCTGGCACCAGGACAACCCGGCCCACATCGGCGCGAGCGCGAGAGAACGGGCCCGGCAGGAGCGGCTGCGCGAGCTGACGCGGGAGATCGACGCGATCGAGCAGACGATCGTCGGCATCGACGCCGACCTGGCGGCGCTGCGGGTCCGGCGGGACGCGGTGGCGGGCGAGCGTGCGGTCCGCCCCGGTCATCGGGCCCTGAATGAGGCGGCGCAGGCGATGACCCGCGCTGACTCCGACCTGGCCGCGGCCGACACCGCCGTCCGGCGCGCGATCGCGACCGTCAAGACCAGAGGCGATGAGGTCACCGTTGAGCTGCGGCGGCTCACCGCGCTCGCTTCGGAGCATCGGCTGCCGACTGAAGCCGAGGCGCTCGGCGCTCTGTCCGCTGCGATCGGGCGATTCCAGCAGCAGGCGGAGAACTGGCTGGACGAGATCAGTGCGCTCGTCTCGGCGCGGCAGCTTCTTGCCACACTGGCCGACCGGGCCGATCGCTCAGCCGCCGTGGCCGCTCAGCGCGAAGAAGAAGCCGACGATGCGCGGGCCAGTCATGAGCAACTGGCGGCCAAACTCACCGCGATCGAGGCCACCGTGAGCGCGGACTACCGGGAAGTACTGGCGAAACTTGACGCGACGAGAAAACACCGGGCCGATCGAAACGCGCAGCTGGAGGCGACCCAGGCCGAACTGCTCAAGCTCAGCCAGCGACTGGGCCAGCTCGAAAGCGCACGCGTGGCGGACGCGACCGCCCGTGACACCGCAGTCGCCGACCGGGACGTAGCCGCCACGCGATTCCGGCAGCTAGCCACGGGCGTCTTCGCGGTCGACAGCCGGCTGGCTGCCGGCCAGGGGACGGAGACCGTGCGAGGCGCGCTCGACGCCGCCCGTCAGGTGGCGGCCCTCTGGCCGAACATCCCCTACGAGGCATCCGACCTGGGCAATGCGCTGCATCGCGTGTCGGAGGCGTTCCACACCGCTGCCGGCCAGCTCAGCGCCAGAGCCGACCTGAACCTCGAACCGGACGGCGACGTTCAGGTGTTCACCGCCGTCATCGACGGAGTCAGGGTCGGGGCGGCCGAGCTGCTGAGCCGGCTGAAGGAAGACGCCGACCGCAGCCGCCAGGAGATCACCGAACGCGAGCACGAGCTGTTCGACCGGACGCTGACCGGCGACACCCGCCGACACCTCGCCGATCGAATCCGGCAGGCGAATGACCTCGTCGACCGGATGAACGCCCGGCTTGAACGCGTGCGCACCGCCTCCAAGCTGGCGGTGCGACTGGTCTGGCAGGTCGCGCCCGACCTTCCGGCCGGCACCAAGGCGGCCAGGGACCTGCTGCTCAAGGATCCGGTCCGCCTCACCGAAGCGGACCGGGACGCCCTGCACGTCTTCTTCCGCGAGCGGATCGAGCAGGCCAAGGCCGACAACACGGCGGCCAGCTGGGAGCAGCAGCTCGAGCAGGTTTTCGACTACACCGCCTGGCACCGGTTCGACGTCAAGATCGACCGGTCCAACGGCGCGGGCTGGCAGCTGCTCACCAAGAAGCTGCACGGAGCGCTGTCCGGCGGCGAAAAGGCGATCGCCTTGCACCTGCCGCTGTTCGCCGCCGTCGCCGCGCACTATCAGACCGTGCCGCAGGCGCCGAGGCTGATCTTGCTCGACGAGGTATTCGTCGGCGTGGACACCAGCAACCGGGGCCAGGTGTTCGCCCTGCTGGCGGCGCTGGACCTGGACCTGATGCTGACCTCCGATCACGAGTGGTGTACCTACGCCGAACTCGACGGCATCGGCATCCACCAGCTAATCACCGACAGCGACGGCGGCGACGCCGTCACGACGGCCAGATTCACCTGGAACGGCCACGATCTCCTCCCCGACGACACCGCCCTTTCCGAACCTAGCCCCGTCTTGCACGACCTCCGAGTTGGCTGGGTGCGTCGAGTCGAGGAGGGTGCCTTGTAGGTGAGTGACCTTCTTGTCATGCTGTGCAGACTCAGATCCCGATCTCGATGCCAGGCTGGAGGCGGCTCGCTCCGGTGCCGACGAGGGAACGCCGGTCGAGGACTTCGTTCCCGGCTGGCCAGAGCGGCTCCTAGTGCGTTACCCGATCCAGTTCACCTGGATGAGGACAACGCGCTCGCCGCGGACATCGGTCAGGTAGACGAGCATCAGCGGGCCCCGCTGGATGGTGCGCAGCCCGGGCGGATCGCCCGTGAACGCCGGGCCGTCCAGGAACACCATCGATTCGCGTACGGCCAGTTCCTGACCGAGCTGCCTGACCGCCCGCACAGCGTCAGGTGGCAGGCCGTCGAGCAGGTCATCGGTGATGCATTCCCAGCGCCACTCAGCCACCCGCGACCTCGTGGTAAGCCGCCTGGACGATCTCGGCCGCTTCCCGGATGGCCCGCTCCCGGATGTCAGCGTCGGGGTCGGCGAGCGCGTGCTCGGCGGCGTGCAGTCGCGCGGCCACCGATGGTCGGCGCTCGATCGCGATCGTGGCACCCCATCGCTGGTAGAAGTGCCGGATCGGGTAGACGCTGTCCTCGTCGCCGGCCTGGCTGAAAGCATCCTGGATTTCCTGGAAGAACTCGGGCAGCCGGGATGGCAAGAGGGCCGCAACAGCTTGCCGCAGCGCGTCGAGTGTCAGCGCGGGCATGGCAATCAGCGGCTCGTCACCTTGTACGTGCTCAGCCGTCATCCGTGATGCCTCCTCTCGCTCCAAGGCAAGAATAACCGTGCGAGGTCTAACCCGCCCCTTGCAAGAGATCGCTCACGGCCGGGCCTCCGGGCCGCTCGGCCGGGACCCTAGAGTCAATGCAGGGTAGTTAAGGGCCGGGCGTGGCGGTCAAGCACTGGTCTCGGCGTGTCGCGGGTGAAGGTGGCGTCGTTCCGGGGCCGGTGACCGTGAGGGTCATGGCGGTGACCGGGGTGCTGTGCGCGGGCCGGTGCGGGTCGGCTTTATTCCAGCGTGATAGCGGGGATTTGACCTTGCGGACGCTGACCCGGGGCCGGCGGGGCGGGATGAGCCCGTCCAGCACAGCGCGGCCGATGCGCCCGTTCCCGGTGCCACCCGGGATGATGCCGTCGGCTCCGGTCACGGTATCGATGGCGGTTTGCAGGGCGATGGTGAAGCTGGCCCGGTCGGGGCCGGTGCCCGGCACGGTCTCGGCGGCGGTGACCATCTCCCGGCGTATCGCCTGGTACAGGGCCAGCAGCGCCCAGATTTCCTGTTCCAGCCCGGCCGGGTCCTTCGAGCGCAGCACCCGTCCTTGCAGCAGGGTGTGCCGCAGCGCCAGGTAGGCGACCTCGTGTTCCCAGCGCTCGTGGTACAGGCGGATCAGCGCGGGCGCGGGGTAGCGGCGGTGATCGAGAAGGGTGGTGGCCAGCCGGCAGCGGCCGCAGTACCGGGTGCCGTCAGCGAGGGTGACGATGACCTCGGCCTCGATGATCCGCACCGTCAGGGCGCCGATCCGGGAGATGAAGGTGCCGTCATCGAGCCGGGCCATCACCGGCAGCCGGCGGGTGGAGGTCAGCCGGGCCAGGAACTGTGCCTTCGTGGCGGCGACCGCCTCCAGGAAGGCGGCGCCGTCGAAGCCGCGGTCGGTCAGCACCAGCATGTCCGGTCCCAGCAGGTGCAGCAACTGGCGGGCGCAGGCGGTCTCGCCGGGAGCCCGCGGGCCGAACACCGCGCCGATCAGAGCCCGGGTACCGGTCTCGACCAGGGTCATCAGCTCGATCGCCGGGTAGCCGGTCACCCCGAGCGCGGCCTTCGGCTTCCCCAGCCAGGCCCGGTTCCGCTTCGTGTCCGGCACCCTGATCGAGGCGCAGCCGCCGGAGGCCACCGTCCGGTACCGGCCGAACCGCACGCCCGGCGCGGGCGGCTGGGCCGCCGGGCCGGCCAGCACCTCGAACAAAGCCTTTACCGGCGCGGTACCGATACGCCGGCGCAGGTCCCGCAGCGCCTTCGGTGACGGGGATGGCAGCCCCTGCCCGGCCAGCGCCGCAGTCAGCTTCTGCCACACGCCGCCGTAGCCCAGCCCCGGGAACAAGCCCAGGACCAGCACAAAGTACACCCCGACCCGCGAGGGCAGGTCACGCAGCCGCTGCTCCCGCGCCCGCGTCTCCTCCAGCACGCCATCAACCAGCTCAAACGGAACCTGCCAGGTCAGCTCGCCCAGGTGGCCGGGCGCGAACACCCCCGCCGCCACCGTGATCGTCCGGGTAATCGTCATGACAGCAGTACTGATGGCAGACTGAACGCGCAACGGAGGTCCTCGGCAACGGGCTTATCTTGGTCGATTACCCGTCCTACCGGACCTCCGTTGCCATGTCAGCCAAGCCACGCCGAACCAGGCAAACCGCTTGACAGCAGCCCGCAACCCTTAACTACCCGGCATT
>WNFX01002838.1_pt1 | contig 17405 bp, 20 predicted proteins | sample 5400111 | NCBI WGS metagenome assembly WNFX01 (sample SAMN13153363, study PRJNA577476) | soil metagenome | isolation source: 40 cm soil or saprolite under grassland replicate 1 | place: USA:California | collected 2016-06-15 | reverse complement strand
GCCCTGCTCAAGGCGCTCGTGCGGGCGGTGGGAACACGGAGATGCGTCGTCGCGCCCACGTTCACCACCTACCTCACCGATCCCGCCAGGTGGGTTCATCGCGGCGTGCCGCCGCACTGGCACGCGAAGATCCGAAGCTCGCTTCCCGGGTTTGACCCGAACCTGCATGGCGCACAGCCGGGCATCGGAAGGTTCGCCGAAATCGTGCGGACCGCGCCGGACGCGGTTCGCTCCCGCATCCGCTCTATTCGTTCGCCGCGCTCGGGGACGGCGCGCTGCCGTTGCTTGCCGACAGCCCGCAGGACTGGACGCTTGGCTGCCGGGGTCCGCTTGGGCGTTTCGCCGGCGCGGGAGGCCGGGTGCTTGCCATCGGGGTTGCATGGTGGGCCAAGTGCACCGTCTTCCATCTGGCCGAAAACATGGCCGACTACCCGGGCAGGCGGATGTACACCCTTCCCGGCCGGGTCGCCGCCGTCGGCGCAGACACCTGGGTTGCCACCCAGCAGCTGGTCTTTCACGACGGCGACTTCGCCGACCTTGGCCGCCACCTCGCCGGCCTTGCCGTCCACGGGACGGTCGGCGCCGCCCCGGCCGCCGTACTGCCCGCCGCCGCAGTCGCTGACGCCGCGGCCGCGTGGCTGCTCCGGCACCGGGATCTGCGCGGCGCCCGCTTCCCCAAGCCCTATGGAAATGCCCGACCTGCCCCCGCCGGCCCGCTGTAGCTGGAGGATGCATGACAAGCGCGGTCACCCTGATATTTCCGCCGCTCATCGAAGCGAGGACTCCACGATCGCGGCGCTGGCCCGTTGGGCGCGCCGCAACAAGGCCGCGTTCTTCGACGAGCACGGCCGTCACTGGATCGGCACCGACCGATTCTGCATGGAGAACGCCTACGCCTACACCTTGGAGATACTGGCCAAGCAGTTCTCCGTCGACCCCGGCGACAGCTGGCTGGAGGCGGGCGGTCTGGACCCACGCGTCACGGAGGTGTACGAGCGGTTCTATCAGCGTGCCCACATCGCCGAGCGGCTTTGCGCGCAGACCCTCCTGGTCGGGATATCGGTTCCGATGGGGCCGCAGCTTGTGCCAAGCCTGTTGCTCGCCTCCCACCTGAAGGCGGCGAGGCCGCAGGTCAAGGTGGTACTCGGCGGACCGACGCTGAGCTCGGCCTGCGGATAAACCTGATCCCAGACCTTCCGTCGACCACCTACGAGGAGGCGTTGGCGGCGCTCGACGACATAGCCCAGGTGGCCGATGCGATCGACAGCGTCAACGTGTTCCCCTTCGAGGCGACCAAGTCCTCCACGGTCGGCCGCGAGCCGGTGAAATTCGGCCTCATTCCGGTGGGAGCCGGCGCACGGCGCGAGCCGGTGTCCGGGCAGGCGCAGTACGCCTTGAATCACTTCAGCAACGTCGATCCGGCGATGACCGATGAACAGCGGTCCGAGGTTCACCGCATATACCGGGAGTTCGCCGCGCGAGTGAACCGCCGCCGCACCGGGGATGCCCGGCTCGAAAGGTCGCCTGAAGCGACCGCCTTCCGGTTCAACCTGGCCGAGATGGATCTGTTCAGTAGCAACGGCAAGGTCATCTGCACACAGGTGCGCAGCCGCGCGCGCCTCGATCCCCGCCGCCGTCGCCGAGTTGCTCGACCCGGGGCTGTCGGGCCAGGCCTTCGACGCCGCGCGGCTGTTCGAGGCCGTCGGCGCCAAGCACGGACAGGCGGTCCTCGACAAGCTGCTCACGCGCGGGGTGCTCGTGCCTGCCTGCCACCCGTGACACTGTTCGCGACTCCGGCCGGCGCGGGAATCCAATACGCTTCACCACAGCATGGCTCAACCAGACACGCTCGCCGTCGGCCGTCGTCAGGGCCGCCCCTCACCGCACCCGCTGGCGATCCTCGCCGTGATCACGGTCGTGGTTGCCCTGCTCGGCGTGCCGGGTGGGCTCGCCTGGGCCGAGATCGCGCCGCGGGCGGCCGTGGTGATCACCGGGCGCGGTGTGGCGCAGGTGGTGAGCCCGGAGACGAAGGCGTTCATCGCCGCCGACGGCTGGTTCTGCATCGTCGGCGTCCTCGCCGGGGTGGTCACCGGGCTCGCCGGGTACCTCACGGCGGTCCGCAGGCACGGTTCCGCCACGGTCGGCCTGGTCGTCGGCGGGCTCGGCGCGTCATTCGTCCAGTGGTGGGTCGGCAGAAACGTTGGGCTCGCGTCGTTCCGCAGCGCGTTGCTGCTCAGCCCAAAAGGCGCGGTCCTGCACGCGCCACTGGTTCTTCGCGCCCACGCCGCGCTGGTGATCTGGCCGCTCACGGCGGCGCTGATTGTCACACTCGCCGAGCTGGTGGCCGGCCAGCGCGGCGAACCGGCGCCATCCGGCGACCCCTAAAATTGGGGGGTGATTTCCCGAGTTGACTTGCGCGGGTTGCCGCGCGCCGATCTGAGCAGGGAAAAGCTGGCGGCGGTGCTGCCGCGGGCCGCGCTTGACGTCGCCACGGCGATGGAGGCGGTCCGGCCCATTTGCGAGGACGTCCGTCAGCGCGGCGCGGTCGCGATCCGCGAGCTGACGGCGCGGCTCGATGGCGTTGACGCCCCGTCCACCGCGGTGCCCGCCGCCGCGCTCGCGCAGGCGCTCCGCGGGCTTGACGCGGCCGTGCGCGCGGCGCTCGACGAGGCGATCAGGCGGACAAGGGCCGTCCACGAGGCGCAGCTGCCGTCGGACAGCGTCACGCGCGTCGCCAACGGCGCTACGGTCACCGAGCGCTATGTGCCGGTCGGGCGGGTTGGTCTGTACGTGCCGGGCGGTTCCGTCAGCTACCCCTCATCGGTCGTCATGAACGTCGTCCCCGCGCAGGTGGCAGGCGTCGGATCGGTCGCCGTCGCGTCGCCGCCCCGTCGCGAGCACGACGGCCTGCCGCATCCGGCGATCCTCGCCGCCTGCGCGCTGCTCGGCGTGACCGAAGTGCATGCCGTCGGCGGCGCGCAGGCGATCGCCATGTTCGCCTATGGCACTGCCGACTGCGCCGCCGCCGACATGGTGACCGGGCCCGGCAACGTCTACGTGGCCGCGGCGAAACGGCTGCTGCGCGGCCGCATCGGCGTCGACGCCGAGGCCGGCCCCACGGAGATCGCGATCATCGCCGACCACACGGCTGACCCCGTGCTTGTCGCGGCGGACCTGATCGCCCAGGCCGAACATGACGAGCTCGCCGCCTGCCTGCACGTCACCCCCGATCACCAGCTTGCCGACCGGGTCGAGGCCGAACTGGCTCGCCAGGTCGAAGCGGCGACCCACCGCAAGCGGGTCGAGGCGGCGCTGCGCGGGCAGTCCGCGCAGGTGCTCGTGGACGACATCGCCGCCGCGCTCATGGTCACCGACGCCTGGGCGCCAGAGCACCTCGAGATGCAGACCGAGCATGCCGCGCGGGACGCCGCGCGGGTGCGCAACGCCGGCGCGGTCTTCGTGGGCCCCTACGCGCCCGTCTCGCTCGGCGATTACCTGGCCGGTTCCAACCACGTGCTGCCCACCGGCGGCACGGCACGGCACACGGCCGGGCTTTCTGTCCTGTCCTTCCTTCGCGGCATCCACGTCGTCGAATGCGGCGCACGCGCGCTGGCCGACGTCGCGGGCCACATTGGCGCGCTCGGCGGCGCCGAGGACCTCACCGCGCACGTCGCGGCGGTCCAGGCGAGGCTGCGATGACCCTGCCCATCCGCGCTGACCTGCGTGGGCGCGAACCCTACGGCGCGCCGCAGCTCGCGGCAGCCGTTCGGCTCAATACCAACGAGAACCCGTACCCGCCGTCGGCACGGCTGATCGCCGCGATCAGCGCGGCCGTCGCCGAGGCCGCGGCGACGCTCAACCGCTACCCCGACCGCGACGTCGCCGAGCTGCGCAAAGATCTTGCCGACTATCTCGGGCACGGCCTGACCAGCCGCCACGTGTGGGCGGCCAACGGCTCCAACGAGGTCATACAGCAGCTTCTGCAGGCGTTCGGCGGGCCGGGCCGGGTAGCGCTCGGGTTCGAGCCGTCCTACTCGATGCACCCCATCATCGCGCGGACGACGGGCACCACGTGGGTCGGCGAAGGCCGCGGCGAGGACTTCGCGCTGTCCGCGGACCGCGCGGTCGCCGCGGTCCGCGGCCTTCGGCCGGACCTCGTCTTCCTGACCTCACCGAACAACCCCACCGGCGCCGCGCTGCCGGTTAAGGTGATCGAGGCGGTGTGTGACGTGGCGCCCGGCATGGTCGTGGTCGACGAGGCGTACGCGGAGTTCGCGCGGGATGACACGGTCGGCGCGCTGACGCTGCTGCCCGGCCACCAGCGGCTTGTGGTCACGCGAACCATGTCCAAAGCGTTCGCGATGGCGGGCGTGCGGCTCGGCTACCTGGCCGCGGACCCGGCGGTGATCGATGCGCTGCTGCTTGTCCGGCTGCCCTACCACCTGTCGGCTGTCACCCAGGCCGTCGCCCGCGCAGCGCTGGTGAACGCCGGTGAGCTGCTCGAGGCGGTGGCGGCGTTGCGGATGGAGCGTGACGCGACGGTGGCCTGGCTGCGCGGCCGCGGATTGGCGGCGGCCGACTCCGATGCCAACTTCGTGCTGTTCGGCGAATTCGCCGACCGGCGCGCCGTCTGGCAAGGCCTGCTCGATCACGGCGTGCTTGTGCGTGAAGTGGGACCGGCGGGCTGGCTGCGCGTGAGCATCGGCACCCCGGCCGAGATGGCGCGCTTCCGGCGCGCGCTCAGCGATGTCATGGCGAGAGGCGGAGGCGGGGTATGAGCAGGACGGGGCGCGCAGAGCGGGTCACCAAGGAGACGCGGGTCACGGCGGAGCTTGATCTGGATGGCGCCGGGCGCTGCGACATCTCCACGGGGGTGCCGTTCTTTGATCACATGCTCGCGCAGTTGGGCAAGCACGGCGGCCTGGACTTGGCGGTGCGCGCGAGCGGCGACACCGAGGTCGACGCGCACCACACGGTCGAGGACACCGCGATCGTCCTCGGCCAGGCGCTGCGCATGGCGCTCGACGACAAGGCGGGGATACGCCGCTTCGGCGACGCGCTCGTGCCGCTCGATGAGGCGCTGGCGCAGGCGGCGGTGGACCTGTCCGGGCGGCCGTACGTCGTACACGACGAGCCGGCCGGAATGGCGCCGCTGATCGGCACCTATGACACGACCCTGACCAGGCACATATTCGAGTCGCTCGCTTTCAGCGCGGCGATCTGCCTGCACGTGCGCGTGCTGGCCGGGCGCAACCCGCATCACATCGTCGAAGCGCAGTTCAAGGCGGTCGCCCGCGCGCTGCGTGACGCGGCGGCGGCCGACGCGAGCGCCGGAGTGCCGAGCACCAAGGGCGTGCTGTGAGCCGGCCCAGCCGGCCGGCGGTCGCCGTCCTCGACTACGGGTCGGGCAATCTCCGGTCCGCCTGCCGCGCTCTGGCGAGAGCCGGCGCGGATGCCGAGGTGACCGCCGAGCACGACGTGGCGCTGAACGCGGGCGGGCTCGTCGTGCCCGGCGTGGGCGCCTTCGCCGCGTGCATGGCCGGGCTGCGCGAAACGGGCGGCGACCAGCTGATCGCGAAACGTCTGGCCGCCACCCGGCCCGTTCTTGGCATCTGCGTCGGGATGCAGATCCTCTTCAGCACCGGCGCCGAGCACGGCATGATCACAGACGGCTGCGGCCACTGGCCGGGAACCGTCGAGCGGCTCGACGCGCCCGTGCTGCCGCACATGGGCTGGAACACGGTGGACCCAGCCCGCGGCTCGGTGCTCTTCGCCGGGATCGACGCGGGCGCGATGTTCTATTTCGTGCACTCGTACGCGGTGCGCCGCTGGGGCCGCGACGGCGGGTCATCGCCGGTGCGGCCCACGGCCGCGGCGCCGCCACGGGTCTCGTGGGCTGAACACGGGCAGCGTTTCGTCGCCGCGGTGGAGGACGGGGCGCTCGCGGCGACCCAGTTTCACCCAGAGAAGTCAGGCGACGCGGGCGCCGCGCTGCTCCGCAACTGGCTAGAGAACCTCTGAGCATGGCGCTGACCCTGCTGCCCGCGGTGGACGTGTCCGATGGCCGGGCGGTCCGGCTCGTTCAGGGCGTGGCCGGCACCGCCACCTCCTATGGTGATCCCCTGCAGGCCGCGCTCACCTGGCAGCGCGGCGGCGCGACCTGGATCCACCTGGTTGACCTCGACGCCGCGTTCGGCCGCCGCGCCAATCACGAAATGATCGCCGACGTGGTGGGAAAGCTCGACGTCGATGTCGAGCTTTCCGGCGGAATCCGCGACGACGACTCGCTCGCCGCCGCGCTCGCCACCGGCTGCTCGCGGGTCAACATCGGGACTGCGGCGCTGGAGAACCCGGGCTGGGTCGCCAAGATCATCGCGAGGCACGGCGACAGGATTGCCGTCGGCCTTGATGTCCGTGGCTCGCGGCTGGCGGCGCGAGGCTGGACCTCCGAGGGCGGCAGCCTGCGCGACGTTCTGCGCCGGTTGGACAGCGACGGGTGCCCGCGATATGTCGTCACGGACGTGACCAGGGACGGCACGATGCGCGGGCCCAACCTGGAACTGCTGCGCGAGGTGACCGGCGCCACCCCGCGGCCCGTGATCGCCAGCGGTGGCGTGGCAAACCTGGATGATCTGCGCGCGATCGCCGCTCTCACCCCGCTCGGGGTGGAGGGCGCCATTGTGGGCAAGGCCCTGTACGCCGGCGCCTTCACCCTCACTCAAGCGCTGGAGGCAGTGGCCGGATGACAGCACAACGGATCTCGTCGGGGACACCATGGGAGCCGGTGGTCGGCTACAGTCGCGCCGTCGCCGCGGGCGAGTACGTGTTCGTCAGCGGATGCACGTCGGTCCTGGACGGAAAGCTCGTCCATGAGGGCGACGCGTATCACCAGACGGTGCAGGCGATCGCCAACGTCTCCACCGCGCTCGACCGGCTCGGTTTCGAGATCGCCGACGTCGTGCGCACCCGGATCTTTGTCACCGACATCACCCGGTGGCAGGAATACGGCCGCGCGCACGGCGAAGCGTTCGGCGCGTCCAGGCCAGCGACCACGATGGTGGAGGTGTCACGCCTGGTCGATCCGCGGATGCTGGTCGAGGTCGAGGCCGTCGCCTACCGGCAGGGCGGCAGCGGCGCGAGCCGGCTGCTTCCCGACTCACCTCCGCAGGCGTTCGCATGACCGTCGCGGTTCGGGTGATTGCCTGTCTCGACGTCGCCGGGGGACGGGTGGTGAAAGGGGTCAACTTCCGCGGCTTGCGCGACGCGGGCGATCCCGTGGAGCTGGCTGGCGCCTATGGCGAGGAGGGCGCAGACGAGCTGGTGTTCCTTGACATCACCGCGTCGAGCGGCGGCAGGGACACCATGTACGACGTGGTCGCCGCCACGGCGGGAGAGGTCTTCATCCCGCTGACCGTGGGTGGAGGGGTGCGCAGCACCGCCGATGTGGACCGTCTCCTGCGCGCGGGCGCCGACAAGGTGGCGCTCAACACCGCGGCCGTCGCCCGGCCCGGCCTGCTCGGCGAGGCCGCCGCCAGATTCGGCTCGCAGTGCGTTGTGCTGTCGATTGATGCCCGCCGCGCGGTCGGCCCGAGCACCGGTTTCGAGGTCACCACGCACGGCGGCCGGCGCGGCACCGGCATCGACGCGGTCGAGTGGGCGGCCCGCGCGGCGGGCGTCGGCGCGGGGGAGATCCTGCTGAACTCGATGGATGCCGACGGCACGAAGGCGGGCTACGACCTGGAAATGATCCGCGCCGTGCGGGCCGCGGTCGGTGTGCCGGTGATCGCAAGCGGTGGAGCCGGCGAGCTCGCGCACTTCGCGCCCGCGGTGGCGGCCGGCGCGGACGCGGTGCTCGCCGCGAGCGTGTTCCACTTCGGCCAGCTAAAGATCGGCGCCGTCAAGGACGCCCTTCGCGCCGCCGGGCATCCCGTGCGCTGAGCTTACATTTGACCCGCCGGCGGCTGGAACGTCGCCCAGACGACCTTGCCGGTGTGGCAGGGGGCCGTCCAGCCCCACCGATGGCACAGCGAGGCGACGACGTGCAGGCCGCGTCCCGTCTCCGCGAGGTAATCGGGCGTCTTCACCACGGGCACCTGGTCGCTCGGGTCGGCGACCGCGCACAGGACGCATGGCCCCGGGTAGAGCAGCCCGAGCCGGATCGGCGACGCGCCGAGCTGCTCAGACTGGCGGGGCAGAGCGTGCCGAAGCGCGTTGGTCAGCAGCTCGGACACCACCACGCCGACATCGACCTCCAGGTCAGCCATCCCCCAGCGGCGCAACGTCGAGCCGGCGAAGTCCCTTGCCGCCTTGACAGCTCCGGGTTCGGGACCGGGTGTGCGGGTGGCGACGCGTGCCGAGCGCGTCCAGCCCGCCGATGGCCAGTACATGTGCGCCGGAGCGGCCGTCTCCATAGCGGGCCGCAGCCATTCCAGGCACCCGGCGCCGCGCAAACTCGCGGCGGTCATCCGAGCCTCAGGCGCTGTCGTCCCCATCCGCGCAAGATCCCATCCCGGTCATCCGCACAGTCCCGATTCGTCCCAGGGGCAAATACTTCCGTATGCACACGACGGTTGCAAGGGCCAATGCACGTGCATTCGGCCGGTAACGGCCTGTGGCCCCTGCCAGGCCGCGAGCGGTGATAAGGTGCGCTGTGCGCCCCGCAGCGAACCGAAATGCTCCGGGAGCCAGCATGAGCGCCGGTCCGTCCGTCGGCGACTTGCCTGTGGAGCGAATTCTTGCCATGCCCAGGGGCGGGCCGACGGTGCTGCGCATGCTTCTGGGCGCGCAGTTGCGCCGCCTGCGTGAGGTCGGCGGAATTAGCCGCGAGGAGGCAGGCTACGAGATCCGGGCCTCGCGCTCCAAGATCAGCCGCCTCGAGCACGGGCGGGTCAGCTTCAAGGAGCGCGACGTGGCCGACCTGCTGGCCCTGTACGGGGTCGCCAAGCAGGAGCGGGCCGCGCTCGAGGCGCTCGCCGCGCGTGCGAACGTGCAGGGCTGGTGGGCCGAGTACAACGACATCCTGCCGGACTGGTTTGAAATCTACGTCGGGCTCGAGCAGGCGGCTTCGCTCATCCGGTCCTATGAGATCCAGTTTGTGCCCGGCCTGCTGCAGACCGAGGACTATGCCCGCGCCGTCACCGTGCTCGGGCACGCCTCCGCCTCGAAGCGGGAAATCGAACGCCGGGTGAGCCTGCGCCGAGCACGCCAGGAGGTGCTGACCGCGCCAGAGCCGCCAACGATGTGGCTGGTGGTGGACGAGGCCGCGTTGCGGCGGCCAATCGGCGGCGCTGATGTGATGCGCGGACAGCTCGAACATCTGGTCGAGATGAGCGAGCTGGCGAACATCGTGCTGCAGGTCATGCCGTTCAGGCACGGCGGGCACGCCGCGGCCGGGGGCGCGTTCAGCATCGTGCGGTTCGCCGAAGCCGATCTGCCTGACGTGGTCTACCTCGAACAGCTCACCAGCGCCGTCTACCTGGACCGGCGCGAGGATGTCGACCGGTACATGGAGGTCATGAACCAGCTCAGCGCCAGCGCAGAGCGCCCCCACGCCACCTCGGCCCTGCTCAGCAAGATCATCAAGGCGATCTAGTGGTCTGGCGAAAAGAAGGGCCGCGGTGTCGTGATCGCGGTGGCCTGCCAGTCATAGTGACTGGCAGGCCACCGCGATCATGAAAGACAGCCCCGGGCCTCGCGGCGGTGACGGCGGTTGCAGGACGTCGCGACGGGCGCCAGGCTCCTGGGTCAGACCACTCGCGCTGGGGCCGCCGATGCCTTGCCGCGAGAGGGCCGTCACAGGCCCCACGTGGCCCGGCCAAGCCGCGCGACCGCGTCGGCGTCGCCGTCCATGTTCACCAGGGCTGCCGAGGTCCGGCCGAACGCCCACAGGGTGAGCTCGGCGGGAGCGCCGGTGACCGTGACGGTCGGCGTGCCACGTTTGGCGACGATCGGCTGCGTGCCGGGCCGCCCTTCTCGCTGCAGCGCGACCCCGCACGGCGCGCTGCGCAGCAGGAACCTCGACACGCCGAGCCTGCGCCACAGCATGTCATCCACGGCCGTGCCGAGTTCCCGCGCCTGCCAGCCGGGCGACCCGCGGCGCACATCCTCGTGGTGCACGAAATACTCGACGGCGTTGGCGGCGGCGTCCACGCCAGGCAGCGCGAAGATCGACAGCCGCGGCGGGCCGCGCCGGATCATTTCGACCAGCTCCGCGTAGCTGTGCTGCGCGCCGATCCTGCGCTGCACGCTGGCGGTGTAGGCGGCGAGTGGGCGGATGACAATGCCAACCGCGGCGTCTGGCCTGTGCTCACGCGTGACCAGGTGCGCGGCGAGGTCTTTGGTGGTCCAGCCTGCGCAGAGCGTGGGCGCGTCCGGCCCCTTCTCACCAAGGAGCGCGGCTAACGCGTGCCGCTCATTTCGGGCGAAATTCACATGCCGATCCTAGTGGTCTCAAAGGGGAGTCTTCTTTGGCTACACGACGCCCAGGCGGGCACTGTCGCCCGTGCGCGGGCGCCCTTTGCGCCCTGCGCGCGGGCGACACTGCCAAAATGGAGCCGTGACGCTGGATCCGCAGATTGCCGCGAGGCTCAAGCGCAACGAGGACGGCCTTTTTCCAGCCGTCGCGCAACAGCACGACACCGGCGAGGTGCTGATGGTGGCCTGGATGGACGACGAGGCGCTCCGCCGGACCCTCACCACCGGGCGCTGCACGTACTGGTCGCGCAGCCGCGGTGAGTACTGGGTGAAGGGCGAAACCTCGGGTCACAAGCAATGGGTCAGGTCGGTCGCGCTTGACTGCGACGGCGACGCCGTGCTTGTTCAGGTGGACCAGGTCGGCGTCGCGTGCCACACCGGCGACCGCACCTGCTTCGACGCGGGCAAGCTCGACGCGGTCGCCGGCGAGCGCCACACGACGGGGGAGCGCGGTGGCGCGCCGTGAGCTCGCGCTGAGCTTGCTGGCGGGCGCGGCGGGCGCCGGCCTGGTGCTGCTCGCGGCCGGGCAGCCGTGGGCGCGCGCGTCGTTCGCGCCCGCGCCCCCCATGCCGAGGTCCAGCCTCACCATGACCGGGCATGAGCTCGCGCCCGCCGCGAACGCGCTCGGCCTCGCCGCGCTCGCCTGCCTCGCTGCCGTGCTGGCGACGCGCGGCGCCGCCAGGCGCGTGTCCGGCGTGGCGCTTGCCGCGCTCGGCGCGCTTGCCGCCGTCAGCGCCGCGGCGGCCGTCGGGCACGCGCACGTGGCGGCGACAGCCGCGGCGCACGCGCTCTCCGGTGCGGCCGGCGCCGCGGGTTCGACCGCGCCGCGGCTGACCATGGCCGGGTTCCCCTGGTGGGCCGCCTGCGTGGCCGGCGGCCTGCTAACCCTCGCCGCGGGCGCGGCGGCCGCGTGGCGCGGGCCGCGGTGGCCTGCCATGTCGGGCAGGTACGCGGCGGGCGGACCCCCGGCGGCGGCAGCGGCGGACGAGCACGTCACCGCGTGGGACGCGCTTGACGGGGGCGTTGATCCGACGGCGTTACCCTGAATGCGGACCGCGGAGGTGGACGTGAACCGATTGCCGAGGCGCGCGCAGGCACGTGCGGCGGAGCCGGCGCGCCAGCACGTGCGCCTGGTCAGTCGGCTTCTGGTCGCGCAGGCGGGCGTCGCCGCCGCGGTCAGCCTTTCCTTCAACCGCCGGAGCGGGCCTGCTGTGCTTACCACGCTCGCGTTCGTCGTGGTGCTCGTCGCGCTTGCCACGCTGGCAAGCACGGGAACGCACACTGCGCGCACGGTCGTGCTCGGCGCTGAGTCCGCCCTGATCGTCTTCGGCCTCTACCGCTTTGCCTTCGATCGCTACCTTGGCGGCACGCTGTCCGCGATTGTGGTCGGCGCGGTGCTGCTGCACCCGGCGGTGAGCCGCGCCTACGGGGCGGCGGGGCTGTCGCGCGCCGCCGATTCCGCCGAAGCCGTCGCCCCCCCGCAGTGAGAACGCTCCGGCCGCACCGATAGCATCGGGGCGCATGGCAAACGACCGGAGGGGACCGTCATCGGCGTGAGCGTTCTGGACGAGATTCTGGCCAGCGTTCGTGCGGATCTCGCGGAGCGGCAGCAGCACACCAGCCTGGACCGGCTCAAGGAGATGGCCCGCGCGGCGCCGTCGGCGCGTGACGCGCTTGGTGCGCTGAACGGCGACGACGTGGCGGTCATCGCCGAGGTCAAGCGGGCGAGCCCGAGCAAGGGCAGTCTCGCGGCGATCGCCGATCCGGCCAGCCTGGCCTGCGACTACGCGGCCGGCGGTGCCAGGGTGATCAGCGTGCTGACCGAGCCGCGCAGGTTCGGCGGAACGCTGGACGATCTGGTCGCGGTGCGCGCCGCCGTCGACGTGCCGGTGCTGCGCAAGGACTTCATCGTCAGCTCCTACCAGCTCTGGGAGGCACGTGCCTACGGCGCCGACGTCGCGCTGCTGATCGTGGCGGCCCTGGGTCAGAGCGCGCTCATCTCGCTTGTCGAGCGGGCGGAGTCCATCGGGCTGCTGCCGCTGGTCGAGGTGCACACCGCCGAGGAGGCCAGGCGGGCCGTTGCCGCGGGCGCGAAGGTCATCGGGGTCAACGCGCGCAACCTCGCGACGCTCGAGGTCGACCGCTCGATCTTCGCGCAGATCGCCCCGCTCATCCCCGACGGCATCGTGAAGGTCGCCGAGTCCGGCGTCCGCGGGCCGCACGATCTGCTCGCCTACGCCGCCGCGGGCGCGGACGCGGTCCTGGTCGGCGAGAGCCTCGTGACCGGCAAGGACCCGCGCGCCGCGGTCGCCGACCTGGTGACGGTGGGCTCTCATCCGGCGCTTCGAGGTGACCGAGGGTGACACCTCGGGACGGCACGCGGCCTGCGGCAGCCGTTAAGGATCCATGGTCGCAAACCGGGCCCGGCGCAAGCGCGCCCGACTCGACCGGCCACTTCGGGCGCTATGGCGGGCGGTTCGCGCCCGAGGCGCTGATGGCGGCGTTGGACGAACTGACCACCGCCTACCGCGCCGCGACGGCCGACCCGCGGTTCGCCGCCGAGCTTGACCAGCTTCTTCGCAGCTACGCCGGGCGTCCGACGCCCCTCACCGAGGCGCCGCGGTTTGCCGCGAAGGCGGGCGGCTGCCGGATCTTGCTGAAGCGTGAGGATCTCGCGCACACCGGGTCACACAAGATCAACAATGTGCTCGGCCAGGCGTTGCTCGCCCGCCGGATGGGCAAGCGGCGGATGATCGCAGAGACTGGCGCGGGCCAGCACGGCGTCGCGACCGCCACCGCCTGCGCGCTGCTCGGCCTGGAGTGCACGGTCTACATGGGCGAGCAGGACACCAGGCGACAGGCGCTCAACGTCGCGCGGATGCGGATGCTCGGCGCAGAGGTCGTCACGGTGCGAATCGGCAGCCAGACCCTCAAGGACGCCATCAACGAGGCGTTCCGTGACTGGGTGAGCACGGTCGCAAGCACGCACTACTGCATCGGCTCTGTGATGGGCCCGCACCCGTTCCCCGTCATGGTCCGCGACTTCCAGCGGGTGATTGGCGTCGAGGCCCGCCGCCAGGTGCTTGAGCTGACCGGCCGGCTGCCGGACGCCGTCGTGGCCTGCGTAGGCGGCGGCTCCAACGCGATCGGCGCCTTCCACGCCTTCATCCCCGATCCCGGGGTCGCCCTGATCGGCTGCGAGGCAGGCGGCGACGGCGTGGCGACCGGGCGGCACGCGGCGACGCTGGTCGGCGGGTCGGCCGGGATCATCCACGGCATGAGCACCTACGTGCTGCAGGACAGCGAGGGACAGACGCTCGCCACCCACTCGGTGTCGGCCGGTCTCGACTATCCGGGCGTCGGTCCCGAGCACGCCTGGCTGCGCGACACCGGCAGGGCCAGCTACCGTGCCGTCACCGACCGGCAGGCGATGGACGCCTTCTCGCTGCTCTGCCGGACCGAGGGAATCATCCCCGCGCTCGAGCCGGCCCACGCGCTCGCCGGGGCGCTGGACGTCGGCCGCGAGCTCGGGCCAGACGGTGTGCTGCTCGTGAACCTGTCCGGGCGGGGCGACAAGGACGTCGACACGGCGGCGCGCTGGCTCGGGATGTCGGCGTGACCGCGGTCGCCGCGGCGTTCAGGCAGGCAGCCGCGCAGCGTCGGGCGGCTCTTGTCGGTTACCTGCCCGCCGGATTCCCCTCCGTCCAGGGCGCGATTGACGCCGCGAGCGCGATGGTCGGCGCGGGTGCCGACATCGTCGAGATCGGCCTGCCCTACACCGATCCGCTGCTGGACGGCCCGGTCATACAGGAGGCCGTGCATCGCTCCATCAGCGGGGGGACCCGCATCGCGGATGTCCTTGCCACCGTGGCGGCTGTGGCGTCGGCAGGGGCGCCCGTTCTCGTCATGACCTACTGGAATCCGGTGAACCGCTACGGGGTTGACCGCTTCGCCGGCGAGTTGGCCGCCGCCGGGGGAGCGGGTGTGATCACGCCCGACCTGACCCCGGAAGAGGCGGGGCCGTGGCTGAAGGCGGCCGGCCGGCACCGGCTCGACCCGGTGTTCCTCGTCGCTCCGAGTTCCACGGACGAGCGCATCGCGAAGGTCGTCTCGGCATGCGGCGGCTTCGTCTACGCGGCCTCAGTCATGGGCGTGACAGGCGCCCGCGACGCGGTGAGCGAGGCGGCGGCCGGGCTTGTCGCCCGGGTGCGTGCGCGCACGCGGCTCCCTGTGGCGGTCGGTCTCGGCGTGCGCGACGGCGCGCAGGCGGCGCGCGTGGCCGGGTTCGCCGACGGGGTCATCGTGGGTTCTGCCTTCGTGCAGCGCCTGCTCGCGGCGCGCAGCGCCGCCGCCGGGGTAGCGGCGGTGGCCGAGCTGGCCGCTGAGCTTGCCCGCGGGGTGCGAGAAACGGCGGCGCCACCATTGGCAAAGGCGTCGGCTGCCGCAGACGGCGCGCATTCGGCCAGCCATACCAGGTAACGTCCGGAACTATGTCCATCGCATTCATCCCGAGTCCTTCCCAGGGCGTGTGGCACCTTGGGCCGATCCCGATTCGCGCCTACGCGCTGTGCATCATCGCCGGCGTCGTCGTCGCGGTTTGGGTGGCGGAACGGCGCTATAAGGCGATCGGTGGCCGGCCAGGGCTGGTCCTCGACGTGGCCACGTGGGCAGTGCCGTTCGGCCTTGTCGGCGCGCGCCTCTACCACGTGCTCACCGACCCCGAGCTTTACTTCGGCGCCGGACGGGACTGGGCCGGTATCTTCAAGATCTGGGACGGCGGCATCGGCATCCCGGGCGCGATCTCCGTTGGCGCGGTCGGCGCCTGGATCGCGTGCCGCCGTGCGGGCGTGCGCCTCGGCCCTGTGGCGGGCGCCGCGGCGCCGGGCATCGCGCTCGCGCAGGCCATCGGGCGCTGGGGAAACTGGTTCAACCAGGAGCTTTACGGCCGGCCTTCGACGCTGCCCTGGGCGGTGGAGATCTCGCCGCAGCACCGCGCGGCGGGGTTCGAGAACGTGGCCACCTACCAGCCGACCTTCCTGTACGAGTCGTTGTGGGACATCGGCGTCGCGCTGCTCGTGATCTGGGCGGCTCGCCGGTTCCTGCTCACCGGTGATCGCGCGTTCGCTCTCTATGTCGCCGCCTACGGCGTGGGCCGGTTCCTCATCGAGTCGTTGCGGATCGACTTCGCGCACAGTTTCGGTGGGCTGCGGGTCAACCAGTGGATGGCGATCGTCATCTTCGCCGGCGGTGTGATCTACCTCTACCGCACTCGGCACAAGACCGGCCCGGATGAGCTCGACAGGCCCGCGCCGGCCACGGCCTCCGCCTCGCCCGGCGTCTCCGCCGGAACGTCGGACGCCTCCGCGGGAACGTCGGAAGCCTCCGCGGGAACGTCGGACGCCTCCGCCCAGGCGCAGGAAGGCGCCGACCCGGCGCACGAGGCCCCGGCGCCCGCGACGGCGGAGGACGGCAGGCAGGAGTCGCGGGAGCCCGCAGGGCCCTGACGGCCCTTTGCCGCGGCGGTCGAGCAAGATTCCTAACGGCTGCCGCGGTGATGTAACCTCAGTTGAACAGCACGAGCGGGCCAAAGTCGTCCCGGCTGCACATCGAAACGATCCGCAGGCGAGACGACGGGAGGCTCGATGACGCGTGCCAGCATGCCCAGCAACACCGAGGGCCTTTACGACGGCCGCTACGAGCACGACGCGTGCGGCGTCGGGTTCGTCGCTGATCTGTCCGGCCGGCGCAGCTATGACATCGTGGCCAAGGGCCTGTCCGTGCTGCGCAACCTCGAGCACCGCGGGGCCAAGGGAAGCGAGCCTGACACCGGGGACGGCGCGGGGATCGCGACCCAGATCCCGGACGCGTTCTTCCGCGCGAAGGTTCCCTTCGCCCTGCCAGAGCCCGGCGCCTACGCGGTGGGTATGGCCATGCTGCCCACCTCGGGCGCACAGCGGGCAGCGGCCGTCCAGGTCATTGAGCGGCTCGCGGCCGACGAGCGGCTGACCGTCCTCGGCTGGCGCGACGTGCCGCACGAGCCGTCGTTTTGCGGCGGCGCCGCGCGCGCGATGATGCCCCATCTGGCGCAGCTCTTCGTCGCCGGGGCCGGGGCCGGGCGCGTCAGCGGGATCGAGCTGGACAGAAGGGCGTTCTGCCTGCGCAAGCGGGTCGAGCACACCTCGGCGGCGTATTTCGCCAGCCTTTCCGCGCGAACGATCACCTACAAGGGGATGCTGACCGCGCCCCAGCTCGAGCCGTTCTACCCGGACCTGTCGGACCGGCGTTTCGTCAGCGGGCTCGCGCTCGTACACTCCCGGTTCTCCACGAACACGTTCCCGTCCTGGCCGCTCGCTCACCCGTACCGCTACATCGCGCACAACGGCGAGATCAACACGATCCGGGGCAACCGCAACTGGATGCGGGCGCGCGAGGCAATGCTGTCCACCGGCCTCATACCGGACTCCGCGACCGGGCGGGGCATCGAGCGGCTGTTCCCGATCCTTGACGGCGAGGCAAGCGACTCGGCCAGCTTCGACGAGTGCCTGGAGCTGCTGCACATGGGCGGGCGGTCGTTGCCGCACGCGGTGCTGATGATGATCCCCGAGCCGTGGGAGAACCACGCCGAGATGGATCCGGCGCGCAAGGCCTTCTATCAGTTCCACGGCACGCTCATGGAGCCGTGGGACGGCCCCGCCTGCGTGGCGTTCACCGACGGCACGCTGATCGGTGCGGTGCTGGACCGCAACGGCCTGCGGCCGGGCCGTTACTGGGTGACCGACGACGGCCTGGTGGTTCTGGCCAGCGAGGTGGGCGTGCTCGACATCGACCCGGCGGCCGTCGTCCGCAAGGGCAGGCTGCAGCCGGGGCGGATCTTCCTCGCCGACACCGGCCGCGGCCGGATCATCGAAGATCAGGAGGTCAAGGCCGAACTC
>WNFX01008574.1_pt1 | contig 17406 bp, 14 predicted proteins | sample 5400111 | NCBI WGS metagenome assembly WNFX01 (sample SAMN13153363, study PRJNA577476) | soil metagenome | isolation source: 40 cm soil or saprolite under grassland replicate 1 | place: USA:California | collected 2016-06-15 | reverse complement strand
AATCGGGGACACGACCGGGACCGTGCTTTGGTAACACGCTCTACCGCATCCACGGTACGAATCAGCCGTCGACCATCGGTCAGTTTGTTTCGTCTGGTTGCATTCGTCTGCTCAACGAGGATATCGAAGATTTGTATAACCGAGTAACATTGGGCACTCGCGTTGTGGTCTTGCCAGGCGGCAATACTCCGCGCAGCCAATCAACGATGCAGTGAGTGGCCCACCTTGACCCTTGCGAGAACCGTTGGCCGCCGCGCGACCGAGCCCGACCCCGGCGCGGAGTGGAATCTTTACCAGCTAATTCGGGTGGCAGCGCGCAGCTGCTCCGGCTTACCGGGTTGTGGCTGAGCCTCACGGAGCCAAGAGGAAGCATGAGCCTCGTGCTCGCGGGAAGAAAGCTCAAGGGAGCATATTCGCTCGTGCGCTTGAAGAATCCGAAACAATTGCAAAAAACCGGCGCCCGTCTCTTCCCTGGTTCCCAGCAGCTTCCCAATCGCGTTGCTGGGAAGCGGCTAATCGCTAAACGATTGTTTCTTTAGGTCTTTTACAGGGAATTGGCGGGAAACCTCGAGGGTGTTGAATCGTCCACCACCAGGATCGGCATCGAGAGATCCACGGTCATTCCTCGTCTCCGTCGAGCGCCGGACCGCCCGTGGCGCGCGCTCGGGCAGCCCCGGGGCGCCCGCCGGCGGCCCAGTCCCCGACGTTACGGGAAATCCGTTGAACATAGGGTTAATCGTCCCGGCGGCCCGCCTTCTCGGCGGGCCGCCGAGCGCCGAGACGGGATGCAACGTTTCGGGCCACTCGATCGTTGCCAGCGCACGGAGCGCCCGTCGAGCGCCCGATTGACATTGCGCGGCCGCGAAACCGGGCCCATCGTAGCGCGGCCGAACTGGACGGAGAACCGATGTCGCTCTCGAGCCTCAAGCCCGCCGTCGATCCGCGCATGCTGAAGCTCCTCTATTTCGAGGATCTCCACGTCGGCTTGCGCGAAGTCCTGATGAAAACCGTGATGGATTCCGACGTGGTTGGCTTCGCGCGGCTCTCCGGCGACGACAATCCGATCCATTTGTGCGACGTCTATGCGGCGCAGACCCGGTTCGGCCAGCGCATCGCCCATGGGCTCTACACCGCGAGCCTGATCTCGGCGGTATTGGGCACGCGGCTGCCCGGCCCCGGCGCGGTCTATCGCTCGCAAACGCTGAACTTCCATGCGCCGGTGAAGATCGGCGACGTGGTCACCGTCATCGTCGAAGTCGTCGAGCTCATTGCCGATGGCAGGCGGATGCGGCTCAAGTGCGAGGCGATGGTCGACGGGCACCTGGTGCTCGACGGCGAAGCCGTGGTCTCGGTGCCGCGACGGCCTGCTTGACTTCGAGCGCGCGGCGGCGGCACCGTCGGCGCGCCTTGCATCACCCGTCCCAAAGCAGCGATCCGGCGAGCTCGACGCGGCCCTTTCTCGTGGTCCGCGACGATTCCCCGGCCATGTCCGCGCTCACAGGCGGCATCGTCGCGATCGGCAATTTCGACGGCGTGCACCGCGGCCATCGCACCGTGATCGCTGCCGCGGCGCGCCGCGCGAAAACGCTCGGCGCCCCGGCGGTCGCGCTGACGTTCGAGCCGCACCCCCGCCGGTTCCTGCGCCCCGAGAGCCCGCTGTTCCGGCTCACCGACGAGAACACCAAGCTGCGGCTGCTCGCCGCGAGCGGGCTCGACGGCGCGCTGGTGCTCACGTTCGATCGCTCGCTCGCCTCGCTCTCCGCCGAGGATTTCATCACGCGCATCCTGGTCGGCAGGCTGGCCGTCAAGGGCGTCGCCATCGGCTTCGATTTCCACTACGGCAAGGACCGCCGCGGCTCGCCCGGCTTCCTGGCCGCCGAGGGCGAACGGCTCGGCTTCGCGGTCGAGATCCTGCCGCCGCTCGAAGACGAGGGCCGGCCGGTCTCCTCGAGCTCGATCCGCGCCGCGCTCGCCGCCGGCCGCGTGATCGAGGCGGCCGAGCTCATCGGCCATCCGTGGTTCGTGACCGGCACGGTCGTTCCCGGCGACCGGCGCGGCCGCGCGCTCGGATTTCCCACCGCCAATCTCAGGCTCGATGCCGATTGCGGGCTTAAGCACGGCATCTACGCGGTCCGCGCCCGCGTCGACGGCGCGGTCCGCGACGGGGTTGCGAGCTTCGGCCGCCGGCCGACGTTCGACGACGGCCCGCCGCTGCTCGAGGTCAACCTGTTCGATTTCTCGGAGGAACTTTACGGCACGGCGATCGATGTCGCCTTCCTGGGCTGGATCCGCGCCGAGGCCAAATTCGCCAAGGTCGAGGATCTCATCGCCCGCATGGACGAGGACGCGCGGCTCGCGCGCGAGGCGCTCGCGCGCACGAGGGCGGCGTTCCCTCCGCTGGGCACGTTCGTGGAAGGCTAAATGTGGTCACTCCGGCCGAGCGCGTAAGCGCGAGCGCCGGAACCTATGAACACCATCTGCAATATTCGCGAAATCCGTGGCCATGGCTCCCGGGTTGCCTCGCTGTGCTCGGCCCCCGGGACGACGGCCTGACCGGCTCTTTTCCTTGCGGCGCTCGCCTGCTAGGAAGCGCGCCATGCGCGCGCGCCCTGGGGTTTCGTCGATCATTCGGCCCATTACCGACCCGGCTTCCGCCTGAATTTCGGGCGGGAGACCGGGACCGCTTTTTTTTTCGAAACAACGCCACCGACGAGCCGCCATGACCCGCGATTACAGCGCGACGCTGTTCCTGCCGAAGACCGATTTTCCCATGCGCGCCGGCCTGCCGCGCAAAGAGCCGGAGCTTCTGGCGCGCTGGCAGCGCCTCGATCTCTATCGTCGGCTGCGCGAGGCAGCGAGTGGCCGGCCGAAATTCATCCTTCACGACGGGCCGCCCTATGCCAACGGCAACGTCCACATCGGCACCGCGCTCAACAAGATCCTCAAAGACGTGGTGACGCGCTCGCAGCAGATGCTGGGCTTCGATTCCAATTACGTGCCCGGCTGGGACTGCCACGGTCTGCCGATCGAATGGAAGATCGAGGAGGAGTACCGCGACAAGGGCAAGAACAAGGATGCGGTGCCGATCGTCGAGTTCCGCCGCGAGTGCCGCGCCTTCGCCGCGCACTGGATCGACGTGCAGCGCGAGGAATTCAAGCGGCTCGGGGTGGAGGGCGACTGGGCGCATCCCTACAGCACCATGAGCTTTGCGGCGGAAGCGCAGATCGCCCGCGAGCTGATGAAATTCGCCGCCAACGGCACGCTCTACCGCGGCTCCAAACCGGTGATGTGGTCGGTCGTGGAGAAGACCGCGCTCGCCGAAGCCGAGGTCGAATACGAGGATTACGTCTCGGATCAGGTCTGGGTGAAGTTCCCGGTCCGCGAAGCGCTGAAGGATTATTCCGGGATTTCCGCGGACGGTCCCAGCGCGCGGGAGCCCGCGATCCTCATCTGGACGACGACGCCATGGACGCTGCCGGGCAACCGCGCGGTGGCGTTCTCCTCGAAGATCGCCTACGGCCTCTATGAAGTGACCGCGGCGCCGCCGGGCAATTGGTTGCAGAGGGGCGATCGGCTGATCCTTGCCGACCGTCTCGCGCCCGAAGTGATGCGGGAAGCCCGCGTCGAGCAGTACGAGCGCAGATCCGACATCGCGCAAAACTTCTTTGCCGGAAAGATCTGCGCGCATCCGCTGGCGGGCTGGAACAAATACTATCGTTTTCCGGTGCCGCTGCTCGAGGGCGACCACGTCAGCGACGACGCCGGGACCGGGTTCGTCCACACCGCGCCCGGGCATGGCCGCGAGGATTTCGAGATCTGGACCGCGAACGACGCGAAACTGCGGACGCGCGGCATCGACACCGCGATCCCGTTCACGGTCGATGCCGACGGGCGCTTCACCTCCGACGCGCCGGGATTCGTCGGCAAGCGCGTGCTGACCGAGCAGGGCGAGAAGGGCGACGCCAACGACACCGTTATCGCGGCGCTGCGCGAGGCCGGCATGCTGGTCGCGCGCTCCCGCCTCAAGCATCAATATCCGCACTCCTGGCGCTCGAAGAAGCCGGTCATTTTTCGCAACACGCCGCAATGGTTCATCGCGATGGACCGCGACATCGCCGGGCGGGGCGACACGTTGCGCGCGCGCTCGCTCGCCGCCATCGCGGCGACCCGCTGGGTGCCGGAGCAGGGCAGGAACCGCATCACCGGCATGGTCGAGAGCCGCCCGGATTGGGTGATCTCGCGCCAGCGCGCCTGGGGCGTGCCGATCCCGCTGTTCGTGCGCGAAAAACCTGACGGCTCGGTCGAGATCCTGCGCGACGACAAGGTCAACGCCCGCATCCTTGCCGCCTTCGAGGGCGAAGGCGCCGATGCCTGGTATGCGGACGGCGCCGCCGCGCGCTTCCTTGTCCCCGAACACGATCCGCGGGACTGGACCAAGGTCGACGACATTCTCGATGTCTGGTTCGATTCCGGATCGACCCACGCGTTCACGCTGGAAGTCCGCGAGGATCTGAAAGTCCGGCGGCGCAAGGACGGCGGCCCCGACACCGTGCTCTACCTCGAGGGCTCCGACCAGCACCGCGGTTGGTTCCAGTCTTCGCTCCTGGAGAGCTGCGGGACCCGGGGCGTCGCGCCGTTCGACGTGGTCGTCACCCACGGCTTCACCCTCGATGAAGCGGGCCGCAAGATGTCGAAGTCGCTCGGCAACACGGTGGCGCCGCAGGACGTCATCGCGCAGAGCGGCGCCGACATCCTGCGGCTGTGGGTCGGCTCGTGCGATTACTGGGACGACCAGCGCATCGGTCCCGAGATCCTCAAGACCACGGTCGATACCTACCGCAAGCTGCGCAACACCGTGCGCTGGATGCTGGGCAGCCTCGCGCATTTCCGCGCCGAGGATGTGGTGCGCTTCGAGGCGATGCCGGAGCTCGAGCGGCTGATGCTGCACCGGTTGAGCGAGCTCGACGCGCTGGTGCGCGAGGCCTATGCGGCCTTCGATTACAAGCGGATTTTCGCGGCACTCAACGCCTTCATGACCGTCGACCTCTCGGCATTCTATTTCGACGTGCGCAAGGACGCGCTCTATTGCGATCCGATCTCGTCGGTGACGCGCAAGGCCTGCCTCAATGTGCTCGAGCATCTGTTCCGCTCGACCGTGACCTGGCTCGCGCCCATGCTGTGTTTCACGGCGGAAGAGGCCTGGCTTTCGCGCTATTCCGCGGCGGAGGGCTCGGTGCATCTGGAAACCTTTCCGCCGGTGCCGGCGCAATGGCGCGACGAGGCGCTCGCGGAGAAATGGCGCAAAGTGCGGGTTGTTCGCCGCGTCGTGACCGGTGCGCTCGAGATCGAGCGCGCGCAAAAACGCATCGGCTCCTCGCTCGAGGCCGCGCCGGTGATCTACGTGACCGATCGCGCGCTTTTGTCGGCTCTCGACGGCGTCGATCTCGCCGAAGTCGCCATCACCAGCACGGCGAGCCTCGTCGCGGGCGAGGGGCCGGCAGATGCCTTCCGGCTCGAGGACGTGCCGGGGGTTGCGGTCGAGCCGCGCCGGGCGGAGGGAAGGAAATGCGCGCGCTCCTGGAAGATCCTGCCGAGCGTGGGCTCCGATCCGGAATATCCCGACGTCTCGCCGCGCGACGCCCAGGCGTTGCGCGAATGGGAAGCCATGCGCAAAGCCGCGGAGTAGTAGGAAGCTTATGCTAGCAGCGGCGGCGTATAAATACGCGGCGAGTGCGGCGGGCGCGCTTCCCTTCTCCCCTTGTGGGAGAGGGTGGCTCGTTGCGAGTGAAGCGAGCAACGAGCCGGGTGAGGGGTTTCTTGACAGCTCAAAGACCCCTCACCCTGTTCCTCGCTACGCTCGGAACCACCCTCTCCCACAAGGGGAGAGGGGAAGCGGAGTTCGCCTCGCGTGAAGGGAAAAACGTTACACGCGGGGTCCATGCAACGGTTTCATTCCTATCTGTTCGGCCCCCTGAGCGGGCTGGGCCTCGCGGCGGCCGCCGCCGCGTGCCTTGCCGACCAGGCGCTCAAGCTGTGGCTGCTGTTCGGCTTCGGCCTCGCGCACAAAGGCGTGGTGCCGCTCGCGCCGGTGCTCGACCTGCGGCTGATCTGGAACCAGGGGATCAGCTACGGGCTGCTGCAGCAGCAGACCGCCCTCGGCGGCCTCATCCTGCTGCTCGGCAAGGCCGTAGCCGTGATCCTGCTGTGGATCTGGCTCGCCCGCACGCGCACCCGGCTCGCCGCGCTCTCGCTCGGGCTGATCATCGGCGGCGCGATCGGCAACGCGGTCGACCGCCTCGCCTACGGCGCGGTCGCCGATTTCGTGCATTTCCACGTCGGCAGCTTCAGCTGGTACGTGTTCAACCTGGCGGACGCGGCGATCGTTGCCGGAGTCGCCGGTCTAATATATGAATCGTTTTTCGGCGACCGCGCCGCAAAAGCGCCCTGATCCAAGGGTTTATCCCCGACCGGCTCGACCGGTTTCGCAACAAGCTCAGGGCGGGGCAGAGGGGTCTTCGCACATGCGCGCACGTTCGGGGCGACGCCCCAGGCTCGCCGCTCTCGCGGCCGGTCATCATCATTGAGGCGATCTAGCGTGTCGAAACACTCCGCCTTCTGGGTCGTGCTCGCCGCAACCGCGGCGCTGACGGCCACCTGCCTTGCCGAGACCCCCGGGATCGCCGTTTCCGATTTCACCCTGGAAAATGGGCTCGAGATCGTCGTCGTCCCCGATCATCGCACGCCGGTCGTCACCCACATGATCTGGTACCGGGTCGGATCCGCCGACGAGACGCCGGGCCGGTCGGGGCTCGCGCATTTTCTCGAGCACCTGATGTTCAAGGGCACCGCCAAGAGTCCGGGCGGAAAATTCGCGCAGACCATCAACGAAATCGGCGGCCAGGAGAATGCGTTCACTTCCACCGATTACACCGCGTTCTACCAGCGGGTCCCGCGCGAGCACCTCGAGACCGTCATGACATTTGAGGCCGATCGCATGACCGGCCTGGTGCTGACCGACGCCAATGTGCTGCCCGAGCGCGACGTCGTGCTCGAGGAGCACAACCAGCGCGTCGCCAACGATCCGGCCGCGCGGCTCACCGAGCAGGTCCAGGCGGCGCTCTATCTCAATCATCCTTACGGCCGACCGGTGATCGGCTGGCGCCACGAGATCGAAACGCTCACGCGGGAGGACGCGCTGGCGTTCTACCGACGCTTCTACACGCCCGACAATGCGGTCGTCGTCATCGCCGGGGACGTGAACGCCGAACAAGTGCGGGCGCTGGCGCAACAGACCTATGGCCAGGTCGCGCGTCGCTCCGAGCCCGGCCCTCGCGTGCGGCCACAGGAGCCGGAGCCGGTTTCGATTCGCCGAGTCACGCTCGCGGATCCCCGGGTCTCGCAGCCGAGTGTGAACCGCAGCTATCTGGTCCCCTCGTTCGCGACCGCGCGCGCCGACGCCGACGCGCTCGATGTGCTCGCCCATATCCTGGGCGGGGGAGCGACCAGCCGGCTTTACCGTACGCTGGTGGTCGACAAGGGTCTCGCTGCGGATGCCGGCGCCTGGTACGCCGGCGTCGCGCTCGATGCGACGCGGTTCGGCGTCTATGCTTCGCCTCGGCCGGGCACCGGCTTGATGCAGCTCGAGCAGGCGCTCGACGGTGTGATCGCCGAGGTGGCCGAGCACGGGGTGACCGCCGATGAATTGACGCGCGCCCAGACCCGGCTCGTCGCCGATTTCGTCTATGCGCAGGACAATCAAATGGCGCTGGCGCGCTTCTACGGGCTGGCGCTGACGACCGGCTCGACCATCGAGGATCTGCGCGCGCGGCCCGATCGCATTCGCGCGGTCAGCGCCGATCGGGTGCGCGACGCCGCCCGCCGCTGGCTCGACGCGCGCCGCTCCGTCACCGGCTATCTCGTCAAGGATGCGGCAAATCGCGAGGACCGCTCATGAAGCTCCTGCCCGGCCGATCGATGCGGCGGCCCGCAATGGCGCCGCTCGCGGTGGCGTTCCTGCTCGGCGCGGCGGCTTCGGCGCCGGCCGCGACCGCGATCGAGCGCGTGGTGAGCCCGTCCGGCATCGAAGCCTGGCTGGTGCGCGAGCCCGCGACGCCGCTCATCGCCATCGATTTCGCATTCCGCGGCGGCGCCGATGAGGATCCGGCGGACAAATCCGGCCTCGCCCACATGTTGGCCGATCTGCTCGACGAAGGCGCAGGCCCGCTCGACGGCAATGCGTTCCACGAGCAGCTCGAACGCCACGCCATCGAGATGAGCTTCGGCGTCGGCCGCGATTTCTTTCGCGGCACGCTGCGCACGCTTGCCGGGCATCGCGACGCCGCGGTCGATCTGCTGCGCCTGGCGCTCAACGAGCCGCGATTCGAGCAGGAAGCGATCGAGCGCGTGCGGGTCCAGATACTCACGACCATTCGCCGCGCCAGCACCAGCCCGCAGGAGATCGCGAGCCTGCGCTGGTGGGACGCCGCGTTCCCCGGCCACCCCTATGGGCGCCAGGTGCGCGGCACGCTCGACTCGTTGCCGCGCGTCAGCGTCGAGGATCTCAAAGCCTATACGCGGCGGGTGTTCGCCCGCGCCAACCTCAAGGTCGGCGCGGTCGGCGACATCGACGCGGCGACGCTCGGCCGCATGCTCGACGAAATGTTCGGCGCGCTGCCGTACGCGGCGGAGCTTCGCGCGATTCCCGAGGCGAGTCCGCAGGGCCTCGGCTCCTTGATTCGCGTCGATCTCAACGTGCCGCAGACGGTCATCCAGTTCGGCGGGCCCGGCCTCCTCCGCAAGGATCCCGATTTCATCGCCGGAGCGCTCGTCAACCACGTGCTCAGCGGCGGCTCGCTCGCCTCTCGGCTCTATCGCGAGGTCCGCGAGAAGCGCGGTCTGGCCTATTCGGTCCACACCGGGCTTTATCCGTTCGATCGTGCGGGCGTCTTCAGCGGCGGCACCGCGACCCGCGCCGATCGCGCCGAGGAGACGCTCGACGTCCTGTCCCGCGAGATTGCGCGGCTCGCCGCCGATGGGCCGACCGAGGAAGAGCTCGCCAAGGCGAAATCCTATCTCAAGGGCGCCTACGCGCTCAATTTCGATTCCTCGAGCAAGATCGCCGGCCAGCTGGTGCAGCTCCAGCTCGATGATCTCGGCATCGACTATGTCGAGCGCCGCCGGGATCTCATCGAGGCGGTCACGCTCGCCGATGCCCGGCGCGTGGGGTCGCCGCAAAGGTGCCGGGCGCACTGACCCCCGCGGTCGGCGTCGATGCCGCCGGGCGCGGGCCGGTTTCCCTGCATTAGGTTCGCCCAGGAGCCGCCGGGATCGAGCTGCCGCCGTCGGGTAGAATGCCCGGCATGTGAGACAAAGAAAGCCCCGAAAAACGGGGGTTTTTTGATGGCAGAGGACCAAATTGCTACCGTTTTGCTACCATTTCTTTCCTGGAGGCCCGTGACGAGGCCGTAGGTGGGTCCGGCCTACTGGTCGAGGAGATTCCGGCCGAGGACCTCGACACGGATTCGGAGGACCATGAGCCGCAAGGTTGTTCACCTACGGTTCATCCATTAAAGCGCCTAAGTTACTTTGTTACCTTGTGAAAACAATCCGGAGGAAACTCGATGCTACGCAAATTCTCTCTCGTTGCGGCGGTTGCGGCGGCTGCCCTGTTGATTCCGGCAGGAGCAGATGCTGGAGGCCGAATGCGCGGCCCCGACCACTGGCGCGGCGACCATTGGCGCGGCGACCATTGGCGCGGCGACCATCGCGGTCGCGGACACTATTGGCATGGTCGCTGGTGGGGCTACGGCGAGGGCAGGTGCTGGCGACGGACGCCCGCTGGTTACATTTGGATCTGCGACTAGAACGTGGGTCCGATAAAATAAGCAGGGCCCGGCCACTGCGCGCCGGGCTTTTTGTTTTCGGCCCACCCTTAGCGGAAGCTGCGGGCTGACTCGATTTTTCCCAAAATTGAATTCGCGCTCGCCAGCATTGCTCGAGCCCAGAGCTTGGCGATCCGGCGACGATCCGTCGAATTCCGACACAGTTCCTTCATGCCAGCACGCCGGCACATACGATGGGCATCAACCGCCTAGCAGTACGCCTTCGATGATATCGGCCGCGCGGTCTTGGGATGAGACCAGGTGCCCATAGACCCCGAGCGTGATCGCGGCCGAGCTGTGCCCAAGGCGCCGGCTGATCGTCAGGATATCGACACCCTCCCGGATCAGGATCGACGCGTGCGTGTGCCGTAGGGTGTGCAAGCTGACGTGCGGCAGGCCAGCCGCGGTCATCGCGACGCTGAATCGCTGGCCGATATCGTTCGGCGAGCGCGGATTCCCATCCAACGTGGTGAACACCAACCCGTCAGCCGGCGGCTTGCCAAGACCAAATGCCAGGCGCTGTTCAAGCTGGTTCTTTCGATGCTCCCGGAGCGCGGCGACAACGGATAGCGCCAGTGAGATCGAACGCCGGCTGCGGGCCGTCTTGGGCTCCTTGAACCGCAGAGCCCTACCACGAATCTGCTCGACGGACTGTTTCACCTCGAGCCGTCCCGCATCGAGGTCAGCGTCGATCCAGCGCAGGCCGCAGAGCTCGCCGCGTCGCATGCCGGTGCCGAGCGCCACGATCGCGATCGGGTACAGCGCCGTGCCGCGAACGGCCGCGAGCATGACCGGAATTTCCTCGACGCGCAGTACGGCGGCTTCCTTGGGTGGTACTGCCGGGGCGCCGATCTGGGTCGTGGGGTCAACCTTCACGTCGCCGAGCTTCATGGCTTGCCGGAATATTCCGCGAGTCAGAACGTGCACATGCTTGATGGTTCGCGGAGAGAGGCCCTTGGCGGCCATGTCGCGATAGATCCGAGCGAGATCCGAGCCGCGGGTCTGCTGCAGAGACTTCGTTCCGATCGCCGTTGTGACGTGTCCGGCAAGCGACCAGTAGCGCTCGAGCGTCTTCGGGCCAGCCTTCAGCGGCGCCCAGTCCCGCAGCCACGCCTCGAAATATCGTGCCACGGTCTGCTTTGACGGTTCGATATAGGCGCCCTGTCCGATCTCGGTGATGAGCTCAGCGCAGCGCTTCTGCGCCTCGCGCTTCGTGCCGGAGAAGCTGTGCCATTTCCGACGGCGCTTGCCGGTGGCGGGATCCTTGACGTCGAGAACAATCGCCCATTTGCCAGGCGACCGTTCGATCAGGTGGCCCTTCATTTGCGTTTTCCCTTTGCTTTGATGACTTCCATATGTGTCGTCATGCCGCCTTCGCCGCCGAACCTGGCCTCGGCGAGCTCGGTCTTGATCGTATTGCGCACTTCGTCTCGCAGGATCTGAATTACCTTCTGCGGGTCCTCGTCGAGCGCCTTCACAAGAAGCCGCACGCATTCGTCGTTGAGCGTGCGCCCGCGCTCGGTGGCCTGCACGTCGATCCGCCGTCGCAAGTGCTCCGGCATGCGAATTCGCACCTGCACGATGTCTGTCAATTGCCGCTCTGCCATTGCTATCCCCCTGGCTAACGGCGCGACACTAAATGGGACTAGAAGGAAAGTCTAGGGGCAAGAGCACAACTTTTGGTATTTTGCCCCAAATTGGGGCTTGACGCCCTTTATGGGGCCGAGCTAGATATTGCGGGTAGCAACCATTTCAGCGCCTCGGAGCCCCCAGCCATGGAAGAGATCGATGCCACCCCGCAGCTGATTAGCCTGACGGAGGCGGCCCGCATCCTGCGAATTTCGAAGAACACAGCCTACGCGGCGGCACAGCGCGGTGATCTTCCGGTGCTGCGTATCGGCCGACTGAAGCGAGTTAATCGACGCGCCCTTCAACAGATGATTGACGGCGCTGTGCCGAAGCCGGCTGCCACCTAACAGAAACGGCGCCCGCAAGGGACGCCGTTTTTGTTGTTTCAAGGGGTCGGCAGGTTCGCGACGGCAGGCTTCGTATCCAACGCCGTCGAGGGTTCGAGTCTCTCCGACTCCACCAACTGCTAGGGACAGGCTCTGGAACGCCCGTCTCCTAGCAAAACCAGCCCGCGCACGCAAGCCGGGCAATTAGGAGATAGGCACATGCTTCAGCAACCCACATGTGCTTATTGCGGCAAAATTCTGCCATTCAGCAAACACACAGGACGCCGACGCCGGTTCTGCTCGCCGGCGTGCCGCAAATCTGAGTTTCGTTACCAAAAAACCACCAGGCCCCAATGTATCGGATGCGACGAAACTCGATCTAAAAATTCAACAAATTCAAGCACTTCGACAGGCGTTTTTCGTGGTCGAGGTATTGATCTCTGCGGGATTGAACCCGCGGTTCGCGAACGGATCATCGATCTCGAATTCGCCGGCTGGAAATGGGCGCACCCGCATGAAGACGGAGGCTCGTCATAACCTCCACGCCCACCAAACTTGGCAAGTTGATCCGACTGCTGGCGTCAGACAAACCCGGCGAGGTCACCGCCGCCGCCCAGGCAATTGGCCGAAAGCTGCAATCCGCCGGCCTTGATTTTCACGCATTAGCCGACGTGGTCGAGCAGCAGCTCGATCTGCCATTGGTCCCGCAACAAACACCGCCGCCAGCATCACAGCCGATGCGCAGCCCTCGCCCCGGCCCTCTGCGCATTGGCGATAGGTAAATCTGCCACGAACCAGTCGGCATATTCCGTACGTGCCGGTGCGGCTCTTCGCGATTCACGGTCGAGCGAGGAATCGGCCCTCACCTTGCGCAACTGCGCTGCGATGCATGTCTTGCAGGGGGCCGATGGCTCTCGCGGCACCATATGGGAATGGCGACGTGACAGCCATCACGGCTAGCGGCCGTATGCTACGAGCCGCGCTCTACTACGCGAAGCGCAACCTGGCGGTTTTTCCGATCTGGCCGGTCGTGGAGTACGGGCCCGGAAAATTTGTCTGTACATGCAAAAAAGGCCTTCGATGCGACGAAAGACCGGGCAAGCACCCGCTCGGCATCTATGTCCCGCACGGATGCAATGACGCGACCACCGATCCTACCAAGGTCAACCATTGGTGGGCTTGTCGACCCGATGCCAACATCGGCATTGCGTGCAATAGCGAACTCGTCGTGCTCGACGTCGACGTCGACAAGGGCGGGCTCAAATCAATCACTGATCTTCAGAAGAGCAACGGCCGCTTGCCGCCAACTTGGCGAGCACGAACCGGGAGTGGCGGATTTCATCACTACTTCCGCCCGCCACCGGACATGGAACTCAGAAACACCGTATCCTCAATCGCACCAGGCCTCGATACTCGCGCCAAGGGCGGATTCGTGGTGGCACCGCCAAGCAATCACGTCAGCGGCGGTTCTTATGAGTGGGAATGGTGGCCGCACCGGGCGCCACTAGCTGATTTACCCGAGTGGCTGACGAAAGCTGCAGCCACACCGGCGCGCACAAAACCTACAGAGGTTTGGCGTGCGCTCGTTCGCAATGGCGTCACCGAAGGATCGCGCAACAACAGCATCACGTCCCTTGCCGGCCATCTACTCCGCAGGCACATCGATCCGCTCGTCGCGCTCGAACTAATCATCTCATGGAATCACAATCGCTGCTCGCCGCCGCTGCCTGATGCCACGGTAGCGGAAATAGTCGATCGCATTGCCGGCAAGGAGCTGGCCCGCAGGGGGCACAAATGAACGATGCCCGCAACATCCTAGAGCTTGCCGCCGTGAACAATCGCCGCCGCGACGATGCCGGGGTCTCGCTCGATGACTTTCACGCCTACATGCCGGCGCATTCCTACATCTACGCCCCAACGTCAGAGCCCTGGCCGGCGGCCAGCGTCAATGCGCGCGTCCCTCCGATCCCATTGCCTGAACTCAGCAAGGACGGAAAGCCGAAGATGCTGCCGGCGAACACGTGGCTCGACCAGAACCGTCCAGTTGAGCAGATGACCTGGGCGCCCGGTCTACCCATGCTGATTCGGAATCGCCTAATTGCTGAAGGTGGCTGGATCGAGCGGAGCGACGTGACCTGCTTCAATCTCTACCGCCCGCCGACGATCGAGCCGGGAGATCCAGCAAAGGCCACCCGATGGCTCGACCATGTTCACAAGGTGTTTGCTGACGATACCAATCACATCGTGCAGTGGCTTGCCCACCGTAAGCAGCACCCGGGCGACAAGATCAACCATGCGCTGGTGATGGGGGGCAAACAGGGTATAGGCAAGGACACGCTGCTCGAGCCGGCAAAGCGCGCCGTCGGACCCTGGAATTTTTCCGAGGTGTCACCGCAGCACCTGCTCGGGCGGTTCAACGGATTCCTAAAATCCGTTATCCTGCGCGTGAGCGAGGCGCGCGATCTTGGTGACGTTAATCGGTTCCAGTTTTACGATCACATGAAAGCCTATACTGCCGCCCCGCCCGACGTGCTGCGTGTCGATGAGAAGCACCTGCGCGAACATGCTGTAATCAACTGTTGCGGCGTCATCATCACCACCAATCACAAGGCGGACGGAATCTATCTGCCGGCTGACAATCGTCGGCATTTCGTGGCCTGGTCCGATCTCGACAAGGACACGGATTTCCCCAAAAACTATTGGACCGAGCTCTGGCGCTGGTACAATGCCGGAGGAGATCGGCACGTCGCCGCCTACCTCGCCAGCCTCAACATCTCCCAGTTCGATCCGAAGGCCCCGCCGCCAAAAACCGCGGCTTTCTGGGATATCGTCGACGCTAACCGCTCAAATGAGGATGCCGAGTTGGCCGATACCCTGGATCGCATGGGCAACCCAGACGCTACGACCCTAACGCGGATCCAGAACGAAGCCGATGGCGAGTTCGCGGTCTGGATCAGGGACCGAAAGAACCGAAAAGCCATCAATTACCGGCTCGAAGAGTGCGGCTACGTTCCGGTGCGCAATGATATCGCCCGCGACGGACTATGGAGGATCAATAACGCCCGACAGGTCATCTACGCCAAAAACTCGTTATCTTTCAAAGATCGGTGGCAAGCAGCTTCCAAGCTGTTCCGCCCATAGCCGTCAGTCACGTCAGTGGCGTCAGTGGTTTTTACTCTATCTTCCACCAGAATACCAAAATACCTTTCCAGAATGGCAAAGCGTGCGCGCGTAGAGATAGAGGAAAAACCACTGACTTCACCTACACCACCGACGCGGCCGCGGCCCCAATTGACCGCTAGCCCGCGCAACTTTCTTGCGCAAAGCCAATTGTGGCGATATTGTGCCGCTGATTTGTGGACTGACGGCCCATGCCTAAGCCTGATCTGGTGACCCGACTAGCGGCCGACCTGGCCGAGGGCCGGCGGGTGCGACCAGCGGCTGGCGTTCTTCCTGCACTACGAAGCCCATAGACTGCTCAAGCGGGTCGAGCATGAACACTACGGCATGCTGGCCGATGGCGACCGGGGCGACGAGCTATGAGCACCAAGCCGGCTACCGCGGACGAGCAAGCCCAAATCCGCGAGCTCGCCACTCGGCTTCTCGATGTGCTCGATGAATACGCTGATTTCGATCACCGCATCACGCTGGCGGCAATAGTCGATGTTCTGGGTGTAGCTCTCGGGTGCGTTCCCTGCGCGGAATGCCGGCGACTTAGCGCAAAGCATCTAAAGGGCAGCGTCCGCGATGTGATACGGCACGCAATGGCCGTCGCTGAGCAGCAACCGGAGCACGAAGGCCAGCATGCCCACTAGGCCAAGCGATCGCTGGTATATGCACCCAATTCACCGCGCTCGGGCGAAGGATCAGCTGCGGCGTGAACCCTTGTGTGCGTATTGTTTGCGAGAAGGCCACTACACCTCTGCCGAAGTGGCTCATCACGCCACACCACATGGAGACGATTGGAATGAATTCCTTACTGGCCGTCTGGTGAGTTTGTGCCGACGCCATCATAACAGGCAGGCTCAGCGGGAAGAACATGGCAGCGTTCAGCAAATAGATGTTGACGGTTGGCCAATTTGTTGAGTTGCAACCGTAGGGCGAGTGTCAAAAAATGCCGACCTGCCGATGATTTTGCGGCGGCACAACGAAACATAGGTTTAATTACGGAAAAATTCATGTAACGAGGCTCAATTTTTTCTCGCCACATTGAGGTTTCATTACGGCTAACCGAGGATCGATCGGCATGGGACTTCGCGGGAAGGGCAGCAATCCGACGCTCAACAAACTCATCCGGCGGAAGGAGCGCGAGCTGCTTAGGTTGCCGCCTGAAGAGGTGCCGGTTCGACGTGGACGGCGTCGGCGCAAGTGTGTGGTGTGTGGCGAGCGGTTTACTGCCGTACGGTCTGACGCGCGGTATTGCTCGACGCGGTGTCGGATGCAGGGGTTTCGGGACCGCGTGGGTGGGGGGCCATACCGCCCGGCCTGAGACTAACCATCCAGCCCTTGTATTCATGCCAGCGCGTGCTATGCTAAATATAGCGCTATGAATCCCATAGCGCCTTGCCCCGCGCCGCACTGCGTGCTGCTGGAGGACCACAAATGTTGCCCCCGAAAGGCATCGACACAAATATCGTGTCGAACTGCACCACGCACTTTTACGGGCGGATGAGCTCGCCTGAGCTAATTGATTCAGCGAAAGAGATGATGGCAGCACGCGGAAAGCCCGCGCAGGACCTTGGTGCGCTCACGACTGGCATTTTCTACTATTCAACGGCCGGCATGTCTCAGCCGGCGAAGTTAAAAACGCCACTTTGCCTGACTTATCACCCACAAAACCCGGCTACTGTCGATGAGATCGTCCAGCTTTCCCATGGCTGTAACGTTTGCATTGGGACTCCGATCCGTGCGGATAATCAGAACCGGGCATGAGGCTTTCGAGATAGCCCCGACCTAACTACGGGATCAAGGCTCAGCTTCGCTGGGGCCGTGATGCACCGCGCCGCCTCGCATCAGGCGGGCGAGCCAGTGCCGGCGGAGGAACCTCATCTGATGCGTTCTATTCGGATGGTTACTGGATCCGGCCGATCAAAAATCGAAACGTCACCGGTCACTTGCCCGAGCAAAATGATTCCCGGCTGAGGCACGCGTCCGTTACGGTAGTAGATGACAAAGTGATCTGAGTTCCAGAGTCCCAGTGTCCCGGTCGAGAAGTCGAGTTGCCGATGGACGCTGGGCAACGGCGAAGGCAGGTCGCCGGTTTTTTCCTGCCGTAGGTGATCGCGCATTTCGATTGTGAGCGGCAACATCTGGACCAGCGAGTGGGACGCTTTGTTGTCGACCAGCTCGGCATTGACCTTGCCCCAATCAGAGGAAATCACGATGCGCTCTTGTGCCATTGCCGGTCCAATCAATGCGAGTGCGATGACGAAAGCTCTCAGGAATGAATTCAGCATTCGTAAGCCTCATATTTCTGGGCTTCTGGCGTGAATTACTGTTGCCGAGAGTTGCGCGACGACGCGCCCGTTCCGGCGCCATACTGTACATCGGTGACGTGCTCCAGCCACTCC
>WNFX01002836.1_pt1 | contig 17411 bp, 18 predicted proteins | sample 5400111 | NCBI WGS metagenome assembly WNFX01 (sample SAMN13153363, study PRJNA577476) | soil metagenome | isolation source: 40 cm soil or saprolite under grassland replicate 1 | place: USA:California | collected 2016-06-15 | reverse complement strand
AACTGATCCATCAGCCGTTTCACTCCTGGTAAGCCCAATCCCAGGCTACGCGAGGTGGAGTAGCCGCCCTGCATGGCTTGCTCAATATTCGGAATCCCTGGTCCATTGTCCCGGGCGACGACGGCAATGCCGTGTCGGCTGGCATTTTGAACGGCGACCACAATAATTTCGCCATGCTTGGCGTACAGAACGATGTTGCGGGCTAATTCCGAAATGGCCGTGGCGATGAGCGTCGAATCGGTGGGCGAGAATCCCAAATGGACCGACAATTCTCTGCCCTTCTGGCGAGCCACGACAATGTCGGCGTCCGAATTTATCGGGACTTTCGTTTCCTTGTTCATTGTGGTGGTCATTTGTGAGAAGGCTTTGTCTCGATCCCCAGGCGTTGGGTTTTCTGATTCAAGAACGCAAGGCCTTCTTCCAAGTCCAGTGCGGTGGCCACCCCCTCAAGCGTCAGCCCGAGTTGCACCATGGCCAGCGCGACTTCCGGCTGGATACCCACGATGACGGTTTCCGCACCCCGCAATCTGATCATGTGTGCAAGGTCGCGCAGGGTACGGGAGGCAAAGGAATCCATGACATCCAGAGCGGTCACGTCTACGATCACTCCCCGTGAGCGGAACCTGCCGACCTTCTCTGCCAACGCGTCCCGCAGCTGTAACAAATCAGCATCGGTGAGGGCAGCTTGAATTGAAGCGATCAGGTAGTGACTCTGTTTGAGAATGGGGACTTCCACGATTCACACCGGTCAGGCTTGTTGAGTCGACTCTCCAAACGGGGCGACCTTATACCCCAGCAATCGCTCCGCTTCCTCGATGCCACCTTGCAGATCGCCCACGGTGTTCATCTTGCCTAGGTCCACGCCGATGGTCACCAGGGTTTGGGCGATTTCGGGCGACAAGCCTGTGACGATAACCGTCGCGCCCAACAGCCGCGACGCCTCCACGGTCTGGACCAGATGGTTTGCAACGGTGGCATCCATGGCCGCCACACCAGTGATGTCGATGACCACCACCCGGGCGCGGTTGGTCCGGATGCCGCGTAACAATTGCTCAGTCAGCTGGCGAGCACGCTGGGGATCAATCAAGCCGATGATGGGTAGGATGAGCAGCCGCTCCCGCACCTGCAGCACGGGGGTCGACAGTTCCCGGATCGCCTCTTGCTGCTGGCGGATGATGCGCTCGCGCTCTTGGACGAAGCCAACCGCTACCGTGTTGGCGATGCGGTTGGCAGCGGGCTCATAGGCGTCCAATATGTAATTGAGCTGCTTAAAGTCTGCCTGGTATTTAGCAAACAGTGAACGCGCAAGTACGTCGCGCAGCAGCAGCACGATGCCAACGACCTCGTCGGTTTCCACCCCTCTCGGAATGATGCGCTCGGACAAATCGCGGGCATAGGCTTGCAGAGCTTCGACGGCCCCTGTCTCGAGCACTTCTACATAGTTGTCATAGACAGAAGTGGCTTCCGCGAAAATCTCTTCCCGGCTCATTGCTGTGAGCAATTTGGCCTCGGTGATCTTCCGCGCCCACTCCTCACGAAGGTTAGTGCGGAGCTGCCGAAGGTGTGCCACCAGCTCACGTAGCAACACCGCAGTAGATTCGCTCGGAGATTGAGAGGGGGGCGGGGTGATATGAATATCCGTCCTACTGGTTTTAACATCAGGCATACAGGACCTCCTTACAAGATCTTATAGGGCGGGACTCCAATCCTGAGTCGTCACCGCTGTCAGTACGGCGGACGTCGAAGACAAACTGCGGAAAAGAATCATCGAGTGGCTGTTAGCCTAGGGGGATTATTGAAGCAGAGGATAGACCTCTTTAGATGGGTCTTCTCATTTTGGATGGGTCTTCTCATTCCGATTTAGCAAAGATGACTACTGCTCTGAGGGTTGGGGGTTCAACTCCCCGGGCGCACCAGCTTAATTAGCTGGTCGCAGCCGTTTCGTTAGCGAACTTCCGAAACTGCAGTGATCGTGAAGGCAGGGTTGAAAGAAAAGGTAGGCCGCACTTCAAACACGAATTGCTTGACGAACTGTTCTCCGAACTGATTAATCAGCACCAGATCATAGAGGAAGCGATAGTTGTAATCGTAACGTTTCGTCACGTTTTTTTGCGGAAGTCCTCCCTGCATCAGCCGCCATTCGTACAGATGCTCCAAATTTGAAATGTACGTATCGTAGGTCTCAAATGTCATGATCTTCTTGATCAGTCCCATCTCCAGCGGCTGACTTTCGACGCTATATTGCGACTCGATCCTCCTCTTGTTCACCGTCGCCACATAGCTGTAGCGGCCGAGACCGGTAAAAAGCACTCCGGATTTATTGATGGCCTGGTCGGCGGAGAACCTGCGGCCGGTTTGCACACTGGCCAGATACTTCTCGATCGTTTGCCTGGCTACCCCTTCCGATTGGAGATTGTAGGTCCACCAGGTATTTCGATTGTGAAGGACTACCACCAACACCATGAAGGCAGTGATCGCCGCCAGCAAGGTCAGCATACCGGTACGCAGTAGACTGGCCTTTATCTTTGTCCTAGCACTATTGACTCCCAGTGTCCTCGGATCTGTCCACCAGGCGTCTGACGAGAAGAGTTCAGGATCCCACTTCATACCTATATCTCGGCGATTCGCAGGCTTTCTGCAGCGGCCACAATCACCTAAAACCGGTGCGTGTGAAGACGTTTACACACGGGAGACGCAAAAAGCCGACCAGATAAACACTCTGCGCAGTGCCTTCGAATAGAAACTTGAAAAAATGGGGAGCCGGGGCTGGTTCTTCTTACTGCTCTTCTCGAATCTTTACATTCTTCAGAAACTCGCTCAGTCGAGGATCAGCATAGACGCCGTAGGCGTCGACGACGATCCCTCGTGCTCCATCACCGGCCAAAATTCCATAGACAACGGCCATGTCGTCAGGATCGCTCGCTCCTTCAAACCGGTGATGTTCAATGATGGTCAGTTCTGTGGCTGTATAACTCCTTTCGCTCCCCACGGCTCTCAGCACATTGCCGGCAAGTTCAAGGTTGTCAGTGAACCCTCGCTCCTTCAACCCCTGAACCGCATCGCGCACGCTCGAGTAGTGTGCTGTGGACATGGTCTCTTTCCAACGACCTGCGCGGCTATCATACACCCCCGGATAAACGGCGAGTAGTCAGCTTCCTCCCGAGCTCGTTCCCGATTCCCGAAATTTCTCCGCGCGTTGTCTCGCTTGTTGAGCGTCCTCCATCTGTCCCAGGCGTTCATAGGCATCTGCCATGTTCGTGTAGAGCTGGACCAGACCAAATGGCTTTACCCTATCGTTAAAGGCCTCGGCCTGATGAAAACTCTCGAGAGCCTCGGAATAGCGCCCCTGCTGCAGCAACACCTCTCCCAGCGTTTCTAGATAGATCCCTTTTTCTCTCGGCTGATTTTCGCTTTCAGCCTGGGTTACCGCTGTTCGTGCCAAGCTTTCCGCCTGAATTAACAGTGTGCCTTGCTTCACGTAGAGGGCCGCCAGGTTATTTAGGGCCTGCCCACGATTCGGATCGAGAGAAAGTGCCTCACGATAACACTGCTCCGCCGCATCATACTGTTCCAGCTCTGCATAGACATTCCCGAGAAACACCCTCGCCGTCACACTCTGGCCAGGGGCCTTACTCTCAATGACTTTCTTGTACTCAGCGATGGCCAGATCCGCGTTGCCTTTGGACTCATAGCTTACCCCAAGCGCCAAATGTTCTTGAGGCGTTAATGGATCATGGTATTCATAGACCTTTGGCAGGAACGAACAACCGAATTCCAGCAATCCCACAAGAACGATAACCAGAATCGCCGGCATTATGCTCCCTCATCAGGACCGGGTTGCGGCTCGATAAGCAGGGACCAGTAGTTGGTTTTTTCCCAGGCCTTCTTAAAGCGGTCGAATGGGATCCGTTGATTTTTCTCGACCCCGGAATAGGCAATGACACTCTTATCTTCGGGATCGACCCCCACTACCACCAGAAAGTGCCCGAGGGGGACCTGCCGAAAGCCAAGGTTCAGAAACGCGATGATGGGACGCTCGCGGCTTACCTGCGTCTCCAAAAACTCCCACGAGCCCTGCCGCACGGAGGCCTGAAAATCCTGCGCTTTTGCGTATTGCCAGAGATCGAGGCTCAGAGTACCTTTCATCCCCGGACGGTAGATTTCTTGGGCGATCTGCTCTGGCGTCACATGCCGACCCCAGTAGTTGAGGACGGTGGCCAACGAGGCGGGCCCGCACTGATATTGCGTTTGCGGGTAGAACGGCACCTGTTTCACATAGAGCGCGTTCGGCGAGAGAGGCCGCTCCTCCCCTGTCAGGAACTGATCAGCGCTGACACAGCCCGCCATAGACAGTGCGAAACACACAGCTGCCACGGCACGCGCCCTACGGGGGTTTGTCATCTCAGGCTCTTTTGGCCAGAAAGATGATGAGCAAGACGAGAACGACAACGACGAGAATGCCGATGATGAGGCCCAGCTCACCCCCGGCTTGCAGGCCATCCAAATTACTCGCGATCTGGTGCAGTTCCTGCGTAGTCAATTTGGCCATGGATTGCTGGACTTCTTCGACGGAGAGACCGAGATCGGTGAGTCGTTGCGCCACGACTTTGGACTCCAGGACATGCTGGATTGTCTGAATATCGGCGGCGCGATCCATTACACTCGTCATTGTTGCGCTGTCCAACTCCGAGGGAATCATCGCAGCCATCAGGTCCCATGGCATACAACCAAGCAGCATGAGTGCTACGATCAGATACACCGCCAAGGCTTTTCGAAAGAACGGGGGCAGAAGTTTCACGATCCTCACCTCCTGGTAGGAAGTTAGCCTAGCCTTATGTGTACCTAATGTGAATCGCCCTTGGAAAACCTACGAAGGAGTTAAACGCAGAGAAAAAGTTGTACCCCTGACCTTCGCTTACCGACGACACATCCTTGACACATTTCCAATGACAGCCTAGCCTTCTCCTATGGCGGAAATCTTCCACGGGGTGGAGCGGATTGAGGAGGCGCGCGAGCGCTTGACCGGTCCCAGCTTCATGGCCGGCGTATATGTTGGGCGTCCCGATTTCGATCTTCTCTGCCCTCCCGTTGAACCGCCTGAAGAAGCTGCAATCGGTGAGGCCTACTGTCGAAAGATCGAAGCCTTTCTGAAGATCCAGGTCGATCCGGACGAGATTGAGCGGTCGGCCAAGATCCCTGAGCACGTTCTGAAAGGGCTGTTCGCACTTGGCGCGTTCGCCATGAAGATCCCTAAGGAGTACGGCGGGCTCGGATTCTCCTATAAGAATTATGGCCGGGTGCTCACGCTCATCGCAAGCTGGAGCAATATCCTGTCGCTGACTGTCGCCGTTCCCCAGTCCATCGGCATCGCGATGCCGATTATACTCTTCGGTAATGACAGGCAAAAAAACCTGTATCTTCCCCGCGTGGCGCGCGACGAGATTTCGGCTTTCGCCTTGACCGAGCCAAACACAGGGTCGGACGCCGCCAATATTCAAACTGAGGCCGTGCTCGACCCTTCCGGCGGACATTTTTTAGTCAGCGGCGAGAAGCTATGGTGCACGAACGGATCGATCGCCCGGTACATCACGTTGATCGCACGCGTGCCGGCAAAGAAAGTCCTTCACGACGGCGCACCCGTATGGGTAGCCACGCGCGAGGGAGAACCGGCCGACGACAAGGTCCATACGGCCTTTGTGCTCGACATGCAGACGCCGGGGGTCGCAGTGCGCGAGCGCTGCCAGTTCGAGGGCTGCCGCGGCATCGAGAATGCCTGGATGACCTTCCAAGACGTGCGCATCCCTGTAGAGAATGTCATCGGCGACATCGGTAAAGGCCTACGATATGCGCTGACCATTCTCAACGTCGGCCGCGCCATCAGTATTCCGGCGATCTGTCTTGGCATGGCCAAACAGGCCTGGCAGCCGACGCTCGATCGCGCTGCCACCCGCATCACGTTCAAGAAGCCGCTCGCCGAGCGGCAAACGCAGATGATGCGGATCGGCCATATGGGGACCGACCTTTTAGCGATGGAAGCCCTGGCGTCCCTTGTCTGGCACCTGGCAGACCAAAAGAGGTTCGATATCCGGATCGAAGCAGCCATCGCCAAGATCTTCTGCTCCGAGAAGACCATTCAGTTTCTGAAAGATGCGCAGATTATCTTCGGCGGAATGGGCTACGAAACGGCGGCCTCCAAGCGGATGCGGGGCGAGCCGGCCTTTATCATTGAGCAGCTTGTGCGCGATGCCGAAATGTACCGCATCGGTGAAGGCGCAACTGATGTCCTGCGGCCATTTGTGGCGCGCGAGGGACTGAACCCGCACCTTGAGCGGACACGGGCCTACCTGGGCCAGACCATGAGAGGGAGCCGGGGCGCAGAATTCATGAAGCTGTTGCGATTTTATGTTCCGTGGTATGCGAGGCAATGGAGCCGACAACGGCTCCCGGCGCGTCCTGAATTCCGGCACCCCAAGGTCCGCGAGAAGCTGCTCTTTGTGGAGCAGGCCAGCCGCCGTCTCGCCCGCGCGATTCTCTACGCGATGGCCCGGCACCGGGAAGCGCTCCGGGACGATCAGGGCAGGCAAAACCGAATCGAGGCGGTCGGCGAGGATATTCTCGTGATCGCCTCGACGGCATTGCACGCAGAAGCGAAGCAACGGCTGTTGCGCGATTCGAGCGCCTGGGACCTGGCTGATGATTTTTTCCGCCAGGCGAAGGCACGCATCGCGGACAACATCCGCGAGCTGATTCGGAATGACGATCAGGCAGCCACTACGCTCGGTAAACAGGCGCTGGCCAGCAAGTATTCCCTTCTGACAGAAGGCGTGATCCGGCGCACGCTGAATGATTACCGCAAGGACAATCCCGGTCAGTGACAGCGAATGCATGATTATGCGGGGCGGGCGAACAGAACGATTTTGTGGTAGAAGTATTTGCCTGCAAGAGAGCCGAGACACGGACGCAAGGAGGGGCAAGGCCAATGCCTGATGATTCCCAGGCGGGGAACTTCATCCGCGAGATCGTCGCAACCGATCTGAAGACCGGCAAGCACGGCGGACGAGTGGTCACCCGTTTTCCCCCCGAGCCGAACGGCTATCTGCACATCGGCCACGCTAAATCCATCTGCCTCAACTTTGGAATCGCCCAGGAATTCGGCGGCAGCACGAATCTCAGGTTCGACGACACGAATCCTAGCAAGGAGAACCTCGAATACGTTCAGGCCATCCAGGACGACGTGCGCTGGTTGGGTTTCGACTGGGAGAATCGAATGTTCTACGCCTCGGATTACTTCGAGCGACTCTATCAGTCCGCGGTGCATCTCACGAGCAAGGGAAAAGCGTATGTGGACAGCTTGAGCGCCGATGACATCCGGCGGTATCGCGGCACCTTAACTGAACCCGGTAAGGACAGCCCCTATCGCACCCGATCGGTTGAAGAGAATATCGACCTGTTCGCACGCATGCGGGCGGGCGAATTCCCAGACGGGACGCATGTTCTGCGCGCCAAGATCGATATGGCCTCGCCCAACGTGAATATGCGGGATCCGACCCTCTATCGCATCCGGCACGCCGCCCACCACCGCACCGGGGACGCCTGGTGCATCTACCCGACGTACGACTTCGCCCATCCTCTCTCGGATGCGATTGAAGGCATCACGCATTCGCTCTGCACCCTCGAATTTGAGGATCATCGGCCATTGTACGATTGGGTCTTGAAGGAATCAGACGCCCCGTGCCACCCACAACAGATTGAGTTCGCGCGCCTCAATCTTAGCCATACCGTGATGAGCAAGAGGAAGCTCTTGGACCTGGTCGAAAAGAAACTTGTTGCGGGATGGGACGACCCCCGCCTGCCGACCCTCCAAGGCCTACGCCGGCGCGGGTACACGCCGGAGGCGATCCGCGCCTTTTGTGAGCACATCGGAGTGGCAAAACGCGATGGCGTGGTGGAGATGGCGCTGCTCGAGCACTTCATCAGGGAAGACCTCAACCGCCGCGCGCCGCGGGTCATGGCCGTGCTTCGGCCTCTGCGCGTCGTGATCGATAACTATCCCGAAGGCGCGGAGGAAGATCTGGAAGCCATCAACAACCCGGAAGACCCGAATGCGGGAACGAGAAAGCTGCCATTCTCGCGGACCCTGTATATCGAGCACGAGGACTTCCGCGAGGTGCCGCCGAAGAAGTTCTTCCGGCTGACGCCGGGCCAGGAGGTGCGCCTTCGGTATGCCTATATCATCCAGTGCGTAAGCATCGTGAAGGATGATCGGACGGGCGAAGTGCTGGAGGTCCACTGCACCTACGACCCGGAGACGCGCAGCGGCGGGCCGCAAGCGGGCCGCAAGGTCAAGGGCACCTTACATTGGGTTTCGGCCGCACACGCCCTGGAGGCCGAGGTCCGATTGTACGAGCACCTCTTTCTGAAGGCCGACGCAGGCGATGTCGGCGAGGGCCTGGACTACACCGCGAATTTGAACCCGAATTCGTTCGAGCGCTTGACGGGCTGTCAAGTGGAACGGACTCTTGCCGCGGCCGCCCCGCTCAGTCGATATCAATTCGAGCGACAAGGATATTTCTGCCTGGATCCGGATACAAGCGATCAAAAACTCGTTTTCAATCGGACGGTCGCCTTGCGGGATTCGTGGGCCAAAATTGAGAAGACCCAGCAAGAACGCTAGGAAATCCCTCGACCCTGCACGCTCTAAGGAGACCATGCCCATTCAGTCATTCACGGCAGAGGTATGCGGGTACCGGGACCTGACGCACGATGTCCGGGAGATCAGCCTGAGGTTGCGTGAACCGGCCACCATCGCGTTCAAAGCCGGCCAATTCATTTCCTATGAGATCCAGCAGGAAGGCAAGAAGTTCCCCCTGACTCGCCCGTATTCGATTGTCTCCCCCCCCAGCCGACACGATTCACTGGATTTGCTGCTCAATCTAGTGCCTGGGGGCCCCGGCTCGAGCTATCTGTTTAATCTTCGAGCGGGCGACATCACGCAATTCAAGGGGCCGGCCGGCGCCTTTTACCTCCATGACGATCACGACCGGGATCATCTTTTTGTCGCCACCGGCACGGGCGTCGCACCGTTTCGCTCGATGCTGGTGACTCTCTTCGAGCGTGGCTGCTCCTCCGCCATCACGCTCTTGTGGGGTGTGCGTCATCAACGCGACCTCTATTACCAAGATGAACTTCAGGGGCTTGCCTCGTCCCATCCGAATTTCAAATTCATAATGACCTTGTCGCGGCCCGGCGACGGTTGGAGTGGCGAAACCGGCCGGGTGACGCGGCTCGTGGAGGAGCGAATTACCTCAGTGCAAAACCTCGCGGTTTACTTGTGCGGAAACAGTGGCATGCTGAAGGACGTGAGTGAAGCGGTACGCAAGAAAGGCCTGTGTCCCATCTATCGCGAAAAGTTTTATGATGATCCGCCGGCTTGACGCAATGACCCTTCGTAGTTGGTATCCGCCTGATAGAGGGGGTAAGTGATTCGAATAGTGGGGACACCCCTTCCCCCCAAGAGATCAAAAGCGTGAAGCTGTTATTGAGTGTACATTCAGAATCTATTGCGGGGTGGTCCGATGGCAAGATGGCGTGTCTTTTCGCTGGCAATCTTCTTCCTGTTGGTCGTGTTGCCCGCGGCGGCGTCTGCTGAGATGTGGTTGTGTTCGCTGCCGACTGGAGGTGCGATCTACACGAATCTCCCCAAAGACTATCAAGACTGCACGGCTTTTGAGCCAAAATCGGAATTGGGGATGTTTTCGACAAACGTCGTCCCAACACCACCGCGTCTTGAGGAATTCAGGCTTCCGTTAGAACCCACGCCAGCTTCGTTACCTCCGAAATTGGAGGAGGCGCCTCTCTACCGCGAAATGCCTTTTGAGGTGTACCGCATGCTGAACCTTGGGATGAGCGAGGCCGAAATCCTGATGCGCGCAGGTCCGCCGAGTTACGTGGTGCCCAATACCACGGGGGCGTTCGGCCTGCTTGCACCGATCTCGAGCGCCGCGCGCTATTACTACCTTGGTGATTGGATCGTGACCGTCACCTTCGATCTTTCCGGTCGAGTCATCAATTTGGATCGGTCCCGACCGAGCCCCTGAGGACGACTAGCCGAGCTGAGTCGCGTCGGTGGGGGCACGCCGGCGTGCCAAGTACACCGCGAACACCAAGGCCACGATCACCAGGACATTCAGACCCACATCCAGAAGATAGCGTTGAAATTGGTCATTCGTGAGGTTTTCAGAATAGGCGGATGCCGCCCCCGTCGTCAGGATCCGCCGGGTTGAGGCGATAATGCCGATATACAGGAACGGCTCCAAGGTGATGATGTACGTTTTAAGAAAATTAATGATCGTGCGGAAGAGTTCCAAGAGGATGACGACCAGCAAGAGATCGTGAATCAGCGCCAGCACGGCAGGCAACACACCCACCGAGAATTTCATGATAAACGCATACCACGCGTGAGCGAAAACGATCATTCCAAGGACCAGAAAGCTGAAGCCCGCCGTGACGTAGCCCATCCCATCCAGGGTCTCCATCCAGGCGATCCAAAGATTTCGTCGAACTTCTCTCATCGCGACCGAGATTAGCATAGGGGTCCAGTATGGTCAAATTCTTAGCGACAACTCCTGACGTTGTCGCCTGAAGGCCCATATGGTACCCTCTGCGAACGAATCTCCATGCCCTCCCTTCTCCAGCCGGTCCGACTTCGGTGGATCGTCCTTGCGCCGATCTTCCTTGTATTCTCTGCTCTGCTGGGACTCTTCACGACCTCCGCTCTTCCTGCTCCGGAGCATCGGTTCCGTCCGGCTCTTCCCGGCTATGTGTACCGCTTTCCCTGGGATCTTGGCAGCCATGACGAATTTCAAACCGAATGGTGGTATTACACAGGTCACCTCCTAAGCGCCGATCAGCACCGGTACGGGTATCAGCTCACCTTCTTTCGTCGCGCTGTCGCGTCGGAAGCCATCAGACAAAACCCTTCGCGTTGGGCAATGCGCAACATCTATTTTGCTCACTTCGCCGTCACTGATGAAGAGCACGATGAGTTTCGCTTCGCGGAGAAGATTTCCCGCGAAGGCCTCGGAAAGGCGGGAGCGGAAACCGGACGACTTGCAGTCTGGATCGACCAGTGGCGGGCGGACGGCGATGTAACCGGCCATTTCCTCCATGCCGCGGATCAAGGCCAGGGGCTCGATTTAAAGCTGACCCCCCAGAAGCCTGCCGTTGTTCATGGCCATCAGGGGATCAGCCGAAAAGGCGACCTCGACGGAGAGGCCTCCCATTATTACTCCTTCACACGGATGAAGACCGAGGGCACACTGCTTCTTGATGGGCGTGCAATCCCGGTTACGGGGCTAAGCTGGATGGATCACGAATTTGGCAGCAACCAGCTAGGGACCGAGCAGGTGGGTTGGGACTGGTTTTCGGTTCAACTGGAGGATCGCAGCGAATTAATGTACTACCAGATCCGCCGACGGGACGGGTCAGTGGAACCGGCGTCCGCAGGAACCTGGATCCAAAGCGACGGTTCGAGCATTCCCCTCAGGCGCGAGGACGCGAGGATTGAGGTTCTAGAGGACTGGCGCTCTCCGAAGAGCGGCGCGCGCTATCCGGGCCGGTGGAGAATCACCGTGCCGTCCCTGAGACTGGTCGTCGAGCTGGTGCCAACCGTCCGCGACCAGGAACTGATCACGCGTTCCAGCACTCAGGTCACCTACTGGGAAGGGAGCGTCGCGGTGAAGGGTTCTCGCGAGGGGAGGCCTGTGTCGGGAGTTGGCTATGTCGAGTTGACGGGCTATGCCGGCGCACTCAAGCAACGACTGTAGGCGCCGATCAACTTGACGCCGCTCTTGGATTTCCTTAGTGTAGCGCGGTTTTTGATATTTGGAGAAGACGCAGTGCCGGTCATGCTCCGCATCTCACTTCCCGTCATTTTCCTGGTTCTAGCGATTGGATGCGGAAAACAGAGCGATACGATCGTTGCCATCGCTCCGCATCCCCGCAATCCCGACATCATCTACGTCGCCACCAATGAATCCCTTTACAAAACCCGCGACGGCGGAGCGACCTGGAGCAAGATCACCACGGACTTAAGCAGTTTCCGGGTGCTGACCCTCGGCGTCGACCCTCGAAGCCCCTCCAATGTTTTCGCGGGCACCATGGGGGACGCCGTGTACAAAAGCCCCGACGGCGGGCAGAGCTGGTCGCCCTATAACGCGGGATTGAAGGAACATGTGTCGGTCGTCAACCAATTTGTCTTTCATCCCATCGATCCCGATACCATCTACGCCGCGACTACGGTGGGGATCTTTCGCTCCAAAGACGGAGGGCGGCTCTGGAGTGAACGCATGCGTGGGATGAAGGAAGTGCACTATGTCGTCACTATTGCCTTGGATCCCCATAATCCAGATGTCATGTACGCCGGCACGACCGGAGGAGTGTACAAGACAACGGACGGAACGGGAACCTGGCAGTTGGTGAATAATGGATTAATCCCGAAAGAAAAGCTCGATGCGGCGATGGCACTCGGCGTGAACAGTGTTATTACAGATCCCGCGCGCCCCGGGACGGTCTATGCGGGTACGACGAAAGGGCTTTTCAAAACCGCGGACGCGGGCGCTTCCTGGAAGCGCATCGAAAAAGGCATGACTGATACCTACATTAGCGTCCTGCTGATCGATCCCAGTAATCCGGCTGTGCTGTACGCCGGCACGCGAAGAGGCGTACACAAGACCACCGATGGAGGGGAGACTTGGACCCTTGTCAACGCGGGCCTCACCACTCTCAACATCCGGTCAATGGCGCTGAGTCCTATGGAGCCGCAGACGATCTTTGCGGGCACCAACGGCAGTGGACTTTTTCGGAGCCTGGACGCAGCGAAGAACTGGAAGGCGGTGCCCTTGATCCCAGCCGCCGCCCGGCCCAGCCCTCAGCCAGGAATTTAAACGGCCCTATCTAAAGCAGTCTTGTGCTTCAGATTCCCTGTTCATCTAGCTGTAGGAACTGCTGGCAATCCCGACGATTGTATATTTTTGGCCAGATTACCTGCTATTCACAAGTTGCTGCTTGTGCCACGAACTCCTGATTTGTGTCACAAAACAGTGTCTTCCTTCGGCTGCTCACAACGAGTGTGCTTGCTCTCAAGCATGCTTGCACAAGATTGGCTCTCCACGGTAAAGCTCCTTTGATTTATAGAGACTTCTACGATTAACCGGCAGATCAAGAAACCCATAGATTTTTTTTTGTTGACATGCTTTAAAGCAGATGTTAAAAAACAAACACATCTACGGAGCGTTGCTTTGGAAGAGCTCAAAGACATTATCGTTGGCTTGGACCAGCGCATCAGCGTCTACAAATCCCGGCTCCAGGACTTGCAGAAGAAGCGCGAAAAGATCGACGACGAGATCGCGACCATTAAGAAGTATCTGGAACTTGCAGAGACCCTTTACAGGGTTGAGGTAGATAAAGCCAAGCTCGCCAGCCTTTCCAGTCAAATTGTCACTGATACCGACAAAGACAAATCCGGCCGTTCCGCCTCTGTCGTGGACGTCACAGACCAATCTAGAGAAATCCTACTCGGCCGCTCCAAATATGTGGGCATGAATGTCTCGGAAGCCGCGTTTCACATTCTAAGAGACGCCCGCACGGCAATGCATGCGAAGGATATCTGCCACCGACTAATTGAAGGTGGCTTGCGCATTAAGGGCAAAACGCCCGTCACGTCGATAGCAACATCATTGAAGAGAGATCGACGATTCAAAAAGGTGGCACCAAACACCTTTGAAGCTGTGGAGGAAAAGCTACAGGCGGTATAGTGTGAAACACGATCTCATGCGGGAGGAGGTGAGAGTTAATGCCAGCGAAGAAAAAGGCCAAGAAGAAACGGTAAGCACCGTTTAAAAGTCTGAGGAGAAAACATTCCTAGTGAAAGGAGGTGAAGATTTAATGCCGGCGAAGAAAAAGGCAAAGAAAAAGAGATAACATCCTCTCTAGCATCGCGTGTTGGGGGCAAGGCTACTTGCCCCCAACACTCACCCCTCCACCGTTCTCAAAGTTCCTCATTTCTAGCAAGCATTTGGAGTGTTCGGCATTGAGCTCTTCAAAAGTCAAAGGTTTGCCTATTTCTCGAAGGGCGACAGTAAGGTGCTTCGACTGGCTCAGCAGGAACGATAGGTCAAAGAGCTAGTTAAAAAGATCAGCCGCGTTCAGGAGCGGCAACGTAGGCAGGTGCGAGATGATTGACGCGCCCAGCCGGCATGACAGTGTCGCCGGAAACCAGAATCCAGCTCTCAGGAGACTCGAGGATCTTATCGACGAGCCGGGCATGCAAGGCGTGCCCCGAGCGTACGGCAACGACTTCGCCGATAAATGGTAAGCCCAGAAGCGCCATATCCCCCATGAGATCTAAAATCTTGTGTCGCACGAACTCATCGGCGAAACGGAGCCCGTCTACGTTGAGCAGGCCCTCGTCCGAGAGAATAAGAGTGTTTTGCAAAGAGCCGCCGAGGCCCAGGCCCGCGTCCCAGAGCGCTTCGACTTCCCGTAAGAACCCGAAGGTTCGCGCCGGCGCGATCTCGCACATGAAGGCATCGGGCGAGTCCCGATAGAGATAATCTTGGTGACCGATCATTGGATGGTCGTAATTAATGGTATACGTAATGCTCGACAACGAAGCCGGGAGAATCGCGATAGATTTATCGCCCTCATTGACTTCAACGGGCCGAACGATTTTCAAAAAAGACCGATGGCGGTCCTGAGCGGTGATTCCAGCGTCCAGGATCATTTTGACAAAGGGCGCTGCGCTCCCATCCATGACGGGGAGCTCGGGGGCATCCACCTCGATATACAGATTGTCGATGCCTAGCCCCGTTGCCGCAGCCAAGACGTGTTCCGTTGTTTGCACCTGAACGCCGTTCACGCCCACGACCGTCGAGAGCAATGCCGGCCGAATGTTCTTGATCAGCGCGTCTACTCTCACGCCGCTGTCAATATCCTTTCTAATGAAGACAATCCCTGAATCGCGGGGAGCGGGCAATAGAGACAGAGATACACGTCCCCCCGAATGAAGACCGACACCGGTACATCTGACCGACCGTTTAATCGTTTGTTGTAGGCGCATTTGAGACATTTTAGTCAAACGAATAGAGCAATACATATGCCATTCTTGTACACTGAAGGAAAACTCATAATCAATTGATTTTTATAGTCTAGTATAAACATTAAGTAAAACAATCGCGCACCGTTGTTGCAAAAACTCTCCATTTGTTGCCTTTTAGTGCAATATCGAGAGCTTAGCTGTATTTGTTGCTCGGGAATAGCCCGTATGGTACGGTCGGACCTGGGGAGTCTTGAAGGTTGCATGGAGCCGAATGAACGACTCATCGCGAAGAAGGAAGCCTGGGCCGAGGCCAAAAGAGGTCTGACGGAAGAGGGCGTACCGCCCGATCTTCGAACCCGCCACAATCGCCTTCCTCCCAGACAACATCTCACCAAAGGCTGGCCCGTGCTCGACCTGGGGGTGCACCCTACAATCCCGCTGACGGATTGGACCCTCGCGATCGGCGGACTCGTTGAGCAAAAGGTTCTCTGGTCCTGGCCGCAATTCCTCGAACAACCACACGTCCGTTCGACCTCCGATTTTCACTGCGTGACCACATGGAGCACGTTCGATAATCGATGGGACGGAGTGAGCTTCCGCCAAATTCTGTCTGTCGTGCGACCTTTGCCGCAGGTGCGATTCGTTCTCTTTTCGTCCTACGATGGTTATACCACGAATCTGCCTCTGGAAGCCTGCGCCGAGGAGGACGTGCTGTTGACCTATACTTGGAACGATCAGCCGCTGCCCAAAGAACATGGAGGGCCGGTCCGCGTCATCGTTCCGAAACGCTACGCCTGGAAAGGCGCCAAGTGGGTGAAGGCGATCACTTTCGCGGAACACGATACTCCCGGATTCTGGGAAATCCGCGGGTATTCGAATACCGCCTTGCCCTGGGAGGAGGACCGTTACGGTTAACCAGCCGTAGGGTGCTGTGGATCGAGTTCAATCAAGCCTTTGCGAATGGCGAGAATGGCGGCCTGCGTCCGATCGTAAACCTGTAATTTGTGAAAAATGTTTCGCACATGATTCTTGACGGTCTTTTCACTAAGATCCAAGTCGTTGGCAATTTCCTTGTTAGTCTTACCGTCGGCCACCAGGCGCAACACGGTAATCTCCCGCTCCGTAAGATCGTGTCCGGTCCGCGCCGGCTTCTTGCCTTTGCCTTCCGAGAGAAGCGAAAACTCCGCGAGGATCTTGCTGGCCACGGAAGGGTGGATGAGCGATTCGCCTTTGGAGATGGACCTAATGGCAGAGATGATCTGCGTCGACTCTGAGTCTTTGAGTAAATACCCCGTCGCGCCGGCCCGCACCAGGTCGAAGATGTATTTTTCCTCGTCATACATCGTCAACGCAACAATGCCGATGTGCGGCGATTCCCGCTTGATCGCGCGGGTGGCCTCCACTCCGTTCATCCGCGGCATGCTCACATCCATTAAAATTACGTCCGGCTGGAGTTCGCGGGCCTTTTCTACCGCCTCCTGACCGTCTCGCGCCTCGCCCACCACCTCCAAATCGTCCTTCTCCCGCAGTATCGCCGAGAGCCCTTCGCGCACCACCCGGTGGTCGTCGGCAATGAGCACCTTGATCTTTTCAACCGGCATCACGCCTCCTCTGGGCCGACGGGAATATCCACCATCACACGCGTCCCATGTCCCTTCCGGGACTCGATTTTGGCGGTGCCTCCCACAAGCCGGGCCCGTTCCGCAAACCCCTTTAACCCGAACGACTGCCACTTGGTCGGATCCTGTGAGACCGCGTCAACTTCAAATCCGATTCCGTTATCTTGGATAATCGCGCGGGCGTAATGGGCTGTCAGCGTCAAGGTCACTGTCACCCCTTCCGCCTTCGCATGCTTATGGACATTGCTGAGAGCTTCCTGCACGATACGGAACAGAAAAATTTTCACCTTTGGCGTCAATGCCGTTTCTTCGCCGCTTGCCTTGAACTCCGTCCGCACATGCGATTGGGTCTCGTAGGACTTGAGATAAGCGCTGAGGGCGGGCACCAGCTGCATCGCTTCGGAATAGAGTGGGCGCAGGTTGAAGATCACCTGCCGAGACTCTTCGATCGCGGCCTTCAGTTGAGTCTTCGCATCGCTCAAGAGCTCGTGACAGCGAGTCGGATCGGAGAAAATCAGCTCACGGCTGAGTTCCATCTTGAAATTGATACCGGCTAAGGTCTGGATCAACCCGTCGTGGATTTCGCAGGCGATGCGGCTTCGCTCCTCGGTGACCGCAGCACCGGCTTCCTTCACATAGAGCCTATACAGGTCCTGGTACTTCTTGAGATAGCGCTTGATCTCGGCGTTCGCCTG
>WNFX01002829.1_pt1 | contig 17429 bp, 15 predicted proteins | sample 5400111 | NCBI WGS metagenome assembly WNFX01 (sample SAMN13153363, study PRJNA577476) | soil metagenome | isolation source: 40 cm soil or saprolite under grassland replicate 1 | place: USA:California | collected 2016-06-15 | reverse complement strand
CATTGGAGTTAATCCGCTTTACAAGAGATCAAATAAGGAAAGTGTGAGGCTGAACAGAAAGATAGTAGGCCAATTATGGATAAGATCCATCTTGACACTGACCTCGGCGGCGACATTGATGACCTCTGTGCGCTGGCAATGTTGCTTCGTTGGGGAAATGTCGAATTCACCGGCATCACAACCATTGCAGAAGCAAATGGCAGACGAGCAGGATATGTCCACCGTGTGTTGGAACTAGAACGCCAAAACAATATTCCAATTGCGGCAGGCGCGGATGTTTCGCAAGGGTTTTATCGTTATTCAGAATTACGTTATCCTGATGAAGAGAGATATTGGTCAAAGCCAATTGCTCCTTCGCCGAATCCAGTGGAAGATGCAATTCAACTTCTAAAACAAAGTATCGAACAAGGCGCAACGATCATTGCCATTGGTCCGTTCACAAATCTATACTTGCTTGATCTCCAATATCCTGGAATTCTCATGAAGGCAAACCTCTTCCTGATGGGAGGCTACATTTATCCCATTCGATCGGGCTTCCCCCAATGGGGCAACGAGATGGATTGGAACATTCAAGTGGATGTGAAATCGGCGAAGCACGTGATTGAACATTCCAAATCAACGCTCATTCCGCTCTCGGTAACAGTCGAGACTGCGCTACGAAGGACTTATCTCGACGACTTGCGAAAAGCTGGAGCGTTAGGACAACTCATCGCGCGGCAAGCCGAAGCCTTCGCAGTAGATGAGCAAAACGAAAAGAAATTCGGTGAAACTTGTGAGGGATTGCCAAATGACATCATCAACTTTCTGCATGACCCGCTTGCCTGTGCCATTGCTCTGGGCTGGAGTGATGGGGTTGAGATCGAGGAACTTCCTCTTATGTTGGAAGAAAAAGATGGATGGCTGCATGAACGGATTGATCCATCAGGAAAACCAAACCGCATCGTCACCAGAATAGATGGAACACACTTTAATGAATTCTGGCTGAACAAAATAATGAATAGGTAAAATAGTAAAATGAACACATCTCGCTTTCAAATCATCCAACCAGACGATCTTCCCAATTATCGAAATCTCGCTGGTGACATCGGAGTAGCATCCTGGCCCGAATTCATGATGCATGATTCGATAGCAAATGAATGCTGGCATGAACTGTTTGACCGTTTCGCAGATTATCAATTTGCCTTATTGGATACTGAAACAAATCGAATGGCAGCGATGGGAAATAGCCTACCCTTTCACTGGGACGAAGATGTTTCGGCGCTCCCAGAAGGCGGCTGGGACTGGGTTTTCCTCAAAGCAGTAGAAGACCATAAAAATGGGGTAACACCAAATATTCAATCCGCCATACAAATTGCGATTCACCCTGACTATCAAAGCCAGGGATTGAGTTCAAAAATGGTGCAAGCCATGCGTGCCATTGGACAAGCCAAAGGCTTTCAATATCTCGTCGCGCCGGTGCGTCCAAACCAAAAGAGTAAATATCCATTGATCAGCATCGACGATTACATCAAATGGACAAACGACGAAGGCTTGCCATTCGACGCTTGGCTAAGAGTCCATGCACGCGCGGGAGCTAGGATCATCAAACCTTGTCATGAAGCCATGACGATTTGTGGCACCTGCTCAGATTGGGAAAAATGGACAGACATGAAATTTCCGCAAAGCGGACAATATATTGTCTCCGGCGCGCTCAACCCAATGGAGATGAACATCGAAAAAGATGAAGGTGTCTATGTCGAGCCAAACGTATGGATGGTGCATGAGATTGAGTAGCGTATAATTACTTCCATGAAATTCCTCCATCTGCTGGAATTTACAGTTATATTGTTTCTCTTTGCGTGCCAACCAACTACACTCCCCAATGTCACAATTATTGATAATAATAAAGTCGTCACACTTCAAACAGATGGACGTGTTCCATCCGCCTTACTGAATCAATCGGGAATAACAATCAACTCAAACGACCGCGTTCTTCTCAAAGGGCTTCCTATCGCTATCAATCAACCAATTACTAGTTCTCTTATTACCCTCCAAATCCGCCGCGCAGTAGCTGTGACTATCATCACATCCGATGGAGAACAACAGCTCCAATCGGCTGCTTTTACAGTTGGCGAAATACTACAAGAGGCAACTTTGTGGTTACACGCAGAAGATAAATTTGAACCGGAACTGAATTCGCCAATCGCAAAGGGAATGACCATTACGATCACATCGCCGCGTGATTTAACTATCAGCGTGGATGGGAAAGTCTTGCCGATTCAATCATCCGCGCGAACGGTCGGCGAGGCATTAGCTGAGGCTGAGATTCCCCTTATGGGACTAGATTACAGCCTTCCGGCCGAGAATGAGCCGCTCCCCTCCGATGGGCAGATCCGCGTGGTGAGGGCTAGCGAATCTATTTTGCTCGCACAGAAGGCCATCCCCTTCGAAAATGAATTCCAAGCTTCGGCAGATATCCCACTCGATCAAACGCAGATTCTGCAACCCGGCGAAAACGGACTGACCGTCCAGCGCATCCGTATTCGCTATGAAGATGGAAAGGAAATCTCGCGCGTCAATGAAGATGAGACAATGGTGCGTCCTCCAAAGACACGCATTATGACTTATGGAACGAAGATTGAAGTTAAGACCGCGACAGTGAATGGTGTGAAGATCGAATATTGGCGTGCAGTGCAAATGTATGCCACATCCTATTCACCCTGCCGCTCGGGTAGCGACAAATGTTACTCTGGTACATCGAGTAGCAAGAGTTTACGAAAGGGCATGGTTGGGCTTAGATACAGTTGGTATCTAAATATGCAGGGACAACAGCTTTATATACCGGGCTATGGCTTTGCCTCGGTGGAAGATGTATGTAATGGCTGTACTGGAAAACCGTGGATCGACCTTGGCTATAGCGACAACGACTTTGAAACATGGCACTCTTGGGTCACTGTCTATTTCCTTACACCTGTCCCTGCTAATGTGATTTATGTTTTAGAATAACTTTCGCACTCCCGAAAAGCAACAGGACTACCCTGGCACTGCCCGCCATGGCAAGTGTAGTGAGCGGAATGACGAAGGACAGCGAGGAATACAGACGAAGCGCGTAGATGATGATTTATGACAAGAATTCAAAAAGCTACTCTCTCTTTTCTTTCTGTGCTTGCCTGCTTCGCTATGGTTTTAGTTGCATGGATATGGAGAGGAAAATGGCAACAGCCGCTTGGACCCGCGCTACAAATTCCAACAGTGACGCCTTTCGAACTACCTGCAACCTGGACGCCTGATCCCAACGCGAGACCAACGCTCCAAGCGACCTCTACATCTATTTCCGTTTCACAGGCATCTCCTGTACCAACAATCACAGCGAACGTCGGCTTATGCGGCGCACCACCTGTGATGAATATCCTGGCAATCGGTACAGATGCGCGTGGCAACAACTATGCCTATGGATTAGCAGATGTTATCCGACTTGTGCGCGTGGATTTTGTGAATCCGAAAGTGACCGTCCTTGAATTTCCGCGCGACCTTTGGGTGGAGATCCCTGATATTGCAGATAATATTAATGGTCAGGATCATGAAAAACTTAATCAAGCCTATCTCTATGGCAATCACGGATTTGGGTATACGGATGATCCCGCGCAGGGACCTGGTTTATTGGCGCGTACACTGACGCTCAACTTTGGAACCCAGATCGATCATTATGCCGCAGTCAATATGCGCACGTTTGAAAAAGTCGTCAATGCAGTGGATGGAATTGATGTTACTCTGCCCGAAACTGTAGATGGACGCACTGCAGCAGATCCTGCTCAACGTCTTCTCTTTCCGGCTGGCACACACCACTTGAATGGAAATCAAGCTCTCACGCTCGCGCGCATTCGGATTGAAGGTGTGTTTGCGCGCGCTGAAAACCAAAACCGCGTACTATGTGCTTTGCGCGATAAACTCACGAGCCCCGCTGTGATCACCAAAATTCCTGAACTCATCCAGTCATTTCAGGGTGCGATCCAAACCGACTTAAGCCCCGAACAACTCGGTCAACTAGCTTGCATCGGCACAAAGATGCCTTCCGGCAATATCCTTTTCGCGAGTTTTCCTAAGGAGTATTTCAAGCAGACACGTCAGTATGATCCTGTCTTCAATAAAAATGTTTTTGTCTGGGATGTAGATTTTCAAATCCTTCGTGATTACGTCACTCAGTTCAACGGCGGCACTTGGCCTGGCCCAGCGGTTGCGCAACCGGCGAGCACAGCAGAAGAGACTTCCATTTGTCCATGAATGAGATTCCGCCACTCAATACTGAGACGCTACTCAAGCGCTACAATCTGCGCGCTCGTAAGGGCCTGGGACAGAATTTTTTACAGGATCCGTTAGCGCTGGAAAAGATCATTTCAGCGGCGGAGATTCAACAGACTGATACCATTTTGGAAATTGGTCCTGGGCTTGGAAGTTTGACGCGCTATCTTGCAATCTCTGCCAAAGAAGTCGTCGCGGTCGAACTGGACCCGAACCTGCTCCCGCCATTGAAAGCAGTTCTCTCCCCTTATCAAAACGTTCGTTTAATTCATGGCAATATCCTGAAACTTTCACCAAAAGATTTGATCAATGACAAAGATTACATCGTCGTGGCGAATATTCCATATTACATTACCTCCATGGTTATTCGTCATTTATTGGAGAGCGAACCAAAGCCGCGTCGAATTGTGCTGACAGTCCAAAAGGAAGTTGCCCAGCGAATTTGTGCGGCGCCGGGCGATATGAGTCTGCTGGCGTTGAGTGTCCAAGTCTATGGCAAGCCACGCATCGCTGCACACATCCCGGCGGAAGCATTCTTCCCCGCGCCAAAAGTTGATTCAGCAGTGTTGGTTGTAGATATTTATCCGTCTCCTCTGATCAAAGAAGAATTGCTCGATACATTCTTTAAACTGATCAAAGCAGGATTTAGTCAAAAACGCAAGACACTGCGTAATTCGCTTTCCTCTGGCTTACACATCTCCTCAACTGACGCGGTGAACATGTTAGCTCGTGTGAACATTGATCCAAAACGCCGCGCGGAAACTTTGAGTATTGAAGAGTGGGAAAGACTCTCTGAAAATCTGTAGGGCTGGTCAGCTGACCAGCCCTACAGATTTATTCCTCAATTTTTATTTCATGCGAGCGAGGCTTCCTGCGTAGGTCGCGGTAATACCACCATACATCCCAAATCCGCACCGCTGCTTCGAGCTGAATTTTCAAAGACATCTTTGATTTTCCCCAACGACGATCCGCAAAGTGGATAGGGACTTCAGCAATTTTGTATTTCATCAAATAGGCAACGTATGCCATTTCGACTAGAAAGATATAACCACTTGACCGGATGCGATCTAATGGCATATTTTGCAAAGCTTCGCGCCGCCACATACGATAACCAGTTGTCACATCGTGCAAAGGAAAACCGAGGATGGTCCGCGCGTAGAAATTTCCGAAAGCTGAAAGAGACTTACGCCAAGCGGGCCAACGCTCATCGAGTGAACCACCTTTTACATAACGAGAGCCAATTACCACATCGCAAGAGGTGATGCTTCGTGCCATCTCTGTCAAAACGGCCGGGTCGTGAGAAAAGTCTGCATCCATTTGAACGATCGCGTCCGCACCAATGTCAAACGCTTTCCGAAATCCTTCAATATAAGCGGAACGCAAGCCTCGCTTCCCCGCGCGGTGTAGAACAGATACTTTGCCGTTATAGTGATTTGACAATTCATCTGCAATATCGCCAGTGCCATCTGGGCTATCATCATCAACCACGAGAATTGTAAGATTTAGTGGAAGCGATAATAAAGCGGAGACCAGCTTTGACAGGTTCTCCGCTTCATTATAAGTTGGTAATATGATCGTAATATGCATTAGCGCTTGGTCAAGAGGTCCTTCTTTAGTTGATCAACACTGGAAAATCGTCCATACACAGAAGGAACTTCGGAAATTTGAATGGAAAGGCGGTCTGGTTGTTTGGAGGCTTGTTCGCGGTCTTTGATGGGATAGAAATAGTCAAGTGATTGCTCCAGACGAGAGCGGATGCGATCCTGGAACGGCAAAAGATTGGTGGGAGATACAATAACTACGAAATCGGTTGGACTGATATGGCCGATAAATTCTTCGGTTGAACCCGTCTCCTTCATGGTGTTATGGATCATTAAGCTGATTGCACGTAACACATCATCTGAAGCAACAAATCCATACGCCTCTCGGAATGAATCAAGATGATGAATACAAATGTGGAGCAATGCCCATCCACTCTTGTGGATTACTTCAGAGAGGCGTTCTTCGACCAATGGACCTTCGGGCAGACCACTTACGGGATTGGTTAATGATCCCTGGCTTACCCGCTTCAAAGCATTGCGGACGCGTAGCCTCAGTTCCTGAACATCGAACGGTTTGGTGATGTAATCATCTGCGCCGACTTCAAATCCCTGTAAACGATCGAGGCGCTCACGCTTTTCTGTTAGAAAGATTATGGGGATTTCATTCGTACGTCGGTCACTACGTACGCGGCGAGCAACTTCATAGCCATCGATGTCTGGCAGGCGAATATCAAGGATAATTAAGTCTGGCATGACGGTTTGAGCCGCACGTACACCATCTTCTCCCCAATTGACCGTGAACACCTCATAACCTTGAACGCGAAAATAGGCATTCAACATCTCAGCTACATCGAGGTCATCCTCAACAATCAGTATCTTAGATTTACCGTCTGTCACGTGAATCCCACCTATTATGAAAGGGGCTCTTTTTGAATAACAAATTCACAAACTGCATCGCCGACGGCAACACATTTGGATTCATTGACGCGGAACTCATTACCACCAGAAACCCACTTGAGAGCCTCCTGCAACAAGCCTGTAGCAATATAGCAAACTGGTTTATCTGCGTTGGTGCGTCCCCAGCATACGGGGCACTTATGAATCGTCCAGATAAACTCTGCATCCTTTTCTTCAACAGTGCTATATTGATCGCTGAGTTGGGAGAAAATTTTTGCAAATGCAGGCAAACCAATACGAAGTTTAGATTGAAGAGGAAGGACTACAAAAGCCAAGTCTGCCGCGCCAGCCAGGGCCCCAAAATTCTTCAACGCGTCAGAGAAGGTCGCGCGTCCCGCACGTAGAGCTAAGCCGCGGCCCCCGCGCGGACCGTACATTTCCTCCAGCGAAACGCCGATTGCAGAGAGCTCAGCAAAATCGAAGCCTTTATCCAAATTGTCTGGCGGATAATTTTCAATGTAATTATTCAAGCCAGCCAAATTGAGAATGGCATTCAGTCCATTTTTACCCATCACTTCTTCCAAAGACTTGATAATGATCAGTCCAAACTTATTTGGGTAGTAAAGACCGGTCTTTTGAACAGGGCTCATAAAGTGACTCCACTAAATCAGTTTCGAAAGATCTTCAGCGGCGCGGCGCATGTCCAAAAGGATCAGGCCTAATTTTGCCTGTTCACGCGCGAGTGCAGTAAGAACAGCCTCTTCCCCTACCGACATAAGGACTACATATCCCTTTTCACCCTTAACATAGACCTGCTCAAGCGAACCACGTCCCAACTCTGTTGCGATTCTTTCGCCCAGGGATAACATTGCAGCAGACATCGCGGAAACGCGATCTTCTTCGACGCCCTGAGGCAAGGCAGAAGCAATGCTTAAACCATCCACGCTTACTACTGCTGAGGCTTCGATATCAGGTGATGAGGCTTGCAGTTCGCGCAGACGGTCTACCATTTGTTGCGTACGTGACTTTGACAAGACAACCCTCCTGCATAGAGTTGATGACCAGCCGTATTGCCAACCGGGTGGATAGAATTTGAAGTGCTGAGATAATTTAGCATAGTGGAGGAAAAGTGTCAAGCCAGCCTACCAAAAAACAGGCCAGCCACCAACAGAAATGCAAACATCGCCATGCTATAATCGCCAGGCGGTAAAAACCAATGCTAAGAAAAATATTTCTTTCTATACTGATAACTGATCTTTTATTCAGTTTTTTGCCTAAGGCACGCGGGATGGCACAGGGAACTTCAACAGATGAAGAACCACAAAGCGGAGCGGTCGTCTGTGCGCCGGATGTATATGTGATCGCACCAGACGATTGCTTGCCACTCGGACCATCAACTTACATTACGGAAATGGCAAAGCTGGGATTAACGTTTCCTCAACGGGCATTACCTGCTTATCAGCCAGATCCGTCGTTGACACAGCTTCCATATTTTTATTTCAAGATGGAAGAAGATAATGTGCCAGTTTTGAGTGGACCGGGCGGTGATGATACTGGTCAATATTTCTTACCAGGATTTGTTTATGTCTCATATATTGATCGCGTGGATACCGGTCACGGAATCTATTACATGCTTCAATCAGGTGGATGGATTCCGGGGAAAGGTGCGCGAGTTGGTGAATATTCGGCGTTTCAGGGGCTGCAGTTCCGTTCAACACCACCGAATGCTTTTGCATGGCCTTTGCCGTTTTATACAGGGAGCATACCTGTTTATAGCGCGCCCGGTTACAACGCTCCTTTAACTGAGAAAATCCTTTACCCCTATGTTGACATTGTTCAGGTATACGATACTCAAAATGCTAATGGCGTGGATTGGAATATGATCGGTCCTGGTCAATGGGTTGAGGCGCGCATTTTTGCCGCGGTCACTCCTAACACAACACCTCCTGAGGGCGTGACTACCGGACGCTGGATCGATGTTGATCTGGCAGAGCAAACACTGGCAGTGTATGACAATTATCAATTGGTCTTTGCTACAGTCATTGCTACTGGACTAGAGCCTTTTTGGACTCGCCCCGGATTATTTCAAATTTACATAAAAAAAGAAACTGAGACAATGCGGAATAACGACCCAACTGACTACTATTATTTAGATAATGTTCCCTGGACAATGTATTTCGATAAAGCACGCGCGTTGCACGGGGCTTACTGGCGCACACGTTTTGGATATCCCCAGTCACATGGATGTGTAAATCTATCTGTGGGTGATGCACATTGGCTTTTCAATTGGGCACATGAAGGCGATTATGTATATGTTCATGATCCATCTGGGCAAACACCAACAGATCCTGCACTATATCACGATTGGGCGTATTGACATTGGTTGGTGCACATGGTAAACTACTGCCCGCTTGTTAGGAAGAATGGTCCCGTGGTGTAGCGGCCAAACATGCGGCCCTGTCAAGGCCGAGATCGCGGGTTCGAATCCCGTCGGGACCGCACGCAGGTCAGACAACTTGATGATGTATCATCAAGTTGTCTTTTTATTTTCAAATTTTTTGCAATTCTATAAATATGGAAGAATTCCCAGCGAATTGCTGACGACGTTGCGAACCATGAACTCTATGCAGTGCCTTCAGATACACACCTGATCTGGATTGGCAAAATTGCAAATGAAGTATGGCAAAAGCAATTATCCTTTCTCACTGCGCCATAGATTTATAAAGTACCGTGTCAACTACAAAAACGAATGTTATGTTTGAAATCCCGACCTGGGTAATTGATTTTTAACTCAATACAAGTAATAGCTTACCAAAAGCAGGATAATCATGCTTTACACCACCATCTGGCGCAGTCTGCATAAGATATTGCGCAATACTGCAAAAGAAACATCGGCGTTCACGCAAAATTCCTTTGAATGTTTCATCATCAATTGCCAGCACTCGAACTTTATGCGGAAACGATGTAGTAATCATTTTGTTGAATGGAAAAGCAATCGTGAAGAAGAGTACCGAAAATAAAATGGAGGAATACGCGATCAGATGCATCAATGACGAGATGCGCACAAAATCAAAATCAGCGCGCAGGTCATCCAGCAAACCTGTTGGATGGCTCAACGTCTTTTTCCTGCGAAACTAGGATTTTGCAATCAAGCGAGTGAAATAAAACCAATGCCAAGCAGCAATGCGTATAAAAAGAACAGGTTATCCGTGTCCAGAAGCTGGGCGATGAAACCCGTAACTGCATTGCCAAGCACGCTGCCAAGGATGCCAGCACGGGTGAATAATGGAAATAGTCGTTTTGCCTGGCGTGCATCACATACTTCCCCTGCTAGATTCCAGACAAATGTACCGAGGATTCCGCCGATGCCGTTCACCGTCAACCACAAATCAGGATATAAAAAGGGCAGCGATAAAGCCAGCGCGGCGCGTTCGATGATCAGCAAGACTGCAAAAGCGGAAATGATCCATAAGAATCTGCCTTTTTCAAAACGCCCCAGCCCTGCAGAGTATGCCATCGTGATGACGAAGGTCAATGCACCCGCAGCGATATATAAGGCAGATAGTCCACGCCGAAGCGCAGGAGAAATGTACACGCCACTAGAATTACGAGGCACCCCCTCATCAAGGCGAATCTTCAGTAGAGATGCAAAATGATTCAACTTTACAAGGAAAGCGCACCAAGCTGTTGTAACAGACTTACCGAATCCTCTTCACCCCAATGTTCTACAATTTTTCCATCTTCAATTCTAGCAATATAAATCCCTGTAAATGAAACATGCTTTCCAGTTGGAGGAATACCCATGAAGCTGCCAGTATTCGTGCCGGTCATCGTGATTCGCGCAGCCACTTTATCACCTTCAGCAACTAGATCGTCAATAGTTGTTTGGTAATCGGGGAAACCTGCTAGCATAATCCCATGAGCTGCTTTCGCGCCTTCGATACCTGCTGGAATTCCGGGCATGATCTTCGGCGTAAGCAAATCTTCCAACACAACTTCACTCAAAGTATCCAAATCATTGCTGTTGTAGATTTCTTGATAGCGACGGACGACTTTTTTATTTTCTTCGATGGACATATTGATTCTCCTCTTTGGATTTATCGCATCAAGGCCTGGATCCGGGGCTGTTTCAGGAATGATTCGCTGAGCTCAATCTCGTGCAGAGATTCTGCGATCTGTTGAATGATTGCACGTGCTGCTTCACGATTTGCTTCGGCTTCTTCCGGATTTCCAAGTTTTGAATTGGCTTTTGCTAGGCTGGACAAAATTTGCAAAAGATCGTGCTTTGAGCCAAGCCTCTCGGCGGCCGAACGAGCATTGGTCAGGATTTGATACGCTTCTTCCAGACGTTCCAATTCAATCAAAATATCTGCTTTTCGACACAGTACTTCGGGAATATCCACGCGTGTTAATGGAGCCACCTGAGCAAGCAAATCCTCAACAAGAGCAAGTGCACGAACAGGATCTTTCTGCGCAAGTGCCAGTTCCACATTGGCGAGACAGATCAAAATGGTATAGCGCGAGTAAGGAATAGAGATGGGTTTCAAGTGTAAGGGCCCAATAGTTTTTTCTGCGGATTGAACGTCGCCATTCAACAGATGCAAGCGCACTTTGATGGCGAGCGGCAAATCTTTCCAATCTGGCTGTTTTGCCTCAGTGGCTTCAAGCGCCTCTTCGATCAATGTAAAACCTTTTCCAATTGCGCCGTAGCGGCCATAAATCCAGGCCAGATCGGAGCGCGTTCCAATGGTACTGGCAAGCAAACTACCTTGATCCCCCAACAGAATGGCCTCATTGCATAGTTGAATTGCCCGACCTATCTCTCCTCGATCCACTTGCACGAATCCGATGAGCATACGGTTATAGGCCTGTCCCCACAAGTTCCCGATCTTCTCGCTCATCTGCAATGCCTGAGTGCTGCATTCCAAGGCTTTGTCATAATCGCCTGCATTGAAACGAGCCTCAGCTTCCGAACCGAGGCTGTCTATAAACATGGGCTGGTTATCCAGAGCATCCCATAGATCACGCGCTTCGCGGATGACAGCGTAAGCCTTCTCGAAATCGCCCAGACAGGTATAAACACGGCACAGATCATTTAATACAAAGGCTAATTGTTCATGGTCATCCAGATCACGCGCCAGAGTAAGTGCAAGCTCGCCATGCCGAAGCGCCTGATCGATACGCTTCGAGAATAAATAATTGAGCATCAGATTCCAGTTGAGGCGTGCCTGCGTGACGCGATCACCAATTTCAGCAGAAATTTCAAGAGCTTGAATCAGCATCTGCTCGCTCAATGCTGAATTATGCAACTGAGAGAAGATGGAGTAAATGGTCGCCTTTGCCATCAACGCATTCAATTCAATCGACTTTTCATTTTTTGCACGCGCGAAGGCAAGCATCTCATCGTAAATAGCCAACGCCTGCTGATGATAGCCGATAAGCTCAAGCACATGCCCCAACTGAGTAAAGATCGAAGCGATTTGCATATTGTCGCTTGCATTACGTTTTGCAACTTCAAGGGCGCGGCCAAAATGAGTCGCGGCTTCAGCATTAGCATATAGACGCGCAGCTTTTTCACCCGCCAGTATGTCATATTTAAGCGAGCGCGAATCTTGGGCGGCATAAAAATGATTTGCCACCAGCGGGGCAAATTCTTCGATTCGATTCGTATGGAGTTCTTCAAGTGCTTCCCCGATCTGCCGATGAAGTTCTGTACGTTTTTTGATAAGAATTGAGTCGTACGCCGTTTCCTGAATTAATACATGCCTAAATGCATATTCATTCAGCAACGGTTCAACGAGACTCACTTCCTCCAAATATTGAATGTGCATGTTAAGTGCATCATTTAAATGGGTTAGCCTGTTTAAAACACGTAATTCAAACGAGCGACCCACCACAGATGCGTTTTGCAGAATATGTTTTGTGAGTTCAGGCAAACGGTCAATACGTGCGCCAAGCACACCGCGCAACGTATCTGGAAGAGAGACTTTTGCATCTTCACTGATCGTGCGCCAGTGACTGTTCTCGCGGACAATCTGATTTGTTTCAATGAGGGAGCGAATTAATTCCTCTATAAAAAATGGATTTCCATCTGCTCTTTCGACGATCATGTCCCTGACATTTTTTGACAAATTATTCACACCCAGTAAATTATTCAGCAGTATATCTGTCTGTTCGTCATGCAGGGGTTCCAATGAAATGGAATGATAATTGCCAATTGCTTTTTGTTGAACTTTCTTAATCGTCTCCCAACTCGCCGCAGTTTTATCGGACCTTAACATGCAAATGAACAATATCGGTTGTGTATCGGTCAATTCTACAATGTTGAGCAATAGATTCAATGAAGCTTCGTCTGCCCAATGCAGATCATCAAACACAATGACAAGCAGATTTTCCCCAGCCAGCCCGCATAAATGTCCGCGCGTAGCATCCACCATTTTTTGAACCAGCGCTTCGCCTTGATACCCCGCTACAACCTGCAAACTTTCTTCACTCTCCACTGCAAGCATGGCTTCCAAAAATGGAACATCTCCTCCAGGCATTGCGCAACAATCACAGACATAACGCAGTTTGCCGCGCACTTCGCTGGGAGAATCATCTTCACGTGCATCAATGGATTGGCGGATGATCTGCCGCCATGGAAAATAACTGATCGAACGTGCATAGGATACTGAATCGCCTCTCAGCCAGACGGTATTCAATTCTTTATTTGCTTTTATTAACTCGGTAATCAAGGTGGACTTCCCAAGTCCTGCTTCCCCTATGACAGTGACAATTGATCCGAGTCCGATTTTCAATTGATTCAATTGTTGATTGAGCAAAGCCAACTGTGCCTCGCGCCCAACCAATGGAGAGGTCAATCCTTCCAGTCCGCGCAAATGACCTGGACTCCTTTTCAATCCCAATGGACGATACGTTTTGATCGGGGCGGCTTTGCCTTTAACTTCAACCTCTCCCAATGCTTCGAAGTCGAATAATGGCGCAACCAGCTTGTAAGTCTCATCGGAGATTTGGACGGTTCCAGGCGCAGCGGTTTGCTCCATACGAGCAGCAAGATTGATTGCATCCCCGATTGCTGTATATTCCATGCGCAGGTCAGATCCGATCGCACCAACAACAACGAGGCCGGTATTAATTCCAACCCGCAGACGAAAATCCAATCCGTATTTGAGGTGGATTTCTTCCGTATAATCTTTGATTCCCGCCTGAATTTCCAACCCTGCGAGCACTGCACGCTGCGGATCGTCCTCATGCGCGATTGGAGCGCCGAAGAAAGCCAGGATTGCATCGCCCATCAGTCTGGGCACAGTACCTTCATATTTATAGATCGGACGGATCATGTATTCAAATATGCCACTCATGATATCTGTCCAGGTTTCGGGGTCCACGTTTTCTGCGGCAGCCGTTGACCCTTTTACATCACAAAACAGCATAGTAATGACACGCCGTTCCCCCACCATCACATCATGCGCACGGGCAGCTTCGATCTTTATCATCAACTCGCGAGGAATAAATTTATCGAGAGATTGGCTTGCCGTTTGAATGTCATTGGTATCCCCATCTATTGCACGGTTCACCGTAGCAAGGGACGTACCGCAATTCATGCAAAACTTCGCTTCGTCGGGATTGCTTCTCTGGCAGTTAGGACATTTCACCTGGTTACATCCTCAAGCCGAAGTCATAAGGCTTCAGAAAAATCTGATAAGGTTTATCTTATTCTAGCATATTTGATTCGCATGAAAAATTACAAGTGGAAACCTGAAAAACCCTTTTCTTCTCAGGTCACGTTATTGCTCGAACCCGTGGAAGATGCAACAAGGCTCACCTGGATGGTTGAATCAGACGAAGGCGGGATCGTTCAACTCGCTGAACCGCTATTGATCAAGCAAACGAATGAGATGATGCGAAAATCCCTGGTACGCTTGAAGGCGTATTTGCGGGCGTAGAATAAAGCGTCAGTTATTTCTGGTATATGAATTGTTAGCAATCACCCCATCTTGATGTTTGACAAACTCGCGGACTGGGCATGTGAGCAAATGGATTCACGTGGCTTTGCCACTTTGCCTGAGCGTCGTAGCCTAATGGACAGAGTACCAGATTCTATGTTTGTGGGACACTTCAAAGATATAGCAACATTTGCAGGCTTTTGTAGAGAGACTCGGGTAAAATTAGGCTGTTGAAAATACGTTCCATATTTTCATCTGGCGATGGAACGTATGATCAATGTCGAGGCCGGAATAAGAATTGGAACAATGATTTACAATGGCAGTCGAGCAGAAAAAAGAAATCAACCCTCTATTGTTTTATGAAGGGCCTGCGCGGCTCGCTCGATCATCCGGGCTGTGATTACTGCCCACTCTTTCTTGTAGATCGGAACGCGCCGTACAACGATCTTCACCAGGATCAAGGCATAGAAGAGTCTGGCCCGCGCCAGTCGCTCATGAACAGTCTGATCAGGTTCTCCTTCTCCCAAATAGCCTTTGAGCAACTCCACTTGAGCCTCTTCAACTCCCGAGATCCCTTTTAATGTAAACCACCATTCGAGATCTGCTAGAAACTTTCCAATATCCAGAGCTGGGTCAGTCAGGGTGCAGGTATCAAAATCGATCAGCGTCAAACCTTGTGGGGTAGTAAGCAGATGATCCGATTTAAAGTCAGAGTGCGTGAACGTGGGTTTTTCTTGCGGGAGCTGGGAATAATGCCCTTGTGCCTCATCCAAGATTTCGAGAATTTTATTGTAGGTGTCAGGTAGTAGAACCTGAATATGTTCACTGGCTCGCTTGACAACTTTAACTTCATTGGTGAAAGTATTCTGCTTTAATTCGGCTTGTAGTGTTTCAGGCCCGTTGTGCAGGCTAGCCAGTGCCCTACCAATAATCTGCAGTTGAGCGGCAAGCCACCGGCGGGAGCGGTTGAGCTGATGAGAAAGTGGAATTCCGGGAGCATGAGGATAAAAAATAACACCATCTTCCTGGCTCATGGCTTCTGGTCTGTTCCCCTGAAGCCCCTGGTTATTGGCAGTCAGCCAATCGACGACCCGGTTGGCTACCCCGAAAGCCCTGGCAGCATCCTGCGCATTTGAATAAAGCTTGGCATACAACCGTTGCCCAGGAACTCTCTTAGGTGAGGAAATCTCATAACGTAATACATGACGCTCTCCTGGACGGTAACGAATGGGGGTAACAACAGGCATGTGCTTGAGATCATGGGCGATTCCAAGAGATGCAAACATCCCAGTGACATAGGAGGGGTCGCTCAAGCGAATCAACTGCGGAAACTCCACGTCTAACGGCCAAATCTGGAGCTCGATCCCCGGGTCGAGGAGTTCTCTCCACAGTTCGCGTTGGACAGGCATCAAACCGGATTGGTTCGCTTCTTCTTGCAGCTGACCGCGACCATCGGCGCGGTTATTGCCATCCAAGGTTTTTTGCCATGCAACGGCGAGGTGAACCGAATGGCTTGCCTGGCCCATGGCGTCAAGTGTCGGGAAGGTGAAATAACCAGACAGCTTTCGTCCAGGTTTGAACTTGGCACGCGTCAGATGGAAGGGCCCGGCACGATAGCCCGGCCGCAACATTCTCTGCGCTTCACTTCTCAGCAGGCGGCGTGACGATGGCCCATTTAATACAGACTGGATCCCAGCCAGGCCGGCTTTTCCGGAGAGAATATCTTCATGGTTCATTGCAGTTTCAGGATCTTATAAGCCGGGAGAAAATGCTCCAACACATACATGATATCGTTCAATTCCCGCACCTTAACTTTCGTCCAAGCATGCAAAATGAGAATGAAGAGCTCAAGAGCTTCAAAGAGGGCTACGCGCTGCCTATTCACAGGCCTGTAACAACGTTCATACTCGTCCAGAAATCTCTCACTGACAGCGATCAACCGTTCGAAGCGAGCCAACCGGGCACTATCATCCGGCAGTTCTGGATTGACCTCCATATCGTCGAAATCGACAGTGGCCATCCCTGCCCGCAAGAAGGCGCAGAGGAACAAACCAAGATCTTTCGCCGGTTCTGCTTTACAGCAAGAATCAAAGTCAATAAATCCAATTTCTCCCTGGTACATCAGCACTTGTGCCGGGCGGAATGTGCCATGCGAGGGGACTAGTGGATCTGGGTATGAGCTAGCCTCCAGGTTGCTCAATCGTTCGATGAAGGGATTTGCAGCCGGAGCCAGTTGAGGAACAGCAACCGACAGTTCTTCGATGGATTCGCGTGTCTGCGCCTCATCATTCTCCCAGCCATACACTTTGCCCAACTCTATATTTGACCTGTGAAGTTCAGCCAATGCTCTGGCGGTTTTGCGCATTGCCTCTGTCAGTTCATCGAACGCTTCGGTCGTTCCTTCTTTAACCGCCGTGACTGTTAAGTCTTTAAGAGTCTTTTCCTGACGAATGGGACCCTGGATCATCACCCGCATTTCTACATCATAAGCCAGCGGTTCGGCAATCTTCAAGGCATTACTGGAAGCCAAAGGAGAGTCCCAGAGCGCCCGCATGCTGTCATAAGCATTCTGGCCTTTCTCTTTACGATAAGTTTTGGCAACCACCAATTCTGGCCAGTGATGATGAACATCGGCCTTCAGTGGATAATCCAGGTGATAGACAATTGTGCAGCGGCTGCCCGGCTTATAACGGGCTATCTGGGGATGGCAAGCCTGGATTTGCAGGTCTTGATAGGCTGGAGACCCAGCCCGAATGCGGCTCATTAA
>WNFX01002826.1_pt1 | contig 17442 bp, 18 predicted proteins | sample 5400111 | NCBI WGS metagenome assembly WNFX01 (sample SAMN13153363, study PRJNA577476) | soil metagenome | isolation source: 40 cm soil or saprolite under grassland replicate 1 | place: USA:California | collected 2016-06-15 | reverse complement strand
GATCTGGTTCTTGGTCAAGGACGAGTCGCGCTTGGCGGGGTGGCAGTCCGGCTTCTTCACCACCGCCGGCAAGCGGAAGCCCTCCTACTACACCTTCCGAGCGTTGAAGCACTAAGTGACCGAACCGCGCGCGCACCGGCCCGAACCGCACGAGCCGGTGCGCGCGCTGCCAACGCCAACCGCGACGGCCCAGCCGACAGATGTCCGCTCGGCGACGCCGCCGATCTTCCGCGGCAGCCATCTCGCGCCGGTCGCGCGGCGACTGACGAGCATTGCCGTGCTGGCCGCAATCGACGCGTTTGGCATCACGGTAGGGCTGTACGTCTCACTCGTCCTGCGTGAGGTCTACTACGGACGCGGCCTGCGGTGGCGATCGCTCTGGCAGGCGGAGACCGACTGGCTGCCGTTCCTGATCCTGGTCACGCTGCTCGTTTTCGCACAGGGCGATCTCTACGCCGAGCGGGAGCGTCGGCCCGGCATCGGCCGGATCGTCTCCTCGCTCCTGCTCGTCGTCCTGATCGCGCTCGCCTTCGGTCTCGGCACCGGCCATAGGTTCTCGACCTACGGCCTGGCGCCGACGGCGTTTGTCCTGACTGCGGTCCTGATCTCGCTTCTCCGCGGCTCCTACGACGCGATCACGGGCAACCTGCTCCGCCGGCTCGGCGTCCGGCGGAGGGCGCTACTTGTCGGAGCCGGCGACCACCTGACTCACCTGCACGAGATGCTCGGGCGCGAGCGCAGCGGCATCGACTACGAGTTCATCGGAGCACTGGCGCCCGAGGCGGACGGAGTCGACCTGCCGCTGCTCGGCGATCTGAAGGCCCTGCCGCGCGTGCTCGCCACCCACGGCGTCGACGAGGTGATCCTCGCGGACTCCGAGTTCGGCGAGCGCGAGCTGCTCGAGACGGTCGAGCAGGCTCACCGCCGAGGCGTCAAGGTGCGGATCGCGCCGAAGACGACAGAGCTGCTCGTCCAGCGCGCCGACTACATCCCGGGTCAGAGCGTCCCGCTCTTCGAGGTTCGCTCGCCGGTCTTCGCCGGCGGCGACTGGGTCCTGAAGCGCACCTTCGACCTGGTCGTCAGCGTCGTCGTTCTCGTCGTCGGCCTGCCGCTGTGGCTGCTGACCGCGGCCGCGGTGACGCTGACGTCGCCGGGGCCCGTCCTCTACCGCGACCGCCGCGTCGGCCTGGGCGAGCGCGAGTTCGACATGCTCAAGTTCCGCACGATGTATGCGGACGCGGCCGAGCACCAGGCATACCTCGAACGCGCGAACGAGGCGAGCGGGCCGCTGTTCAAGATGCGCCGCGACCCGCGGGTGACGCCGCTCGGTCAGCTGCTCCGGCGGTTCTCGCTCGATGAGGTTCCGCAGGTCCTGAACGTCCTCCGCGGCCAGATGAGCCTAGTCGGCCCGCGCCCCCTGCCCCTCCGCGACTACGACCAGCTCGAGGACTGGCACCGCAAGCGCTACAACGTCCTCCCCGGCGTGACCGGGTTGTGGCAGATCTCCGGCCGCTCGAACCTCAGCTTCGACGATCTCGTGCGGCTCGACTTCTACTACCTGGAAAACTGGTCGCTCTGGATGGACATCGCGATCCTGGTCAAGACACTCCCGGCCGTATTCGCAGGCCGCGGGGCGTACTGACCGCGTCGCGCTGAGCATCTCGGCCGTCATCGTCGCGTACGACTCCGGCGCCGCGCTCGAGCGCTGCCTGCGCTCGCTGCGCGACGGTGAGCCGGAGGCTGAGGTGATCGTGGTCGACAACGCTGGCAGCGATCGAGCGGTGGTCGAGCCGTTCGACGTCCGCTTAATCGAGCCCGGCGAGAATGTCGGCTACGCCGGCGGTTGCAACCGCGGCGCCTCCGAGGCGACCGGCGACGTGCTCGTCTTCCTCAACCCGGACACCGTGGTCGATCCGGGAGCCCTGCGCCGTCTGGCAGAGACGTTGCAGGACTCCTCGATCGGGATCGCGATGGCCCGGCTGCGCCTCCTCGATCGGCCGCAGCTGCTCAACTCGGCCGGCACGGTCCTACACCTGACCGGACTCGCCTGGGCCGGCCGCTACGGGGAGCCGGCTGAGACGCTGCACAAGGTCGATGACGTCACTGCGCCGAGCGGCGCGGCGATGGCGATCCGGCGCGACCTGTTCCGCGACCTCGGTGGCTTCACGGAAGAGCTGTTCATGTACCTCGAGGACACCGAGCTCGGCTGGCGGGCGCACCTTCGCGGTCTGCGCGTCGTGGTCGATCCCGGCGCAGACGTGTACCACGACTATGAGTTCGGACGAAATCCAGCCAAGGTGGCACTTCTCGAGCGCAACCGGGAGATCTTCGTCCTGACGGCCTATTCGCTGCGCCTGCTGCTGCTGCTTGGGCCCGTGCTTGCGGCGACCGAGTTGGCCATGCTGGCTGTCGCGGCGAGGCAGCGGTGGTTCGGCCGCAAGCTCGGCGGGTGGTGGTGGTGCCTGGTGCATGCCGGCTGGCTTGTCCGCCACCGGCGGACGACGCAGCGCCTTCGGAAGGTCGGCGATCTCGAGCTGGCGAGACTCCTGACGCCGGTGCTCGACCCCGCGATGCTGCAGCTGCCGCGTGCCGTAAGTGTCGCCAACCGGCTTACCGCCGCCTACTGGCGGCTGGCGCGGAAAGCGTTGTGAGGACCTGAAGCCGGCTAGCGCTCCGCAACTGGGGAAGGGGCCTGTGCGGGCCGATCCCAATCCACTCGGCCGATCCAGCTTTCCCGATTGGCCGCGTACCAGGCGATTGTCCGGGAGACGCCCTCCTCCCAGGACACGTGGGGTTCCCAGCCTGTCTCACGCTTCAGCTTCTCGTATCCGACCCTAAGCGCGATCACGTCACTCGCCCCCGGCCGGAATCGCTCGGCCGTGCTGACGATTTCGCGCTCTGGCCAGTACCCCTGCTCCTCGCCGATGCGGAGGATCAGCGCGGCCCATTCGGCCATCGAGATGTTCTTGCCCTGGCCGTAGACGTAGAGGTCACCGGGAACGCCGTGGGCGGCAACGGTCAGGTGACCACGGACGCCGTCGGTGCAGAAGCAGAAGTCCCGCAGCGGCTCGAGGTTCCCGAGCTCGATTTGCTCCCGCTCGAGCGCCTGCGTGATGATCGTGCCGGTGACGTATCGCGGATTCTGGCGCGGGCCGTAATTGTTGAACATCCGCGTCACGACACCGGGCACCCCGTAGGCGTCGTGGTAGTTCATGGTCAGGAAGTCGGCAGCCACCTTCGAGGTCGCGTACACCGACTTCGGATTGATCGGCGACCGCTCGTGCAGGATCAGGCCGCCTTCCTCGTCGTAATCGTGGTGGTGGGCGACGGCTTCGTGGATGTTCCCGTACTCCTCCGAGGTGCCGGCCGTGTCGAACTTCTCCAGCTCGAGCCCCTGCTGAACGATCGACTGGAGAAGGTTCAACGTCCCGACGGTGTTAGCCATCACGGTTTCGTATGGCCGGTGCCAGGACTCGCCGACGTGAGCCTGGGCCCCGAGGTGGAAGACGTAAGGCTTATCCGGAGCCTCGCCCAGCTCGCTGAGGAGGTAATCGACCGAGGCGCGATCGGTGAGGTCTGCGAAGTGCACCTTGAGCTGCCGTCGTAAGTGCACGATGTTGTTCAGCGCACCGCTCGAGGTCGCACGCACGAACGCGTGAACCCGCGCGCCGAGATGGACGAGCGCTTCGGTCAGGTGCGAGCCCATGAAGCCATCCGCGCCCGTGACCAGCACCGTTCGACCGGAAAAGAACTCGGCGAAGTCGGAAGTGAGTCCCGACAGCTCTTCCGCGGTCCAAAAGCCATTCGTCGCGTTCTTCACCGGCGGTACGATAACCCGACCACTGCGATGCTTACGCGGGCGTCGCGCAAAGACTCTAGAAGCAATGCCAACCCGGCCTGAGCACAAAGTGCCTACCCGAATATGCTTTTAGTGATGGCTCGGCCTGACGCGACCTACTGGCAAGACCGCCGCGTAACAGTAACCGGCGGCGCCGGTTTCCTCGGCACGGCTGTCGTGCGCGATCTCGAGGAGCTGGGCGCCCAGGTGAGCGTCATTCGCTCGAGTCAGTACGACCTGCGGGACCCTGGCGCTGCTCGTGCTGCCGTGAGCGGAGCCGAGGTGGTCATTCATCTGGCGGCACGCGTTGGAGGGATCGGCTTCAACCGCCGCCATCCCGCGCCGCTCGCGTACGACAACCTCGTCATGGGGTCGAACGTGTTCGAGCAGTCACGGCTGGCCGGCGTGGGCAAGCTGGTTGCAGCGTGCTCGGTCTGCGCCTACCCGAAATTCACGCCGGTTCCATTCGCCGAGGACGACCTCTGGAACGGGTATCCGGAAGAATCGAACGCGCCTTACGGACTTGCGAAGAAGATGATGCTTGTCCTTTCAGACGCGTATCGCCGCGAATACGACTTCGACTCGTGCGCGCCGATTCTCGCCAACCTCTACGGGCCTGACGACAACTTCGATCTCGAGGACTCGCATGTGATTGCGGCGATGATTCGCAAGTTCGTCGGGGCCGAGAAACATGGTACGCCAGAGGTAGTCCTGTGGGGCACCGGTGAGCCCACGCGCGAATTCCTCTACGTCGACGACGCTGCGCGGGCCCTATTGCTGGCGGCCGAAAGACTTCAAACCTCGGAGCCTGTGAACGTGGGCACCGGGCGCGAGACCAAGATTCGCGACCTCGCCGAGTCGATCCGCACGCTCGTCGGTTTCGAGGGCGAGATCGTTTGGGATAGCACGAGGCCTGACGGGCAGCCGGCTCGGTACCTGGACGTGACCCGAGCCCGGGAGCTGATGGGATTCGAGGCCACCACGAGTCTCGAAGAGGGTTTGCGTCGAACTATCGACAGCTTCGCGAGCACGCTTGTCGGCACGTCCTGAACGACACTCTCGTGCTGCCTGGTCAGCAAACAAGCGATGTGACTGTCGTGATCACCTGCTTCAACTACGGACGTTTTCTGAATGAGGCAATGCGTAGCGCGCTCAAACAGGAGGGCGGCCCGCCGCGGATCCTCGTCGTCGACGACGGATCGACCGATCCAGGGACCCTCGAGGCGCTCGAGAGGCTGCCGGACGGCGTCGAACTCGTGCGCCAACAGCGGGCAGGAGTCTCGGCAGCGCGTAACGCTGGGCTACGTCGGGTTGCTACCAGCTACGTTCTCGTGCTCGATGCCGACGACACGCTTCGTCCGAATGCGCTCGCGATTCTGCGAGAGCCGCTCGAGCGGGACCCAGGCCTCGGCTTCACCTACGGCCGCATGCATTTCTTCGGTGATTGGCAAGGAGAGCTTCGCTTTCCTCCGTACGATCCGTACGCGCTCCTGTACCGCCACACGATCGGCCTCTCGGCGCTCATGCGTCGGGAGGTTTTCGAGTCGACAGGCGGCTTCGATCCTGCCTTCGACCAGTTCGAGGATTGGGAGTTCTGGGTCAACGCGCTCGCTCACGGCTGGCGGGGGCGCCAGGTCGACGCCGTGACGGTTGACTACCGGCGTCATGCGGGCGCGAAGCAGGGCGCCGATCGTAAGCGGTATCGAAGGATGTTCCGTGCGTTGAAGCGCAAGCACGCCGCGTTGTACGAGATGCGCGACCAACTCCGTGCAGAAAGCCGGCTCGGGCCGGGTGGCCGGTTGCTTTATCGGACGTATTGGGGGCCGAGGCCGGTACCGGCCAGGCTGGAGGCGTTGGTCTACGGGCATTTGTGGGGAGCGCGCGAGTCTTAGACTCGGCGACCTCTCATGCCTGTCCTTTCGATCGTCACACCCGTGCGCAACTCGGCGACTTACCTCTCCCACGCCCTTGAAAGCGTTGCGAGGTTGACGGTCTCACATGAGCACATCGTCATCGACGGAGGTTCAACCGACGGTACCGTCGAGCTGCTCAAGGGCCGCGACGATCCGCAGCTCCAGTGGATCTCCGAGCCCGATCATGGCCAGACGCACGCTGTCAACAAGGGGTTCTCGCGAGCTTCGGGCGAGCTGCTCGCCTGGCTCAATGGCGACGATGAGCTCATTTCCGACGCTGTCGACCGGGCGGTCCGATATCTGGAACGGCAGATGGATGTCGGCGCGGTCTTCGGCGGCATGCACGTGCTCGACGAACAGGGCGTTGTCCGCCGGCGCTACCAGCCGGGCCGCTACAGCTGGCGCCGCTACCTGATCATGGGGGACTACATCCCGACCCCGTCGATCATCTTCCGACGATCGCTCTACGAAGAGGTCGGGCCGCTCGACGAGGCGTACGTGGATGCCGCCGACTATGACTTCTATCTCCGCCTCTTCGACCGCTGCCGGGTTGAGCGTATGCCGGAAGCACTCATCCGCTTCCGTTACCACCCCGAGAGCAAGACGGCGAAGGACGTCTGGTTACAGCAACGCGAGGCCCTCCGGATCCGCCTGAAGTGGGCGAACGGCCCAGTCGACCGATTCCTGATGGAAGGGTTCGACCTCGCGAAGCGGACGATCCTGCCGCGCATCTCGCGCTGGCCGAAGCTTTACTCCTGAGCCGGTATGCGCATCACCATGCGCCACTACTTCGATTTCGGCTCAGAGCGGGCCCTTGTCGGTGACGATCTCGCTCGTCCCGAGGCGTGGGATGCCCTTCGGGTCCGGAGCGGCGGCCCGTTCGCGATGCCGGAGTCGCGGGTCGAGCTCGATCGCGTCGCCGACGAGCACCTGGAGCTCGCCGAGCGGGCGAGGATGATCGATGCGCAACTCGAGCAATTGGGCGTCGAGACGGTTGCTTCGTACGGCGTCGGCGCCGGCCTCCTCGAGATCTGGTTGGAACGGCTTCATCCCGAGCGGAAGCAACTGCTGACTGACTACGCGCCGCAGACCGTCGAGCGCTTGCGCGCGCTCTTCCCCGAAGCTGACGTGTCAATGCACGACTTGCTGGGCGACGCCCCTCTCGAAGCGGACTCGCATCTTCTCCACCGCGTCGACACCGAGCTCACGGATGACGAGTGGCGAGATCTCTTGGCTCGCTTCGAGCAGGAGAGAGTCGTCGTCGTCGCGACCGAGGTCGCAACGTTGCCGCGCCTCGCGGCGGAGGTCCTTGGCCGCGTGCGCCGGCGCGGCCTGAGTCGCGCCGGGTGGCTTCGGACACGTGATGCCTTCGAGGCGTTGTGGGAGCCAACGCATTCGGCCGAAGCTGTCGACTTCCACGACCTCCATGGCTGGGTGCTCGAGCCACAGCGTCCACATAACATCACCGCGCCGTGAGCCTTCCCTCATTCGCACCCTACGAAGGCGCTCGTGTCCTGATCACGGGTGGTCTCGGGTTCCTCGGCTCGCACATGGCAAAGCGACTGGTCGACGCAGGGGCCGACGTGACGATCGTCGACTCTCTGATCCCGGAGTACGGCGGCAATCCCTACAACGTTCGGACCATCGCCGACCGGGTTCACATCAATTACTCCGATATCCGTGACCCGTGGTCAATCCGGTATCTCGTCAAAGATCAGGACTACATCTTCAATCTCGCCGGACAAGTCAGTCACCTTGACTCGATGAAGGATCCCGAGACCGACCTCGACATCAACTGCAAGAGCCAGCTGTCTCTCCTGGAAGCTCTCCGCGAGAACAACACGGAAGCCCGGATCGTTTTCGCCGCTTCGAGGCAGCAGTACGGACGGCCGAAATCGCTTCCGGTGACCGAGGAGCACCCGCTCGTACCCGTCGACGTCAACGGCATCAACCTCGTCGCCGGCGAGAGCTACCACCTGCTCTACAACGATGTGTACGGGATCAGGGCGGCTTCACTCCGGTTGACCAATACGTATGGGCCGCATTTGCTCATGAAGCACGGCCGTCAAGGGTTCATCACGGTCTTCATCCGCCGCGCCCTCGAAGGAAAGGCCATCCAGGTGTTCGGGGACGGAAGCCAGCTGCGCGATTTCACGTACGTGTCGGACGCCGTCGATGCCTTCCTCGCGATCGGAGTCACGGAGACCGCATTTGGGCGCGCTTTCAACGTCGGCGGTGCGGAGCCCGTTTCGCTGCTCGAGGTCGCGCGTCTGTGCCAGGACGTCGCGGATGCGGGTGGCACGGTGGAGACTGTAGCGTGGCCGCCCGATCGGGAGAAGATCGATATCGGCTCGATCTACGTCGACCATTCCCGACTGAGCCGAGAAACCGGCTGGGCGCCGAGCGTCGGCCTACGTGAGGGGCTCGCGCGTACGATCGAGTTCTACCGAGAGCACGGCGAGCATTACTGGCACTGAGACGTCGCCGTGCGGATCGTCGTCGTCGACACCTACTACCCCGCGTTCCTGACTGCGCATTACTCGGCTCGCCCCGAACTCGAAGACTGACCGTATCCGGAGCAGCTTCAGTCGTTACTAAGGCAGTGCTTTGGCACCGCGGACGCTTATTCGCACTATCTTCGAGAGCTTGGCCACGATGCTGTGACCGACGCACCAGTGTCCGCGAGATCACTATGGAGCAGATTGCCGAGTTCGATCCCGAGGTCGCCTACGTGCAGCAGCAGGACCATCGACTCGACCTCGGGGTAGTCGTGCGGATACTGGACGGCGAACACGCGCAAGGCCTTGCGATTGACCGCGCGAACGCCAGACGTCGTGTCGCTCACGCGCTGACCTACAACTTGGCGCGGGTCGTTAGGGCCGCGTTAGCGATGACGGCGCGTCGTAACCCATCGAAGCGGCCCCAGCCGCAAGCTGGTTCCGCAGGAGTAAGACTGTTGGTGTTATGCGGCCCTCGTACCAGCAGGGACTCAGCCGGTACCTTCAGCGTCCGCGCGCATTGCTCCGCTACGACGCCGGGCTCGTGGCGGCGCCGGCTGATCGAGCGAAGCGCCGATTTCTTCTGCGGCTCTTCAAGGAGCGCAACCACGAGCTGCTTGTCGAATCAGGGACGTTTCTGGGCGGGACCGTCGAATACTTCCTGCCGCACGCCCGGCGGATCATCTCCGTCGAGATCGAGCCGCATCTCTTCGAGGCGGCGCGACGCCGCCTCAAGGAGTCGCCGTCCGTCGAACTGGTGCTCGGAGACGCCCTGGAGGAGATCCCGCGGGTGCTGGCCGACGTGTCGGAGCCCCCGCTGGTCTATCTCGACGGACATTTCACCGGCGGCGTGAACAAGGAGCCGGGGCTATTCGTCGAGCCCGCGCCAGGAATCCTCGAGAGGCTTGGCATGCTCGGCCTTCCCTCCGGCACTTCCATCGTCGTGGACGACCTCCGCCTGTTCGGACGCGGCGACGGCTTCCCCGGCTTGGACGAGCTGACCTCCGCGGCCAGAAACGCGTTCCCCGGTGCCGCGAGTTATGTGGGCGTCGATTGCCTCGTGATCGCCGGCTAGCCACGGGCCGATTGCGCGACCACACTTCGCTACCCGGCGCCCGCACGCAGCGTGCGCCTGCTCGCGAAGGCGCGCAGCGGATCGATCAACGGCCGCCACTCCTCGCGGGTCACGTAGCCCACGAGCATCAGCAAGGCCGCATAGATGCACGGTGCAGCGACCGCGGCGGCCAGGGTGGCGACAGCCGACAGCGGAGTCGCCACCGCCAGCGCCGCGAGCACGGCGACCACCGGCCTGAGGAATAGCCGGCGGAACGGCACGGCGAAGACGCTTCGGTGCACCATGCCCGTCTGCCAGCCAACGATCAGAACGTCTGACACGACCAGAGCCGCCGCCGCTCCTGTCGGGCCGTACGGCGGGATCAGGACAACGTTCAAACCGATGTTGACCGCCAGGCTGACCGCGAGAAGAACCAATCTCCGTCGCTCGCGATAGGCCGCTAGGAGGGCGTACCAGAGCAGGTAGTTCAGGAACCCAAGCACTATGGAGCCGCCGACAATCGCCAGCGGTGTTCCCGCGCCTTGGTAGCGATCGCCCAGCACGACCGTCACCAGGTCGTCGCTGCCGAAAACGAGGAAGAGGGCGACCGGCACGCTCAGCAGCAGGAACACCCGCCAGAGCAGGAAGAAGGACTCGCGCGCCTGCTCGCGAGCCTCCTTGAGACCGGCCGCAAGCAGCGGAAAGAAGGCGGGCGCGATGATGCTCGGGAGGATCGCCGAGACCGCTAGCGCCGTGAGCACCACGCCATAGATGGCAGCCGCCGCCGTGCTGTCGAGCTTCGAGACCATCAGCAGGTCGATCCGCTCGTAGACGATCGCGATGCCCCCGGTCGCCGCGATCGGGAGCGCCGTTCGGAGGAAGGAGGGGACCTTCCGAACCGTGCCCGTGAGCACGATCGGAATCTTCAGCCGTGACCTCACCAGCACGAACGCGGCCACACCGGCCGCCGCATAGCCGAGTCCCATAGCGGTCACGAGCCCGGGCGGCCCCGAGCCGCTCGAAATGAGCACGGCGCCTGCTGCAGCGGTGACGACCGCTTGCAGGGCGAGCAACAACGCCGGGAAGACGAGGACCCGACGCGCCCGGAAGGTAGCGTCGAGCGCGGCCAGGAACCCCTGGAAGAAGAGGTACATCGCGCCGATCCCGAGCAGCGCTATGACCTCCGGCGGATAGCCGAGAAGGAATCCCACCGGCAGCATCAGCGGCGCAACGACGAGCGAGGTCACGAATTCGGCGACAAGCGCAACGCCGAGGTGGTTCGCCTCGCCCGCGTGATCGGTCGACATCGACCGTAACGCGGTGGTTGAGATGCCGGTCTCCGAAAATACCCCGAAAATCCCGATCAGCGCCAGAGCGATGGCGAAGTGCCCGTACTCCTCGACGCTGAAGGTGCGAATAGCGTAGATGGCCAGCGCCGTGTTGATCACGAAGGAGACGGCGCTCGAAGCCGTCATCACGATCGTGTTGAAGACGAGCGACGCGGGCCGGGTGCTCGGTACAGGCTCTGGCTCGGCCACCGCGCTAATGCTCACGCCGGTGGAGTCGCCTGATGCGTGGCCTGGTGCCGAGCCGGTTGAGGCCGAGTCGCTTCGCCATTGCTGGTGCTAGGAAGCGGAACCGCTCGAAATGCGAAAGCGCTCGAAGGTGGAGCCGCAGAAGCAGGAGCTCCTCCCGCTGTGCGGGACGACGGTCCCAGGACTTCGCAGCCTCGTGCCAGAGACGAACTGCCAGCTCATCGTCGCTAATGACGGGCATCACGCCCGCGAGCGCAAGGCGTAGACCAAACTCCGTGTCGAAGATGTAGTGCATGTCCTGCCGGAACATGCCGAACTCCTCGAACACATCACGCCGCCAGAACGTCGAGGCCTGCGGCCACCCCACTGGACCGATGATCCAGAGGTGGCGCGGGGAGGTCGGCAGCTCCGGCTCCCAGACCTCCATAAGGCTGCCATCCTCGAACACATAGCGGCATGCGCCCACGATCCAGCGGGCGCCGGTTCTCTCGAACAGAGCGACAACCTTCTCGAAAGCGCCCGGGAGATAGTGGTCGTCGCTGTTGATGAAGGCGACGATGTCGCCCGTCGCACGTCGCAGGCCCTTGTTGATGGCCTCGGTCTGGCCCCCGTCGGGCTCGCTCACCCACCAGGCGAGATCATCCTCGTAACGCCGAATGATCTCGACGGACCCATCCGTGGATCCCCCGTCCACCACGAAGTATTCCAGCTTCTCGTAGCCCTGGTCGAGCACGGACGTGATTGTCCGCTCTATGAACCGCCCCTGGTTGAAGGACGGCGTGATGATCGTGATCGTCGGCTGCACGGAGCCGCTGCTTACGTGCCGGCGGGCCCCAGGACCATGAGGCCAAGGGCGTAGAACCACTCGGATCCCCGTGTCTGCAGCGCGTCCTCCCTGTCCACTTGGGTCCAGGCTGACGCGGCAGGCTCCCGCAGCCAGTACTGAGCCTCCTGCACGGCGTAGCCCTCCAGCAATCGTGGAAGCCGCTCGTGACCGTAGATGCGATGGAGCGGCGCGCACACGAGATCCCGCCCGACGGGAACCGTCATGATCATCCGTCCGTCGGCGTTGAGCAACTCTCGCATGATGGCCATGGCCTCGAGGTCGCCGTTGGGTTCCTCGAAGCTTCCGTAGCGGCCTGCGAGGCCAACGTGTTCGACAGACGAGCAATTGATGATCTGATCGAAGCGCCTGCCTTCGAGTGGTCTGTCGAGGATGTCCCCAAGGACGGGGGTCACGCGCGGATGCCGATACTCCAGCGCAGGCGGCATCCGGTCGAGCGCGACGACGTCGTGCTCACGCTGCGCGGCCGCCAGCGATAGGAAGCCGACATCTGCTCCGAAGTCGAGCGTCGTACCGGGCCCGTCCACCAGCCGCGCAAGGCAGAACGACCACTCGATCCACCGATCGCCCACCAATGTCGCGCCGTCTCGCTCGGCGATCCGCCGTGAGGCTCCAATCGCCAGGTCGCCGGCGACACTGAGGAGCCACGCGCTCCGATGGCGGACCCTCTCGCGAACCCCTCGTTCGGCTGTCATCGCTTCTCCAAGCTACCGCTCCTTCTAGCATGACGTCGCCTTGAAGATCGTGATTGTCGACACCTGCTACGAAGCCTTCCTCGCGAGCCACTACGGCGCGACCCCCGGCCTGGCCAATGCTAGTTACGAGCATCAGCATCGGGCGCTGCTCGACCGCAGCTTCGGCACCACGGACGCATATTCGCGCAACCTGAGAGAACTCGGACACGAGGCGATGGAGCTAATCTCGAACTGCCGCCCCATGCAGGTGAAGTGGGCAGAGGAGCACTCCCTTGCCTTGCCGATCTCCTCGAAGCTGGCGCCCGCGCGGCTGTCCTGGGGCACCCTCCGCCGCATCCTGGACGCCCAGATCGAGGAGCTCGACCCGGACGTGGTCTACGTCCAGAACGTGATGGACGTCGAACGTCTGCGGCCGAGGGCGCTGGAGGGCCGCGGACGGTACTTGGTGGCGCAAGTCGGATCGCAGCTCTCGAGCCTCGAGGTCCTCCGCCGCTATGACCTGGTTACGACGCTCGTGCCGCCGCTCGTGAGCCGCTTGCTCGCGCTGGACATTGACGCCGAGTACCTGGGCGCCGCGTTCGACGAGGCCGTGCTGAGTCGGCTCCACACCGGGGGCGTAACCGCCGCTCCCGACGCCGGGCGCCGGCACGCGGTTTCGTTCGTTGGCTCGATCCATTCCGACCGCGTGCACCGCGGTGGCGTGCAGCTCCTCGAGCGTCTGAGCACCGACGTGGACTTGGAACTATGGGGACCGATCGACGCCAAGCTCCCGCGATCGTCGCCGATCCGCACTCGTCACCGAGGCCAGGCCTGGGGAATGGACATGTACCGTGTACTCGCCCAGTCCCGCATCGCCGTCAATCGTCACGGTGACTTCGCCGGCGGATATGCAGCCAACATGCGGATGTTCGAGGCAACGGGGGTGGGGGCGTTGTTGATGACCGAGTCGGCGACGAACCTTCCCGACTTCTTCGAGCCGGGCCGAGAGGTGGTCCCCTACGACAGTGTGGATGACTTAGTGGACAAGATTCGGCATTTCCTCGCGCACGAAGAAGAGCGGCGCCGCATCGCGGCCGAGGGACAGCGCCGCACGCTCACCGAGCACACCTACGGTCGCAGAATCAGGCAGCTCGCCGGAATGCTCGAATCGAGGCTCGCCTAGCGCCCGGCCACCCGTCCCACCAGCGCCACTCAGCGCCGCGCGAGAGTGCGGATCACCGCCCGGCGGACGGGAGGCCCCTCGAATCGCCGGTTGAGCTTCGGCAAGTCGTCGGGCGGGTGGTAGAAATCCTGTGATCCCCGACCGCTCGAATAGCCGCTTGCGGCGAGACCTCCTGGTTTCTCCGGTGTCGACCCCCGCGTCCCACTGCAGTGGCGTCCGACTGCTCGAGCGGCTGAGCTCCCGAGCTCGACATCGAGATCTGGGGCTACGGGACCCACGCCCTCGCCGCCGGCTCGCCGATTCGCAAGCGGTAGCCTGGCGAAGCATGGGGCCTCGACATGTATGAGATCCTCGCCCACTCGCAGGTCACGCTCAACCCGCAGATCGAGGCGGCCGAGGGATTCGCGAACAGCATGCGCCTGTTCGAGGCAACGGGCGTGGGCACAATGCTCGTGACCGACGACGGGAAGAACCTTTCCGAGCTGTTCAGACGGGCGGAAGAAGTCGTCAGTTACGCGAATGAGGACGATGCCGCCCGCGCGCTCAGACGCTTTGTTGAGAACAAGGACGAGCGGTTGCGAATCGCCGAGGCGGGCCAGGCGCGGACGCTCAACGAGCACACCTACGCCCGTCGGATCCCGGAGCTTGTCGAGCTCCTTGAGTCGCGGCTGAAATGACGCGAGCGCACCGAGAGTTCTGCACCCTCTTCGACAGCAACTACCTCTTCAAGGCCGTTGCGATGTACGTCTCGCTCGAGCGGCACTGCCCATCCTTTCACCTGACCGCGTTTTGCTTCGACGAGCAGGCGGACAGGCTGCTGGGCCGGCTGGGGCTGCCGCACCTCTCGACGGTTTCGCTCAACGACCTCGAGTCATTCGACCACGAGCTCGCCGCCACGAGGGCAGACCGGACGCCTCTCGAATACTGCTGCACCGCGACCCCGGCGCTGCCGCTTTTCATGTTCGGGACCCGCCCTGATCTCGGCGAGATCACGTACCTCGACGCCGACCTCCTCTTCTTCGCGAATCCCGAGCCGCTTTTCAAGGAGCTCGGCGACGATTCGATACTTGTCATTCCGCATCGCTTCCCGCGGCATCTGCGCCACCACGAGATCAACGGCATCTTCAACGTCCAGTTCCTCACCTTCCGCCGAGACGCGAACGGTCTCGCCTGCCTCAACTGGTGGCACGACCGCTGCATAGAGTGGTGCTACTTCCGGCTCGAGGCGTCGCGCTTCGCCGACCAGAAGTACCTCGACGAATGGCCGTCCCGATTCGGTGGGGTGCACATTCTTCGCCACAAGGGCGGCGGGCTCGCTCCCTGGAACATGAGCGGCTATGCCATTCGACAGGTCGGTGGCGCGATCTTCGTCGACGAAGATCCCTTGATCTTCTTCCACTTCCACAAAGTCCGCATCGTTAGAAATGGCACGTACGATTGGCGAGCCCCTGGCTACCCGGTTTCAGCGAGCTTCGGCAACCTCATCTACGGGCCGTACCTCGAAGCACTGGATGAGGCGAAACGCGAGGTATGGGCCGTCGACCCCTCCTTCGAAGCTGGCCTCGTCGAGCGGCTCGATGCCCGCTCTCGCCTTCAAGCAGCCCGAGCGAATTTCGGGGCTCATGTTGTCCGACTGGCGCCGGCGCTCGCTGGTGTTCGATACCGAGCCAGAAGAAGCGAACGAGCATGAACCGGCTCGTAACCGCCGCGAGTCGACTCCCATATCCGATCCGGAATCGCCTCCAGCGGAGTCAATGGCGGATAGAAGCGCTTGGGTTGCCGCGGCTTCGCTGGTGGAAGAAGGCCCGGGTCCTTCGCGCCTATGGCGTCAGTATCCGCGAGAGTCGCGGACCCGCACTCCGCTACGCCTTTCTCGACGCAGAGCTCGAGAACTTTACGTACGAGTTGGGCAACCGAGCAGAGTTGGCTGATTTCGTCGCGGGCGCTCTCGGCACGACTTCCATGGAGATCGAAGGCTACTTCCGTGAAACGGAGGAGGATCCGGAGCTCGAGGAGGGACTTCGGAATCGACTCAAGCACCGCAAGGACAGGAAACAGACTCCGCTCTTCGGGCGAAGACTCGGCTGGTATGCAATCGCGCGTGTCTTGAAGCCGAGCGTAATAGTCGAGACAGGCATTCACGATGGCTTGGGCTCAGTCCTTCTTCTGCGAGCGCTTGACCGCAATGCAGAGGCTGGAAATCCTGGGCAGTTGATCTCCATTGACATCAACCCTCGATCGGGTTGGTTGGTGGCTGATCGATTGCGTGGTAACTGGAAACCGATCATCGGATCGACCTTCGACGTTCTCGAAAATGCGGTGGCGGGGCTCGCCGTCGGGATGATCGTGCACGACAGTCATCACACATACGAATGTGAGCTTTTCGAGTTCACGACGGCGCTTGCTCATGCCGCCTCGACTCTCGCACTTGTCAGCGACAACGCTCACGCGACGAGTGCGCTGCGCGACGTCTGTGATGATCTGGGGATCGAGTACCGTTTCTTCAAAGAGCAGCCGAAGCGGCACTTCTATCCTGGTGCTGGAATCGGCGTGGGTGTGGTGCGGAGAGGCCCTCAGCCGACGAACGCGATCTTCGCCTAGGCGTTCGGCGCCAACGGGTTCTCGTTAGGGCTTGAACTCGCCCAGAGCGGCGGCCACCGCCTCAACCTCATCGTCTCGGAGCTCGGGGTAGAGCGGGATGCTCAGAACTTGCTCGCAGAGATCCTCCGAGACCGTTAGCGGCACAGGTCCGTCGCCGAGTGAGCTGTATGGCCAGTATCCATGGATCGGACGGGGGTAGTGGATCGCCGTCCGGACTCCGCGGCGGTCGAGATGTGCCTCGAGACGCGGTCGATCATTCGCCTCGACGACGTAGAGGTGATATGCGTGAAATCGACCTGGAAGCTCAGCCAGCGCTCTAATCGAAGTTCCTTCGAGCGCGTCTGAGTAGCGCCTCGCGATTTCTCGCCTCCGCGCGTTCCACTCGTCGAGGTGCGGAAGCTTCGTGCGTAGCACGGCAGCCTGGAGTTCGTCGAGCCGGCTGTTTACTCCCGTTGCGACGTGGACGTAGTGCTCGGTCTGGCCGTACTCCCGCAGCAACCGAAGCCGGGTTGCAAGCTCGTCATCGTCTGTCACGACGACACCGCCGTCGCCGAGTGCGCCGAGATTCTTCGTCGGATAGAAGCTGAAGCAGCCAAGCCGGCCGATCGTTCCCGCACGTCGACCTCGCAACTCGGCGCCATGCGCCTGGGCGCAGTCCTCGATCACTTCAATACCGGCCTGGGCTGCGACGGAAGCGATCGCATCGACGTCGGAGCACTGGCCGTAGAGGTGAACCGGGACAACCGCCCGGGTGCGGGAACTTATCGCCCCTGCGAACGACTCGGGATCCATCAGCCCCGCCGACGGCTCTGCGTCGCACAGGACGGGTGTCGCTCCCGCGCGCTCGATCGCCGCCACCGTCGGCACGCAGGTATTCGCCTGAGTGACCACCTCGTCGCCGGGGCCGATCTCGAGTGCGCGCAGGGCAAGCTCGATCGCGTCGGTGCCGGAGGCCACGCCGACGGCGTGCTCGGACCCGCAGTAGGCCGCGAACTCGGTCTCGAACTCAGCCCCTTCGTCGCCCAGGATGTACCAACCGCGGTCGAGCACGCGCGCGATCGCCGCATCGATCTCGTCGCGCAACGCTGCGGTGGAGCGTGCGAGATCGCCGAAAGGAACGGCGGTCGGCGACCCGCCCACCCGGCCGCTCAAGAGGCCTTGCTCGCGTCGAGGATGATCGAGGTGTAAGCGAGTTCCCGACCTTCGCCGTTGCGCTCGTCGAAGCGCCTCGAGCAGTGGATCATTCCCTCGGCCGGATCCCAGTCAACAGAGTGGAATCGGCCCTCCTCGTCGAAATGCTCG
>WNFX01002825.1_pt1 | contig 17442 bp, 16 predicted proteins | sample 5400111 | NCBI WGS metagenome assembly WNFX01 (sample SAMN13153363, study PRJNA577476) | soil metagenome | isolation source: 40 cm soil or saprolite under grassland replicate 1 | place: USA:California | collected 2016-06-15 | reverse complement strand
GCTTGCAACTGAAAAGGAGACATCGCCCAAGCCAAAGTCTCTCAACTACGTGGAGGCCGCGGCGGTGCCGCTCGTCTCGTTGACGGCGTGGCAAGCGCTCATCGACACTGCGAAACTAAGCGCGGGCCAGGCCGTGCTTATTCATGGCGGGTCGGGCGGCGTGGGAAGTTTTGCGATTCAAATCGCGAAGGCGCGGGGCGCGAAAGTGTTCGCGACAGCATCGACGCCGAATCAAGATTTGCTCAAGCAACTCGGTGCCGACGTGGCGATCGATTACACAAAACAAAAATTCGAGGACGTCGCGAAAGATGTTGATGTGGTGCTCGATGCGGTCGGAAAAGAGACGCTCGCCCGTTCCTACGGGATCGTGAAGAAGGGCGGTATTATCGTGTCGCTAGTGGCACAACCCGATCAGGCGGAGCTCGACAAGCACGGGATTCGCGGTGCGCCGCTTAGCGTAGAGCCGAACTCTGATGAACTGGCCGAGATAACAAAGTTAATCGACGAGAGAAAGATCAAGGTGATCGTCTCGCAAACGTTGCCGCTGGCGGAAGCGGCCAAGGCACAGACACAGGCCGATACGCATCACACCCGCGGCAAGATCGTTCTCAAAGTGGCGGAGAAACCGAAGTAGCAGAAGGCGGAGGTCAGAGGTCAGGGATTAGAGATCAGATGCGTCCGGTTCAACATTTTAACGCTTCGACGACTCAACGCCGAGCAAAGCGAGCATGAGTTGGGAAGCGATCAATGCGGTCTCGCAATTGGTTAGCTCGATCGCGGTCGTCTTGTCGGTGCTGTATCTCGGCATTCAAGTGCACCGGAGCACGCGCGTGGCGAAGCTGGCCACGCAAGACGCCGCCGCCACGGCCCTGCGCGATGTGACCAAGCCCTTCATGGAAAACGCGGAGTTGGAACGAATCTGGCGAGTAGGTCTGGAAGATCTCAGCGCACTCTCCGCCCAAGATCAGGCGCGTTTCTTTCACGCAACTTACCAATTCTTGAAAGCGTTCGAAACGATTCATTTTCATTATGTTTATGGACTCATGGACAGGGAGCTCTGGGAAGGTTGGCGCGGGCTCCTTAGACATTACATCGCTGCGCCCGGCATCGCTCAGTACTGGAAACTTCGTCCGGAAGTTTTTTCCGCGCGCTTTCGCAAGTTCGTCAACGCGCTCGAACCTCCGACTGAGCATTACACAGTTGGTAACCTCGTGGGGGAGGAGACGAGAAAGTAGCGAGATGCCGCTTCTACTTTGTCATGCGACTCAGCGGATTGGCTAAGCGGGGTCGTGTTTGCCCGTTGCACGGTCGCAGCGGTTTTGGAAGGTAACCGGCGCAGGGCAGCGCCTTCGCGGGCGTCTCGGCGGTGATTGAGTCAATCCGAATGCTGACACACGCGTCGCTTGGATCTTTGCTGGCGAATCGACTTTCCCATTCGTGGCGCGCTGTCTCGCGCAACCGCCGATAACTATTGTCGATCGAACGCTGTAACCCCTCGATCAGCTCGTATTTGATCATCTGATCTTGAATCGCCCTGTCGTCCCGTCGCCCCGTGCTCATGATCCTTCATGAGTGAGCAGGAATTACGCCGAAATCAGAGGTCGGAGATCAGAAGTCAGAGGCCAGAGGTCCCGAAACATCGGCGAAATCCGCGGTTAGAAGATTTGCCGCCGAGACAGCGGCCTCTACAACTTGTCACTTTTCACTCGTTACCTTTTGTATCGATGCCGGATCGTCGAGCAAAATCCATTCGATGATTGAAACGGGCAGGCTGCCGTTCTTGATCAGATCATCGTGAAATTGGCCGAGCCGGAATTTGTCACCTTGTCGATCTTTGTAGCGACCAAGTAGATTCATGATCTGCCATTTGCCAATGATGTAACTGATTTTTTGGGTCGGGCTTGAAGCAGCGCCAGCTGCTTCGCCTTCGGCGGCTTCACGATCGAGGCCGCCCGCTTCCATGAAATATTTCACCGCTTGCCCGAAGCTCCATCGGCCGGTGTGCAGGTTCACGTCCACGCCGATCCGCGCCGCGCGATAACGCGACAAGCGGAGAATTTGCCCTTGGGCCGCGGAGTTGTTCCGATACAAGCCGGTGCGCATCAACATTTCCTCGCCGTAAAGCGCCCAGCCTTCGACAAACACGCCGTCCTGATGCTGCCGGCGAATTTCGTCGCTCAATCGGTTCGCGATCGAGAGCTGCAAGAAATGTCCCGGAATACCTTCATGTCCGAGGATCGGCCGCGGGTCCTCGATCGCGGCGCGAATATAAAAATTCTTCGATTGCGGATTGTACGTCGGGATGAAATAAAAACCGGTTGGGTCCTTGTCGTAAACGCCGGGCGGATTCATAAAACCGCCGGGACTGGTCGGCTTGAACGCTTCCGGCAACTGCCGGATCTGAAACGGACCGAGATAATCGGGCAACGTGACCAGATTGTGTTCCTTCAGAAAATTGATCATTTCCTGCTCGCGGCTCTCATAGGCTTTCAAGAACGACGCTTGGTCGGGCGGAATGTTGGCGCTGCGCGCCGGATCGGGATCAGCCAATTTCGGATCGGGAAGGAGGGCTTCGAGCGCGCGATAGCGCGCCAGCTCCGCGCGCCCGATCGTCTCGACTTCCGCTCCGCTGACCGGCAGGAGCAGGACATGCTTGAGGTAATAATTGTAATTCGCTTCGCCCATCGACGCGAAGTCCACCATTTTGGGCAACCGTTTTTCCAATTCGTCTGCGTAACCATGCAGCGCGCCGAGCGCCGCATCGCGCGCTTTCACGAGTTCGTCGTGCTCGTTAGGCGCAAGATCGACATCGAGCGCCATCAAGCTGTTGTTCAAAAGCGAATCAATCGAACGCGCCGATTGAATGGCGAGCTGCGTGTAAAGTTTTACCGGATTTTGCAAATTGCTCAGGCTCTGCTTCAGCATCGCCGGCATTTGCTGTAACCGCAGCGTCGCCGCTACAGCGCGCTTGCGCGGCGTGTCGTATTCCTTTTTCAGTAGCGAAAAAATGCCGCTTACGCATTCGCCGACGTAAACCTGCGGATTCGTCCGCTCGAATTTGAGCACGCGGTTCTGAAAATCGACGTCCTCCAGTTGCGCGCGAAAAAGAATCGCGTCGATGTGATCGTCCTTCGGCCAATTGTCGATCTTTATCGGCCGCACTTTTCCGAGCAGTGCGCGCTCATGCTGGGCGCGCTCTGCGATTTTGGCCGATGAATAATCGGTCAGCCGATCGTCCCACGTATGCAGTCCGGCATCGCTGCTGCGCACTGGATAATTTTCATTACGCCACGCATAGTAATCGTTGGCCAGCGTGTGCAGCGCCGCCGCTCCCATCACTTCTGATCTGCCCGCCCGGGTGATCAATGCTTTGTTCGAGACGTCGCTTCGGTTGCCCGGACTTGCCGTGCGTGCCTGCGCATCGACATCATGCACACTCATGGCCACTATTGCGGCTGTGAATGAAGTAATGAATTTCACACCTGCGATTTTAATCGCTGTCACCCAATGAGGAAGCGTAAACGAGAGCAATGAAGACCCTTGGAATCATCGGCGGCGTTGGGCCGGAAAGCACGATGGAGTATTACCGTACGATCATTGCGCTTTACCGCGAACGCACCGGCGACGGCAGTTACCCGCAATTCCTCATCAACAGCGTCGACCTGAATAAAGTGAGGGACTTCGTGATCGCCAACGATCTGCAACGCCTCATCGAAACGATCGTAGAGGAAATCGAGAAGCTTGCCCGCGCCGGCGCGGACTTCGGATTGATCGCAGCGAACACTCCGCACCTGACCTTCGACCAGATTGCGGAGCGCTCATCCATTCCGCTCGTCAGCATCGTCGAAGCAACATGTGGGGCCGCCAAAGTAAGGAAGTTGAAGAAGCTCGCGCTCTTTGGCACGAAATTCACCATGACCGGCGAGTTCTATCCGAAGGTATTCTCACGCGAAGGCATCGCGCTCGTGCAACCCGATCATGCCGATCAGGATTATATTCACGACAACTACATGAACGAACTCGTCCAGGGGAAATTTCTGGCCGAAACCAAAGCGGGTCTGCTCGCGATTGTCGATCGAATGAAAGCGAAGATCGACATCGACGGCGTTATCTTGGCTGGGACAGAGCTGCCGTTGATCCTGCGCGAACCCGAGCACCACGGCATTCCGTTTCTTAACACGACGACAATTCATTGCCAGGCTGCGGTTACTGAGATGTTGTCCTAGATGAGAGCGCTGTTGCCGTTATTTGCGATTTTTGTTGCGACCGTGAGCCCCGCCGAAAATAAGATCGATGAAGAGAAGATTCGCTACGTCGCGATCGGCGATTCCTATTCGATCGGCGAAGGCACTTCGCCTAACGAATCGTGGCCGGCATTGTTGACTCGCCACCTCAATGACAAAGGCCTGCGTGTTGATCTTGTCGCCAATCCCTCGCGCACCGGGTGGACGACGCAACAGGCCATCGATCGCGAGTTACCAATCTTTGTGGAATCAAAGCCAAATTTCGCAACGCTGCAGATCGGAGTGAATGATTGGGTCCAGGGAGTCGATGCGGAAACATTTCGGAAAAACTTCACCTACCTTGTCGATCAAATGCTCGCAATGCTGCGCGACAAGAACCGGCTCCTCATCGTCACCATTCCGGATTTTGGAGTTACGCCGACCGGCCCGCGTTACGCGCGCGGGCGCAACATTTCCGAAGGACTTACTCGCTTCAATCAAATCATTACTGAAGAAGCGACAAAGCGCGGAGTGCACGCTGTCGATGTTTTCCCAATCAGCAAACAAATGGGTGACGATCCCTCGTTAGTCGCGGCCGACGGGTTGCATCCTTCCGCAAAAGAATACGCAGCGTGGGAGAAGATTATTTTTCCTGTTGTGTTCGGATTGCTGAAGGACTGATTGCTCGTTGCGTTTCTGCTCGAAGCGAGATTCTTCGCTTCGCTCAGAATGATAATGGAGACTTGGGCGGTGAAGGGTTCGAACCTCCGACCCTCTCGGTGTAAACGAGACGCTCTACCACTGAGCTAACCGCCCGCGCTGAAGAAGTGAATAGTGATTAGTGATAAGTGCAACTGGCGCGCGGGCTGCGTGGTCTGTCTCCAGCTAAGACGTTTTTTACGATTGCCAATTTCAACCAATGCGTCATCAATGCCGGCGTCGCAGTTTTTTCAATGAAAGAGCGTTATTTTGACGATTTGAAGGTGGGCAATCGGTTTCGCTCCGAACCGCTCTAGGTGAGGGAAAAAGAGTTGATCGAGTTCGCGCACAAGTTCGACCCGCAGATGTTCCATCTTAGCCGGAAAAGCGCCGAGCGAACGATTTTCAAAGGATTGATTGCGAGTGGCTGGCATACGGCGGCGATGACTATGCGGCTTTTCGTGCAAACGTTGAATTTTGCCGAGGGCGTGATTGGCCTTGGCATCGACGAATTACGGTGGCCAAACACTGTGCGCGCCGGCGATGTGCTGCGCGTCGAAACCGAGATTGTCCATCTGAGGCCCTCGCGCTCAAAACCGCACTACGGAATTATCAAGGCGCGCAGTGTTACCACCAATCAACGCGGCGAAATTCTACAGACGATGTTGGGAGCGGCGATGGTGCCGCGGAGGAGACAACGAGACCACTGACTATAAGACAACATGACCATAGGATTATGAGAGACTATACGAAGATTGAAGCCTGGAGACTGGCGGATGATTTGACCGTTTCGGTTTATGAATGCACGCGATCATTTCCGAGAGAAGAGATGTACGGTCTGACGAGTCAATTGCGGCGGGCCGCTTATTCAGTTCCGGCCACATCGTCGAGGGCGCGTCGCGCGAGAGTAAGAAAGATTATCTTCACTTTCTCTATATCGCCCGCGGCTCTCTCTCAGAAACGCAGTATTTTATCCACCTCTCACAACGACTGAATTACTTATCGTCGGAACAGAGTCAGGCGCTGCACGGCCAAACAAAGGTAGTGTTTGGCTGCTTACACGGATTGATCCGAGCCGTCGAAAAAGAAGCAGGAAAACTCGGCAAAATAGCTGCAACCGTAACAAGCCTCGTAGCGATTGGGCTGATGCGCTGGTCAAGTGGTCAGTTGTCCGTCGTCTCGTAGTCGCTTCCGCGGCCGAGCAGTTTCATCATCGCTTCTGGATAACGCGAGCCGGCGAATGCATCTTTCGGCGCGACTTCATTAATGCGCGCTAAATCTTCGCTCGTAAGATCGACATCGAGCGCACCGATGTTTTCCTGCAAATATTTTCGGCGCTTTGTCCCCGGAATCGGCACGATGTCCTGGCCTTGCGCGAGCACCCAGGCGAGCGCGAGCTGCGCAGCGGTGCAGCGTTTCTCGCGCGCAATCTCGCTCACGCGTTGAACAAGATCGAGATTGCGCTGGAAATTTTCACCCTGAAATCGCGGCGTCGTTTTGCGATAATCGTCATCGGGTAAATCTTCCGGTTTCTGAATTTTTCCGGATAGAAATCCGCGGCCGAGCGGACTGTAGGGAACAAAGCCGATGCCGAGCTCGCGGCAAACAGCGAGAACTTCATCCTCGGGGTCGCGTGTCCAGAGCGAGTATTCCGATTGCAGCGCTGTAATCGGATGGACCGCGTGTGCGCGACGGATTGTTTCCGCGCTCGCTTCCGATAAACCCAGAAAACGGACTTTGCCTTCGTGCACCAGCTCGGCCATCGCGCCGACCGTTTCCTCAATCGGCGTATTGGGATCGACGCGATGCTGATAGTAAAGATCGACAACTTCCACGCCAAGCCGCCGCAAACTTCCTTCGCATGCTTTGCGCACATAATCCGGTTTCCCGCTGATGCCGCGAAATGCGGGCTTATCCGGATCGCGCAGAATTCCGAACTTTGTCGCGACCACCACTTGCTCGCGATGACCCTTGAGCGCGCGACCGAGCAATTCTTCATTCGTGTACGGCCCGTACATGTCGGCGGTGTCGAAAAATGTGATGCCGAGCTCGAGCGCCCGATGAATCGTCGCGAGCGATTCATCGTCATCACGTCCGCCATAAAAATCGGACATGCCCATGCAACCCAGTCCCAGGGCGGAAACGACTGGCCCACCCCGTCCAAGTTTGCGTTGTTTCATAACAGAATTAACCGAAGGAAACGAAGATCCACCTTAGAATTATCCTTTCGGGGAAGCACTACGTTTCCTTCATTATCTTCTGTTTAGATCTGTCCGATCCAGGTGTGCGGCGCGTATTCTTCCCAGCGATGTCGAATCGCATGAAACTTCGCTTCGCTCAACGGTCCCGCCTCAAGCAGCTGGGCGTTTTCCCGCCCGCGCTCCGGTTTGGTCGTGCCGACGATGGCAGTGTGCACGCCGGGCACGCTCAGCGTGAAACGCAGTGCGATGCCGATCGTTTTTAGTAAATCGGAATGTCGCAGGAATTCGTAATTCAGCTTCCGCAGACGTTCCCAATACGTGTGATGATATCCTTCGACCGGTTTGTGTCCCGTTTTCCAGGCCGCGTTCGCGATCGGGCGTTTTGCAATCACGCCTATCTGTTTTTCGCGCGCCAGCGGCAGGGTTAAATCAATCGCTTCCTGATCGGCGATGCTGATGGAAGTTTGCAAAGTGTCGAACGCGCCGCATTCGACCGCATAACGGGCGGCACGACTGTCCCCGCTGTAACCGATGTAGCGGGTGTGACCGTGTTCGCGCGCCGCGCGCAGCGCCTCGATCGCTTCACCTTTGCGCAGCTCTGCTTCGGAACAGCTGTGCAGTTGAACAAGATCGACATGATCGGTCTGCAATCGGCGCAAGCTGCGCTCGATGGTTTGCAAAATGGAATCGCGCGACCAATTCGCGCCACTCTCCATGCCGTGCGGATGCCCGCATTTTGTGAAGAGGAAAAATTCATTGCGGCGCTTGCTTACGGCGCGCCCGATCATCTCCTCGCTATCGGGATAGCACTCAGCGGTATCGATAACATTCAGGCCGGCATCGAGTGCGCCGTTCAAAAGCTGATCGACTGCGTCCTGCGAAGTGCGTTCGTAACCGATCTCGGAACCGCCGAAACCGAGCACGGATACATTCATATTTGTTTTGCCGAGGCGGCGCTTTTCCATTGTCGTGAATTATTCTCACGCTTTGTTGTAGCGGCGGTTGTGTCAACCGCCGAGACCAAAACGGCAGGCGCTTGACACAACCGCCTCTACAACTTCAACCGCGTTTTGCCCGAACCGCGTTCGATGAAACCGATACGTTTCGCGTGCAAGATCGACATCGTCCTGGTGGCATCGCGCTCGGCGAGAATCGCCACCATTCCAATTCCCATGTTGAAAACCTGATACATTTCCGCAAGATCGACATCTCCATTTCGCTGCAAGATTTGGAAGATGCGCGGCACGCGCCAACTCTTCGTCTCGATCATGGCGTCGCAATTTTTCGGCAGGATGCGCGGCAGATTATCGATTAAACCGCCGCCCGTGATGTGGGCGAGGCCTTTGATCATGCCGCTCGGAACTTTTGCGAGCAGCGACTGATAATTTTTGTGCACGCGCAAAAGCTCTGCGCCAATCGTCCCGGCGAGATTGTCGATCTTAGACGACGGTCGGAGTCGCATTTTCTCGAACAAAATTTTCCGTGCGAGCGAGTAGCCGTTCGTGTGCAGACCGTTCGAGGCGAGACCGAGGATCGTGTCGCCCGGTTTAATTTTGCTGCCGTCAATGATCTGGGCGCGATCAACCACGCCGACGATGCAGCCGGCGAGATCGTATTCGCCTTTCCGATACATCCCGGGCATTTGTGCGGTCTCGCCGCCAATCAGCGCGCAGCCGGCAGCTCGGCACGCGCGGGAAAAACCGCGGATGAGTTGATCGAAAAGGCGCGGTTCAAGTTTTCCGCATCCGATGTAATCGAGAAAAAAAAGCGGACGCGCGCCGAGCACGGCGATGTCGTTGACGCAATGGTTCACGAGATCGGTGCCAATCGTGTCGTGTTTGTTCATGGCGAAGGCGATCTTCAATTTCGTGCCGACACTATCGATGCTCGCGACCAGAACCGGGTCGCGCAGATCGGGGAAATTCGCGCGAAATAAACCGCCAAAGCCGCCAATTTTGCCGAGCACGGACGGGCCTTGCGTTTGCCTGACGACTCGCTGAATGCTGCGCTTGAGGCGATTGGCAAGATCGACATCGACGCCCGCGCGTGCGTAAGCCTTTCGTTTTGTTTCCGCCGATTTCACGGGATGCTTTGCAGATTATCCCGAGCCAAGTCTGCGGGCGAAATGACGAAATCCGAATGTCGAATGACGAAATAAACCCGAAGCACCAATGACGGGAACATCAACGCACGAGTTGCAGTTTAGGCTTCGTCATTCATTCGTCATTTGTCATTCGTGCTTCGTCATTGCAATCATTTCAGATCCGCAAACAATGTCGGGTGTGTTTCCTGATCGGCGAGGGCTTTGGAGCGATTTTCGCGTTTCTCCATGATGAATTTGTCGAGGGCGGGATCGACTGGCAGGGGATAATTGCCAGTGAAACAGGCGAGGCAAAATTTGTTCACTGGTTGCCCGGTTGCCCGCACCATGCCTTCGACGTCGAGATAACCGAGACTGTCCACGCCGAGATATTCACAGATTTCTTCCATCGACATCTTGTTCGCGATCAACTTTTCCGGGTCAGGAAAATCGATGCCGTAATGGCAGGCGAAGCGATGCGGCGGACAGCTCACGCGCATGTGCACCTCCTTCGCGCCGGCTTCGCGCAAATTCACCACCCGCGCCCGCGCCGTGGTGCCGCGCACGATTGAATCGTCGACCACCACCACGCGTTTGTCCGCCACCATTTCCTTGATCAGATTCAATTTCACCCGGACATCGAAATCGCGGATAAGCTGGCTCGGCTGCAAAAACGAGCGGCCGATGTAGTGATTGCGCACGAAGGCGTGCGAGTAGGGAATATTCAATTCCTGGGCGAAACCGAGCGCAGCGTAATTGCCCGAGTCCGGTACCGGGATGACGATGTCCGCTTCGACCGGAAATTTTCGCGCCAGCTCGCGTCCCATTTCGGTGCGCACTTTCCCAACGTTCACACCACCGATCATGCTGTCGGGTCGCGCGAAATAAACGTACTCGAACATGCAAAAGGCCGGCTGTTGCGGCTGAAACGGAAATTCCGAGCGCAATCCGTCTTCATCGATAATCAAAACTTCGCCGGGTTCGATTTCGCGAATGAACTCGGCGTGAATTAGATCGAAGGCGCAGGTTTCGGAGGCGAGCACATAAGCGCCGTCGAGTTTGCCGAGTGAGAGCGGCCGCCAGCCGAACGGATCGCGCACGGCGATGAGCTCGCGCTCACTCATGATGATAAGGGAAAATGCGCCTTCGATTCTGCGAAGGGCTGACAATACGCTGGCGCCGTTGTCGGCCGGCCGCGCCAGCAGGTGCAAAATGATCTCGCTATCGGCGGTCGTTTGAAAAATGGAGCCTTTACGTTCCAGCTCGTCGCGCAAAAGATCGGCATTGATCAAGTTGCCGTTGTGCGCGATCGCCATTTGGCCGCGCACACAATCGACCACAAAGGGTTGCGCGTTTTTAATCGTGCTCGTGCCGGTGGTTGAGTAGCGCGTGTGCCCGATCGCCCGCGTCCCTTTCAATTTTTGTAGCTCAGCCTGACCAAAGACCTGCGAGACCAGGCCCATGCCCTTGTGCACCAGAAATGACGTGCCGGGGCCATTGCTCGTGACAATGCCGGCACTTTCCTGGCCGCGATGTTGCAAGGCGAAGAGCCCATAGTAAGTCAGGACGGCCGCATTCGGATGGCCGAACACACCGAAAAGCCCGCACTCATGCCGCGGGTAGGTTCCGGCCTCGGTTGGCTCGGGGATGTCGATCCGGTCTGGAGAGGTCACACCAAATGATCCACTAAATCGCGCGAGGTTCAACGAATCGTTGCCGCTTAATTGGACAAAATACCGGGCCGTGGGAATTCATTCGTGCACGGCGCGCCAGACGTACGCTTGCATCGTGCTTTCTAAGGGGGCTGCTCCGTAGTGCTCGGCGATTTTCAGCGAAACGGCTCGTATCACATCATCAACATCTATGCCTCGCTCTTCGATCGCCGTTGCCACGGGATTTCCCCGGACCAGGCCAATCGCGAACTCGGCCGCTGATGGGCTACGGCAGGGGAGGGTGACGAGCGATGATTCGATTGCTTTGAACCCTGCTTTTTGCAAGAGCTGTCGAATCACATCGGCATCGTGAAAACCAAACGGCAGCTCGTAAAAAGTTGGCGGATCGCGGTCGAAAAATGATGAGATCGTTTCGTGCGCGATCTGGCCGAACGGGTTCCGCTCTATCGAATCCCACACATTAAACAGAAACACGCCTCCGGGGCTGAGGACGCGGTAAGATTCGCGCATGGCCGCTTCCTTATCTGGAACGAACATCAAACCAAACTGGCAGACGACCACGTCGAATGAACCGTCCGGAAACGAAAGCGCGCCAGCGTCGGCTTCCTGCCATTCGAGTTTTTCGTTTGGGCTGAATTTCGCCCGCGCAAACGCAATCATTCCGGCGTTGAGATCGGTGGCGACAAGTCGCACGGTCGGGGTGAGGATGTCGAGCAGACGGCGGGTGAGAATGCCCGTCCCGCAAGCCAATTCCAAAACATTTCTGGCTTGCGTTCCCTTCAAGCGCGCCGCGATGTCCTGTGCGAACGGCTCGAAAAGAGCCGAACCCAAATAGCGATCGTAATTTTCGGGAATCGAACCCTCGAAGATGACGTTTGGATCGCGTTTCATAAACTCGGGATGCGTTCGGCCGACGAATCGCTTTCTACCGCGCGGCGGATCGAGTTCCACCAGTCATCGTAAAGATCGGCGATCGGCCAGCGAAAAGTTTCGTTGTCTGCGCGGATACACAGCTTATCTCCGCCGATCTTTCCGAGATGCTGAAAGGGAACACCGCGCTCGCGCAAGATCGAGATTGTCCTTTCGAGATTTTCTGGTGCAACTGAAATAACGATGCGCGATTGCGATTCGTTAAACAAAGCTGTAGCGACCGGCGTCTCGACGGCAAGATCGACATCTGCGCCGAGGAAGCCCGCCGGATTGAAACAACTTTCGGCCAGCGCTACCGCGATTCCGCCCTCGCTGCAATCGTGCGCACTTTTAACCAGACCTTCCCGAATCGCATCGCGCACCGCGTTTTGAATCTTGATTTCGCGGCCGAGATCGACGTGGGGCGGCGGGCCGATCTTTTTTCCGTGGCAAGCTTTCAAGAAGCGCGAGCCGCCGAGCCCGTCCCCGATTTCCCCGACAAGAATGATCGCGTCGCCTTCGTTTTTAAACCATTGCGTGGTGATGTGCCGCTCACTGTCGATCAACCCGACCATCGCGACGGTGGGGGTTGGATCGACCACGCCGGCCGGACTCTCATTATATAGAGAGACATTTCCGCCGGTGACAGGAGTGCCGAAGGCCCGACAGGCTTCGGCGATGCCTTCGACGGCTTCGCGGAGCTGCCAGAAGTTTTCGGGTTTGTAGGGATTACCGAAGTTCAAGTTGTCGGTCACGGCGAGCGGCTTGGCGCCGGAGCAGGTGAGATTGCGCGCGGCTTCTGCAACCGCAATCTTGCCGCCCTCGCGCGGATCGAGCGCGCAATAGAGCGAATTGCAATCCGTGGTCGCGGCCAGGATTTTATTCGCATAACGAACGAGAAAGACGGCCGCATCCGAGCCTGGCTTCACAATTGTGCCAGTCCGCACGGTGTGATCGTACTGGCGATAGACCCAGTTCTTCGACGCGATGGTCGGATCGCGCAGCAATTGCCGCAGAGAATCTCGCACAAAGGCCACAACGTCCACTGAGGTCACCGCGGGCGAAGAAACTTGTCTCAAGAAATCCGTTGTGTCCTTTGTGTCCGTCGTGTGAGTCGGCACTTTGGCTTCGCGCGAATACAGTGGCGCTTCTTCGGCGAGTGGTTTCGCCGGAATCTCCGCGGCGATGGTGCCGTTATTACGGACCCGCATTACGCCGTCTCCGGTGACACGTCCGATTTCGGCGCAAGGCACGTCCCATTTATCGAAAATTTCTCGGACGATATTTTCTTTTCCGCGTTTGGCTATGATCAACATGCGTTCCTGGGATTCGCTTAATAGAATTTCATACGGCGTCATGCCCGGTTCGCGTTTGGGCACTTTGGCCAGGTCGATCTCGATGCCGCTGCCGCCGCGGCTGGCGGTTTCGCATGTCGAACAGGTGAGGCCGGCCGCGCCCATGTCTTGAATTCCGGCAACAGCATCGCGGGCGAGAAGTTCGAGACACGCTTCTAGCAACAGTTTTTCTTTGAACGGGTCGCCGACTTGGACCGCGGGTCGATCTTCCTTCGATTCGTCGGTCAGTTCGCGGGAAGCGAACGCGGCGCCGGCCAGGCCATCGCGTCCGGTTTCGGCGCCAACATAAAAAACAGGATTGCCAACACCTCTGGCCGCGCCGCGAGCCAGTTGCTCGTGGCGCAAGACGCCAAGACAAAAAACATTCACCAGCGGATTGCCTTCGAAGCTTTCGTCGAAATAGATCTCGCCACCGATCGTCGGGATGCCGATGCAATTGCCATAGTGCGCGATTCCGGAAACAACACCGGCGAAAAGGCGGCGGTTGGCCGCGATCTGCAGTTGTCGATTCTTCGTTCGCTCGACAATCGGTCCGAACCGCAGCGAGTTCAGACAAAACTCCGGCCGCGCGCCCATGGTAAAGATGTCGCGAATGATTCCCCCGACGCCGGTGGCCGCCCCTTGAAACGGCTCGATTGCGCTCGGGTGATTGTGACTTTCGATCTTGAATGCGATCGCCCAGCCATCGCCGATATCGACGACGCCTGCGTTTTCTTCGCCTGCTTTGACCAGAATGTTCGCTCCCGTGGTTGGAAATTTCTTGAGCTCTTTTCTGGAATTTTTATACGAGCAATGCTCACTCCACATCACCGAGAAAATCCCAAGCTCGGTGAAATTTGGCGCGCGCCCGAGAATTTTTTTGATGTGTTCGAATTCTTCCGGCGTCAGGCCGTGCTCTGCCACCAGTTTCGGGGTGACGGTTGGATCGGTAAGCGGATGAGCCATCGACATAGGCAGATTAGCGAATCTGGGCGCTCTCTCAATCGCACAAATGGCCGAATTTTGATCGAATAGCGACCCTCTCAGGCGAGTCTAACTAGAAAGGCCACGTTTCGCAGATGGCCTGTGCCTGCAGCTTTGACTGAGGCATTAAACACAAACGGAGGACACGAATGAAAAAGAGTATGATTACACTCGCTTGTGCGATGATCGCGCCGATCGCGTTCGCGCAAACGAGTACAACGACAACGGAACAGACAACCACAGCCGCGGCGCCGGCGACTACGACCGAAACCACAACGACCTACTCGGCAGGTACGGTGACTACCTACGAACCCGGGAAGACGATCGTGGTCAAGAGCGACGCAGGTCCAGTGAGCTTCGCGCTCGGAACCGCGGCACGAATCGTCGATGGCGCGGGCAAGATTGTGACCGCTCCGCTGCGGTCCGGCCAGAAAGTGCGTGTTTATTACACCGGTACAGGCGAGAAGCGCGTGGTTGAGCGCGTTCTGGTGGAAGATTAACATCCACCACGTCGTTTAATTCGAAGCCGCAGGGTCCGTCTGGATCCTGCGGCTTTGTTGTAATTTCAAGCTATCGGATAAGGGCGTCGCGGCGCGGACCAAAAGGATGGAACGAAAAATGTGCGTAGAGCCGTCCGCCGAATGCGCGAGCCGCGAAGCTTCAATGGAACATCAACAATTAGAAAAGGGGTCACTGTGAAGAAGACAATTATCGCTTTCGCTTGCGCCCTGGTTGCGCCATTGGCGTTCGCGCAAACAAGCACGACGACAACGGAAACCACCACGCAAGGCACAGTAACTACTTACGAGCCTGGTAAAAGAATCGTGGTTCGCAGAGAAAAGGCAGACAATCCGATTAGTTATGCACTGGGCAAGACCGTTCATTACGTCAATAAAGCCGGGAGAAAAATCGACGAACACCTGATCAAGCCCGGAACGCGCGTTATAGTTTACGGTGCGAGAGGGCAGACGCATGCTGCCGAGCGTGTGATCGTTGACGAAGATTAAGCGGGACTGGCTTGAGCGATCGAGAGCGGCTTTTTGCGTTGGGATGTTTCAACCGAAGGCCATCCGTCACAACATCCAGATGCGAAAATTATAAAGACAAGACGGAACCTGAACGAAGGGAGAATCAGATGAAAATAACAACAATCATTGCTCTTGGCTGCGCATTCGTGGCGCCGCTTGCATTTGCCCAAACAACCACCACTCGCGAAACAACTACCACCATTACGCAAACCGTAGCAACGCTGGACTCGACCCACTTGCTGGCGGTAAATTCCTTTGCCCCCGGCGACAAGATTGTCGTCCAGACATCGCCCGATACCCAGCCGGTGACAGTGCCTCTCCATAAAGGTGTTGCTTATATCACGGCTGACGGCAAACCGATCAGCCCGGACTCCATCAAGCCGGGATCTCATGTGCGTCTCGAATTTGCAGGAACGGGCGGAGATCGAGTGGTCATTCGCGTGGTTTTTGTTAATCCGCAGTAAGTCATAATCCGATACGCAAGATACTTAAGGTCGCAGGATTCTGGGCGAATCCTGCGGCTTTTCATTTTTTGCTTCTGAGGAAGAGTACAGATGTGGAACTGAGTACGATTGCGAATGTAGCGACCGCGCTCACTGTTATCACGGGAGTCGCTTTCGGCCTGGTCGAAGCACAACGATCGCGACGAGCGCGGCAAGAACGTGCGGCTTATGCTGCCGTTCAGGCGATTTTGTCGCCGGAGTGGATGAGGTCGATGATTACAGTGCACAGTATCCCGGATGGTTCGGATGCTTCGGCGATCGAAGCCGACCCAGTTGTGCTCAATGCTGCTCACTCAGTTGGCGTAATCCTGGAGGGACTTGGCTATTCGGTTTATGCCCGAATCGTTCCATTACGGGTGGTGGCGGATCTGATGGGCGGTACCGTTCGTCTCGCTTGGCGTAAATTGCGGCCCTACGTTGAAGATGAGCGCCAGCGCAGCGGTTCACAGAAAACTTTTGAATGGTTCCAGTGGTTGGCTGCACAGCTGGAGCGACATTCCCCAGGAAGGACGAACCTGGAGATGGGCGCGCATGAGGCTTATCAGGACTGGGAACCGTAACAGTTGCGTTCCGTGCTGACATCGCGGACGATTTCGCATGGCTTTTGACCTGAAAGAAACGGTCGCTGCGCGTTTGGGCGAAAATTATCAACTACACGAGCAGCACATCAATCGCACGCTCGTCGCCGCCCAGCGCGTCATCGGGTTCGACAAAGTCTATGCGCGGGCCGAGGGCGCGTATCTCTATGACATGGATAACGCTGCCTATCTCGATTTCCTGAGCGGCTACAGCGTTTTTAACATCGGGCGGAATCATCCGGTGGTGAAACAGGCGATCCGCGACGTGCTCGACCTCGATCTGCCCAACATGGTGCAAATGGATTGCTCATTGCTCAGCGGTTTGCTGGCGGAAGCGATCACGAAACGCACGCCGCCCCATCTCGATGCCGTTTTCTTTTGCAACTCCGGCACCGAGGCGATGGAAGGCGCGCTGAAATTTGCGCGCGCCGCGACTGGAAGAAAACGTGTCATCTCCCTGGAAAGCGCGTTCCACGGGCTCAGCCTCGGATCGCTATCTTTGATGGGCTGCGAAAGTTTCACGGAAGGGTTCGGGCCGTTGATGGAGGGCTTCGACGCGCGTGTGCCGCTCGACGATCTCGATGCGTTAGATCAACAATTAAGTTCGCGCGATGTCGCGGGGTTTGTGATTGAGACGGTTCAGGGTAAAGGCTGTAAATCGCCTAAGACCGATTTCTTCGTTCGCGCGCAGGAACTTTGCCGCAAGTACGGGACGCTTCTCATTTCCGATGAAGTGCAGACCGGACTTGGCCGCACCGGGAAAATGTTTGGCTTCCAACATTGGGATCTCGAGCCGGATATTATCACCCTGGCCAAGACATTGAGCGGCGGCTACGTCCCTTGCGGCGCGATCGTCACGCGGCGCGACATTTATCAGAAAACTTTTTCGCGAATGGACCGTTGCATTGTCCATTCCACCACCTTTGGCCGCAACAATCTGGCGATGGCGTGCGGACTGGCTTCACTCGAAGTGATCGACTCGGAAAATCTGATCGAAAATGCGGCGAAGATGGGCGCGCTGCTCATGGACAAGATCGACAGGTTGCGAGAAAAGCATTCCTTCATTAAGGAAGTGCGCGGCAAGGGCCTGATGATCGCGATCGAATTTCACGAGCCCCAGGAATTCAAATTGAAGATGGCGTGGAAGGTTTTGCATAAAATCGATAAGGTGCTCTTCGCGCAAATGGTCGTGACCCAAATGCTGAGCAAGCATCGCATTCTGACGCAGGT
>WNFX01003337.1_pt1 | contig 17444 bp, 23 predicted proteins | sample 5400111 | NCBI WGS metagenome assembly WNFX01 (sample SAMN13153363, study PRJNA577476) | soil metagenome | isolation source: 40 cm soil or saprolite under grassland replicate 1 | place: USA:California | collected 2016-06-15 | reverse complement strand
CGTGTCGCCCACCGCGAAGATGCGGGCTCCGAGTGGTATCCCTTCACCGCTCAGTCCCTGCGGATATCCTTTCCCGTCCCATCGCTCGTGATGGCTATAGACGATGTCCAAGCCGCCTTCTAGGAACTTGATGCCGGAGAGCAGGTATCGGCCGCGCGCGGGGTGCTCCCGCATAACGGCCCATTCCTCTTCGGTCAACTTCCCGGGTTTGAAAAGAATCGCGTCGGCCACGCCGATCTTGCCGATGTCGTGAAGGAAGACGCCGTATTCGATGTCTTTGAGCGCTTTGCCGTCGATTCCCATCGCGACGGCCAGCGCCTGCGAATACTTCATGACGCGGAAAGAATGAGCATTCGTCTCCACGTCCCGACTTTCAAGGGCCGATCCGAGCGCCCACAAGGTCTGGCGATAGGCCTCCTCGAGTTCACAGACCGTGGTGTTGAGATCGCGGGTGCGCTGATAGACCGCCCGTTCGATGAGCTCATAGTAGACACGTTCGTTCAACATTTGCCGACGCCGCTGGAGTGCACCGATGATAGAGGAGACCAACTCCTCCGGCGCTTGATTGGTGGTCAGGCAGTCGAAGGCGCCTGCCCGCATCATCTCCAGCCCCAAGGGCAGTTCGGACCGATCGACGTCGACTATGCCGTCCAAGTCATTGTCGTCGTCGATCGGTCCGACATCAGGTCCGCTCTGTTCAAGCGAAAGCTCTGGGCCGCCGGGGCATCGGCCGAAAGGTACATGAGCAACACAGCACAGGGCTGTTGCCGGAACATGGCCATCGCAGACTGCGCATCTGAAGCCGTAAGCACCTTTGCCTGGCCCGCACTTTCGAGAAGTCGGCTGATCACTGAGCACAAGGAGCTTTTACCTCCCATAATCAGAATTGGATTTTCAGCAGCTCCTCCATTTGTTCCCAGTCGTAGCAGTGATCCTTCGCATGCCAGCGAAAAAAACCCGAGAGGAAAATCCTGTGCGGGGGTCGGCAAAGGGGCAGCACTATACGGCTTGTGCTCAAGGAGTTGACGGGAGTTGGCCCCCATGGTTTTCCTCATTGAATCGCTACGCTGGAGCTTATCGGTGTTCGAAGGGCAATTGGCTCCGCGTGGCCGGCTATCGCCTCACCGATTGAATCGTAGACGGGGATCACCCGGGGGAGATTCGCGAGCTCGATTACTTGCCGGACATATCCCGTCGGCTTGACCAGGCTGAAATGACCCTTCTTGAGCTTGAAGTTCTGGTCGGTGAGGAGCAACAGTCCGAGAGCGGAGCTGTCCACAAACGTCACCCCTTCCAGATCCAATACCAAGCGACGATGTCCTTCCTGCACGATCTGTCCAATCAAGCGTTTGTAATCGTGCCGGGTGCCGAACTCAAAGCGGCCCTCCCTTCGCTCCGTCATCCTCCACGACCATTCGGACGCAGCGGCTCTCGATCTCATAAGAAAGGCGGATCTGCGAGGCCCCGCACTTGCGGACACCATGCACTAAGGCATTGACAAGGGCTTCATGAATGCACAACTCGAGTGAAAAGAGAGCGACCCCGTCCAAGCCCGCTCCCTCAAAGGCTTCGACCGCTCTTGCCCGCGCCCTGGCAATGCCGTCCTCGGTGGGGACGACGTCCTCACATCCTCTGAGGTTCGAAATTGACGATGCGGCGGTCATCCCGCACACTCCACGGTCGCGGGTTGCGCGACGGCCAGCGGATAGCGGATAGGATAATCCTGTTCGACCAAGACCTGCCTGGCGAGATGGGTCGTGGGATTCATCACGATGGGCGCCTTCAGATTCGCGGTCGTTCCTTCCGGCGCCGCATTCGGAATGGTCAGGATCACAAAGGCCAGCAGTTCGTCGGTGGACTCCATCGCGAGGGCCGCCAAATCGTCGGGAGACACCGTGATATGATAGTCCTCCACAAGGTCGGTGGCCGGGACCATGGGGAAAGCGAGTTCCGGCTTGTCCACGGCTTGCAGCCACTTGAGGGGCGTGTTCCGACCGTGATCCAGCATCACATAGCGTCGTACTTCGGGAAATCCCAGCACTCCCAGGGAAAAAAATAAGACGTCCTTATCGGGAACTTCGACTGTCCCAAACCGCGTGGTCAATAGTTTCACGATTTACTCCTTCGTTGCCACATCCCCGGACTCAATCTCGCAGGCAGTACGGTGTCTGCGCTAGGGCCTTCGGCCGCGCGCCGGTTTTCGTCGACGATTTTGGCGTAGATTTCATCGCGATAAATCTCTGTTTGTGGCGGCGCCTCGATTCCTAATCGAACCTGGTTCCCCCGAATACCGAGGACCACCACTCGGATGCCGCTTCCGATGGCAATCCCTTCCCCTAACCTCCGTGTCAGGACCAACATGGCGCGCCCTCCCTGGCCGCAATAGGATCACCTTCTGTATCGGTATTTTGGGTAAAGACTTAAGAAAGACGTGGGGCGATTAAGAGCGAATCCTGCTACTTCAGGAAATTCAACAGGGAGGTCTGCAAAACGCGGCTTGCCGAAGCCGAAGCGGCCTGAAGCGCAAGTTGCTGAAATACCAAATCCGATGCCGCCTGGGCAAAATCGGTGTCTTCGACGCTGGACAGAAGGGCCTGCAGGTCCGCCTTAGATTGCGTCAGGCCATCGGTCACTCCTTGGAGCCGGTTCGACCGCGCGCCTACCGTTCCTTGGGCATTCAATACCTGATTGGTCCCATTCGTGACGTCGGCATGGGCCGCCTGGATGCCGTCTACATTGTTGGACAGAAGGGCCCGCGTCAGCGACTGCAACGCCGAGAAGACATCGGTGCCTCCGTTCGAACCGACAAACACCTTGTCTCCGTTGAGCAGCGTCGCCGTGGTGAGATTATTACCGACTTCCACGGCCCCATCCACGGCATCACCGTTGTACTGATACGTATTGATGATCCGATAAACATCGCCCGTGGCGGGAGCGGAGCCGCCTGAACCGCTTAGAGAAAATTGAATCCCATCGAACGCGATGGACGCACCGGACGTGTACAGGTTGGACGAGATGAGAGTTGGAGTCCCACTGACGGCGAACACATCGCCGTTGCGCACGGCCGTTCCCCCATCCTTGATGCCGATCCGCAGGCCGTCGAAGTCGATCGACCCGTCCGACTGATAGAGAGTATTGCCGGCATCGCTGTTCAATGTCGTAGCGCCGGCGCCGACGGTTTCGGTGACGGTAAGCGGCGTCGACCCGAGTAGCTGCGAGGCGGTGGACCCCGTAGCCCCGAATTTTAAAATCAAACTGTTGGCGTTGAGGGCAGGGTTGTTGATGGTCAGGCGCCGGGCGGTAACCGACCCGTATGACACCGTATACGCGACCGTATTAGCCGAGTTACGGCTGGCATTTAACTTGGACGCAAGTTCGGTGGCAAGTTGCGCGCCCGTATAGCTGCCCGGCGTCAAGGTAATGGTCGTATCCGTGCCGGCTCCGCCGGCGGTATCGTTGACGATCAGCGTGTTGTTCGTCGTCGTGATGTTGAAGATGTTTGTTCCGGCGGTTGTGTCAAAGACATTGGTTTGCTTCGTGACCCCGACCGCCCCGGTCGTGTCCACATCGCTCGTCACGCTGCTGCCGGCGGTGATCCCTGTCTTGTCCGATGCGTTGAAGCCCGCCAGGGCCGTTGCCGTGGAAACCGCATTGCCGAACAGCAGGCTGAGCGTGGCGGCGTTGCCGCTGTCGTTTGTCAGCGAGAACTTACCCGAGGCTTCGTCGAATCCCACCGTATAGGTCTTCCCGCCGCTGACGGCTTCCAGAGCCGATTTGATTTGCGCCGCCAATTGAATGCCGGTGTAGGACCCGGCCGCTAATGTCGCAGTCACTGGACCGCTTCCCGGATCGAAACGAATTCCGTCATTGGCTCCCGTGGTAACCGTGTAGACGTTCTTGAACCGCACCTCGTAATTGTCCAACGTCACCCGGCTCGGATCATTCACCACGCTTTGAGAGACAATGGCTCCGCCGGAATTGGCGGCTGCCCCCACTGCGTTCACGGGACTGTTCACATTATAGAGTTTATAAGCCGAGGCGCTGGTGAACTTGACAAGATAATCATTTGAGGTTAGGGCGCTCGCATTCGTGACTTGTCCCGGCGTTACCACCGCGCCACCGGTGTTGCGGCTTCCAGCCGAGGTCTGCACCGCCAGACTAAAGGGATCCGCGCCGGTGGAAACTGTTCCTCCGGCCAGGCCGATGCTCCCTCGAGCCGAGCCGCTGACGATCGTCACGGTCGACGACGCTCCGTAGGCATTCGACGCAATGACCAGGTGATCAGTCTGAAAATTCGCCTTCACCGATTTGCCGGCCGCCACGAGGGTGGGATCGGCATTGATTCTCGCCTGGATCTCCGCGGCCAGGGTGTCTCCGGAAGCATAGGTACCCGCGGTCAGGGTTACCGTGCCGGAGGAGATCCCGTCCACCTTGACGATTAGCGTATCGTTGGTGGCAGCGGTGATCGTGACCGGCGCCCCGGCGCTCGGTGTCGCGATCGCCGTCCCGGTCACACGTCCGCGCGTGGTCGACCCGGTGAAGATCGAGCGATCGCCGACTTTCTGATTGGCTACTTGCAACAACTGCCCGACCAATCCCTTGAGCTCCTCCGCCGCGGCCGCGCGCTCGCCCGGGCCGTTGGTGCTGCTCGTCATTGCGACCGCCAGCTCCTGGGCTCGCGCCAGTACAGTTCCGGTCGCGGTCTGTAGGGAACTGTCCGCCTGATCCAGTTGGCCTGATGCCGCGGATACCCCGCGCTGCTGCTGATCGATGGTCGCCAGCAATGTGTGATAGTCGACCGCTTTGCCGAATCCAATAGGATCGTCCGAGGGGCTGCTGATGCGTTTGCCACTCGACAGCTGCTGCTGCAATTCAGCCTGTCGTACCTGGGCACGCTGCAGATAGAAGATGATGTTCCCAAAGCTCGTAGAATCAGCAACGCGCATAGAGGATCCTTACTTTATTGCCAGCAATGTCTGCAGCAGCTCATCTGCCGTGTTGATGAGATGCGCAGCAGCTTGATACGACCGCTCAAATTTGATCATGTTCGTGAGTTCTTCATCGGTAGAGACGCCCGACGTCTGGCCGCGGAGGGTTTCCAACTGGTTCTGGACGCTTTCCTGTCCCTTCAGGGCTTGGGCATTGGCTTGGGCGCTCCCGCCGACCGTCGAGGCCAGCGTGCTGTAATACGTGCTCATGGTTCCATGGCCGAGCGTCACGAGCGTATTGGTCTGCAGCGCGACGATCGCGAAGGCATTGGTATTATCGTTCGGAAGTCCGGCCTGCGTCGCCGCGACCGCCACTTTGTTGGAATCGGTCAAGGCAACTGCCAGGTTCTTTGCCGCATCCGTCGTCGGACTGGCCCCGAAAACGTCATCCGCGGCCGGCGTCCCTGAAATCTGCACGCTGATGCCGTCGAAGTTGAATGTCTGCGGAGAGCCATAGGTACCGGAGGCCGCAGTGCTTGTGCCGGCCAGCAACCCGAGGGTGGCGCGTGCGTTGCCGCCTGTGACACCGACGGCCGAGCTGGCCGAGCCGGAATTTGAGATGATCACGAACCGATTGGTGGTGGTGTCATATGTGACGGCGACGCTTTTACCCGCCGCCGTGAGGGTGGCATCAGCATTGATCTGGGTTTGAATCTCGGCGGCCAGGTCGGCGCCGCTTGTGTAAGACTTCCCAGGAGTGGCCGCCCCGGTCAGGGTGATCGCGCCCGATGCGACGCCGTCAACGGTGACGTTCAAGGTGTCGTTGGTACCGGCGATGATGAGAGCGGGCACGGTGCTTGTGGGCGCGGTAATCGCGGTTCCCGTGTAATTGCCTTTGATGGTAGCCCCCGTCGTATTATCGACGATGGAATAGGCAGTCGGTGTGGAAAACCGGATCTCGTAGTCATGCATGGTCAGCAGGCCATTCGCGGTAATCGCACCGCTGCCGATCGTTCCTGTACCGGTGTTTCCGCTCTTGCCTGCCGCCGTGATGGAAAGGGGAGAGAAGAAATTATTCCGCGTGCTGTTGTCCAAACCATAGCCATTGATGTGAACTTTGTTCACCTCATTGACCACGGATGCTCCCAGGGTGTTGATCTGATTCAGGACATTGGGAATAGTCGTATCACGCTGGCTCAGCAATCCATTAAGCGTCCCGTTGCCGATAAAAGAGGAGATATCATGCCCGTTGGAAAAGACATTGACGTAGCCTCCGTTAGAGGCCACCGCCTGGCCGGACAGCGGCAGGCTCGTGTTCCGCTCCACGAGAAGGTTGCCTCGCCCGACGAACACCTGGACTTGCCCGCTCACATCTTCGAAGGTATGGATCTCAATGCGCTTTCCCAATTCGTTCAGCAGCTGACCGCGCTGGTCTCGAAGGTCGTTCGCGGTGAGGCCACCCGCCTCAGCAATGGTAATCTTGCCGTTCAGTTGCCCGATCTGCGAAGCCAGGCTGTTCACCTCGGAAATCGTCTGGTTTACTTGCGCATTAAGATCCCTGCGAAGCTGGGTGAGATCGTTTGCGACCTTGTTGAACTGCTGCGACAGTGTCGACGCCTTGTCCAGCAGCACCGTGCGCTCGGTCTGCCCCTGCGGATTGTTTGCGACATCGCGGAAGGCATTGAAAAACTCGTTCAGGGCTGCATTGATTCCTTGATTTGCGGTGTCCGGGAAAATGCCTTCCACCCGCGCGAACGCGTCCTGTTGCGCTTGCAACCGCCCGGTGTCCTGCTGCGAGACGTTGATCTGGGCCTCGACGAAGTTGTTCACGAGCCGGCGGACTTGGACGATCTCCACGCCAGTGCCAAGGAGTTGGGCACCGACGTTGATGCTTTCTGTTTGCTGAAAGACCGCTTCCTGTCTGGAGAACCCAGGGGTATTTACGTTCGCGAGGTTTTGGCTGACGACCTGCAACGCGCGTTGATTGGCTTGCAGCCCCAGTTTTGCTATGTCAAAGATGGCAAATAGACCAGCCATTGGGAGGTTCCGCTAGCCTTTGAGGGCGAGGAGGCGTCCACTCGCTGAGGATTCTTGGATGGCCCCGGTGGGAAGGTATCCGGGGGCGCCCGCGAACATCGAGCGCAGGAGGTTCATGAATTGCGTCACGTAGGCCAGACAGCCATGGATCAGTCGATCGTTCACTCGGTTCTGTTCCCGGACGGCTCCTGTCAGGGCGATAAGCGCCTCCTGAGCCTGCCGAAGTCGGGTGCGATCGGGCTCTCTCAGATGGCTGGCGAGACGCGAGAGACTGCTGGCTTCGGTCTCCGGCAGTCTCATTGCCTGCGCAAGGGCACTCATGCAGGTTGTCACTTCTTGAGCCTGAACCCGGATGCGTTCCAAGACCGCTTCCTTCTGGGCATCCAGTTTCAGGAGCTCCTCTACGGACATGGCTGTCAGGATCCGGTGCTCATGGTTTAGCAGGGCCGCCAGTTCGCTCTGAAGACCGCTGATGACGCCGAGCGCTGCCAAGAGTGTGCCGACAGCCAACGGCTCAGACGAGGTACTCATAACTGCTCCTTACAGGATCGCGTCGAGGATGGTATGAGTGATCAATTTGGTCGCCACCTGTTCGCCGCGCACGTTATACGTTCCGGTGCTGATCGCATCTTGAAGCTTCGCGACCTTTTCCGTTCGGATATCCGGAGCCTGAGCAACGAGCTCATAGGCCCGCTGAAATTCCTTGGCGCGAGTCGAAATTCGCACCTGATCGCTGGCGTCCTCGGTCGGTAGCGCCGCGGGTGCCTGCTTTTTGACGGGGCTCACGTCTTGTAAGCCTGCTAACAGCCCGGCTAGGTCATGAAGCGGGCTCTTGTCAGAAATATTCATCTAGGGTCCCTCCTCTTCAGTACTTTTTATCGGAGGAGCCGGCGGAAAACTTGAGATGCCCGAAAGAGGGGGGTAAAATTGACGCTCAATAGACTTGGCCAGTCCGAAACCGCCCTGTTTGGCCGCCTGATTAGCCACTTCCTGGTCGAGCATCCCCAGATACGTCTCCCCGACCTTTGAGTCGAGCAGCTTCCCCTTGGGGACGGCTTGGCGCATCGTCTTCAGCATGTAGTACAGGAAAAACGACTCGAATTCAGTCGCCGCCTTCTTCATTGCCGCGCGCTCGGCGCTCGTTGGAGGCTGCCGGACCCGTGCGACCTCGGCTGGATTGTTCGCAGGGGACTCGCCGGCACTCATAGTCGAAGGGGCCGGGGTCGCAAGCGCTTGAATGGCCAGAATGTCCATTAGATGACCTCTAGGTCGGCTTGGAGCGCGCCCGCTGCCTTCAGCGCCTGCAGAATCGCGACCATGTCTCGAGGTGTCACTCCGACCGAATTCAAGGCCTTCACCACATCGCTCAGCGTGACGGACTGCTCAAGCAATAGTAGGCGGGCCTCGTCCTCCTTAACTGTAGTTTCGACTTCAGGAGTCACGATGGTCTGCCCCGCCGCGTTCCCGATGAGCGGAGCGCTGGGCTGCGAGACATTCAATTTGGTCTTGACCTGCACGGTTAGATTGCCGTGCGCGACCGCGACGGTCGAGATGCGGACATGGCCTCCCATGACCACCGTGCCGGTGCGCTCGTTTACCACGACCAGCGCCCGCTGATCCACCTGAACGTCCAGCCCTTCGACGGCGGCCAGGTACTGCACCACACGCCCTTGGTAGTCTTTCGGGATCGCCACTTGGATGACGCCGGCGCTCACCGGCAGCGCGGTTTCTTTACCGAATACATGGTCGATGGCTTCTGACAGGCGAAGGGCGGTAGTGAAATCCGGCTGATGCAGCACGACCGAGATCGATTCCCAGGAGGCGAGATCCACGCTTACTTCCCGTTCCACAATCGCCCCGTTTGGTACTCGCCCGACGTTGGTATGGTTCTTCGACGTGGTGTCGCCCGCTTTGCCTCCGAGAAATCCCCCCAACGTAACCGGCCCCTGCGCTACGGCATACACCTGTCCATCCGGCGCCTTCAACGGCGTCATTAGAAGGGTGCCGCCCTGTAAACTCTTGGCGTCTCCGATAGAGGAGACGATGACGTCGATCGAAGTCCCCGGTTTGGCAAACGCCGGCAGCTTGGCCGTCACGATGACGGCGGCCACGTTCTTCGCCGTGATCTGTTTGGGATCAAGGGTGAGGTTCACACCCATCCGGTTCATCATGCTGATCAAGCTTTGGATCGTGAACGGTGCGCCAACGACGCTGTCGCCGGTGGTCCGCAAGCCGCTGACCAACCCATACCCCATTAACTGGTTCTCGCGCACTCCGTCGATGCTGGCCACATCCTTGATGCGGGATCCCTCGGCATGGGTCGTCAGCACCACAACCGGCAAGCCCACCGACAGCACTGACAGAAGCAGAAGGGGACAGGCAACTTTTTTGAAGGTTTTAGGAGCCGTCGCTTGTCTGTTAAGCGAGAGAAAAACGTTGCCCGTCCCCTTCTTAATCCGCTCCGAATGACAATTCATAACTGCTCCTTTAGAAAGGCGAGATAAAATTCATAATGCGCCCAAGCCAGCCCGGGTGCTGCTTGTCGTCTACCACGCCAAAACCGGTATAGGAAATCTTCGCATCCGCAATTGAGGTCGACTGCACGACATTCTTCGAATCGACATCGATCGGACGGATAATGCCGGTCAGTTCCATTGTCTGCCGCTCGCTGTTGACGATCACTTCGCGATGACCGAAGATCTTGAGGTTGCCATTGGGGTAGACCTCCATGACAATGGCAGTCATGCTCGCCGTCAACTGGTCATTGCGGGTCGTTGCGCCATTGCCGGCGTAACTGTCTTTGGTATTCACCTTGATGCTTGCGCTCGGAGATAGGAACGCGAGGGCGCGTGCGGGAAGATCGAAAAAGCTGGTAAACGTGCCGCTAAAGGAGTCATCGAGCGCGCTGTCTTTGGAGGTCTTAGTGGTGGCCGTCTTGGCACCGCTCGCGGTTTCCGTAACCCGGATCGTCACAATATCTCCGACCCGTGAAGCCCGGAGGTCCGAATAGAGACGCGCGAACTCTCCGTTATCGTTCCAGAGCGAGCCCGACGTCGTCTGCGAGATCTGAGGCATGGTTCCGGCCTCTGGGGGCGACGAGGTTTTGGTCACGGTCGGATTCACCCAAGAGCAACCGCTGAAGAATGTTATCAGTGTCACAAAAAGCATCGCTCTGTTCCCGATGGGGGATCTAGGATAGCTGAATAGCTTCATGATTATGGCCCTACCTGGACAGTCTCGCCGTCCACCACCCGCGCCCACAATTCTTTTTTCGAATCCAAATTGGTCACACGAATCCTCGCGCCCGCCGGCCCATCTTCTCTGGCAAGACCGAGCGCCACCACCTTGAGCGGTCCCTGGAGATACTGAATGGTGATCTGCGCGCCTTGCCGGATCGTATACGGATTGCCGAGAGCATCCTCGGTGACGGGAAAATGGGCGGGCACGCTCCGGGTCACACGTTTTCCGACCACCAGATCAACGTTTTCGAGATAGCGCCCTTCCGGCCAGATCAGACGAATGGCGGTTCTCACAACGTCTGCCTGCTCCATCAACTGGTTGCGACGAAGAAAGCGCGAGGCCACGACCACCTCTTTGACCGCCTCCACTTCCGCATTCACTCTCGCCGAACCAATCAGGAATGTTACTCGGCCCACAGGACTTCCCGCCCCGACATGCCTGATCGCCGTCGCTGGACCAATCTCCACCCTGTCCAACGGTGACATGATGCGAATGGTGACAGCTGCCGGATCGATCTGCAGCCCCTCTGCCACATGCGCTCGCAGCGCAGCGGTCACGACCTCTTCCTGCGAAGTCTTCGCCTTCTCCATGGCAAAGACGGCCACGCTAAAACAGAGGCCGGCGACAACGGCAACGGACAAACTGGCAACAGAGTGGACTTTACGGCTTCGCATTGGCGTTACCTTTTGATCCCATTGGCGGTCTGGAGCATCTCGTCGGCCGTTTGCACGGCCTTCGCATTGAGCTCGTAGTTGCGCTGGCCAATGATCATATTGACCATCTCTTCGGCGATGTTCACATTCGAGCTCTCCACAAATCCCTGGGCGAGAGTGCCGAAACCTGGACTTCCGGGAGCTCCCGTGGTGGGATCTCCAGAGGCCCCCGACGGCAGGAACAGATTGCTGCCCTGAGCATCGAGGCCGCCCGGATTGTCGAAGCGTGCCAACTGCAGTGAGCCGATTTGGCTCGAGGTCGTGGCTCCGGCGGCGAGCGCCGAGACGGTGCCATCGCTGCCGATGCTGAGTTTGATCGTGTTCGCCGGAACCGTGATGTTCGGCAGGATTGGGTCCCCGTCCGAAGTGACGACCGCTCCGGTGCTATTCTTTTTGAACGCCCCACTGCGCGAATAGGCAATGGTGCCGTCCGGCCGGCTTATTTGAAAGAAGCCGTCGCCTTCGATCGCCATATCCAGTTCATTTTGCGTCTGTTGGAGACTTCCGGAGGTGAAGATCTTTTGGACCGCCACCGCCCGCACACCCGTTCCCAACTGAATACCCGTCGGCAGCGTCGTGGCCGACGAGGCGCTGGCCCCCGGGGTCCGCAAGGTTTGATAAAGCATGTCTTGGAAGTCAGCGCGGCTACGCTTGAATCCGACGGTGTTGGTGTTAGCCAGGTTATGGGCCAGCACATCCATGTTGAGTTGTTGTGCGGCCATACCCGATGCCGCAGTCCACATTGCTCTGATCATCTTCGTCCTCCGGATCTCATTATGGGTGACTCGTGACTGTTCTCATCAAACGGGCCGTGCGATCTCATTCACCGCTTGTTTCGTCGCCTCATCCATTGACTGAATGACCTTCTGCGCCGCTTCGTACTGCCGGCTGATATCCACGAGCCCGACGAACTCTTCGATCGCATTCACATTCGACTCTTCCAAGCTGCCTTGTTGGATACTCGTTGACGGCGCGGGTTCGACCGGCCCCTTGGTGATGTATCGCTCTCCCACTCTGGTGCTGGATCCTAGGTCCTTGAGCTTTACAATTTTTAAGGTATCAATGGTCGCGCCATCCACCGTGACTTCTCCCTCTCTGTTAACCAATAACTTGCCGGGTGGAATTTGTATTGGGCCGGATTGACCAAGGACCGGCATCCCGTCCAGCGTCGCCAGTTGGAGTGCCGGAGTCACCTTGAAATTGCCGCTGCGTGTATATTCTGGCCCGCGGGGTGTCTTCACCACGAAGAATCCCTCCCCTTCCAGGGCAAAATCCGTGGCATGCCCTGTCAGCCGTTGCGCTCCGCCGTTCCAGTCCAAGAATGTGCCGGTGGGCCGAGTGAAGACTTTATCGGCCTGGGATTTCGGTTGAAAACTGGCGGTAGACTTGGCCAGGAGGGTTTTGAATAGGATTTTCTCGCGCTTGTAGCCCACGCTTTGGGCATTTGCTAAGTTCTTGGCGACGATATCCAACCGGCGCTCTTGCCCGATGGCTCCCGACACTATCGCGTACACGCCTCGATCCATGTTTTATCTCCGAGTCGTATAGGATCAAAGCAAGCCATGTGCCCCCTTTAGAAGAGGGTTGGGATTTTGGCAGTCCGAAAGGGAAACTCAGAATGTAGGGCCGAGTCCTGCGTTCTACGCTAGGAGATGTGGCCCCATGAAAGAAGGCTCGGCCCAAGTCCCTGGTCCGAGGTCGCGCAGAGATAGGTGGATTTTGCCGGGCGGAAAGACCGGTCAGACCCTAAACGTGAGAGCCAAACTCTTGACGCGACTGGAATCACTTCCGGCGGTCGCACAGATAATTACTGCCCTGCAGAGCCTTGACCTGTTTCTTTAATTGGGAGACCCGCTCGCTGATGTCACCGGGGTGCGTAATCGGCTGCGTCTCGCTTGAGACCACCACGATAGACAGGGTCATTATCGGGAATTGCTCCCGGTTGCCCCGGCGGTCTACGGAATCAATATGGCCGCGGGTTCGATCCTCTTCATCGTAGAAATCAGGAATCACCAGATCGAACCGCCGGATAATCGTTTGGCAAATACCTTCCATCGCCTGCGGCGGGCTGATTAATACAAAGTCATCACCCCCGATGTGTCCGACAAAACCTTCTGGCCCGGCGCTTTCGCTCACCACGGTACTGATCAGGCGACACGTCACCACCAATACCTCATCGCCCCTGCCGTAGCTATAGCGATCGTTGAAGGCCTTGAAGTTGTCGATGTCAAGATATGCCAGAGCAAAGGGCCTGCCGGTCTCGATCCGACGCGTCGTTTCGTAGAGGATGGAAGTATTGCCGGGAAGACCGGTCAGGGGATTCGCGTCCAGCGAGCGGGACATTCGGCTCAGGCATAGGCGCAACCGACGCACGACCTCATCGGGCGAGTAGGGGATCGTGATGTAGTCATCGATGGCAAGATCTTCCCAGTCTACGTCCCCCACTCGCACATCGCGAATCAGAAACACGATCGGCAGGCGGCCCAGCAAGGGATCGGCTTTCAGGTCGTGGGCCAGCGTCTCGACAGAGCGCCCGCCGGTCCCCTCGGCGACGAGCACCATCGACGGCGGGCGATCGAAGAGATCCGCGGGCGCGGGATCGGGGTCGCTGGTGACTTCAACGGCGAATCCGGCTTTGGTCAAGACCTCGTTCAAGCGCGAAGCCTCGTTGGGGTCACCGTGCAACAGGAGCACGCGGCGGGACGCCGTGGCCGTCGTCGTCATTGCAACGGGGAAGAGGTCGGTCCCACGGGACAACGGCGCGTCTCGGCGCGTCGGGGCGGGCGGGTAAAATGCCGACCTGGGGCGGGTGGGTGTAATGGGACCATCATAGATAATCGTCTATGGTTTCGAATTCTTGAGCGGCCTGCGCGACGCAGGCCGCCAAGCTTTCATCGTCAAGGTTCATCGCCGTCCAGGCCTCGGAGGATAACGGCGGCACGAGCGCATCGCCCGAACAACCGCAGCCCATGGCCTTTACCAGCACGTCGGCGACGTGCACGATTGCCGTCTGCATGGGAGCCACTTTCGCCAGCGTCGGCTGGTGGTGATACATAATGGGCTCTTTCAGCACGGTGGGCAGATGCCAGGCGGATGCCAGCCATCCGGCAACATCCGCATGGGTCAGGCCGAGAATTTCCCGCTCGGCATCGATCATGTAGACATCCCGGTCTCGCACCGCTGCTTCGATCCGGGAGGCGGTCTCCGGGAGCTTGACGTACATCACGACCTTTCCAAGATCATGCAGTAGACCCGCGACAAAGAGTTCTTCAGGATTTTTCTGACCGACCCTGGTGGCAAGCAGGTGCGACACCATGGCCACTCCGAGGGAATGGCGCCAGAGTTGGTCCATCCCTGCCGCCTTCATCATATCGAACACGGTGGCGCCGAGGGTCAGGCCCTTCACGACGTTCAAACCGAGCACGACCACCGCATGGCTGACCGAGGCGATCCGAGCGGGAAATCCGTAAAAGGGAGAGTTGGCGAGCTGGAGGACCTTCGCCGATAGGACCTGATCCTTCTCGATCATGCGGCCCAACCCTTCCGCGGAGGTCTCGGGCCGATCGATCATCGACATAATTTTGTGGACAACTTGAGGGAGCGTCGGAAGCTGTCCGAGCCTTTCGATCCGGTGCTTAAGGTCTGCCTGTTCCGTTTCAGTCATGGCGGTCTTCGGTTTGGCTCTTCAGAAATTGGCGAATGGCTTCGTGAATGCGGGCGAGCTGCGGTTCACCTTTGACCTTCCGAAAGCGACCGGCGAGTTCCCGCTCTAGCTCCTCAAAAGATTTGCTTGCACCCCCGTCAGGCGCGCCTTCCACATAGACCGCCGCCTTGCCCAAGCGCTCCAGATGGGTAATCAATGGCTCGTTGAGCGTCATGCCGGCGGCGACAACCACATGACCGGCAGAATTCGTCACCGGTTTGACTAGGACCATTCCCGGCGCCACTTCCTGAAGGGGAACGCGCTTCATGGCCCCGGCTCCTCGCATCCTCCCGGCAGTCCGGTCACGACGCAGGGGGCTTTTATCGGAGAGATGACCTGGTTTCCTTCTCCCTCGCCTTTCAACGCCTTAAGAATTACCAGCTCGACTCGACGGTTGTGCGACCGTGCCTCGGGCGTATCATTGGGCTCTACCGGATGGAACTCCCCATACCCGCTGGCTGCCAACCGCTCGGGAGGAAGATAGCCGCCCTCGGTCAAAAATCGGGTGATGTTCAATGCCCGCGCGGCCGAGAGCTCCCAGTTGGTCGGAAATTCTTTCGTGTGGATGGGGACGTTATCCGTATGGCCCTCAATGCGAATCTGATGGGGAAAATCCTTCAAGACCGAGGCCACCCGGCTCAGGGTTTCCCGCGCCTCCGGCAAGACCAGGGCTTGCCCGGGCAGGAAAAGCATCGTGTCCGTAATACTAACGGTGACCCCACGCTCCCCCTGAGCGACCTTCACGCGCCCGGTACTGTCGGTGGCCTTGATTGCCTCGGATAATTTCTTATAGACCTGCATGTCGATGGAAATCGCCCGTGTGGAGGTCGGCCCTCCTTGATTCTCGGCCTGAAAGCGCAGCGACGTGGCCGACATGTTGATCAAGGGATTTAAAGCCTCCACAATGGACTGGCTGACCACGCGAAATTTGCCCTCGTTCACGGACGAGATGGAGTACATCACGACAAAGAAGGCGAACAGAAGCGTGATGAAGTCGGCGTACGACACCAGCCAACGCTCGTGGTTCTCGTGCTCCTCGTGTTTCTTCTTTCTAGCCATGGGCTCCTTACAATCGTCACCCTGAACATAATGAAGGGTCTAGATTCTTCACTTCGCTCAGAATGACAACATCACTTGGGCTTCGCCCGTTGAGACTCCGGCAGATAGCCGCCGAGCTTCTCCTCGATCATCTTCGGATTCTCCGCCTGCGCGAGCGACACCAATCCTTCGATGATCAATTGGCGGGCCAGCACTAGTTCCTTTGTTTTCATCTTGATCTTGCCACCCATCGGGAGAAAGAACAGATTGGCGGCACCCACGCCGTAAATGGTGGCGACAAAAGCCACAGCGATTCCCGATCCCAATTTGGACGGATCGGCGAGATTCTCCATCACATGAATCAAGCCCAGCACCGCGCCCAAAATGCCGATAGTGGGCGCGTAACCGCCGAGCGATTCGTAGACCTTCCCGGAAACAGTGTTCTCCTCCTCGAACTGCTCCACTTCAATTTCAAGAATCTCCCGGATGCCCTTTGCCTCGGTGCCATCGATCACCAGTTGAAGGCCCTTCTGGAGAAACGGATCGGTCAGCGTCTTCAATTTGCCTTCCAGCGCGAGCAACCCTTGTTTGCGGCTCAACGTCGCCAGTTCGACGATCTGGCCGATCATCGCCTTGGAATCCACATGAACATTGAAGAAGATCAACTTGGCGTTCGCGAGAGCCTTCAAAAAAATCGGCATCGGGTAGTTCACCATCACGGCTCCGAACGTGCCGCCCATCACGATAATGAAAGCAGTGAGCTGCATGATCGAGCCGAGATGCCCGCCCTCGAGCACCTGACCGCCAAGAATGGCGCCAAGGGACAGAACAATGCCGATAATGGTCAGGAGGTCCATGAGTCTTTCACCTGCCCGTTAGGGTCATGCCCCCCTCGTCCGCTTCCCTTGACGGCCCTTGGTGGTTTTGCTAGGTTCCATACCATTCGCGTCGCCTTTAAAAAGGAGTTGCCATGTCGCTCGCCGCTGACAACCTCGTGCTGCAGGCCAAGACTGCCATTCTCGAAGACCAAGTCCGCCGGTTCCAGGCGCTCCAGAATGACGGCAAATGGGAAGAGGCCCTTCAGCAGTTCCAATCCACTCTCCAGTGCGCGGCCGATGTGCTGCAGGGCTCTCTAAAGATTCTCGAAGAAGTCGCTCGAAAACGGTCGCCTCGGCAATCCTTCTAATTCTCGATCGCAGAATCTTCAGTTTTATTTTTTGAGAGAACCTTCCCCAGATCCAGCAGAATCAGCAATCTGTCCTCGAACTTCCCAATGCCCTTGATATAGGCCGCGTCGATCCCCGCCACGAGCGGTGGTGGAGGCTCGATCGTATGCGCCGGGATTTGCAAGACTTCGGTGACGGAGTCCACTAGCAACCCCAGCACGCGGTTGTCGATATTCACCACAATAATCCTCGATTGCGCGGTGAACTCGTGCCCTACCAACCCGAAGCGCTTCCGGAGATCCAAGACCGGCACGATTTTCCCGCGCAAGTTGATGACCCCTTCTACAAACTCAGGGGTCTTCGGGACCTTGGTGATCTCCACCCTTCGGTTAATCTCCTGGACCAACAGGATATCAAGCGCGAACTCCTCGGAGCCAAGATTGAACGTGACGAGCTGCAGCATCTCCCCGACCACGCTGACCCCGCCATTCTCCTCAACCATAGCCGAACCGACCGTGTGTTCCATGATTCCCCCTGGTCAGAGCTAAATGATAGACGCGCCCTTTTAATTCACCCGCCCAGCCATTTCACCCACTATTACACCCGCTATTTCACCCAC